>JACDJB010003623.1_pt1 | contig 10053 bp, 6 predicted proteins | sample 7454121 | NCBI WGS metagenome assembly JACDJB01 (sample SAMN14253290, study PRJNA609438) | sludge metagenome | isolation source: sludge after 25d culture with pyrite | collected 2018-12-20 | reverse complement strand
GTCCCCTGGAAAAAGAATTATTCTCACGCATAGGAAAATGTAATCCATTTGCTAAAATAGCAAATACTTTAGCTTCATGATTAGTAGTACTTTCCATATTCATTTTCCATCTATAGTTCACATGAAAAATCAAATCCTTAAAAGGTTCAATCTCAAGTCCGGGAATCAAAAATAGTTCTCCTTCATTTCGTTTTGCCCGTCCCCCTTCAGTGAGCCAGATTTGCTCCATTTCATAAAACATATTACCGTCAGGTGCATACAAAGCATTGGTAGGCCAGCGCCTGGCAATATTATTATACCACAAATCCATATCGTAACTTGGTCGTTCAAGGGTAGTTTTGTTGAATTTGCTTATTAAGCTGGCTCTCAGCCACTTCCTTACTTCTGTATTTATTTTTACATTCAAATTATTACGCATGTAATTATCATCCCCGAAATTCATTAATCCCTCCTGATTAAAAGTGGAACCAGAAATGAAAAATTGCGTTTTTTCATTACCCCCATTTAAACTCAGATTGTGTGTCGATTTTGGTGCCCATTGTTTAAATTCTGTTTTATACCAATCCGTATTTGCCCAACTGTCCTGATATGATTTCCAAAACATAGGTTCAACTTCATAAGGCTCGGTCCAGTCTTTTAGTTCCCCTGACTGATATTTTTTCATATTTTCAATGGTAATATCACTAAATATTGCTGAACTGCCATCATTTTTTGAAGCCAGATTAAAATATTCAGCCCACTCTACTGAATTGACCGTTTGAGGAAGAAGCGTAGGGCTGGAGTATGAAAAATTATTGGAATAATTTATAGACACACCATCTTTTCTGCCTTTTTTTGTTGTTATAAGAATAACACCAAAAGCAGCTCTTGCACCATAAATAGCAGATGCAGATGCATCCTTGAGTACGGAAACACTCTCTATATCAGAAGGATTGATATTATAAAGATTTCCCTCAACTCCATCAATCAAAACATAAGGTGCTCCACCAGAACCTGTAATTGTTCCAATTCCACGAACATTCAATACATTCTGCGCTCCGAGTTCACCTCCCTCGTTGCCAGTTATAATATTTAAATTATTGGCAAGCCCCTGCAAAGCCTGAGCAGCATTATTTACAGGCCTATTCTCGATATCCTTTGAAGAAATTACCTCGACAGAACCTGTTAAAGTTACTTTTTTCTGTACACCATATCCTACTACAACAACTTCATCCAATCCAACAGCTTCCTCCTCCATCACCACTGTAAAAGTAGTCCTCCCTTCAATAGGTATTTCCTGAGTTCTCATTCCCACAAAGGAGAATTGCAGGGTTTCAGCGCCTTGTGGCAATGTCAATGTAAAGTTCCCGTCAGCATTGGTTACTGTACCGGTGGTGGTGCCTTTCACTACAACTGTCACTCCGGGCAGTGGCTGTCCGTTTTGTTCTGTTACCACACCGGTTACTGTTTGCTGCTGGATGGTTCTGGCAGGAATCCGGAGTTTTTCGGTTTTATGTATTACAATCTGCCGGTCATACACATCATACCCCACATCCTGTCCGGCAAAACCTGCATCAAGAATCTGCTGAACGGTGGCATTTTCCATTTCAACCGTAATTTTTTTCTCCAGATTCAGGTCTTCATCTTTGTAGAGGAAAACATATTCGCTGTTTTTCTCTACAAACTTCATCAGTTCGATGACTGTCCCGTCCTTAATGTTTATACTCAGACGGGTCGTCTGCGAGTAGCTGTTGGCGGCACTCGCCGTAACGAGAAAGCCAACCATTAGAAACAATGTTAAGCGCATAATTCGCCTCCATTTTTTTTTGGCTTCCCATAACGGGAAACCGGTTAAATCAAAAATTTTCATAACTTTGTAAAGCTTTAATGAATACTAAAATTTGTTTGGTATTTACTCCACCCGGCAGGTTAATCCTTTGAGATAACGCCAATTAAATCTCACAGGAAAATCTTCCGGGTGTTTTATTTAATCGCAAAGCGCTTTTCGCTCACTTCAATAATCTGCAATGCTGTCAACCTTTCCAAATAGCTAAACACTTCGCTTCGCTCTTTGGTAACATCCAGCTTTCCAGAAACCTTAATTCCACTTTGAAACGGATCGTTAAAGTAAAACTGAATATTGTAAAAACGTTCTAATTTTTTGGTAATCCGGTTCAGGTCGGTGTTACTAAAATAGAACAGTCCTTCAGTCCAAAGCGTATATTCATCTACATTCACCGCTTGAACAGAAGTTTCCAAAGATTTTCGGTCAAAATCAGCTAACTGTCCGGGTTTCAAAATAATATCCTTGCTTTCATCTCCAACAGAAGCGCTTTTAATTTTCACCTTACCGTTAGATAAAACGGTAAGCACATTCGAGTCCTCAGGATAGGCAGTTACATTAAATTCCGTGCCCATTACTTCAACAAGTAAATCGGCAGTTTTAACCACAAAAGGTTGCTTTTCATTCTCCGTTACCTCGAAGAACGCTTCACCGGAAAGGAACACTTCGCGCGTTGTATCCACAAACCGGGAGGGATAGATGAGCCGGCTGCCCGCGTTGAGCCATACTTTGGTGCCATCTGCTAAGGCAATACGGGAGCGGCTGCCGTAAGGAATAACAAGCGTATTCATCACCGGAACGCTATTTTTGTCATCGCTTTCAATAGTGTTTTCCCGATTGACAACAATTTTCCCGTCTGATGAATACTCTAACTGCGATTCGCCACGATTGAGTGCAATCTGTTTGCGATCGCCTAAAAATAGCGTAGGTTCCTGCACAGGGGCAGACAGCGAAATGTTTTCGACAACATTTTGCGGCTGTCTGCGCTCCATGTACAGGTAAACTAAACTACCACCAATTAGTAAAAATAAAACGGCAGTGGCGGCATACCGCATGGTTGCATGAATAAGCTGAATGCGCCTTTGCTTGCGCCAGGATAAATTCAGCATTCGTGCGATTCGCTTAGCCAGTGCCTTTTTCTCAGCCTCTGTGAGAGTTCTTTCTTCGTATTTTAGATGTATTTCAATTTGAGTTTTTAGCTCAATAATTTTCTCTGCATGACCGGGAGTATTTTCTATATAATTATCCCAGTAAGCTTCAATCTCGGGAGATGAATGAAATATCCATTTGAAAAAAAGAGGATTTTCTATGATTTGGTCGTATAAACTCATCTATTTTTTAGTTGTTTCTATCTATTTAAATTTTTTAAACCCTTAAACATCTATAAGAGTAACATAGGGACGAAAAAGGGACACGATTTTGAAAATTTATTTTTCATTTTAATGCAATCGTATCATAATCAGCAATATAAAAAGAGAAAAATTTAAAAAATTTTCAATAGAAAAGAGAATTTAAAGGAAATAAGAGAAATTGAATTATAATTTAAGAATGATTTGCGGGTATATTGTAATATGTTTTTTAATACAGATTATGCTTTAGGATTTAAGAATCAGCAAAAATCAGTAGGAGAGCGCTTCGACAGGCTCAGTGCACCACTCAGTGCCCGGTAAAAGTGATTTGTGAAATCAGCGGAAAACAAATCACACGAGAAATGCCAGTAGAGTTGAGAAAGGGAGTATCCCATAATCTGTGCAAGCATTAATCAGTGTGCTGCTATTCGCCTGATGGAAAGCCTATTGATAATCCCAAAACAGCTTTACCACAAAATGGGATAAGCCGGAATTATTCCCTTAAAATGAGCCTAAACTGAATCCTACTGAAACTTTAAAATAGAAATCGGAGCCGCCGGCATATTGCTTTTTTGACCACATTTTGTCAAAACCAATTTCAGGACGTACAAAAATCAGCGCCGAAGGTTCATACAGCGAATGGGAGACCCATTTTTTCAGCACAATATCACTGGCTGCCCCAACTCCGGTGAAAAATGAGCCAACTAAGTTATTTTTTGGATTTGTGGTGTCTTTTTCTTTAAATTCCGAAGATTGTGAATTGATTTCATATCCGCCAAACGACAAAAAAGGATAGAGATTCATATTGTTTCCGGAGTAAATTTTTCTCCCCGCTTTGAAGCCATATTTCAGGCTGCTCGCCTTTTCGTCGCTTGCGTGAATCAGCTCTTTATTTTTAACAGGCAGATCAATTGATGAATTTACTTTACTTATGCTTCCACCTATGTACATGGAGATGTAGAGATTATTGATAAAAAAGTTAAGTTCCATGTTCAAAAGGTGAATGTGATTTGTGAAAACTTCCGAAATTTCGCCGCCTAAAAATTCATTTCCATAGCCAAAAAGGAAATTTGTTCTCCCGGTGTTTGAGAGCCTTTTCAGCTGAGTGGAAAAATAGTTGTAGTCTGAGTCGGGGTTTGATTTCTGATAGCTTTTGATGTCTTTATTAAGGGTTGAGATATTTTCACCGGTGTAGTAGCGGATGTATAACCGGATAATTTCCTTGTCCTTTTCGTTTAATTGCGAAGCTTCAAGCTCTTCTGAAATAAACGGCATTTCAGCAGCTAAATATTGATCTAAATCACCGATAATGTTTTCCACCCGGACTGATTTGGTTTTGTCTTCCATTAAATGCTCATAATTCTTGGCGTTGTAAAGAAAGAGCGGAAAATTTCTGACTGACAGCGACAGCAGCAACTCTTCTGCCGGATAGAAGATTACGTAACGTTTATCAGTATTGTTCCTTAAAAAATTGATAGCGCTCATCGCCTTTTTATGATCACCGGCAAGCACCCTGTCCAAAACCAGTTTTCTCCCGTTTCTGATTATCATCTCCGTGCTATCGGGATAGGACAGTATCTCTGCTCTGATATCCTCCTGCGCATGAAGGAGAGTTCCGAACAGAATAAACAGAATGCTGAATGTAAATTTCTTCATTATGTGATTTTTAAGTTGATTTCTGAGAAAAACTTTGTTTCGTAACGTCTGTTAATGTGGCAACCATCACCGCTTTGATGGTGTGAAGCCGGTTTTCAGCCTGGTCAAATACAGCCGATGCTTCGCTTTCAAAAACTTCATCGGTCACTTCCATCGCTTCAATGCCATATTTTTGAAAAATCTGCTCACCTGCCTTCGTTTCGCGGTTATGAAATGCAGGAAGGCAGTGCATGAATTTTGCACCGGGATTTTCGGTAAGTTCCATCACTTTTTTGTTCACCTGATAGGGTTTGAGCAGTGCAATGCGCTCAGTCCAAACGCTTTCCGGCTCACCCATTGAAACCCATACGTCAGTATATACAAAATCGCAATCCCGCACTGCATCAGCCACATTTTGGGTTACCGTTATTTTTGCGCCGGAAGTTTCGGCAATCCGGCGACATTCTTCCTGCAATTTTTCCGCAGGATGAAATTTTACGGGTGCGGCAGCCCTGAAATCCATTCCAAGCTTAGCGGCGCCAACCATGAGCGAATTGCCCACATTGTTGCGGGCATCTCCCAGAAAGCAGAATTTAATCTGCGACAACGGTTTTTTGCTGTGCTCTTTCATGGTCAGAAAATCTGCCAAAACCTGAGTGGGATGAAACGCATCGGTGAGCCCGTTCCAGACGGGGACCCCGGCATGGTGCGCAAGTTCTTCAACAGTTTCCTGAGCAAACCCGCGGTACTGTATGCCGTCATACATGCGCCCCAAAACCCGGGCAGTGTCTTTTACAGACTCCTTATGCCCGATTTGCGAACCCGAAGAATCTAAATAAGTTACATGAGCGCCCTGATCAAAAGCAGCAACTTCAAAAGCGCAGCGCGTGCGTGTGGAACTTTTTTCAAAAATGAGCGCTATGTTTTTTCCTTTGAGAAACTGTCGTTCGGCAGCGGCATATTTTGCCTTTTTAAACGCCGCCGACAATTCAAGCAGATACTTAATTTCATCATCTGTTAAGTCCAGTAATTTTAAAAGGCTCCGGTTTTTTAAATTATGAACCATAATGTGTAAGTCTCTGAATATGAATTTTTATAGCATCATATTAAAGTAATGCCAAAACAAATATTTAAACCGGCAGTTCTTTATTCTCTTTCATTTGCAAACTGTTTTTGCGGTTTCAATCATTTTGGTTTTTTACTGCTGCAAAAATAGGAAAAATCAATTAGATAAAGCAAATCTAAACCGGAAGAGGAAATTTGGCTTCGGAAGAGTTTTTGGTAGTGACAGCACATTTCTGTTTTTTACTGCGTTTTGATTACCGAATGGCTTTTTCAGCACTTTGCCAGAGCAAACGGGCAGTTTCGTCCCACGAAAAAGTTGATTTCTGCACAAATCCTTTTTCAATGAGTTTTGCCCTTAATTCCGGGTTGTCATGGAGTTTCAGCATGGCATCTGCAATTTCTCCGGTATTATTCGGGTTAACGTAGAGCACTGCGTCGCCGCCAACTTCGGGCAGCGATGTGGTGTTGGAGCAAATAACCGGTATGCCGGCGCTCATCGCTTCAATGACCGGAACCCCAAAACCTTCAAAAAACGGAACAAACACTAAGGCGAATGCCGCCCCGTAAATTTTATGCAGCTCTTCATCCGAAACCCTGCCTGCGAAAATCACATCTTCTTTGCAGCTCAGTTTTTCAAACGTATTGAAAATTTCACCGGTTTTGTGCATTTTTCCACCCACTATAAGCAATTTCATGTTGCTGTTTTTTTGGGTTTTAAAAAGCTCAAAAGCTTTTAGTAAACCCGTTATATTTTTTCGGGGATGCAAAGCGCCAACAAACAAAATATAGGGATTCCCGGAAGTGTGTTTTTTCCTGATCTTTTCCTGTGAAGCTGAATCGACAGGCTTCAAATTTTTGACATTTGCACTGTAAACCACGTCAATTTTATCGCTTTTTATATTGAAAGTGCGGGCAATATCTTCTTTTGAATATTCGGAAACGGTTGCCACTCTCTTTGCTTTTTGCGCAAAACGCGGAAAAAAGTAGTTGTAGTGGCGGCTCATCAGCGATGTCAGGTCTTTTGGGCGGTGCACAAAACTGAGATCGTGAATAACCGGAAGTTGAGGAACTTTTGTGTTTAACGAAAGGTATCCGTCGGGCGAGAGGAACAGGTCGGCTTTGTATTTTTTCAACAGCCGGGGAATCTGCCATTCAAACCAGATGTAAAAAAGGAAGGGATGCCTTGCCGGCGGACCGGCAACAACGGGAATAACATTGTCCGAAAAAATAAATTCAGAGCTGTATGGGCGGTCAAAAATGAAAATAAACTGATGTTCGGGATGCTCCCGGGTTATTCTTTTCAGCGTTTCCATGGCAAATCTGCCAATTCCTTCAAGTTTATCTTTTATCAGCAACCGTGTATTTACTGCAATTCTCATAAACAGAGTCTATAAAATAAGCGTGAATGTGTTAGTCATTTCATCTTTTTTCAAAAAGCATTTTCCAAAAAAGCGATTAAAAAAATAAAAGTATAAAATATTTTCTTTTTATAAATAATCCGGCAGTTTCTGCGTTTAGAATGCAAACGTTCAAAATTAAATATTTGCAAAAGTATCAAATGAAATCCGGAAATGTTTAAATTAACATTTTGTGTGATAATTTTAACCCTGTTCGTTTCATTAAGGGTATTGCACCATTTCTTCTATTTTTGCAAAACTTTGCTTGATTAATCTTTTTGAGATTGAAATAATTTGAAACGGAAATTTGTAACAAACTTAATTCTATTAATCAGCCTGAATTTGCTGATTAAGCCATTCTGGATTTTCGGAATTGACCGCACTGTTCAAAATCTGGTGGGCGATGAGAGCTACGGGCTTTATTTCGCTCTGTTCAACTTTTCCATGATTCTCAATATTTTACTTGATGTTGGAATCACCAATTTCAATAACCGGAATATTTCGCAATATAATTTTCTGCTGCCCAAACATCTTTCCAACATTGTTGGGTTGAAGCTTGTTTTAGCGGTTATTTATGCACTTTTCAGCCTTATTGTTGCCGGCATCATCGGCTACAGTAAAGTGCAGTTTCATCTGCTGTTTTTCCTGATTTTCAATCAGTTTCTTATCTCTTTTACACTCTATTTGCGTTCAAATATCACTGCGTTGCAGTTTTTCCGAACCGACAGTCTGCTCTCCGTGCTCGACCGTTCACTGATGATTATTATTTGCAGCCTGCTGATTTTCACCAATATTTTGGGCGGAAAATTCAGTATTCAGTGGTTTGTATATGCGCAGACAATCAGCTATGTCATCACTGCGGTAATCACTTTTTTCATTGTTCTTCAAAAGGCAGGGCGGTTCAATATCCGGTTTGATCTGAAATTTTTCTTCGTTTTCCTTCGGAAATCATATCCCTATGCACTGCTCATATTGCTCATGGCGCTTTATAACCGGATTGATTCGGTTATGCTTGAACGCCTGTTGGGCGGCACAACCGGGCATGAACAGGCGGGAATTTATGCGCAGGCTTTTCGCCTGTTAGATGCCGTTTCCATGTTTGGCGCTCTGGTGGCGGGTTTGCTTTTGCCCATTTTTTCAAAAATGATTAAAGAGCGCGAACCGATAGGAGATGTGGTTAAACTTTCATTCACATTGCTTATGATTCCGGCTATTGTGATTGCGGTTTCCAGCGTTTATTATGATGTTGAAATCATGTCGCTGCTTTATACTTCAAACACGGCGCTTTCAGCCGATATACTCGGAATTCTGATGATTGGGTTTGTAGGCATTGCATCCACCTATATTTTCGGAACCCTGCTTACTGCCAACGGCAGCATGAAACAGCTCAACATCATGGCGCTTTTTGGCGTGCTGCTGAATATTGCGCTGAATCTGATCCTGATTCCACGAATGCAGGCTTACGGTTCTGCCTATGCCAGTCTGACCACACAGCTTTTCACCGGAGCCGTACAGCTGATTCTGGCATTGGTTATTTTCAGACTAAAACCCGGATTTTCCTATATTTTCAGAGTATTTTTGTTTACGGCAGTGGTAATTGCCCTGGCAGAGCTTTCACGGAATTTTGGTAACTGGATTCACGGTTATCTGACAATGATTGCAGGTTCAGTACTGTTTGCTCTGCTCATTCGTTTAATCAGCATTAAAGATATGCTGAAAATTATTTTTCAAAAATGATATACAGGTCTAATCCAACCCTTGAAGAGTTGCAGAACAGTGATGAATATGAACAGATTGCTATTTTGGAACATACTGAAGTCAAGGAGTTTGTCATGGAGCAGCTCTCCGGCGACAGCAGACGGATTCGCGGTTTTATGGTGTATCAGCTGGTTATGATTCTTGCAGGGCTGTTTTTTGCCACGCGTCCGATAGTGCTGGCAATCCACGGCGATTTTCATCCGCTTTACTGGCTGATTGGCGCCGTTGTATTCTCTTTCACACTGTTGATTTTCATTCACGAGCTGCTGCATTTGTTCGCGTTTAAGCTCACCGGCGCTCCGCACGTGAAAATTGGAGGATACATCAGGCAGTTTATTTTTTATGCCGAAGCCGACCGGCATGTGCTCAATCGGAAACAGTTTACCTTTGTCGCCCTGACACCGCTCATTGCAGTGAAAATCATAACATTGGCAGGAGTTTTTTTCACATTTCATCATCCTGCATTTTACTTCTGGATGTTTATTATGAGTGTTCACAGCCTGTTTTGCGCAGGTGATATTGGCATGATTGCCTTTTTTGACCGGTTTCCCGATTCTGAGATTTTTACTTTTGACATGAGAGCGACCGGGCAAAGTTATTTTTACAAAAAAAATGATAATGGTGAAACATTTGAAAAATAGATGTACTTCATTTATATTTGAACAGGTTTAACATTTTATTACTCAATCAGATTATTATGAATGAAAAAAAGCAGTTTGTAGCAAGTGATGAAGCAAAAGGCAAAGCAAAACAGCTTCGCTTGTTTGCCATTTTGGCGTGGCTGATTGCCATCGCCGGTGAAGTTTTTGCAATCCTGAAATTAATCAGCAATGAAACATTGGTTTGGTTGGTTGTTGCGATTGTTGTGATTTTGGCGCTGGCAATCTTGGGGAATGTACTCTGGAAAAAATCAAATCGCCTTGACCCTGCATCTGAAAAGGAGAAGTTCAGGTTCTTTGTACAGAATCAGTTGGGTGCAATTATCGCAGTTCTGGCATTTCTCCCTCTGGTTCTTTTAATTTTTCTC
>JACDJB010003622.1_pt1 | contig 10053 bp, 8 predicted proteins | sample 7454121 | NCBI WGS metagenome assembly JACDJB01 (sample SAMN14253290, study PRJNA609438) | sludge metagenome | isolation source: sludge after 25d culture with pyrite | collected 2018-12-20 | reverse complement strand
TCTTCCGTCAAAATGCGAATGCCTCAGGTCATCCCATCGCAAGCGTTTGCGCGCGCTCGAACGCCGGGCGCGCGGCGCAGCGGTCGAGATAACGGTCGAACGCCGGACGCGACGGCACCATCTTGAACGAGCGCACCGCGAAGTTCAGCCCCGAACCGATGGCGATGTCCGCGGCGGAGAATTGTTCGCCGAGAATCCACGGGCCTTCCTCCAGCGCGGCTTCCAACACATCGAACACGCGCTGCGCATCGCCCCAACCGGCGGCGACCGGGTTCAATTCCATCTTGGTGGCAATCTGGGCGATGGCAGGCTCGATACAGCCCGGCGCGAAGAACAGCCAGTAGAGATACTTGGCGCGATGGGAGTCGCCGAGTTCTGGCGCGAGCCTGGCCTGCGGATAGCGCTCGGCGACATACGCGCAGATCGCGGCGGCCTCCGCCAGCGTCGCATCGCCGTCCGCAAGGGCAGGAACCTTGCCCATCGGATTGACCGCAAGGAATTCCAGCGTGCGCTGCGAGCCTTTGTGAATGTCGATCAGCACGCGCTCGTACGGAACGCCGGTCTCTTCCATCAGCCACAGCGTGGTGAACGAGCGTGTGCGCGGCGACCAGTAGAGCTTCATCATGACCGTGCCTCCGGAGAAAGATTTTACGCTTTGTGCGGGGATTCGGAGCATGGCGCAAGCGAATCCGGCCCACACAAATCCGGCCCAAAAGAAAACCCCGCGAAAATGTCGCGGGGTTTGTTGCTTGAGCGATGTCAGACCGGCCTGCAGCGCGGGTCAGGACTTGAGATCGAAGCGATCGGCGTTCATCACCTTGACCCACGCGGACACGAAGTCCTTCACAAACTTCTCCTTCGCATCCTTGGAGCCATAGACTTCGGCGAAGGCGCGGAGCTGCGAGTGCGAACCGAAAATCAGGTCGGCGCGCGTCGCGGTCCACTTCAGGGCCTTGGTCTTGCGGTCCTTGCCTTCGTACAGGTTGTCGCCGGCGGGTGACCACTCCGTGCCCATGTCGAGCAGGTTGACGAAGAAGTCGTTGGTCAGCGTGCCGACTTTCCTGGTGAAGACGCCATGCTTCGAGCCGTTGGCATTCGCACCGAGGACACGCAAGCCGCCGATCAGGACGGTCATTTCCGGTCCCGTCAGCCGCAGCAGCGCGGCGCGATCCACCAGCGCCTCCTCGACCTTCATGAACTGCGTCTTCTTGCTGTTGACGTAGTTGCGGAAGGCATCGGCGCGCGGCTCGAGCGGAGCGAACGAGTCGACATCGGTCTGGTCCTGCGACGCATCCGCGCGGCCGCCGGTGAACGGCACCTTCACGTTGACCCCGGCAGCCTTCGCGGCTTTCTCGATCGCAACCGAGCCACCGAGAACGATCAGGTCGGCAAGCGACACCTTGCCCTTGAACGACTGCTGGATCGCTTCAAGTTTCTTGAGCACCTTGGCGAGTTCGGCCGGATTGTTGACGTCCCAGTCCTTCTGCGGGCTGAGGCGAATGCGCGCGCCGTTAGCGCCGCCACGCTTGTCGGACCCGCGGAACGTGGAGGCCGAAGCCCATGCGGTCGAGACGAGTTGCTGAACGCTCAGGCCGGAAGCGAGGATCTTCGCCTTGAGGTTCGCGACCTCCTTGTCGGTCAGCTTCTTGCCGGCCGGAACCGGATCCTGCCAGATCAGCACTTCCTTCGGCACAAGCGGGCCGAGATAGCGCGCACGCGGACCCATGTCGCGATGCGTGAGCTTGAACCACGCACGCGCGAAGGCGTCGGCGAACTCCTTCGGGTTCTCATAGAAACGCCGCGAGATTTTCTCGTAGGCCGGATCGAAGCGCAGCGAGAGGTCGGTGGTCAGCATCGTCGGGCGATGCTTCTTCGACGTGTCGAAGGCGTCCGGCACGTCGGCCGCTGCATCCTTCGCCACCCATTGTTTGGCGCCGGCCGGGCTCTTCGTCAGTTCGTATTCGTGCTCGAAGAGATTCTTGAAGAAGAGGTTGCTCCACTTCGTCGGCGTCTGTGTCCAGGTGACTTCCGGACCGCCGGTGATGGCGTGCATGCCAATCCCGGTCTCATACTTGCTCTTCCAGCCGAGGCCCTGGTCCTCAAGCGCGCCTGCTTCCGGTTCAGGGCCGACAAGCGACGGATCGCCCGCGCCGTGGGTCTTGCCGAAGGAATGACCGCCCGCGATCAACGCGACGGTTTCCTCATCGTTCATCGCCATGCGGAAGAACGTCTCGCGGATGTCTTTCGCTGCCGCGACCGGATCGGGATTGCCGTTCGGACCTTCCGGGTTGACGTAGATCAGGCCCATCTGCACCGCGCCCAGCGGTTCGGAGAGCTGACGCTCGCCGCTGTAGCGTTCGTCGCCGAGCCATGTGCCTTCGGGACCCCAGTAGAGTTCTTCCGGCTCCCACACATCGGCGCGTCCGCCGGCGAAGCCGAATGTCTTGAAGCCCATCGACTCCAGCGCGGCGTTGCCGGCCAGGATCATCAGGTCGGCCCACGAGATTTTCTTGCCGTACTTCTGTTTGATCGGCCACAGCAGACGGCGGGCCTTGTCGAGATTGGCGTTGTCAGGCCACGAGTTGAGCGGCGCGAAACGCTGCTGGCCCTGACCGGCGCCGCCACGGCCGTCGGTGATGCGATAGGTGCCCGCGGAGTGCCAGGCCATGCGGATCATCAGGCCGCCGTAATGTCCGAAATCGGCCGGCCACCACTCTTGCGAATCCGTCATCAGGGCCTTGAGGTCCTTCATGACCGCTTTCAGATCGAGCGTCTTGAATTCCCTGGCGTAGTCGAATCCCTTGTCCATCGGATCGGACAGGTTTGAATTGCGATGGAGCATTTCGATGCTGAGGCCTTCAGGCCACCACTCGCGATTGCTCCGGCCTGCCGTGTGTGCCACGGGGCATTTGCCCGCGCCCTTGTCGTCCGTCTTTGCGTCCATGGTGTCGTCTCCGCTTGTTCTGATGCTGGTTCGCGTGTTCCGGTACGGTGTCCGTCATGACTGCGGCCAAGACCCGGTGATCGGGATCACAGATGCCGTGCTGAGATGGCTGTCGCTGGCGCGACGGACGGGCGTCACCTTGAGAACTGTACGGGCCGACTTTGGAAGAATTCCAACATCAGGTCCAGTCGGTTTTTCTTTGTGCTGCGATCAATTATTCTGATGGCGTGAAGCTATCCTCACATCGCAAACAAAGCTGACCGGCAAATAGCAAAGGCGGCCCTGAAGGCCGCCTTCTCGTCTGTCGTAACCGGTCAGATCGTCAGTGTTCCGGCTTTCGCGGCGGCGTAGCGTTCGGAAATCTTCGCCCAGTTCACGGTGTTCCACCATGCCTTGAGATAATCCGGGCGGCGGTTCTGGTAGTTCAGATAATAGGCGTGCTCCCAGACATCGTTGCCCATCAGCACGCGCTTGCCATCCATCAGCGGTGAGTCCTGATTGGGGCGCGTTTCAATGGCGAGCTTGCCGTCCTTGCTGACGGTGACGAACACCCAGCCCGAGCCGAACTGACGTCCGCCCGCGGCATTGAAGTCGGCCTGGAATTTCTCGAGACCGCCGAGGTCCTTGTCGATCGCGGCGAGCACCTCGCCGTCCGGCTTGCCGCCGTTCGGCCCCATGATCTGCCAGAACATGGTGTGGTTGGCGTGGCCGCCGAGATTGTTGCGCACGGTGAATTTGATGGAGTCATCAAGCGCATTGATGTTGCCGAGAATGTTCTCGATCGGCGTCGTGCCAAGCTGCGGATGGGTTTTCGCGACATTGTTCATGTTGGCCACATACGCGGCATGGTGTCTGTCGTGATGGATTTCCATCGTTTTGGCGTCGATATGCGGTTCGAGCGAATTGGCTGCATAGGTCAGAGGCGGCAAGGTGAAGGGGCCGCTTGCAGCCGGCGCGGCCGCCTGCGCAAAGACAATGCGCGGCGCGGCGGCCGATGCGGCAACGCCGGCGATGGCGGTCATGAGATGACGTCGGGATATCGATGACATGAAAGTCTCCCTGATGTGAAGGCGCGCTTGCTGATCCGGAGCGGACGCGCAGGCCCGTGCCAAACTACGCAGCGGCCTTGATCGAGTTTTGCACGGGGTCAACGAAAAGGGGCGGCAAAATGCCGCCCCTTTGTGATCGTCACACGCGAATGTGAGAACGCTTACTCCGCCGCGGGCGCGTTCTCGGTCTTCTGCCTGGCTTCGAGGTCTTCACCGGTGGCCTGATCGACCGCCTTCATCGACAGGCGAACCTTGCCGCGATCGTCGAGGCCGAGCAGCTTGACCTTGACCTTGTCGCCTTCCTTGACGACGTCGGAGGTCTTCTGCACGCGGTTGGCGGCGAGCTGGCTGATGTGAACCAGGCCATCCTTCGGGCCGAAGAAGTTCACGAATGCGCCGAACTCCATCACCTTGACCACGGTGCCGTCGTAGATCTGGCCGACTTCCGGATCGGAGGTGATCGACTTGATCCACTTGATCGCCGCGCGGATCGATTCGCCGTTGGCGGATGCGACCTTCACGGTGCCATCGTCCTCGATGTTGACCTTGGCGCCGGTCTTTTCGACGATCTCGCGGATCACCTTGCCGCCGGTGCCGATCACGTCGCGGATCTTGTCGGTCGGGATCTGCAGCACCTCGATGCGCGGCGCATGCTCGCCGAGTTCGGCGCGGGCGTTGGTGAGCGCCTTCGCCATTTCGCCGAGGATGTGGATACGGCCGTCCTTCGCCTGCGCGAGGGCCTGCTTCATGATCGCTTCGGTGATGCCGGCGATCTTGATGTCCATCTGCAGCGAGGTGATACCGGTTTCGGTGCCGGCCACCTTGAAGTCCATGTCGCCGAGATGATCCTCGTCGCCGAGAATGTCGGACAGCACGGCGAAGCGTTCACCCTCAAGGATGAGGCCCATCGCGATGCCCGCGGTCGGACGCTTCAAGGGAACGCCCGCGTCCATCAGCGCCAGCGACGCGCCGCAGACCGACGCCATCGACGAGGAGCCGTTCGACTCGGTGATCTCCGAGACGACGCGCAGGGTGTAGGGGAATTCGTGATGCGCCGGCAGGACCGGATGGATCGCACGCCAGGCGAGCTTGCCGTGACCGATCTCGCGGCGCTTGGTGCCGCCGAGGCGGCCGGTTTCGCCAACCGAGAAGGGAGGGAAGTTGTAATGGAGCAGGAAGCGCTCCTTGTATGTCCCCGACAGCGAGTCGATGTACTGTTCGTCCTCGCCGGTGCCGAGCGTGGTCACCACCAGCGCCTGGGTTTCACCGCGGGTGAACAGCGCCGAACCGTGGGCGCGCGGCAGCACGCCGACTTCGGCGACGATCGGGCGGACCGTGCTCAGATCACGGCCGTCGATGCGCTTGCCGGTGTCGAGAATGTTCCAGCGCACGATCTTGGCTTCGACTTCCTTGAACACGTCGAGGACACGCAGCTTCTCGTAGCGCTCTTCGACGCCGTCCTTGAAGAAATGCTCAAGCAGCTTCTGCTTGACCGCGCCAACGGCGGCGTAGCGCTCCTGCTTGACCGGAATGCTGTAGGCCTTGCGCAAGTCCTGCTCGACCACGCCGAGAATTTCCTTCTCCAGCGCCTCGTTGACGGTCGCGACCAGTTCGCGCGGCTCCTTGGCGGCCTTCTCGGCGAGCTCGATGATCGCCTTGATGACCGGCTGGAAGTGCTTGTGGCCGAACATCACGGCGCCGAGCATCACGTCTTCCGGCAGTTCCTTGGCTTCCGATTCCACCATCAGCACGGCGGTGGCGGTGCCGGCGACGACGAGATCGAGGTTGGTGTCGTTCATCTCGTCGAGCGTCGGATTGAGAACAAACTCGTCGTTGACGAAGCCGACGCGGGCCGCGCCGATCGGGCCCATGAACGGCACGCCGGAAATCGTCAGCGCGGCGGAGGAGGCGACGAGCGCCAGAATGTCCGGATCGTTTTCCATGTCATGCGACAGCACCGTCACGATCACCTGGGTTTCGTTGCGCCAGCCATCGGCGAACAGCGGGCGGATCGGGCGGTCGATCAGGCGGGAAACCAGCGTTTCCTTTTCGGTCGGACGGCCTTCGCGCTTGAAGTAGCCGCCGGGAATGCGGCCGGCCGCGTAGGTCTTTTCCTGATAGTCGACGGTGAGGGGGAGGAAATCGACGCCGTCGCGCGGCGCCTTGGCGGCGACCACGGTGGCGAGCACGATGGTTTCGCCATAGGTCGCCATGACGGCGCCGTCAGCCTGACGCGCGATCTTGCCGGTTTCGAGTTTGAGTGGACGTCCACCCCAGTCGATCTCAACCGAGTGCTTGGTAAACATTGTCATTGTCTTTCATGGGTTCACGAAAGAACGGACGCCTGAAACACAAAAACCATGCGCAAGATTGCGGGACGCTGCGTGCGCGCGAGCGCGTCAGAGTCCTGCGATCCTGCCATGGTTTCTGAATTTGGAATGGCGTCCATCCTTCCGATGGTACGGGCCTCTTACCCGTTTACGCCCAGCCGCCGGATTGCTGCTGGACACGCCGCGCGGACATTCGGAAGGTCCGCGCGCTGGTCGAAGCATGACCGACCGGGTCATGCGAAAACGCGCGCAAGGATGCGCGCGCCCGGTTCCGTCAGCGACGGATGTTGTGCTTTTCGAGAAGCGCCTTGTAACGCGACTCGTCCTTCTTCTTCACGTAGTCGAGAAGCGAACGGCGCGTGGACACCAGCTTCAGAAGGCCACGGCGGGAATGGTTGTCCTTGCTGTGGGTCTTGAAGTGCTCGGTGAGGTTGGCGATGCGTTCCGACAGGATCGCGACCTGGACCTCGGGCGAGCCGGTATCACCGGCCTTGGTTGCATTCGTCTTGATGACTTCCGCTTTGCGCTCTGCGGCAATCGACATCGTCAAACACCTTCTTTGTGAACGGGACTGGCAGTCAGTCCGGTCAGGTTGAACACGCGCTTGGGGATGAGTTCGCCATTGCCAATCTCGGCGAGGGCCAGAAGCCTTCCTCCGACAGTGACATAGACTGTGCCGTTTGAAATTGGCGCATCCCGTCCGCGCAACAAAACCGCCTGGCCCCTGTGGAGCCTTGCGGCATCCGCCCGTGTGACGGCCAGTGCCGGGATGTCGTCCAGCGCGGTCTCAACGGGCAAAAGCGCGTCGGCGAGGCTGCCCTCGCCAGACGCGGCTCTATCGCACAAAGCCTCCAGATCTGCCAGCGGAATCATGTCGTCTTCGGTGAAAGGGCCGCAAATCGTGCGCCGGAGGGCGCAAATATGGCCATAACACCCCAGAATCCGGCCCATATCGCGGGCCAGCGCCCGGACATAGGTGCCCTTGCCGCATTCGGCCTCGAACACCGAGCGTTCGTTACCCTGTTGTTCCACAAGGGTTAATTCGTGAATCTCGACCGGGCGGGGCTGCAGGGGGACGACCTCGCCGTCGCGCGCCATGTCATAGGCCCGCTCGCCCTGAATTTTGATCGCCGAATACTGCGGCGGAATCTGCAAGACGGTGCCGGTGAACTGCGGCAGCAGCGCCCGGATCGCTGCCTCGGTGGGGCGATTGGCGCTGGTCTGGGTGATCTGGCCCTCGGTGTCGTCGGTGTCGCGCTCCTCGCCCCAGCACACGGTGAAGCGGTAGCGTTTGCGCCCGTCCATCACGAACGGAACGGTCTTGGTGGCTTCGCCGAGCGCAATCGGCAATCCGCCGGAGGCCAGCGGATCGAGGGTGCCGGCATGGCCGGCGCGCTTGGCGTTGAACAGGCGCTTGAGCACGGCGACGGCATGGGTCGATGTCATGCCGACCGGCTTGTCGAGAATCACCCAGCCATGAACGTCGCGGCGGTCGCGCTTCTGCTGGTTGCCGTGCTGGCGCTGTTTGCCGCCCTGCTGCTGACGCGGATCGTTATGCCGCGTGCGTTCGGCGGAAAAATTATTATCGGCAGGCGTGTTCGCATCGGCGGTTTGCGGCGCGATCAAGCGATCTGGGGTCGTCACATTCATCAATTCTGGTCCGAATCTGTCTTGAGGTCTTTTTGAACCGCGGGTGTTCTCAGTAATTTCTCGATCCGTTCCGCTTCGTCGAATCGTTCGTCAACGCGGAAGCGAAGATCAGGCGCAAATTTTAAGTTAACGCGATGCGCAACCTCGCCACGGAGAAACTTCTTGTTGCGGTCGAGTGCTGCAATCACGTCGTCGATGCCGCGTCCGCCAAGCGGCATCACATAGATGGTCGCGAGCTTGAGATCGGGCGACATCCGCACTTCGGGCACGGTGATGATGTGACCTTCGAGCGCCGGATCGTGCACGTGGCCTTGTGCAAGCAGATCGGAGACGGCATGGCGCACAAGCTCGCCGACGCGCAATTGCCGCTGCGACGCGCCGGTGCTGCCGCTATGTTGTGATTTCTTCTTCATAGAGTGCTTGCTTTCACTAGTTCAGGCTCACGCGAATCCCTCCGCCTAAAACCTTATCCTCCTCGTCAAGTTGGATTCCGACGTACCAACGAGGAATAAGATGCTCGGGCTCGCGATTCTCGATTCGGCAAGTCAGTTGCTTGCGCTGAAGAAAGACATTTGCCTCGCATGCTAGTCCTTCTGCGGAAAGAGTTTGAAGGGCGCTCAAGCGGGTGGAACCAATTGGTATCCGTGCCAACAATATCTCAGTCATTCGTGGGTCAGTTGTGGTTGGCAATTTATTCATTTCTCGCAACATCGGGTGTGCGTTGTAGAATCGCACAATCTGCATTTCTTCGCGGACGTTCAAGGCGAAGATGCCAGCTATCGCAAACAAGACCATTGCTGCGACAGCCAATAGGGCGCGCTTAAACCAGCGCATCGGGACGTTCCTTCTATTCAAGTTAGATGATCGCTACGAGACAATCACTTCTCAAGCCAACATGCCCGCGTTCCCCGCAGGCGTAACGTACATTCTGATGCCAAAGGTAAGACGTGGATGGCCGGATCAAGTCCGGCCATGACGTCTCTAGCTTTCGTTAAAAATTCACCGCGCCCTGAAGACTTGGACTTACAGGGATCGCTGAATGGTCTCCACGCGGTAGCATTCGATCACGTCGCCAACGCGCATATCCTGGTAGTTCTCGAAGGCCATGCCGCATTCCTGACCGGACTGGACTTCCTTCACTTCGTCCTTGAAGCGCTTCAGGGTCGAGAGCTTGCCTTCATGCACGACGACGTTGTCGCGGATCAGGCGCACATTCGCGCCGCGTTCCACATTGCCGTCGGTGACGCGGCAACCCGCGATCTTGCCGACCTTCGAGATGTTGAACACTTCGAGGATCTGGGCATTGCCCAGCATGGATTCGCGCAGCGTCGGCGCGAGCAGGCCGGACATCGCCTTTTTCACGTCATCCACCAGATCGTAGATGATGTTGTAGTAGCGGATTTCGATGCCGTTTCGCTTGGCGAGCGCCGCCGCTTCCTTGTTGGCGCGAACGCTGAAGCCGATGATGGCGGCGTTGAAGCCTTCCGCCAGCGTCACGTCGGATTCCGAGATGCCGCCGACGCCTGCATGCAGGATGCGGGCTGCGACTTCGTCGGTGCCGAGCTTTTCGAGCGATCCGAGGATCGCTTCCAGCGAGCCCTGCACGTCGGCCTTCACGACCAGCGGGAAGTCCTTGCGGCCCGTGGTCTTGAGCTGCGACATCATCTGTTCGAGCGAGCCGCGCATGCCGGCGCTGCTGGCCGCCGACTTCTCGCGCTTCTGGTGCGCGCGATAATCGGTGACCTGACGGGCGCGGGCTTCGTTCTCGACCACGGCGAGCCGGTCGCCGGCCTCCGGCGGGCCGTTGAAGCCGAGCACTTCGACCGGCACCGAGGGGCCGGCTTCCTGTACGGTTTCGCCCTGATCGTTGATCAGCGCGCGGACGCGGCCCATTTCTGCGCCGGCCACGATGATGTCGCCGACCTTGAGCGTGCCGCGCTGAACCAGCACGGTCGCCACCGGGCCGCGGCCACGATCGAGCTTGGCTTCGATCACGGTGCCTTCGGCGGGACGCGAGACGTTGGTCTTGAGGTCGAGCAGTTCGGCCTGCAGCGCCACCATTTCCAGGAGCTTGTCGAGG
>JACDJB010003617.1_pt1 | contig 10057 bp, 8 predicted proteins | sample 7454121 | NCBI WGS metagenome assembly JACDJB01 (sample SAMN14253290, study PRJNA609438) | sludge metagenome | isolation source: sludge after 25d culture with pyrite | collected 2018-12-20 | reverse complement strand
GTCGCCCAGCCCGGCCGCCTGGCACTGCGTCCAGAACGCAGCCAGCCGATCGGGGCCGAAGGGATGACCCCGGCCGAAAGCGTAGGCGGCCAGCGCCGGCCCATAATAGACGCAGCAGGACATGCGCAGACCTCCGCGTGGAACACCGGCCTACTGTAGCATGACGCCCTGCTGCGACAGACTGCGCCGCGAAGATTCTGCTCGCCGCAGTGCTGGCGGCGGACGGATCTCCGGCAACGACATGACGTCAGGAAAGATCGAAGAGTGTATCGAAGTTGGCAATCTCGAGAATCTTGCGGATCTCGGGATTACAGTTGACGATGCGCACGCGCCGCCGATCGCCGTTCACATGCTCCCGCAACAGCATCAGCATGCCCAATGCCGAGCTGTCCATGTAATCCGTCCTGCTCAGATCGATCACATAGCTGGATATCTCCGCCGGGGCGTCTTCATAGAGCGCCCGGAAGGATCGATGCAGCTTGAAATCGAATTTTCCGGCAATCCGCAGGATGCGTGTATTGCCCTGCGACACGACCTGATTCGCGTTCATCATAGGTTTCCTCTCGCGGCGTACCCGCACGCGACTAAAAGAGTTCGACCTCGCCCGCGTCCATGGATTCCTGCAGCACCACCCGCCCGGGCTGGGCGATGTGGTGCTGCCGCGCACGCTCCAGCAGCTGCGCCTGTTCACCGATGCGCTCGCGCAACTGTGAACAGGCCGCGTTCGAATGGGGCTCGCCCGCCGCGCCCAGCTCCGTCAGCAGGCCGCGCACCGAATCGACCTCCCGCGCGATGTATTCCACCAGTTGCCGGGTGAGGTCCTCGAACTGCAGGCCGCGCACCGCAGTATCGACACTGCACTGAACCTCCGTGCCGATGGCGGCAACGCGCTGCAGGGTGTCGGAGATGGTGTGGTTGAGGCCGCTGATGTGAGCGATCATCTCGTCGACGTTGCCCTTGGCCTTGAGAGCGACGTTCATGTCCTTGGCGGCCACCTCGACCACCAGCGAGCGGGCCTCACCGATGGTCTTCTTGGCCCCCTCCACCTGGCCACGGATCTGTTCGTTGAAGCTGGCGGAATGCTGTGACAGTTTGCGCACCTCATCGGCGACGACGGCAAAGCCACGCCCCGACTCACCGGCCCGGGCTGCCTCGATGGCGGCATTCAACGCCAGCAGATTGGTCTGGTCGGCGATCGAGTTGATGTCGCCCAGCAACACGAAGATACGGTCCATCTGCACCACCATGTCGTCGATCTTGTACACGGTGGCGACACTCTGCCGGCTGATGTCGATCACCAGCTTGATGTAATACGCCAGTACCTCGGCGATCTCATCGACGAAATGCTGCATACTCTGACGGCCCGAGACTCCGCCCATCACCTGCCCGGTCAGTTCGGAGACCAGCGTCCCCTGTTCGTGCGTCTGGGTGTTCAGCCCGTCGAATGCACCGGTAAGGCTCTCCACTGCATCGCCCGTCAGTTCGCGGACCCGCGCCAGTTCTGTGTCCAGCGCATCGAGGCGGCTGCCGGCCATGCGCCACAACTCGCGATTGAGGCCGGCGAGTTCCACCTCGGTGGCGGCCCGATCGGCCAGCTCGCGGGCCACGCGCTGTGCCTCGTGGCGCCGCGCCAGCCCGTCCGCGACCAGCCAGATCGCCAGATTGCCCGCCAGGATCGCCCCTGCACTCCAGTGCGCCCCTGCCGCCGCCAGGAGTCCCAGCGACACCCCGCCGGTCAGCACTGCCACGATCACCGCCGTCCTGATCCCACCGATACGCCCCGCTATCGCAGCCTTCACCCACCTCATATCACCCTCCTGTCAAGCTGCCGCTGTGCCACCCGGTCGAGTATCGCGGCGGCGATGTCCTGCAGCGGCAGCAGCGCCTGCGCCGCCCCGATCTGCCACGCCCGGCCGGGCATGCCCCAGACCACGCTGCTGGCCTCATCCTGCGCGAGGGTGGCGGCACCGGACTCCAGCATCTCCTTCAGACCCTGCGCACCGTCATCGCCCATGCCGGTCAGCAGTACGCCCACCGCATTGACGCCGCCGACCTGCGCCACCGAGCGGAACAGCACGTCGACGCTGGGGCGGTGGCGGTTCACGGGGGGGCCGTCGTTGATCGTACAGATGTAGCGTGCGCCGCTGCGCTGCACGAGCAGATGCCGCCCCCCCGGCGCGATATACGCATGCCCGGGCAGGATCTGCTGCCCGTCCGCCGCCTCGCACACCGACAGCGCGCACAGACCGTCCATGCGCCGCGCGAAGGCGGCGCTGAACTCGGCGGGGATGTGCTGGGTGATGACGATGCCCGGCGCATCGGCCGGCAGGCGCAGCAGGACGTCCTTGATCGCCTCGGTGCCACCGGTGGAGGCGCCTATGGCGACGATCTTCTCCGTGGTCCTGAGCGGCATCGGCACGCCGGCGACGCCCAGCACCGCGTCGGCACTCAGTTTCGGCACCGCGGCGATCACCGCGGGCGGACGCCCACCCAGGGCCGCGACCCTGGCCCCGGCGGCGGTCCTGACCTTGGCGCGGATCTCCTCGGCATAGGCCTGCATACCCTGTGACACGTCCAGCTTGGGTTTGGAGACGAAATCGACCGCACCCAGCTCGAGCGCCTGCAGGGTGACGTCCGCCCCTTTTTCCGTCAGCGAGGAGATCATCACCACCGGCATCGGCCGCAGCCGCATCAGATTGCCGAGGAAGGTCAGCCCGTCCATGCGCGGCATCTCGACATCGAGCGTCAACACGTCGGGATTCAAGGCCTTGATCTTCTCGCGCGCGACATAGGGGTCGGCAGCGACACCCACCACTTCAATGTGCGGATCGCTGCCGAGGATCTCGGACAGCAGTTGCCGGATCAGTGCGGAATCATCGATGATGAGTACTCTGACCTTCTTCATACCTGCCTCAAAACAGTTCGACCTCGCCCTGCACCGGCGCCGATTCGATCTCATGCAGATAGCGTTTCTCACGCTCCACGATGGTCTCGTTGTGCAGCGACCGCAGTTTCTTCACCAACAGCTTTCCAGTTGCGGGTGTGTAGTAGACCTTGCGCGGATAGATGTCGCCGAGATCGCGCGACAGCACCTTCAGGGCCTCGGTGCGCACGTACTCCTCGACAAACTCGATATTCTTCCTCCCGACATCGGTCATCTGGGTCAACACGCGGCCACCGCCGGTGAGCTTGAGTTCCAGGTTCCTGCGACTGCCGCCGTGCTTGAGAATCTCATTGATCAGACGCTCCATGGCGTGGCTGCCGTAGCGGGTGGAGGCCCCGACGCCGTTCGCCTCCCAGCTGCCGGTACCGTTACTCACCGGCAGCATGAAATGATTCATACCGCCGATACCGAATACCGGGTCGCGCACACAGGCCGACACGCAGGAGCCGAGCACGGTGACGATGGTCTCGCGCTCGACCGTCACATAGAACTCGCCCGGCAGCAGCTTGGCCGCGTACATGCCGTGGGCATCATCCCAGTAGCGATTGATGCCACCGAACCCCGGCAGGGTGCGTGGCCGCGGACAGGTGGGTGGCGGGGCCTTATGGCTGACATCCACGTCAGATCTTCCGGTAGATGGTGCCGCCGACCGGGCGGAAGCGGTCGCTGATCTTGAACAGCGTCTCCGAATGGCCGATGTAGAGATAGCCATGCGGCGCCAGGATGTCCGCATAGCGCGCGAACAGCTGGCGCTGTGTCTCCTTGTCGAAATAGATCACCACGTTGCGGCAGAAGATGATGTCGAAGGGCCCGCGCAGCGGCCATGATCCGAGCAGATTCAGCGGCCGGAAGGCGATCCGCTCGCGTAACGGCCGCGTCACGCGCAGCCTCCCGGCCGTCTCGCCGGTGCCGCGCTCGAACCAGCGCTTCACCCGCTTCGGGTCCATACCCTGCACACGATCCGCCGCATAGATACCGGTATCGGCCGTCGCCACCACATTGGTGTCGATGTCCGTGGCCAGGATACGGGCATCCCAGCCGGACAGGTTGGCGGTCTCGGCCAGCGTCATGGCGATGGAATAGGCCTCCTCGCCCGTGGAACAACCCGCCGACCAGATGCGCAGCCGGCGCGTGGCGGCATTGGCGGCCATGACTTCCGGCAGCGCGGTCCGGGCCAGATGTTCGAAGTGATGATTCTCGCGGAAGAACGAGGTGAGGTTGGTGGTGATGGCGTTGATCAGTTCACCCAGTTCGCTGTCCGCATCCTGCTCCAGGCGTGCGCAATACGCATCGAAACTGTCCAGACCGAGCTGGCGGATGCGCCGTGCCAGGCGACCGTACATCATCTGCCGCTTGTTCTCGCCCAGCACGATGCCCGTATGCTCGAAGGCGATACGGCGCAGCAGCTCGAAATTCTGGTCGGTAAAGTGGAACTCGCGCGCTTCCAAGGCCATGTCTGTGGAACCCGTCATTTTCGAGGTGGAACGGTGTCGTAAAGGAACCGGCCCCCGGAGGCGCGGGCCGGCATCCGACCCGGCCCCGGGGACCGATGCTCAGAACTCCTCCCATTCATCCGCCGGGGGGGATGCCGGTTGGACACGGCGTGCGACCGGCTCGGCCGGGACCCGCGTCTGCGGCGTCACCTGCGGCGATCCGCTTTCACGCACGGCCGGAGCGGGCGTCAACCGGGCGGCCTGTACCGTGCCACCGCCTGTCCGGAAGAACTGCATGATCTCCACCATGCGGTGCGCCTGATCCTCCATGGAGCGGGAGGCGGCGGCGGCCTCCTCCACCAACGCCGCGTTCTGCTGCGTCACCTCGTCCATCTGCGTGACTGCCTTGTTCACCTGCTCGATGCCGACCGACTGCTCCTGGCTCGCCGCCGCGATCTCCGCCACGATGTCCGTCACCTTCTTCACGCTGTCGACGATCTCGGTCAGGGTCTTGCCCGACTCGTCCACCAGACCCGAGCCTGCCCGCACCTTCTCCACCGAGTCCTGGATCAGATCCTTGATCTCCTTGGCCGCGCCTGCCGAACGCTGCGCCAGGTTGCGCACCTCGGCCGCCACCACCGCGAAGCCGCGGCCCTGCTCGCCGGCCCGCGCCGCCTCCACCGCCGCGTTCAATGCCAGCAGGTTGGTCTGGAAGGCGATCTCGTCGATGACGCCGATGATGTCGGCGATCCTGCGGCTGGAGGCGTTGATCTCGTTCATGGCCGCCACCGCCTGGGTCACTACCTGGCCACCCTGTTCCGCCTGGCTGCGCGCCCCCACCGCCAGCTGGTTCGCCTGGCGCGCGTTATCGGCGTTCTGCCTCACCGTCGAGGTCATCTCCTCCATCGACGAGGCCGTCTCCTCCAGCGCCGAGGCCTGCTCCTGGGTGCGCTGGCTCAGGTTGTCATTGCCGCTGGCAAGCTCCTGCGCGGAGCTGCTGACCGAATCGGAGGCCGAACGGATATCGCCGACGATCTGCGCCAGCCGCTCGGCCATGGAGCGCATGGCGGCCAACAGGCTGCTGCTGTCGCCGTCGCGCACCGGCACCTGCACATCCAGATCACCACCGGCGATGCGGCCCGCGATGGCGGCCGCCAGGGCCGGTTCGCCACCGAGCTGCCGGAGGATGTTGCGGATGGTATAGAAGGCCAGCAGCCCCGTGGCGATCAGGGCGGCGAGGGTCAGCACCAGGAACAGATACAGCGTATTCTGGGCCGTGGCGTGCAGCCTGGCCGCGGCCGTGCTGAAGTCGGCCGCCAGCCGATCTTCGACCGTCTTGAGCAGATCGATCTTGTCCGTGATCATCTCGAACCAACGCCCGGCATCCACCCCGAGCGAGCGCCCGTCGATACCTTCCAGCGCTGCCTTCTTCATGCGATCGGCCTCCTCGACCGCATGGCCGGCCACCTTCTGCCGGAAGAAGGCCAGCTGTCCGTCGTTGGCTGCGGTCTCGAATTCCTTGAAGTACATGTCCGCGGCCGCGGCATTGGAGAGGAAACGCGCCACCATGTCCGTTGAGAACCGGTCGGTCGCGAACACGACGTTCAGCAGGGCGCGCTCGATACCGACGTACTCCTTGGCGTGCGACAGGTTGGAATAGCTTGCGGCCAGGCGTGTGACCTCATGGTCGTCACTGAGCAGCATGCCCTGGCGCCCGGTCGCCAGCAGCGAACCGATCGTGCGGGTGTAGTAGCCGGTGGCATCCGTGCCGCTGATGCTCTGGCTGCCGACCGCACCGCGGATGCTCCCCAGATCGCCGAGATGGCGCTGCGCCTCGTCCAGTGCCTGGCCCAGCACCGCGGGATAGGCGGTGCGGTCGAAGCCCTGCAGCGCCTCCTTGAGCGCCGTCAGCCGGCGATCGCTCTCGGCGCGCTGGGCGGGCAGTTCGGTAGCGTAGCGCTGGCCCTTGCTGCCGAGGAATCCGCCGGTCATGCCGCGCTCGACCTGCAGCTCGTGCGCCAGGGCCGCGAACTCCACCGACAGGGACACGAGCGCCTGCAGATCACGCATGGCCGTCGAGGTCCGCGCCTTGTCCAGGACGCTGTTCGCCGAAAAGAACAGCAGCCCCACCAGCGGCAGCGCCAGCACCAGCAGCAGCCGCCCACGCATTGTCATATTGTTCAATGAGATCATGGTTTCACCTGTCTATTCGTTCTAAGGAAGCGAACGTCTTGTCGCGTTCTAGCTGTTCCGTTCCCAGGAGTCTGTCGGACTTGGGACTGATCTACTGCGCCGGCGGGATAGCGTTCCATCTTTCCGATCCTGCTCGTCAAATAGCTACGGCTATTCTCCTCGAAGGATCGAAAACATGACCTCGCTCTCCCACCCGGCTCGCTACGACCGCCCAAGTCCGACAGACTCCTAGCTGGCCGACCCGGTACGGAAGAAGCGCATGAGCTCCACGAGCTTCTGTCCCTGATCTTCCATGGAGCGGGAGGCGGCGGCGGCCTCCTCCACCAATGCCGCGTTCTGCTGCGTCACCTCGTCCATCTGCGTGACCGCCTTGTTCACCTGCTCGATACCGACCGACTGCTCCTGGCTCGCCGCCGCGATCTCCGCCACGATGTCCGTCACTTTCTTCACGCTGTCGACGATCTCGGTCAGGGTCTTGCCCGACTCGTCCACCAGACCCGAGCCCGTCCTCACCTTCTCCACCGAGTCCTGGATCAGATCCTTGATCTCCTTGGCCGCACCCGCCGAACGCTGCGCCAGGTTGCGCACCTCGGCCGCCACCACCGCGAAGCCGCGACCCTGCTCACCGGCCCGCGCCGCCTCCACCGCCGCGTTCAATGCCAGCAGGTTGGTCTGGAAGGCGATCTCATCGATGACGCCGATGATGTCGGCGATCCTGCGGCTGGAGGCGTTGATCTCGTTCATCGCCGATACGGCCATCGAGACCACCTGGCCACCCTGTTCCGCCTGGCTGCGCGCCCCCGCCGCCAGCTGGTTTGCCTGGTGCGCATTGTCGGCGTTCTGCCTCACCGTCGAGGTCATCTCCTCCATCGACGAGGCCGTCTCCTCCAGTGCCGAGGCCTGCTCCTGCGTGCGCTGACTCAGGTCGTCATTGCCTGTCGCGATCTCGCGCGCCGAGGCGCTGACGGCGTCGGAGGCGCCGCGCACGTCGCCGACGATCTGCGCGAGTTTTCCGGCCATGTCGCGCAGCGCGGTCAGCAGCTCGCCCAGCTCATCGTTGCGCTCGATGCGGACGTCGTGATCGAGCTCACCGCCAGCAATCCGCCGGGCGACCCCGACCGCCTGCTGCAGCGGATTCATGATGGCGCGCATCAACAGCCAGGCCATCCACAGCACTACGGCCACGCCGACGGCAATGGAGCCGATGGCGATCGTGCGCAGCGTGGCGTAGAGACTGTTGGCGTTCTCGTACTCCTGGCGTGCGACGTCGATCTGGAGATGCACCAGGGCCTCGATGCCCTCACCCACGGGCACGTAGAGCGGCCGGACCACATCGACGACCTGTGCCTCCGCCTCTTGCGTCCGGCCCGCGCGCAGCAGGGCGATCGTCGGCCTCAGCCCCTCCATCACGAAGCGCCCGCGAGCGGCCGCGAACTTCTCGGCAATCTGCCTCTCCTCGGGCGTGAGGGTGGTGGCCATATAGGCCTCCCAGAGCGAGCCGATTTCGGTGATGTTCCGCTCGACTGCCTCGGTGTTCCTGCGGATCTCCTCGGCGGTGGGCGTCACCAGCGCGACCGCAAGGAACAACCGGTTTTCCAGCAGCAACTCCTGGATGGTGGTGACCTGATCCAGCGGGATGGTCCGATCCTCGTACACCGTCCGCAGACCCTCCTTGACGGAGCCGAGGCCGATGACCCCCGTGATGCCAATGGCCGCCAGCAGCACAATGGCGATGCCCAGCGTCGCCAGCAGGCGTACCTTGATTGTCAGAGCCTTCATGTCCTGGTCCCCTTGAAACGATCGATTGACAGATTCATTCACTGACCGATGCGATGGCATTGATCTCATCCGGCCGCAGCAGCCGGTCGATGTCGAGCAGCATCACCATGCTGTCGCCGACGGTGGCCAGGCCGCTGATGAAATCGGCATCCACGGCGGTGCCGAAGTCCGGCTTGGGACGGATGTCGGCGGTATGGATGTTCAGCACGTCCGAGACCGCATCGACGACGATGCCGAAGGTCCGCTCCCGCCCGTCGGCCACCAGCGACAGCACGATGACCACCGTCGTCGGGGTGTACTCGATCTCTTCAAGGCTGAAGCGCATGCGGAGATCCACGATCGGCACGATGGTCCCGCGCAGGTTCAACACGCCCTTCAGGTAGGCCGGCGCGTTCGGTATGTGGGTCACCGGCGTCCAGCCCTTGATCTCCTGAACGCGCAGGATGTCCACACCGTACTGTTCATGGGCCAGTGCGAAGGTCAGATACTGACTGCCGACGGCATTGTCCTGCGCCGCCTGCATCGCACCCGTCCCCGCACCCGCGGGAGAGATTTTCGTTGTCATTGCCTGAGTCATAGCCGCTCCTTTAGGCTGCTAAGCCGTTTTCCGCGCTGGTTTCCGCACTTGTATACTGGTCATGCGAATCAATCCCGGGACGTCCATGATGAGCGCCACCGAGCCATCCCCGAGGATGGTCGCACCCGAAATGCCATCGACGCGGCGATAATTGGATTCCAGACTCTTGATGACGACCTGCTGCTGTGCCAGCAGCTCGTCGACGAACACACCCGCCTTCTGACCATCGCCCTCGACGACGACCAGCAGGCCATCTGTCAGCTCGTTGGCGTCCGCCTGGATATTGAAGATCTCGTAGAGCCTGAGTACCGGCAGGTAGTCGTTGCGCAGACGGTAGACCTCGGCTGAGCCGGCCATGGCATTGATGTATTCCTTGCGGGCCTGCAGGGACTCGATGATGGATACCAGAGGGATGATGTAGATCTGGTCGCCGACGCGCACCAACTGGCCGTCGAGGATGGCGAGCGTCAGCGGCAGGCGGATGGTGAAGCGCGACCCCCTGCCCTCCTGGGACCGCACCTCGACGCTGCCGCCAAGCTCCTGGATGTTGCGGCGCACCACGTCCATGCCGACGCCGCGGCCCGAGACATCGCTGACGACGTCCGCGGTCGAGAATCCCGGCTGGAAGATCAGATCCTCAACCTTCTCGGCCGGCATCGCCGCCGCCTCGGCCTCACTGATTACCCCACGCTCCACCGCCTTGCGCAGGATTTTCTGCCGATCCAGCCCGTTGCCGTCATCGATGATCTCGATGAGGATGTTGCCACCCTGATGGAAGGCGTTCAGGTGCAGCGTGCCGGCGGGCGACTTACCGGCGGCGATGCGTACTGCAGGCGTCTCGATGCCATGATCGAGCGCATTGCGTACCAGATGGACCAGCGGATCGCTGATCTTCTCCATGACGGTCTTGTCCAGCTCGGTATGCTCACCCGACATGCGCAGTTCGACCTGCTTGCCGAGCTGCGTGCCGAGATCGCGGATCAGGCGCGGCAGGCGGTTGAAGGCGAAGCTGATCGGCAGCATGCGGATCCGCATCACGGATTCCTGCAGTTCACGTGTATTGCGCTCCAGCTCCGTCAGCCCGTCGCGCAACTTTTCGATCAGTCCGTTGGCGCCGCCCTGCACCAGCTG
>JACDJB010003615.1_pt1 | contig 10058 bp, 5 predicted proteins | sample 7454121 | NCBI WGS metagenome assembly JACDJB01 (sample SAMN14253290, study PRJNA609438) | sludge metagenome | isolation source: sludge after 25d culture with pyrite | collected 2018-12-20 | reverse complement strand
CTCCCTTTGGTGACCTGGCCAATTTGCAGGGACGTGTAGTAGGTGAAAACCTGATTGCCGGCAATGTGGCATCTTTCCCGGGAACGATTCAAACGGGTATTTGTAAAGTGTTTGAGTACGGCGTTGGTGCAACGGGTTTGTGTGAAAGAAATGCCGTGAAATCGGGTTTTACAAACATTGAAACAGTGGTAAATGCCAGTCTGGATAAACCAGGATTTATGCAGGGAAAGTTGTTGGTTACCAAGTTGATTGTGGATAAAGACACCAATAGAATCCTGGGAGCACAGGTGCTGGGGCCGGGTGAGGTAAGTAAACAAATCGCGATTTGGGCAATGGCCATCCAGGGAAAAATGACCGTTGAGGAGGTGGTCAATGCCGATTTACCCTATGCACCACCCTATTCGTTGGCTATAGATCACTCTATTGCAACAGCTCATGTGATGCAAAATAAACTGAAAGGTTTCTTTAAAGGAATATCTGCTGAAGAATTGCATGATAAATTACATGTTTTCGATCCGATGTTCCTGCTTGATGTGAGAAACCCGGATGAATATGACCAAATCCGATTGGGTATTGGAGAGAAATTAATTCCATTGGGACAATTACGCAAAAGATTGGAGGAGCTGCCGGTTGATAAAAATAAAGAAATTGTGGTTTGGTGTAAGATATCCTTACGCGGTTATGAAGCAGCTTTAATTTTACAGGCAAATGGTTATTCAAATGTGAAAGTGCTCGAAGGAGGAATTATGGCATGGCCTTATGAAAGGGAACTCTGATTAATTATGTTAATGCAAAGATTCACATGGTGAAGATTGTTAAAGTTGTGCAGAGATATAGATTAGCCTGATTCTAATTTGTATTTTTGTGCAACTTAATTATCCAATATTTAAACGATGCCCCGCCCCAAACAACATAGAAAAGTCGGTTCACCCCCTCTCATGAAAGGGTATAAACCTTTTGGTATCCCCCGTTCGGAGCTCGAAACTATCGTGCTGCATTTTGACGAGTATGAAGCCATTCGTCTGCTCGATTATGAAGGATTGATGCAGGAACAGGCAGCGGAGCGGATGAATGTGTCGCGACCAACCCTGACCCGTATTTATGAGCAGGCGCGCCGTTCGATGGCCAAAGCTTTTGTTGAAGGAAAAATGATTGTCATCGAAGGTGGTAATGTGGAATTCGACCGGGATTGGTACCGTTGTAAGAAATGTCATAAACTGATAGAGGGAAAGAATAATCATGTAAGATGCCGGCAATGTGTCAAATATGGTGATGATGAGTTAGTCCCGGTTAATAAAAGTCAATGATGAAAGCGGTTGTACTGTCTGATAACAGACTATTAGATTCTTCTTTTGAATCGGAGCATGGTTTGTCCGTATATCTCGAAAAAGAAAAGCAAAAATTCCTTTTTGACACGGGAGCTTCCGGTGTTTTTATCCGAAATGCTGCCAAGGCTGGTGTGGATCTTACACAGGTGGATTACGTGTTTGTCTCTCATGGTCACCGAGACCATGCCGGTGGACTGGAGCAATTCCTGCAACTGAACCAGAAAGCGAAGGTGGTACTTTCCAAATATGCCCTGAACAGGAAGTATTACTCCAAACGAACCGGTTTTCGCGAAATAGGGGTGGACCTGGATCTGTCCCGGTATCCGGGTCGTTTTTTGTTTGTTGAAGATCAACCTGTGTTTGGTGATGGAATTCACGTGTTGAAACCGTTTGTGCGACTATTCCCAATTCCAAAGGGAAACAGAACACTGTACAGGGAAAGCGAAAGCGGACTCGTATTGGATGAATTCAAACATGAAATTGTTGTCGCAATTGGTACAAAAGAACTTTTTGTCTTTACAGGCTGTGCGCATCTGGGTTTGCTAAACATGCTCGAATCTGTTATGGAAACTACCGGCAAGCCAATTCGGCATGTGTTGGGTGGCTTCCACCTGCTTGATAGTACCGAAAATCAGTCATACGAAAATCCCGAAGCCATTGAATCCATTATTCAGCAAGTCAGGAATCACCATCCTGGCACATTGTTTTACACTGGTCATTGTACCGGAGATGAAGTTTGCAGGCAACTAACACAGGAACTTACGGGGCAGGTGCAGACTTTTTATGCCGGAATGGGAGTTGAATTTAGAAATGATTATTGAGAAACAATTTTTAAAATCTAATAATTGGATTTTAATAATTTATACCAAAGATTCTTGTCAAAACAACACTTAAAGTTATTGTGTTTCTTCGATTTTTAACGTCTATTTTTTAAACATTTTCCCCTGATACTGTGTTTATGCCCACATGAAGCATTTACACAACATCTACAGCAGGGAAGATCTCCTGAAGCAACGCAAAGCCGAGAATTTTTCCCGTAAAACGGTTTCGTTTTACCGTTATGTAATCATTGACAACCCCCATGAATTGAGGGATACCCTGTATGCCGACTGGTATGCAATGGGTGTGCTGGGCAGGGTGTATCTGGCCAAGGAAGGCATCAACGCCCAGATTTCGGTGCCGGAACCTCAGGTAGGGCAATTTATCAATTACCTGGATAATACCCCTTATTTTGCTGATATGCCTATGAAGTGGGCGGTGGAGAACGACCCGCTTTCGTTTCTGAAACTGAAGATGAAAGTCCGCCCGAAGATTGTGGCGGATGGACTCGAAGACGGAACTTTCGACGTGACCAATGTAGGTCGGCATCTGACCGCCGAAGAGTTCAATGCTGCCTTGCAGGAAGAAGGCATCATCGTGGTGGATATGCGTAACCATTACGAAAGTGAGATTGGTCGGTTCGAAAACGCCCTTTGTCCGGATGTGGATACCTTCCGCGAAGAAATTGAATATGTGACCAAAGTCCTCGAAGATAAGAAAGATGCCAAAATTTTGATGTATTGCACGGGTGGCGTACGCTGCGAGAAAGCAAGCGCTTATCTCAAATACAAAGGCTTTCAGAATGTAAATCAGTTGTATGGTGGCATCATCGAATATGCCCGTCAGATCAAAGGACTAAACCTCGACTCCAAATTCAGGGGTAAGAACTTCGTGTTCGACGAGCGACTTGGCGAGCGCATTACCGACGACATCATTGCCCGCTGCCACCAGTGCGGCACACCCTGCGATACCCACACCAATTGCGCCAACGACGATTGTCATTTGCTCTTCATCCAATGCCCCGGGTGCGCTGAGAAACATGCCGGCTGCTGTTCGGAGCAATGTCACGACATCATCCGCCTGCCTCAGGATGAACGGATTAAAATCAGGGAAAGCATGCGTACGCGATATGCGCAAACGCAGATTTTCAGAAGCAGGTTGAGACCCAGGAAATCCATCACGAATCATTTATAACGCGCTTAGCTATTCATCCTGATAACATGCCGTTATGGATGAGTCCCCCTAAGGTAATGTGGTGTTGCAAGCATACTCCCTGTGTTGGTGTGTTGTAGCCTGTGCAGAGGTGCTTAGTGCAGTAGTGCACTAAGCCATAGTGCACATCTACACTAAGTCATAGTACACATGTACACTAAGTGATAGTGTAGTACTACACTAAGCACCTCTGTAGAGGTAGTGATGGCGTGTCACATGGAGTAGTGGGGTACGTTGAGATTAGGTAAGGTGGCATTATGAGTGAATCTGTAGAAAAAAGTACCGGCAATTTTGTTGAAGAAATTAAATTCATCATCAGTTTATAAAGTAAGATTATACCGTTTTTCAAAAGTATTGTTTATATTTGGGGCTGAACTTTAAATCTTCATGCCCCCTATAGCTTTTATTGATACTGAAATTGACCCGAAAAGCCGAAAAATTCTCGACATCGGGGCTGTGAAGGATGATGGGAGTTTGTTCCATCAGGCTTCGGTGGGCGACTTTGCAAGGTTTGTGCAGGGGGTGGACTTTGTTTGCGGGCACAACATCCTGAATCATGACATTAAATACATCGGGAAGATTTTGGTGGAAGCCGGTGTTAAGGCGGTTGTGGATACCTTGTATTTGTCACCCCTGCTGTTCCCGACTAAGCCCTATCATGCCCTGTTGAAGGATGATAAACTGCAAACCGATGAGTTAAACAACCCGCTAAACGATGCCTTCAAAGCCAAAGATTTATTCTATGATGAAGTGGCTGCTTTCAATCTGCTGGATACACGACTTCAGCAGATTTTCTACCTGTTGCTGCACGGTCAACGAGAATTTCGCTCCTTCTTTCGATTTATAAATTACAGCTACATTGGTGTCGATACAGAAGGAATCATCCGTCATCTGTTTAAAAGTGAGATTTGTGAACATGCTGATTTGGAGAAATTAATTGCCGAAAAACCGGTCGAACTGGCTTACTGCTTGTCGCTGATTTATTCTTTTATTCACCATAAAAAGATTCATTCCATCACACCACCCTGGGTGCTGAAAAATTATCCGGAGGTGGAACGAATCATGTTCCGGCTACGCAATAAACCTTGTGTAACGGGTTGCAGCTATTGCAACAATGCGCTTGATGTGCGTAAAGGACTGAAACGTTTCTTTGGTTTCGACAGTTATCGGACTTACGGCGGTGAACCTTTGCAGGAAAAGGCTGCCAAAGCGGCGGTTAATAATAAGTCTTTGTTGGCTGTTTTCCCAACGGGTGGAGGTAAATCTATTACTTTTCAGGTACCTGCCCTGATGAGTGGTGAAAACTCAAAAGGACTCACGGTGGTTATATCGCCCTTGCAATCGCTCATGAAGGATCAGGTGGATAACTTAGAGAAAATAGGCATTACCGATGCGGTGACCATCAACGGGATGCTGGATCCGATTGAAAGAGCCAAGTCGTTCGAAAGGGTGGAAGATGGTTCGGCTTCCCTGCTCTATATTGCCCCGGAATCACTCCGTTCCAAATCCATTGAGAAGTTGATTTTAGGTAGGAAGATTGCCCGTTTCGTGATTGATGAGGCGCATTGTTTCTCGTCCTGGGGACAGGATTTCAGGGTCGATTATTTATACATCGGCGATTTTATCAAAAATATTCAGGAAAAGAAAAACCTGACGGACGGAATCCCGGTTTCGTGTTTTACCGCCACTGCCAAGCAAAAGGTTATTGAGGATATTCTTTCCTATTTCAGAGAAAAGTTAGATATTGAACTGGAGCTTTTCACTTCGAAAGTATCGAGAACCAATCTTCAGTATAGGGTTTTTGAAGAAGGCGACAAGGAGGAAAAATACCAGAAACTTCGCGACCTGATTGAAGAAAAGAATTGTCCGACGATTATCTATGTTTCAAGAACAAGAAAAGCTTATTTGCTTGCCGAAAGGTTAACCAAAGACGGATTCAGCGCCAAACCCTATCACGGTAAAATGGACGTGCAGGAAAAGACAATCAACCAGAATGCCTTTATGGCTGGTGAAGTGCAATTGATGGTGGCAACCTCAGCTTTTGGTATGGGGGTGGATAAAAAGGATGTCGGCATGGTGATTCATTACGAGATTTCCGATTCGCTCGAAAACTACATTCAGGAGGCCGGTCGTGCCGGCAGGGATCAGAGCATTGTGGCCGATTGTTATGTCTTGTTTAATGAGGAAGATTTGGGAAAACATTTCATCTTGCTGAATCAAACGAAACTATCGATTAAAGAGATTCAACAAATTTGGAGGGCTATTAAAGACATTACAAGATTTCGGTCGAAAGCGTCGAATTCGGCATTGGAAATTGCGCGAAAAGCAGGTTGGGACGATAATGTGATGGAGATTGAAACCCGTGTTACCACCGCCATCGCAGCGCTGGAAGATGCCGGATATCTCAAACGCGGTCAGAATATGCCGCGGGTATTTGCCAACAGTATCCTGTGTAAAACCGCGCAGGAAGCCATTGCGAAAATCAATGCTTCAGAGAAATTTCAGGAGAACCAAAAGATAAAGGGCATCCGCATCATCAAAAAACTATTATCAAGCAAAAGCAAAAAGCAAGCGTCGGAAGAAGCTGCCGAATCGAGAATTGATTACATCAGCGACCACCTCGGTATTGTAAAAGAGGAGGTTATTGATATCGTGAATTTGCTTCGGGAGGAGAAGATACTGGCTGATGCCAAAGATTTGACCGCTTACATCAAAAAAGGGGAGAACAGAAACCGTTCTCTCAATATCCTGGAAAGCTATAGTAAGATTGAAAACTTTCTACTACCGGTTTTCGAGGAACAGGAAAAGACTTTCCACCTGAAGGAACTGAACGAAGAAGCTGAACTGAATGGTTGCGATGGTGTTAACATCAATAAGATTAAAACCATTCTCAATTTCTGGGCAATTAAGAACTGGATTAAACGGCAAAGTCTGGAGTATTCAAAGAACCATTTCGCGGCGGTATGTCTGCAACCCAAAGCCTGGCTGAAAGATAAGTTAGAGAGACGTCACGAGTTAGCCCGATTTATCGTGGAATATCTTTATGATAAAAGTAATATGTATATTACGGAAGCTGATGCCGATAAAGAAGAAGTGTTGATGGAATTTTCGGTGCATGAGCTGAAATCGGCTTATGAAGCGGGCTTGAGTCTGTTTAAACAAGACATCAGTATTGTTGATATCGAAGATGCGTTGTTTTATTTGTCGAAAATTGAAGCGATAAAAATCGAGGGTGGTTTTCTGGTGGTGTATAACAGGCTGACGATTGAGCGTTTAGAGCAGAATAATAAAAAGCAATACACCAAAGACGATTACGAAAAGCTGAATCAGTTTTATGAAAACAAGGTGCAGCAAATACATATCGTGGGCGAATATGCCCGAAAAATGATTGATGATTACCGCGATGCGTTGCAGTTTGTCGAAGATTATTTTCAGTTGAATTATGCTTCATTCCTGAATAAATATTTCCCGGGGAGTAAAGCCAATGATTTGAAATTGAGAATGACGCCTGCCAAATTCCGGCAGCTTTTTGGTGAACTTTCGCCCACGCAGTTGAAAATCATCAACGACAATGAATCGAAATACATCGTGGTAGCTGCCGGTCCGGGTAGTGGAAAAACCAGGGTGCTGGTCCATAAATTGGCTTCGCTCCTGTTGATGGAAGATGTGAAACACGAGCAACTGCTGATGCTTACTTTTTCGAGGGCTGCCGTGACAGAATTTAAAAAGCGGTTATTCAAGCTGATTGGCAATGCCGCTCTTTTCATCGAGATTAAGACTTTCCATGCTTTTTGTTTCGATTTATTGGGAAAAGTCGGTAGTCTGGAGAAATCGGATGCGATTCTGAAGACCACTGTGGAGAAAATCAGGAACAAGGAGGTGGAAGTCAGCCGGATTACCAAAACGGTGTTGGTAATCGACGAAGCACAGGATATGAACGAAGATGAGTTTAACCTGATTAAAACCCTGATGGAGCAAAACGAGGAAATGCGGGTAATCGCGGTGGGCGATGACGATCAGAATATATTCGAATTCAGGGGCGCCCATTCGAAGTACCTCGGGATGTTGCTTCATGCGAAAGAGGCCGTTAAACATGAGTTGGTCGAAAACTACCGGAGTAAAAATAATTTAGTTGAGTTCAGTAATCAATTTGCCAAGCGTATCCGGAACCGGTTGAAAGATACGCCCGTTATTGCCAGACAAACGGATAACGGGGATGTCAAAGTTGTACGTTATCAAAGCGAAAACCTGGTTGTCCCGCTTGTGAACGATATCCTTGCCACCGGACTTACCGGCACTACCTGTGTCCTTACCAGAACCAACGAGGAAGCCCTGCAAATCACCGGTTTGCTGTTGAAGAACAAGATGCCGGCAAAACTGATTCAGTCCAACGATGGGTTCTATTTATCTCATCTGGCTGAGGTCCGGTATTTCGTGAATCAGTTGAAGCTAGCAGATGATGTTTATATTATCCCTGATGAAGTGTGGGAAAGTGCCAAGCGAGCGCTTCACGATGAATATCGTCGGAGCAATAAGCTGGAGATTTGTCTCAACATCATCCGCGATTTTGAGGCGACGAATCCTAAAAAGAAATACAAATCCGATTTGGATGTGTTCATCCGTGAATCGAAGTTGGAAGATTTTATGGGCGAAGCCGGAGAAACGGTTTTAGTATCCACCATCCATAAGGCAAAAGGAAAAGAATTTGATCATGTGTTTCTGATGCTGGATAATTTCATGCCGGATACTGATGCCGAAAAACGGTTGTTGTACGTGGCTATGACACGAGCCAAACAGCGCCTGACCATTCATCTGAATTCCAATCTGCTAGATAATTTACGTCCCGTTGAAAATATGGAACGGCTTGTTGACTCGGGCGATTATAATCAGCCCGCTGAAATCGCGATGCAACTGACGCACAGAGATGTATGGCTTGGTTATTTTATCCGCAGACAAAGCACTGTCTCGCAACTGATGAGTGGAGACACCCTGATTCTCAATGACGAAGGGTGTTCGGATTCCAAAGGACAACCTGTGTTGAAATTCTCTAACCGATTTGTAAAGCAACTTGAATCCATGAAGGCAGCGGGTTACGTGATGAAATCAGCAAAAGTAAATTTTATCGTGTACTGGCTGGATGAAGACTCAGAACAGGAAGTGAAAATCGTGTTGCCTGAGTTGTGGTTTGAAAAACAAGGATAATACTCACCTCTCCATCGCCCTCTCCATCGCCCTCTTCCTCATCTCCTCCGGCATTTTCTCAATGGCATACCGCAAGGCTGTGCGGGGCATAACGGCTTTGTGTCGCATCACGTAATCAAAGACCTCCTGCTGGTTTGCCTGACTGGCAGCTTTTAGCATCCAGCCATAGCCTTTTTGTACCAAATCATCCTGATCTAAAAGCAGGATGTCGGCAATTTCAAAAATATCGGACAGGAATTTACCCTTTCTGGCAGGGACAATCAGGCTTACCGCTGCCGCCCGTTTTATCCAACGGTTATCGGAATGTGCGAATGCTTTCAGTTTGGAGAGGTATTCCGGATACTTTTCGATGAATTCCCCGACCGTGTGGTTGCAAAGCGTGTCGCACGAAGCCCAGTTGTTCACGTATTGGTTAATCCATCTTTCGAATACATCAAAGTCTGCCGGTTCGTATTGTTTGCGGACATTGTATGACCAGTTGCAGGCCACGAACGATTCTTCCAGATAACCCGATTGCCACAGCTGTTCACAAAGAGAAAAAATTACAGCCTTGGGCTCTTTTTCAATTTGTTTGTAGATTTCCTTGCCGATTTTGTCCACTGTTGGTACTTTCACGCCGTAGGACACAATCTTTTCTTTGAAAAATCGCTGACTGGTCTGCACGGTTTTTTCATCGGTGCTGGCTTTGAGGGCTGCTCTTACTTGTTCGATGATGGTTTTCATAAGCGTGTTATTATCGTTGTTTTGTATGTTGAATCAGCAATTTCAAACGTTTCAACTAAAAATTGTTTGTTTTTCAGATGTATCTCAATGAAAGGTATAGCCGGGGCGTAGTGAAATTTACCTCCGGGTTTTAGCGAGTTCAATATTTCCATATATTTTCTGGCATATCCAATATAATTGCCATCCTTTCTTAAATGATGATGGGTGAAGTGATTAGAAAATCCGAGGTTACTCACGATGGTTCCCCATTTTTCCACTCCATAGTCGTACTCCAGCCAGTCAGCATTTATTAGGTAATCATTTGAAAAGGAGAATCTGTCAATCCCTTTTGCGGTAACGCTAAGCTGATTTAAATAGCGAACTAAATTTCCTTCCTTGCCGCACCCGATATCCAGAACCGGCAGTGATAAACTTTCTGGTATAATTTTTAATATCTCTAATTGAATTTCAGGAGAATATTCAAAGCAATTTACCGGGGTGATTTGGGGTTCTTCAGTCAAATATATTTGCTCTGCAAAAGAATTATTTTTCTGTAACCACTTTTTTAGATTTGAATAATGTTGTTTTTCGATAAACTTAATTGAATCCCGCTTAATTTTTAGTCTATGTAATAACTCCCGATAGATTTCCCCGAGTTCAGTCTTCGATTTGGTGTTGAATGTATAGTATTGATTAATTCTGCAAAATTCTTCAATGGCTTTTTCAGAGGCATAATCTATAAGAACGGGTTCATAATCAGCGGGTAATTCGTGGATGTTTAAGATAGTTTCTATT
>JACDJB010003614.1_pt1 | contig 10060 bp, 9 predicted proteins | sample 7454121 | NCBI WGS metagenome assembly JACDJB01 (sample SAMN14253290, study PRJNA609438) | sludge metagenome | isolation source: sludge after 25d culture with pyrite | collected 2018-12-20 | reverse complement strand
ATAGGAAAGCTGTCAATCAGAACCGTTCCGTAATTTCTTGCCAGGTATTTAAGGAACGGTTCTGATTCGCAAAATGGCTATACAGAACCGTTCCGTACCTGCCTGACAACCGTTTACCTGTCTTGTCCTGAAATAGGTTGACCATTTAGTAATTTTTCAAAAAAACATTATTATGAAAAAGAAGCGGTCACAATTTCAGCTCAAGAGTCGACGTTATTTTAGTGAAGAGTTCAAGAAACAAAAAGTTCAGGAAATCGTTACTAAAAAAACGACAATACGCGAGGTTTCAATCATTTATGATATTAAGTTGCCTGTTCTCTACCGGTGGCTTCATAAGTACTCGCCAGATCATCCCAAACAAACTAAAATAGTTGTAGAAATGGAAAGTGAATCTCAAAAGGCCTTGTTCTATAAAGAAAAGGTTGCAGAACTCGAACGGTTTATTGGTCAACAGCAAATAGAAATTGATTTCATGGATAAGCTCATTGAAATAGCCTCCGGGGAACTCAATGTAGACATAAAAAAAAATTTCTCTGCTCAACTACTGAGTGGTTCCGCCAGCACAGCCAGAAGAGACGATTTTCTATGAATGAACTATATGATTTTCTTGGAATCACCAAGCAAGCGCATTGGAAGATGGTGAAAAAATTAACCAGGCAAAATGAAGTTAAACGAATAATCATACAAAACATTATGACTGTCAGGAAAATTCATCCCAAAATGGGTGCCAAAAAAATTTATAGCCTTTTACAGCCCTCTGGTGTAGGTCGTGATGGGTTTATTGATATTTATATTGAAGCTGGCTTTGGAGTTGTTCCCGAGCGCAACCATCGCAAAACAACCCACAGCTTACCTCATTTAAAATACACAAACCTGACCAGAGGTTTGGTCGTGAATGACATTAATCAAGTGTGGACAAGTGACATCACTTATTTGCAAATTGCAGAAAATGAGTTTCTTTATATTGTCTTTATAATTGACGTCTATTCACGCAGGATCCTTGGATATAACGCAAGTTCTAACTTACGTGCTCATTCCAATATAAAAGCACTTAAAATGGCTTTAAGAGAAAGAGGGATTGAAAGGTATTCAAACTTGATCCATCACTCTGACAGAGGTGTACAATATACATCTAATGTTTACACTAAGCTTTTGGAAGATTATGGTATAAAAATAAGCATGTGTGAATCAGTGTATGAAAACACTCATATAGAGAGAGTTAATGGCATCATGAAGAATGAATACCTTAATAATTTTTCAATTAAAAACCTCGCACAATGTCAAAGAGCGCTCAAAAAATCTGTTAACTTTTACAATTCATTTCGACCTCATTGGGAATTAGATTTAAAAACGCCCATTGATTTCGAAAAGCAATTAGTAAATTTACCTTTTTCATCCCGACCCGAAGTTAACATATATTCGGAACAAGATAAGAAAGTGGATCAAAATGTCAAGCAAGGCGTTCTTTTTTTTTAACGAGCGCCAAGTAATTTGTAATTCAAAAAGTCAACCTATACTAGGACGGCACACTTTTTTTACTGTTTACCTCTAACATCTAATCTCTAACCTCTAATTTTCACCGTTTACCGTTTACCGTTTACTTCTTACCGTATACTGTTCACCTTTCACCTTTCACCTTTCACCGTCTTTTAATAAACCACCAAATTATGCCAATTAACCTACGAAACCGTCACTTTCTCAAGCTCCTTGATTTCACCCCCGGTGAGATCGGATTTCTGTTGGAATTATCGCGCAAGTTAAAGGCTGCCAGGTACTCAGGTACGGAACAGCAGCGTCTGCGGGGGAAAAACATAGCGCTGATATTTGAAAAAAGTTCTACGCGCACCCGTTGTGCCTTCGAGGTGGCGGCTTTCGACCAGGGTGCGCATGTCACCTATCTGGGGCCTTCGGGGACGCAAATAGGGGTTAAAGAGTCGATGAAGGACACCGCCCGGGTGTTGGGGCGTATGTACGATGGCATCCAGTACCGCGGTTTTGATCAGAGCATTGTGGAGGAGCTGGCCCGTTATGCAGGCGTTCCGGTTTGGAACGGCCTCACCAACGAATTTCATCCCACCCAAATACTGGCCGACTTTTTAACCATGACCGAACACTCCGAAAAGCCCCTTAGCGAAATTAAATTTGCTTACCTGGGGGATGCGCGCAACAATATGGCCAATTCGCTCTTAGCCGGCGGTGCCAAAATGGGCATGGATGTACGTATCGTGGGGCCTGAGTCGTTGCAGCCGGCCAAAGATTTGGTGGCCACATGTGGCCAAATAGCAGCCGAAACCGGCGCTAAAATTACCATCACCCGCCATGTGGAAGAGGGGGTGAAGAACTGCGACTTTCTTTACACCGATGTGTGGGTTTCGATGGGCGAACCCGACGAAGTGTGGAAGGAGCGTATCGAACTCCTGAAACCTTATCAGGTAAATGCCCAAACAATGACGCTCACAAAAAACGGCAACTGCAAATTCTTACATTGTCTGCCTGCTTTTCATAACCGCGAAACGAAGATGGGAGAGGAGATATATAATAAATTTGGATTGGATGGAATGGAGGTAACCGAAGAGGTGTTCGAGTCGGAGGCTTCCATAGTATTCGACCAGGCCGAAAACCGGATGCACACCATTAAAGCGGTGATGGTGGCTACGCTGGGTGAAGATAAGTTATAGGTAGCTGATAATGAGTATATTATTATGACTAAAATAGGTCTTATTTCCGATACACACGGTTTTTTAGACCCCCGGCTGTTTGATCTTTTCAGGGAAGCCGACCAGGTTTGGCATGCCGGTGACATCGGGTCGGAAGATGTTTTAACCGATTTGGAAAACTTTAAGCCATGCCGGGCTGTTTATGGTAATATAGACGATTGGGGCATCAGAGCCCGGGTACCCGAACATCAGCGATTTAAATGCGAAGAGGTGGATGTATGGATCACACACATTGGCGGCTACCCCGGCAGATACGCCCCTCAGGTAAAACAAGCCTTACTGGGTAATCCGCCCGCTCTTTTTATATGTGGTCACAGTCACATCTTAAAGGTAATGTACGATAAAAACATCGACTGCCTGCACATGAATCCCGGTGCCGCCGGCAAAAATGGCTTCCAAAATGTGCGTACGGCCTTGCGCTTTGTAATTGATAAGGATAAAATTAAAGACCTGGAAGTGATTGAGCTAAACAATTGATCAATGGCAGCAACCTTCAAATACTTTAACAGAGATATAAGCTGGCTCGCCTTTAATCACCGTGTTCTTGAAGAAGCTGCGGATAAATCCCTGCCTCTTTTTGAGCGGCTTAAATTCCTGGCCATTTATTCCTCCAACCTGGATGAGTTTTATAAAGTGCGCGTGGCCGAGTATAAAAGCGGACTGGATTCTGACGAACTGGGCCCCGGTCCATTGTCGTCGCCGGGTGGGGTGGTGCGTAAGATTAACACCATTGTAAATGCACAAATGCAGGAGTTTGGGCGCATCTTTCATCACGAAATATTGGCGGAGCTCTATCGTCTGGGGCTTGTTTTGTATCAGGGCGAATGGCCGGAGCATGAAGAACACCGGCAGTTTATCAAGGATTTTTTTTACCGGGAAGTGGTGCCTTATCTTCAGCCGGTGATGCTGAACAAAGGGACACGCTCATTTTTGCGCGACAACAGGCTCTATCTTGCCATCCGGCTTTATCGTAAGAAGAAAACCCAGGACCCTGAAAAGTTGGCCCTTCGCAGGCCCAGGTATGCCATGGTGAAACTTCCCACCAACGATTTGCCCCGCTTCATTGGTTTACCTAAGGTGGATAAAAAGCACCATTTTCTTTTTTTAGACGACCTGATTCGCTTCAATCTTCATGAGCTGTTTCCCGGTTACGACATCGATACCAGCTTTAGTATCAAGATGCTGAGAGATGCCGACCTGGGCATCGAGGATGAGTTTTCGGGTGATTTGGTCGAGAAAATCAAAAGTAACATAGGCTTACGCAAGGTGGGAGAGCCGGCCCTTTTCCTTTACGACCGGGGGATGTCAGCCGATTTTCTGCACTTTTTAAAAGATACTTTTGCACTCTCAAAGGGCGACCTTCTGGCGGGTGACCGGTATCTTAATTTCCACGATTTTTTTGATTTTCCCAATCCCTTCGCTCCCAGGCATCAACTTCAGACACTAAAGCCGTTGCATCCTCCAGCGCTGGAGAACGCACTCTCCATGTTTGGTGCCATTAAAAAGAAGGATGTAATTTTGCATTATCCCTATCAGTCGTTCGATTATGTGCTTAAATTTCTTCACGAGGCAGCCACCGATCCCAAGGTGGATGAGATAAAAGTGACTCAATACCGCGTGGCCAATAATTCGGCTGTTGTAAATGCGCTCATCGGCGCTGCCCGCAACAAAAAGAAAGTGACGGTTTTTGTAGAGGTAAAAGCGCGTTTTGATGAAGAAAATAATCTTCAAAATGCCCGGTTGATGGAAGAGGCGGGTGTTCGTATAATATACAGCATTCCGGGCTTAAAGGTACATGCCAAAATGGCGCTGGTGGTGAGGCGCTCGGGAAAGGTCCAGAAACGGTCGTATGCGTATATGAGCACCGGGAATTTTAATGAAAAAACCGCCCGTTTGTATGCCGATCATGGTTTCTTTACCTGTAAAGATCCTTTTATTCATGAAATGCAGACACTCTTTAACTACTTTGAAGACAATAGCATAACACCAGAATTTAATAAATTGATGGTTACCCGCTTCAACATGAAACAGGAGCTTATGAAATTAATAGACCGGGAGATAGAGATTGCTCAAAAAAACGGTTCAGGTTATCTGCTTCTGAAAATGAATGGAATTCAAAATAAGTTACTCATCAATAAGTTGTATGAGGCAAGCAGTAAGGGTGTTAAGATAGATTTGATTATAAGAGGCATCTGCTGTGTTGTGCCCCAACGGGCTTTTAGCCGTAATATCCGGATCATCCGGATTGTGGACAGCTTTCTGGAGCATGCACGTGTGTGGGTTTTCGGAAAAGGAGAGCGTCAGGTGGTCTATCTTTCATCCGCCGACTGGCTCAACCGCAACATTAACCGGCGCATCGAAATCGCCTTTCCTCTTGAAGACGAGACTTTAAAAAATGAGGTATTGAGCATCCTCGACCTGCAGCTGCGCGATTCCGAAAAGGCCAGGCTCATTAACAGTAAGCTGGAGAATGTGCCGGTGCCACCCACCGGCGAAAAAATACGTGCCCAATGGGATACCATCGCTTTACTGAAGGCCAGCCATGCCGGGTAGTGAAGCGCAGGTGTTTTTATGATTCAATTTTAATTAACTCACTCACAGCTACTTATGAAGCAATTGATTTTAGTGCGACATGCCAAAACCCAACCATTGACAAATTCGATCAGTGATTTTGGGAGAAAACTGCTGCCACGCGGGATCGCTGACTCCCGGTTGGTTGCCAATCATCTTAAAGAGAACCATATCCGGCCCGATTTAATCATTTCGAGCCCTGCACTTCGCGCATTGGAAACGGCCCGGCTGTTTGCCGATGTGTATGGTATCAGGCCCAATCAGATTGTGGAAGCACCCATAATATATGAAGGTTTTACGGTGCAATCGCTGACGGAGAAATTAAACCGGATAGCTTCCAACATGAATAGAGTGATGATAGTAGGCCACAATCCGGATATTTATTCGGCAGCCATACGGCTTTCCAGGGATGATTTTTCCTATTTCCCCACAACAGCCGTGGCCGTGCTGGATTGTTCGGTGGACAAGTGGAGTGAAATAATCCGTCATAAAAGCAAATTAACGTTGTTTGTTACACCCAAACAACTTAAAGACAGTTAAATATATATTGTTGAATCAGCTACCCGCGGATAAATCACCGGGCAGCATTAACGTTAAATCGAAATGCGCAACTTATCATTTTTATCAAAATCGATTCTGGCAGCCGTTGTGTTGTCGGGCTTTGCCTGTAATTATTCGCCGGGTAAAAAGGGGAGTGACCCCAAACAAGCGGCTCAAACCTCCGGTGAAATGTGGATTCAGTTGTTCAATGGAGAAAATTTGGACGGTTGGGAGATCAAATTCAGGGGTTACGAGTTGGGAAACAACTACAAAAACACCTTCAGAGTGGAAGATGGCTTGCTGCGCGTGCGTTACGACGATTGGGACGCGTTTAACAACGTGTTTGGACACATTTTTTATAAGGGAGAATTTTCGCACTACCGCTTGCGTGTGGAGTACCGGTTTTTGGATCAGCAGGCACCGGGCTGTCCCGGCTGGGCAGTGCGCAACAACGGAATAATGCTGCACGGCCAAAAAGCAGAGACGATGGAGCTGGACCAGGATTTCCCGGTGTCGGTGGAGGTGCAGTTGCTGGGAGGCAATGGCACCGATGAGCGCCCAACCATGAATGTTTGCACCCCCGGTACAAATATAGTGATGGATGGAGAACTGATTGAGCGGCATTGTACCTCTTCCAATTCCAAAACCTATCATGGCGACCAGTGGGTCTCTGTCGAGGTTGAAGTGCAGGGGGGCGAATTGATTCGCCACTTTGTGGAGGGCGAAGAGGTATTGCACTACGAAAAACCGCAGCTCGACCCGCGCGATCCCTATTACGAGAAGCTATTGCCCGCCGATGGTAATAAAATACTCACCAAAGGTACCATCTCGCTTCAGGCTGAGGGTAATGCTACTGATTTTAGAAAGATTGAGTTGATGGTGTTGGATTAAGTGGCTGCAATAAAACGACCTATTCTGGAGGGTGGCGTTTTCTTGTAGCCACCTCCTTTTGAGTGACAGTCCGGAGGGAGATGAAGTTTTTGCGCCGAAGTAATTAATTTATATTGCCTTATTCCGACTGAGCCGGCGTCAAGCCGTCCATGTTTTTTAAAAGTGGAGAATGCTTTTTATACGGAACCCGGCTTGACGGTACAAGTGTTGAGGCGGGCAGCACATGCGTATCCTGGTCGTCGAAGAAAATGTGGGCATTAAAGGCTTTTAGGATTTTGTCCTTTGCTACGCCGCCTAAAAAAAATGCTTCATCCACATCAACGCCCCAGCTGCGCAGGGTTTTTATAACTCTTACATTGGCCGGGTAATCTCTTGCCGTTACAATGGCAATGCGCATCAGGTCTTTATCAATTTCCCGCTGGATTTTTGCAAGCAGCTTAATGAATTTCCCGAAAGGCCCTTCGTTCAGGGGAATATTTTCGTTCTTAAGTTCCATTTCATGAAACATTTGCAGCCCTTTTTCTTTATATATCCGCTCCGATTCATCGGAAAATATAACGGCGTCGGCATCAAAAGCAATTCTTACAGTTTTATCGTCCGGTTTATAATCTTCAGGTGAGGCGTAAATAAGCGCCGCGGCACACTTCCCCGAATCAATGACCTCTTGTATATCCGATTCGGATTTTGAAAGAAACAGGTCCACATCAAATGAATCCACATAGTTGGCCAGCGACACGCTTGAGGTAAAGGCGGACCTGGAGATGGGCAACCCGTAGTGTTTTATGGAATTTAAAATTCTTAATCCCGTGTCGGGCGAATTTCTCGACATCACCACCACCTCAATTAATTTTCCCTCTTTCTTCGACTCATTCAGTTTTAAAAGGGATTCTATGAGATAAAATGCAGTCCCCTTTTTTAGGGTTTGTTCCTCATTCTCAACCTGGTACTTTTGATAAGCCCGCAACCCTTCTTTTTCGAAAATTTCATTTTCCTTTTCCAAATCGAACAGTGCCCGCGACGAAATTCCAATGACCAGGGTGTCTTTTAAATTGATTGACATAGCATTTCGATTGGTCGTTAAAATTACCAATAATTTCTATCTTTGAGCTATCACAATATTTAAATTTATGCGACCAAACACCAGATCTCCCTGGGCATGGGTGCCCACTCTTTATTTTGCTGAAGGGATTCCCTATGTTATTGTAATGACTGTTTCGGTGATTATGTACAAGCGCATGGGCATTTCAAATGCCGAAATAGCGTTGTACACCAGTTGGCTCTATCTGCCCTGGGTGATTAAGCCGTTGTGGAGCCCGGTAGTGGACATACTCAAAACCAAGCGGTGGTGGATTGTTGCTATGCAGTTGCTGATAGGTGCCGGGTTGGCTGGGGTGGCATTTACCATTCCGGTGCCCAACTTTTTTCAGTACACGCTGGCTTTTTTCTGGCTGCTGGCGTTTAGTTCGGCCACTCACGATATTGCCGCCGATGGCTTTTATATGCTCGCGCTGGAGGAAGGGGAGCAGTCCTATTTCATTGGTATCAGAAGCACCTTTTACCGCTTTGCCATGATTACGGGGCAAGGCTTGTTGATCATTTTCGCCGGTTTCTTTGAGTCTTACACCGGGCCCGAACCTATAGAGTTTTCGGTGGTGGCCTCGCCCAATCAGGAGGTATCTCTGGCCAGGCCTGACTTTGAAGAAGGAGCTAAGACGGACGAACTGGCCTTTATGGTAACCTCGGAGGAGATAAGAGTGGCTACCCGGAAAGCCTCACGCGCATCGATCGATAGTACCAGGCAGTGGGTGGAGGCCCAGAATATAGCACATGGTTTTGTGCTGCCCCAGGTTCAGAAGGCAGCAAAGGAGGCTTCCTGGTTTGCCGAAAACATCTCCCTTCCTTTGGGGGATAAGCTTAAGGAGCTTTTTGGCCGGGAGAAGGCTGCCGGCGGGCCGGTTTTGCACCCAGGAAATGTAGCACTGATAGGGGTGCGTTTGAATCAACCCCCCGGGCCCGATGAAGAGGTGGTGCTCAACACGGGTTTAAAGCGCGGCGACGAGAGTTTTAAACTGGTAGCGGGTGAGCGGATTGTGTTTACTTCCCAAAACTGGAACCAAACCGCCTGGCTGGCCGTTCAACTCGATCCCAAACTGGAAACCCATTCGGTAGCCTGGTTCGAGGGCAGGTCGGGGAATATACCGCTGGCCTGGAGCATCACATTTATGGCTCTGGTGGCCATGTTTTTTCTGTTTTTCCTCTATCACCGCTTCATTTTGCCGCGTCCGGCATCCGATAAAGCAGTGGTTCAGGGAGATGGCGAAAACCTGTTCAGCGAATTCTTTATCACGTTTAAAACCTTTTTTCAAAAAGATAACCTGGGGCCGGCACTCGCCTTTTTCCTGCTTTTCAGACTGGGAGAGGCGCAGTTGGTAAAGCTGGCCTCGCCCTTTATGTTAGATGCACGTGAGGTGGGTGGACTGGGCCTTACCACGGGCGACGTGGGCCTCATTTACGGCACCATCGGGATACTGGCCCTCACTCTGGGAGGTATTCTGGGGGGATTGGTGGCCTCCAGGGGCGGTCTGAAATACTGGCTGTGGCCCATGACTTTTGCCATTAACGTGCCCAACCTGGTTTACGTTTATCTTTCGTATTACACCCCGCAAAGTATGTGGCTCATCTCGGCATCGGTGGCTGCTGAGCAGTTTGGCTACGGCTTTGGATTTACAGCTTACATGCTTTATATGATCTATTTTGCCGAAGGAAAACACAAGACGGCACATTTTGCGCTGTGTACCGGCTTTATGGCGCTGGGAATGATGGTGCCGGGAATGATCTCGGGCTGGATACAGGAGATTGTGGGCTACGATCGGTTTTTTATCTGGGTGGTGATATGTACTCTCCCGGGATTTTTTGTACTGCGGTTTCTTAAAATTGATCCTCAGTTTGGGATTAAAAAGAAGTCCGTTGAAAAATAAGATACTGAGAAGACTTTAGTTTTCCAGTTTTATAAAACCTCCATTATGACGGAATATATAAAAAAGTCTCTGCGGGAATCGGCCAAAGCGCGCTGGTCGGCCATGGTGTTGGTTTCCCTTTCGGCTTTTGGTGCCTACTATTTCAACTATGCATTATCGCCCGTAAAACCAATGCTCGAAAGCGCCTTAGGGTGGACCAGTTCCGATTTTGGAACTTATACGGCTTCTTATGCCTTTTTTAATGTCTATCTCTTTATGCTGATATTCAGCGGTATAATACTCGATAAACTGGGCATTCGCATTACCGGGCTGGGTTCTGCCCTGATGATGTTGTTGGGTACCGCGTTGAACTACTGGGCCATT
>JACDJB010003613.1_pt1 | contig 10061 bp, 11 predicted proteins | sample 7454121 | NCBI WGS metagenome assembly JACDJB01 (sample SAMN14253290, study PRJNA609438) | sludge metagenome | isolation source: sludge after 25d culture with pyrite | collected 2018-12-20 | reverse complement strand
CCGTGCTAGCAATAGCATGAGGGTTCGATTCCCTCCTCGACCATTATTAAATATATTAATAACAAATTATGAATTTAGAGAGCTTTATATTAGGATTTTTTGATTTTGTAGGTAACTTAGATTTCAATATGTTCGGATCAATACTTTTTGTTCTTTTAATACTCTTTTGGTTGGTATTAATAGGGTGGGTATGGATAGATTCTGGAGAGAGAACCTCTAATATGACTATTAGAGTTATATACTTAGTATTGGTTTTAACACTTAATATCCCAGGATTAATAATATATTTAATAATTAGACCGGGTGAGACAATAGATCAGCTATATTGGGCAGATCTTGAGAGAAGATATCTTAAGTATGAGACCTCTGAATTAGGAGATTGTTCAAAGTGTGGAGCACAGCTACTGCCTGGATATGTTTTCTGTACTAACTGTGGTAATGAGATTAAAAAGGAGTGTCCTAACTGTAAGGTTATGATTAGTAAGGGTTCTAAATTCTGTGCATACTGTGGTACACAGGTAGGTTACAAAGCAGTTAAGGAGGAAGAGTATCCAACAGTAGAGGTTATGCAACAGCAAATTCTTGCAACTAAAGAGGAGGCTAGTGAGACAGTAGAGTCTAAAAGAATTAGGTATAAGTCGGGTGATAGTTTTGTATTAAAACTAGGTAATATGATTATCTCTAGTTGGTCTAGATTAATAACCATTATAAAAGAGAGAACACCGAAAGAGAAGGTGGAGGTAGTAGAAACAAGACCTCAGATACAGGTGATAAGTAAAAAGAAAAAGAAGAACAAAAAGAGAAAGAAGAGATAAATTCTGGTAGAATTAGAGCAATAACCTGTTAGGTATATTAATGTGTTAGATTTGATTTCAAATATTAGAAGCTTTTTGTCGAACTTGAATCCACTGGTAGCACTCGTTGTTATTTTCATATTTGGAATGTATATTTTTTGGAGAGGTTGTGCAGAATCAAGAAAGAATAGATCTTCAGTATTTGATATGTTTCTTATATCAGGATTTATAAGCGCTATTGTAGGGAGGTTAATATATATTCTTGTAGAGTGGCATAGTTTCGCATCCTATATATGGTACTGGCTACCATATGAGAAATATGGTGATAAGATATTTCTTTTTAGATTACTTCCTTGGAGATTCTTTAGTATATGGGACGGTGGCTTAATTATTCTTAGTATGTTTGTTTCGCTTCTTCTCGCTCTAACTTTCTATTCTTCTGTTATTAAAAAGTGGAGATGGAAACATATGTTCTTCCCCATATACTTTTCCGCTATCTCAATGTTAGGTGCATCTTTTATAGTTACAGGTCTATTGGGTAACTTTAACGAATGGGTATACAAGGGAGCAGTATTAGTATTTCTAATCGCTATCTTTTTTGTAATATACAAATTCATATATATGATTGTAAGTAGTCCTGTTGTAGAGAAATATATCTTAGGATATGTAGGATTAATAATTGTTTGGGTATCCTCTCTATATATTGCATATATATATTTAGCAGATGCTCTATCTTGGTATGAGAACTTTTCAGTAGGAGTATTTCTGCTCTGGTCTCTTGTTGCGGGTATACTTTTCCTCATTGATTTAAGAAAGACTAATGTGAGGATAGAGACGAGATCCTCTGTAAGGTCTGTACAGATTAATTAAGATGAAGAAAGGTAGGTATTTATTAATAGGATCTTTTTGTATAGCTCTTTTAGATAGGTATATTACTAAATTTCTCATATCTTCATGTGTACAGAATACAGGTGTTGCCTTTGGGATAGAGTTTAGATATCAAGAGTTACTCTTTTTGATATTAGCAGTCTTGTTGATAATTCTCTCGGTTAAGATAGTTGGGATATTTAGATATGTAATATTAAGTATATTGATTCTTGGCTTAGCAAATTACATATCTAGAGTACTGTATGGTTATGTATGTGACTATATATCACTTTTTGGAATATCTTTTAATATTGTAGACGTAGGAATTGTAATATTACTGTCTGTAGGAGTATTAATTTGTATATTGAATATATATGAAGAGAAAAGTAGAGGATAGGGAGATAGGGTTAAGATTAGATACAGTTGTTTTTGAAATACTTAGTAAAGAGTATGAGTTACCTTTAACTCGTACCATTATCCAATCTAATCTTTCAAAAGGTTGCAAGGTAAATGGAGAGATATGTAAAAAGTCGTATAAACTAAGAGAGAATGATACTATCGATTTAGACTTAGAGATATGGAAAGAGATCAGAGTTAATATGGATTTAAGTGAAGAAATTATTGGGGAGAAAGGTGAGTTAGATATTAGATATGAAGATGATGATCTTTTGGTTATATATAAAAATAAAGGTACTGTTGTTCATCCGGGCGTTGGTAATATTGATAATACATTGGCTAATCACATACGCTACTACCTTGAACAGAAAGGTGAGTATGATTCTTTAATGGATAGAAGTGGGATAGTGCATAGGCTAGATAAAGGAGTTTCAGGTCTCATGGTTATTGCTAAGAATAAAGGATCTCAGGGATATCTTAAGGGTCTTTTTCAAAATCACGAGGTTATAAAAATATATTATGCATATGTTAGAGAAGTGGATATGTGTAAATTAGAATCGTTTAAAGAAAGTGAACAGGAAATAGATCTTAAAAAATATATCAAAGAAATGGATATATCTTTTGAACCTTGGAAATCTTGGTTTAACATGAGAGGATATATAGGTAGGTCAAGCAGAAATAGATATAAGATGGAGTTTAAGCAGTATGAATTCAGTGGTAGTAAGTATGCAGAAAGTTATATATTAAAATCTAAAGATCAAGTACTTGTTAAAATAGAGACAGGAAGAATGCATCAGATTAGGGCTTCTTTGGAATATTTAGGTTTAAATATTCTTGGAGATACTCTATATGGTAATAGTGGGAGTAAAAATCAGAGTGATAGTATTATGCTTGAATCTGTATTCCTTAGTTTTATAAAGCAAAATGGTGAGAGATTAACTTTGAAAGTATATGAATGAGAAAGAGAAAGAGTAGGTACAAATCAGCGAAGAAGGGGAAAGGGTTTAAATTAAATTTAAGCCTAAAAAGAATAGTTATCTTCACTATCATATTCTTACTACTAGGATATATCATATATGCATATATTGGTTTCAGAAATATTAAGAGTGAGAATCCTCTAAGAGATGGTAATGCAAACTACTATCTCCTTTCTAGAAACTCTAATGACTTTAAAAAAACATTGATTGTATTTGAGAATGAATTAGAGGGTCAGGAGAGAATAGAGAAGGTGTACCTTTATGCAGAGAACAAGAATAAAGAGAGTTCCATATTAATATATCTACCGAATTGGGTACTGTATACAGGTTTAGAGAGTGATTTTGGTAATGCAGTTGCGGTATCAGGATTTAAATATGCAGGAGATTTTAAACAGCCAGGTAAGGGAGTAGAGTATGCAATTTGGCAGATAGAGGATTTGCTTGGAATGAATATAGATGACTATATATGGTTTAATTCTGACTCCTTTCTTCTTCTTCAAGAAAATCTCGGTGAGGTAGTGAGTAGTACTGCATATTCTCAATACTATCAAAATGGTAGTGAGATATCAGAGGATATATTCTTTCTAAATGGTTTTGTATCAAGACTGAATTGGTTGAATCTAATATTCTCATCTAATAAATTTAGAAACTCTCACTCTGTAATATATTCTTCCTTACCATCTCTTCCAAGTATCGTAGTTGAGATGAAGAATATTAATAGTAGGATATTAAGCAGTAAACCATATGTAATAGATCTCTCTTTACCTAAATATCAGAAACAGGTTGATACTGAGGGAGAGGTAGGGGTCGTAAGGTATGTAGATATTACAGAGTATGACTCAGTTTGGAGAAATATTACTAGTAGAATGATAGATAGAAAGTTAGAGAGAGAAAGGGTGAGAGTAGAGGTGTATAACGCTAGTGGTATTTCTGGTAAGGCATTTGCTTTCGCAAGAAGAATAGCGAACTCAGGTTGTGAAGTGGTTAGATTTGATAATGCGCCATCTAAAGAGTCTTCTACAAAATTCTATGTCCCTAATCAGGCAGAATTTAAAAATTCTTTGGCAATAATTAGAGAGTTATTACCTGGGCAGTATGAATTAATTAATGGTAGGCCATCCTTTATGACCACAGGGGATATAGTTATTATTCTTGGAGAAGATATCTCAAGTATGTATTCTTTTTAGTATTCTTTCAAATATGTATTTTCTAATGTAGAATATTGATGTTATGGAAATGATTACAGTAATAGGGCTACTACTTTTATTATCTTTGGGATTTGCTGCCTTTATTTTTGTTTTTGTGAACAATAAAGATAAACAGGAGATAGATATTCTTGATGAGGTTAGAAACCCCCTTATAATGCAGATCTTAGTACCTAGAGAAAATGATAGGACACCTCTTGCTGCTGAACAAATGTTTGCATCTATACATGGGATATTGGGAGATTCTATTAAATCCTTCGATATGGTTAGCTTTGAGATTGCATCAAGTGGTGAAGATGGTATTAAATTCTATGTAGTTATACCTCAACACTTAGCAAAATTTGTAGAAGGACAGATATATGCACAGTATCCTAATGCTGATATACGCTATGTATCAGATTATACAAAGAAAGAGAATACAAATATGAAGCTATTTGTTACTACAGGAGAGGTAGAGTTAGAGAAGGATTTTATATTTCCAATTAAAACATTTAGAAACTTTGAAGTAGACCCTCTAGCAGCTATTACTGGCGCTATATCTGATTTAAAGATAGGGCATAGTGCTTGGATTCAAATACTTGTAAGACCAGTATCTAACTATTGGCAAAGTAGCTCAAAGAAGTATATTACCGCCATTAGAGATGGAAAGAATCCATATGGAGATAGCTTCATGGATCATTTAGGAGCCTTACTATCTGGTGTAGGGAGGAACCTCTCCAATATGGGTAGTGATAGTGAACCTCAGAGAAAAGAGGTCGTTAAGTTACAGCCTGGTCAGGAGGAAGAGTTAGGAGAGATAGAGAACAAGATGCTTAAATTAGGTTTTGAATTTGGTATTAGAGTTGTAACTAAAGCACCTACACATATTGAGTCTGAGCAGATATTAAGAGATATAGTGGCTAGTTTTAAACAGTTTACTACTGCACATTTAAATACCTTTATTCATTCTGTTCCAACTAAAAGTGGACAGGAGATATACTCCGATTATGTTAAAAGATATCTTACTGGAAGTATAGTGGATATATTAAATATAGAGGAATTAGCCTCTTTGTATCACTTGCCAAATATCTCTGTAGAAACTCCTAATATTGCTTGGAGTAGATCTAAGAAACTTGAGCCTCCTATGAATCTACCTAAGGCAGGGGATGATGGAGTTACAGTTTTCGCAGAGACTGATTATAGAGGTGCCAAGACAGAGTTTGGTATAAAGAGAGATGATAGGAGGAAGCATTTCTATCTATTAGGTAAAACAGGGGTAGGTAAGTCTACAGTATTTAAGAATATGTTTATATCCGATATCTTACGTGGAGATGGGGCATGTATAGTGGATCCTCACGGAGATACTGTTGAAGAGTTACTAGACTTTATTCCTCCAGAGAGAGTGGAGGACGTGATATATTTCAATCCTACAGATACAGAGTGTCCAGTTGGTTTTAATCTTTTAGAGTTAAAGGATAAGTCACAGAGAGATTTAATAGCGGATGGTGTAGTAGAGGTCTTTATTAAACAGTTCGGTACTTCATGGGGTCCTCGTTTACAGTATATACTTACCAACACTATTGCTACTGCACTAGAGGCGCAGGGTACAACCTTACTTTCTGTTACTAGGCTTCTGTTGGATAAAAATTACCGTAAATTTATCCTAAAGCAAGTTAACGATCCAATACTAATTAAGTTCTGGGAAGAGGAGTATGCACAGATGTCTCAGAATCAGAAATTACTTTCTGAATCTGTATCCCCAATCCAAAATAAGGTAGGTAGGTTTAACTCTTCTGCTGTTACGAGAAATATAATAGGACAGGTAAAATCCACTATTGATTTAAGAGATATAATGGATAATCAAAAAATATTACTTGTTAATCTTGCACAGGGGAGATTAGGAGAAGAGACTGCATCTTTACTCGGTGGGATGATAATCACAAGATTACAATCTACTGCACTAGAGAGGGTAGATATGCCAGCGGATGAAAGAAAAGACTTCTTCCTATTTGTAGATGAATTCCAAAACTTTGCTACGGATTCCTTTGCTAAGATACTCTCAGAGGCTAGAAAATTTAAACTTGATTTATGTATGACTAATCAATATATCGATCAATTACCTTTAACTGTAAGACAAGCTATCTTTGGTAATGTTGGAACTTTAGGTTCATTTGTAGTAAGTCAATCTGATGCTGCGGTATTAGAGAAAGAGTTTGCTCCTAATATTAGCTCTTCAGATTTAGTATCTCTTGATGCTCACTCTATGTATATTAAACTCTGTATTGATGGTATGACTTCTGTTCCATTTAGTGCAAGATCTTTACCTCCGAGGTTTGAGCCATTTGGATTAAAAGAGAAAGTTATAGCTAGATCTAGAGAGAAGTATGGTACTCCAAGGGAAGTAATCGAAGAGAAAATCGTTAGATGGAGTAACCAATCTTACAGTGAGAAGGGCAATAGATCGAGTGCTAAAGTAGAAGAAAAAAGAGAGAAGGATAGCTACAAGATAAAGATTGAGGAGGAATAATCTTTCCAGAGAGAATCTAAAGTGGTAAAATCCTTAATAGGATAAAGTTTTTATATATATTCTTTCTATGTCTGGACATTCTAAATGGTCAACAATTAAACATAAGAAAGCCGCAAATGATGCTAAGAAGGGAAAGATATTCTCTAAGCTTTCTACACAGATAACTCACAGTGCAAGACAGGGTGGAGGAGATCCAGAGATGAATCCTAATTTAAGATTGTATATAGATAAAGCAAAGAGTGTAGGATTTCCAATTGATAGGATAGAGAAAGCAATATCAAAAGGTACAGGGGAGGGTGGTGATGGAATGGTTTTTGAGGAGGCTTCATATGAAGGGTTTGGTCCTGGTGGCATACAGATAATAGTAGATACTCTTACTGATAACAAGAATAGAACAGTATCAGATTTAAGACAGCTATTTGATGATATAGGAGGAAATTTGGGGGATAGTGGATCTGTAGCATGGAATTTTGAAACAAAAGGTTTTATTATTCTTAAATCTGGTCATATGCAAAAAGCACAGAAATATGGCCAAGATGATGTATATGTACCACTAAATAGGGAAGAGGTGATGATGTCCCTTATGGAAATAGAGGGTATTTTAGATATCTTAGAGAGTGATTTAGATGGTATAGAGGGATTAGAGGTGTATACAGAGTACAGTGATTTGGCAAAAGTAAGAGATCGTATCTTAGAGTTAGGGTATGTAATAGAAGAGGCGAGTATAATTAAAGAGCCTAGGATTCTAAAGAGTTTAAGTGGTACAGACTTAGAAAAAGCACATGATGCTTTAGAGAGAATAGAGGATCATGATGATGTTCAAAATGTTTGGAGTGATTTAGAGTAATGTTTATACTGCCCAGTATAAACTATAAATATAGATAGATGTTTACAGAGGGTTACACACAAGAATTTAATTCAAAGAGAGAGAGAAAGGATAAGCAGCTTTATGCTGTTGATTTTCTATTAAAGAATCTACTACCGTCTAATCTTAAAAGTCAGTATCTTAGGAGTAAAAATATAGAGGAGTGGAGTAGTAGGCCGTATATATTAGATAGAGGGTTAGCAAATGAGGTGTGTTTTCTAAGGGGTAAATATGTAATTGAGGATAATCATTTTACACAGGTTGTATATACTAAAGAGTTTGATTTAAGAAAACGTACAGGTGCTTATATGGGAGATTTGGGAAGATATTTTCCAATAGAAGAATTCAATATTATTGATATTACATTTAAAGGATTAGAAGATGATGAAATATTCTCTATTTTGAAATCACAAAGTATTGATGATAATCGAATAGTTATGGTAAGAGATCGACAAAGAGAGTATGAGGAAGAGATGTATGATGAGTTTTATTACTTCTTAGTAGAGTTTGATGTTTAAGATAGGAAACTAATTCAACATATAACTTTTTAATGTTCAATATATGGCTTTATTCAATGAAGAAAATTTAGATATGGATAAGCCTTCTTCAAGAAAGAAAGAGCTCTATGAAAAGCAGGAGAGATTCATGCAATATTATCAGAATTTAAACAGAAGCTATAGAGAGAATATATTAAGAAGAGTATATAGTATGAAAGAGTTTTTTAGCTTCCTGAGTAAAGATCCAATTATTTTATATGAAGAACACCCTACCTCTGGTTGGGAAGAAATGTATATGATGCCTGTATATTTTACACCGATTTGTTTCTATATAACTGAGGAAGGTATTTTAAGACAAATTGTAGCTGTAGATCCTGAGAATATCGCTTCTACTCATTTTTCTAAATCAGAAATTGAAGAGATTAGTATCCCTATTAGTGATTTGGGAGTAACTTCAACAGATGATAAAAATAGTAAGGCTGGTAAAATCCTTGAGAGTAATGAAATTCTAATTAGAGATGATATAAATCAAGAGTGGGGAGATTTCTTAATGGTTTTTAATGTAGATATTAATGATACAAAATAGGAGATTCAATATATAGCAACTATGTGTAAGTGAAATTAAACAGTATAAAGTGTAAAATACAGTATGAGAATACTAGGAATAGATCCAGGATTAGCTATAGTTGGTTGGTCCATTGTAGATTTTAGTAAAGATGGTAAACCAACCGCTATTGATTATGGAGCTATTACAACACAGAAAGGTCAGAGTGTAGGTAGTAGGCTTTTTGAAATATACAATGATCTAAATCACATACTTAAAGAGTTTGAACCTGATTACTGTGGTGTAGAGACATTGCTTTTCTATAATAATGCTAAGACCGCTATTGTTGTTGGAGAGGCTCGTGGAGTCATATTACTTTGCTTAGAGAGAAGTAATATCCCTGTTCATGAGTTTACTCCTTTACAGGTAAAAAGTAGTATCTCTGGATATGGTAAGGCTACTAAAAATCAGGTGCAGGAGAATGTTAAAATGCTCTTCAATCTTGAGCAGATACCTAAGCCAGATGATGTTGCAGATGCATTAGCACTTTCAATAGCGTGTTTTGATAGATTAAAGATGGATGAGTTAACTTAATATGGTAAGATTACTTTAATATGATTTCATATATATCTGGTAAAGTATTAAAGAATAGTATTGGGAAAATAAACTTTCTAGAAGTATTAATATCTAATGGTATTGGATATAGAGTGTATGTTACATCTAAGTTTAAATTCCAAGAGAAAGGTACCGATATTTCTTTGTATACAAGTTTTCAGGTAAGAGAGGAGAGTCAATCCCTGTATGGATTTAATACAGAGAATGAGAGAGACTTCTTTGAACAGTTACTCACTATCTCTGGTGTAGGACCAAAGGTCGCTCTCTCTATTCTTTCTACATATGAGATGGAAAGAGTAAGGGAGTTAGTATTGGATGGTGATTCTAAACTTCTAAGTAAAGTTCCAGGATTAGGATCTAAAGGCTCTCAAAAGATAATATTGGAATTAAGAGGTAAGATAGATTTTGATAAAGAGGATGTACTATTAGAAGGGGATGTTAAATTAAAAGAGCTTAAAGAGGCTCTTAAGTCTTTAGGATATACAGGTAGATCTTTAGATGAGAGTATGAAGAAAGCTAATGATATACTTTCTAAGAAAGATATAGATATAGAGGAGTTAATACGTAAAGTTTTAGAACAGTAAATATGATTAAATCGAGTAAAAAAACAGAAGAAAAGAATAGATTGAAAGAGAGTAAGGTTCTTGTTAGTAAGGTCGAAATAGATGAGTCTGAGCAAAAGATACGTCCTAGTAAGATTGATGAAATGATTGGTAGGAAACAGGAGAAAGAAACTATCAAGATGATGATTCACTCTGCAAGAAAAAGGAAAGAGGTCATTGATCATGTTCTTTT
>JACDJB010003611.1_pt1 | contig 10062 bp, 7 predicted proteins | sample 7454121 | NCBI WGS metagenome assembly JACDJB01 (sample SAMN14253290, study PRJNA609438) | sludge metagenome | isolation source: sludge after 25d culture with pyrite | collected 2018-12-20 | reverse complement strand
CTATAGTTTCCGAGCTCGTCAAACTGATTTAAAACACGCACTTTTTCTGGATTGGCTGCCTTCAATTCTTTTGCTTTGTCGTAAATCTCCTTCACGTTCGACTCACAGCCGGGGGTTGCAATAACTCTCGCGCCATACTCTCTTATGATGTCGAATCTCTCAGAGGACATCTCTTCGGGAAGAATGACTACGGAATCGAACTTCATTCTGCATCCGACCCAAGCACCTCCGATTCCATAGTTGCCAGTGGAAGGCCAGACCAGAGTGTGGTAGGTTGGATCTACTTCGCCTCTCAAGACCTTTTCCATCAAAATCGAATAGGTCGCTCCCACCTTGTGACTGCCCGTCGGGAAATCCTTTCCGTACAGGACGACAATATTTGCATCGACTCCAGTGAATCCCTTCGGAAGAACGAAATAGTAGATTCTGTTATCGATATCTCTCCAGGAAATGTTGTACAGGTTTATCGGATCCAGAGGATCTTCCTCCCTCATCTTCCAGGCAATCTCTCTCGTTTTTCTGTCGATCTTCTCTGGATGCAGCATTTCCTCGAACGTTGGACCAAGCACATACTTACCCATGTTAATCCTCCTTGTCAAACACCAACTATACTATATTACTCAAATTTCCTTCGATTAGGCTCAGCACATACTCAGGAGTTACGGGTATTCTTCTTACCCGCTTTCCAATTGCCATGGAAACGGCATTGGCAACCGCGGCAGGAACCGGCATGAGTGATGGTTCACCAATTCCCTTAGCGCCGTACGGCCCTTCGGGGAAGGGATCCTCCACCACATCTATAACGAGCTCAGGGGGAACTTCATGGACAGTTGGGATAATGTATGTGTTGAAGTTGTCGGAGATGATTCTGCCATCCCTATGCTTCAAATCTTCATATATTGCGTACCCCATACCCTGAGCGAATCCTCCCTGTATCTGCCCCATCACTCCTTCGGGATTCACGGACTTTCCAACATCATGAGCTGTGAAAGCCTTCAAAACTTTGGTTGAGCCCGTTGCTAAATCAACTTCAACCTGTACAACCTGACTCGCATACGAGTAGGTTACATATGCCTCTCCGATCCCATTTTCCATATCGAAATTCAGTTTCGGAGTCTCATACCAACCGGTATCAAACAACTTGACATTTCTCTTGTAAGCCTCTTCGACTATTTCATCGAATCTCATTCTCTTTCCGTCTTCATCATAAACAGAGCCGCCTCCGAACTTCACGCCGGCGGAGCTGCTTCCCGTTATTTCTCGGAACACGGGAATCAATTTTTCCCGCAAAGCAATACAGGCACTTCTTACCGCGTTTCCTGAATAGATAGTAGTCCTGGAGGCTACTGTCGGTCCACTGTCCGGGACAAAGGCCGTGTCCGGCTGATGGACCAGGATTCTTTCTATGCTCTGACCCAGTTCTTCGGCAGCCATTATCGCGATTACTGTCTTTGCCCCCTGTCCCATCTCCGTTCCACCGATTCTTACTTCTACAGAACCGTCCTTATTTATCAGGACGTGCGCGCCGGACTTGTCAAGAGCCTGTCCACCGGCGCCAAGACTTACACCGTAGAAGATGTGAGAAACTCCCACACCCCTCTTGAAATCCTCGTTGCCCTTGTTGAACTGCTCAGTCTCTGCCACCAGTCTCTGCCAGTTCGAAGCCTTCTTGACTCTCGATAGTGTCTCCGGTGCACCGACACTGTGAAGCAGAAGATGATCTGTAGAAGTTCTCGATCCTCTCTTCAGCGTGTTGATTTCTCTGAACTCCATGGGGTCGAACCCCATTTGAAAAGCTATATCATCAAGCATACTTTCGACAGCAAAGAGAACCTGCGGTGATCCAAAACCCCTAAAAGCTCCTGGCGGAACCTTGTTGGTGTAGACGGCGCAAACGTCGACATCGACATTTTCAATCTCGTAAGCTCCCGCTGCATGTACAAGCGTCCTGAACATGACGATTGGTGTGAGCGTAGCATAAGCTCCCATATCCATATAGGCCTCAATCTGCATCGCCTTGATTTTCTTTCCTTCTAGGGCAACTTTATAATAAGACTTGATCGGATGACGCTTTGAGGTGATTTGAATATCGATCTCTCTAGAATATATCAGTTTAGCGGGCCTTTTGAGATTGTAGGAGGCAACTGCTGCATATGCAGCGACGTAAGAGGGAACATCTTCCTTGCCTCCAAATGCTCCGCCCGTCTCGGTCTGTATGACTCTGATCCTGCTCATTGGAAGGCCCAGAACATGTGAAAGCGCTCCCTGGACATAGTAAGGGCACTGCATAGTACCGTAGACCGTAAAACCGTAGTCAATATCAGGTACCACTATTACTCCCTGGGTCTCCATGTATGCCTGCTCCTGATAGTGAGCATAGAACTCTCCTTCAAAAACAAGTTTTGAGTTCACAAAATATTCGGATGCATTTCCCTTTCTTATTTTCTTCGAAACTCCGATATTTGACTTTTCATGAACAAGAACCTCGTCCTTCAAGGCATCTTCTATTGTCAGTACCGGCCGTAGCTCTTCGACCTCTATCTTTACAAGATCAGCGGCTTCTTCGGCAGTTTTCTTATCCTTCGCAGCAACTACCGCCACTACGTCACCGTAAAATCTGATCTTATCTCCTTCCTTCACAAGGCAAGGCATATCCTTTATTACATCGCCAAGCTGGTTCTCGCCGGGAATATCCTTCCAGGTGAAAATACCTTCCACACCGGGAAGCCTCATGGCGGCTGAAGTGTCAATCACCTTGAGAATCCCGTGAGCTTTCTTCGCAATAACCAGAGCACAGTAAACCTGTCTGTCAAAAGAAACATCGGCAGCGAACTTAGCCCGGCCATCGACCTTTTCCAGCGCATCTACCCTCTTGATTTTTCTGCCGACAACTCTCTCTTGTAAATCAGACATTTTCACCCTCCTCAACGAAGAGCGGTACAAAGCCATTCTTCTCGACATCGACCAAGCCGAGATTCGTCAACTTCAATTTCGGTATAACTGAAAGCTGAACAAATGACAGGGTCATGAAGAGATCTGGTAAAATGCTTCCCATTGATTTTGCCGCTTCCTTCAGTTCAACTAACCTCTCTGCAACTTCTCTGCTGGTGAGGTCAGACATGAGGCCGGCTATCTTCAGAGGCAGCTCAGATATTATCTTTCCGTCAACTACAGCCACAAGACCACCGCCCATTTCAATCACCCTGTTGGCAGCGAAGACCATATCGGAATCACTTACACCTAGTACGCCCAAATTATGTGAATCATGACCGACCGAAGTCGCCACAGCTCCTCTTTTCAATCCCGAACCCTTTGCAAATGCAACAGACATGGACTTTTCCTCGCTGTAACGACAGATCGCCGCAAGTTTCAATATATCATGCGAAGCGTCGCTGACAACAAAGTCGTCTTGAATTCTCGCAACCGCAACCGAAGCTCCTGTCAAAACTTCGCTTCCCAGAAGCTCGATCACTCTAATTCGTCTTCCTTCAGCCACCACTTTGAGATCGTTCTCACTTATCTTCTGACACCTGAAAGTGTTGATCTTCTCCTGAGGGAAGCTCCTGGAAATCACATCCGCCACAAGTTTGCCGTCTCTCGCGACAACCTTCGAGTCCTTGAAGACTATTCTTGGACTGAATGAATTGAGATCGTCGACCACAACAAGGTCCGCCTTATATCCGGGTGCAATTGCTCCCATTGACCTGAGATTGTAGTGTCTTGCCGTGTTTATCGTTGCCGCCCTTATCGCAATTATTGGTTCAATACCGTGTTTTATGGCCTTTCTGACATTGTGATCGATGTGACCCTCCCTGATAATGTCGTCAGGGTGCTTGTCGTCAGTACAGAAAGAGACGAATGGATAAGTCTTGTCATTTATGAGTGGAAGAAGCGGAACGAGGTTTCTCTCAACACTGCCTTCTCTAATTAGAATCTGCATTCCTCTTGAGAGTTTTTCACGAGCTTCCTCGACGGTTGTACACTCGTGTTCAGACCTCACAAATGCACATATGTAAGCGTTGAGGGGCTTCCCTAGAACGCCAGGTATGTGTCCGTCTATCTTCTTGTATTTATGCCTAATCAATTCGATCTTTGCTATTGAGTCCCTATCACCGTTGATGATATCGGGAAAGTTCATCACTTCTCCCAGACCAAGAACCCTATTCTGAAATTTCTCAACGAATCCTATCATATCCATGACACTGATAGTTGCTCCCGATGTTTCCATGGTGGAAGCTGGTACTGCAGAAGGAATCATTATGTACAGATTAACGGGAACGCCCTCTGTTGACCTTATCATGTACTCTATTCCGGCAAGGCCCATGACGTTGGCAATTTCGTGAGGATCTGCTATCGCCGTTGTGGTTCCTCGCGCAAGAATCGTCTTGGAGAATTCGACGGGTGATACCATCGATGATTCTATGTGCAAATGAGCGTCAATAAGGCCAGGTACTACGTACGAACCTTCGAGGTCGATGACCTCCACGCCTTCTTCATAATCACCAATTCCGGCTATTCTCTTCCTGAAAAGAGCCAGATTTGCTTCTTCAACTTCGCCACTGAACACGTTGACCACTTTGCAGTTTTTCAGTAGAACATCGGCAGGCTTATCACCACGCGCTACCGGAATTATATCAATGATATTCGTTCCAATCGCCTCCTTTCAAGGGGGTCGTGGATAGGAAAACAAGACCCCCGCAATGCAGGGGTCTCTCTATCATTCAAAAATACTCGTGGCACTTCTAGTCTTGATCTCTTCGGAGAGCTTCTCGATAAACGTGTCCAGTCCAATAGATCCAAGATCTTTTTCACTTCGCAGTCTTATAGATACAGTTCCGTCTTCTCTTTCTCTGTCCCCGACTATTAACATATAAGGCACTTTGAGCAGCTGAGCGTCCCGAATTTTGTAATTTGTAGATTTCTGCCTGTCATCAACCTCGACTCTGAATCCCTTGTCCTTCAGTTCAGAAGCGACCGACTCAGCGTATTCGATGTGTCTGTCGGCTATGGGAATAACTGCAACCTGGGTCGGAGCAAACCAAGTCGGAAAGGCTCCTGCGAAGTGCTCGATAAGTATTCCCATGAATCTCTCAACTGAACCGTAGATAGCTCTGTGAATCATAACTGGCTGATACTCCTCGTTGTCGGGGCCGACATACTTGATTCCAAATCGTTCAGGCATCATGAAATCCAGCTGAATAGTCGCACACTGCCATTCCCTTCCGAGCGAATCCTTTATGTGATAATCGATCTTCGGACCGTAAAAGGCGCCATCGCCTTCATTTACCTTAAACTCCATATTCTTAGCCTTCAGGGAATCTTCTAGTGCCTTCGTAGCAATATCCCAGAGCTCCACTTCGCCCATGCAATCTTCAGGCCTCGTTGAGAGCTCCGCCCTGTACTGGAAATTGAAAGGCGAATAAATCTTCTCTACGAAGTCGATCACTCCCATGATCTCCTGCTGTATCTGTTCTCTGGTACAAAATATGTGAGCATCGTCTTGAACGAATCCCCTCACTCTGAACAGACCGTGCAGAACACCGGAACGTTCGTATCTGTGGACCTTTCCGAACTCAAAGAGTTTCATCGGAAGATCTCTGTAGCTCACAGACGAGGATTTGTAGACTATGATATGACCGGGACAATTCATTGGCTTCACCGCAAACTGCTGGTCCTCTTTCTCCGTGAAGTACATGTTGTCCCTGTAATGATCCCAGTGCCCCGATGTCCTCCACAAAGCATCCGACATGACCTGTGGCGTACTCACTTCTCTGTAGCCGTCTTCAATGTGCTTCTCTCTCGAGAATTGAAGTAGCTCATTGAGCATTTCCGTTCCCTTTGGAAGGAATACAGGCATTCCGGGAGCGTATTCGTAATTGATTGTGAAGAGGCCAAGCGCCGGACCAAGCTTTCTATGATCCCTCTTCTTTGCCTCTTCAATCATCTCAAGATAATCCTCGAGATCGCTCTTCTTCGCGAAGGCCGTTCCATAAACTCTCTGAAGCATCTTGTTTTTCTCATCGCCTCTCCAGTAGGCACCGGATACCGATGTGAGCTTGAAATACTTGACCTTGCCAGTCGAAGAAATGTGAGGGCCCCTGCAAAGATCGACAAAATCTCCCTGCCTGTAGAATGTGACGGTTTTTACGCCAGTGTCCTTTATTAAATCCTCAATAAGCTCTACCTTGTAAGGCTGGTCCTCCTTCTTCATGAGAGCTATAGCATCACTCACGGGCAACTCGAACCTCTCTACAATGAGATCTTCTTTGATTATCTTGTTCATCTCAGATTCGATCTTCGGCAAGTCCTCTTCAGTTATTCTTATATCGCCTAGATCTATGTCGTAATAGAATCCGTTCTCGATTGTAGGCCCTATGGCAAGCTTGACTCTCTCCTTACCATAGATTCTCATTACTGCCTGAGCAAGAATATGCGACATTGTATGTCTGAAAAAGACTGCCGCCTCAGGATCCTTGTCCAGTACCAATCTAACCGAAGCATCACTCTCAATAGGTCTTTCCAGATCCCACATCTCTTCATCAACTACCGCACCGAAAGTTCGCCTAGCAAGTCCTTCGGAGATGTCTCTTGCAATCTCCACTGGTGTCACACTGTGCCCGTATTTTCTTATGGAACCGTCGGGCAGTTTTATCGAAATACCCATAATATCCTCCTGATTACGGTATTATCGCCACAGCTTCCATTTCTACCGGCGCATTCTTGGGCAAGTTAGAGACTTCAACGACAGCTCTCGCGGGCTTGTGTTCCTTGAAATACGTCATGTAGATTTCATTTAGTATCGAGAATTTCCCCATATCTCTGATGTAGATATTCACTTTCACGATATTGTCCAGACTCGACCCGCCGGCGGCGACAACCGCGAATAAATTCTCCAGTGACTGTCTGCATGCTCCTTCGAAATCCGTCACCAGCTCACCGGTCAACGGGTTGAGGGGGATCTGTCCAGAAACAAAGAGAAAACCACCCGCCGCAATAGCTTGAGAATATGGTCCAACCGCCGCCGGCGCCTTGTCAGTACTGATAACCCTCAACACAGTAACACCTCCTATTTTGGTTAATTATATCATTACAGAATAGATGAAGCGACGCATATGCACTTTCAAAAACGCATTCGTGAAGAGAAACGATGTAGAATCGAAGTGTATATGATTGAAGAGATTAGAGCAAGCAAAGCCCTTACAAAATCAAGCATTCCTTTAACCGATTTCACGGTCAATCCTTATGTTGGATGCACAATCGGCTGCAAGTACTGTTTTGCAAGATTCATCGGTTCTTTCAAATACAGCCGTGGCAAGTGGGGCAGAGACGTTCAGGTTCGGAAAAATATCGTTTCGCTTCTTAGGAAAGAGATCACTCACCATCCCAAGCGTGCAGTCTTTCTAAGTACTAGCTGTGATCCATATCAGCATATAGAAGAAAAATACGGCATCACCCGTGAAATTCTGAGAATACTTATCTCTCACCGTATTCCTGTATTCGTAATGTCAAAGTCCACTTTGATTAGAAGAGATATTGACCTGCTGAGAGCCTCAGAAGGAGAAGCAAGGGTTTTGATAACAGTAACTACGGACATAGACGATGTCAGAAAGGTCCTCGAACCAGGTTCATCTTCCTTTGAAGAAAGGCTCGAGACGATCGACATGCTTATTGCCGATGGCATCAAGGTTGGTGCCTTTGTCGGTCCGGTTCTCCCGATGAACGCGACAAGAGTTGCCTATGAGCTTTCAAAAAGGGTCGAAGAAGTACACATAGATCCAATGAACTACAGTTTTCAGGTTAGAGACATCTACAGAGATTTCGGCTGGCAGAGATGGCTCAGTGCCGAGGCTTACCAAAATGTTAGGGAAGAATTCTCCCGATTATTCCAGGTTGATTAGCTAAAAAACCAATCACGCCGCAATATAGGGACAGAACTCCATATTCTCGAGTGAAGGCGTGAAATCGAGATTCAGGCCACCCTCAAGAAACAGGCCGGAATCAGACACACCTAAGCCGGCCCGAACTCTGGCCGGGAGATCCCAGCCTTCGATTTTGGCTCCAAGTACGTCAATCAATCCCCTGACCTGAACCCCCAAGCCCGCCTTTATATATAAAACAGTTATGGGAAGTTTGAGATTCAGGCCTGCATAACTCAAAAACGGATCTGCAAATTCAATCCTTCTTTCCGAGGGCCACACTTGAGCGAAAGGTATATCCAGAGAGATAGGCCCGATACTGCCGAGAAGCGAAAGTCTGGCACAGCTAAGGCTGCTTTGATCAGATTGAGTAACGTCAACGCCTATCCCCAGATCTATCTCCACGGCAATCACTATAGAAGCTAAGATCAGAGAAAGAACTATCAGAAAGAACACCCTCACAGACAACACCCCCAGGTAAGACCGTTTCAACATAGCAAGTTAACACACCACTATTATAAACCAAGCACGAGGTAGAGCAAGAATAAGTTTCATAATGAGCCCTCACCTGAAACTTCCTAGAGCCTAATAATCGCAACGATGGTTTTCAGAAAGGCTTTTCCCAAACGAAAGTTCTTTCTTTTCTGACAGGAGTGGAGTAATAATAATCGAAAGTCTCCCCCGGAAAACAATTTGTAGCTGCAAACAGTCGAACTATAGCCAGATAATCACTGCTATTTTCTCCTGTTTGATCGTGATCGGCTGTTACGGCGTTGACGATCTGCTCGAAAAAGATGGTACACTTTGCATGATGTATAATGCATCGTGTTCATTATGTGTTAATCTTTCTTCCCAAAGAACGGGGCGTTCTATGACGGTCCCGCACATGGAGGTGTTTGGATGAAGTTAAAAAAGGTACTCGTAGTCGCAATGGTCATGCTGATTGGGGTTGCTGCATTAGGTGCAACAATCAAGGTGGCATTGGTTGCGCCATTCACAGGACTGGGTTCTATTCTTGGCGACTACATCAAGATGGGTGCACAATTAGCTCTTGAAGAGATCAATGCTGCAGGCGGAGTCAACGGGGATCTGCTAGAAATGGTTATCTATGACGACGCAGCAAATCCAAGTACGGCTGCAAATGTTATAAGAAGAGCTCTCTTTCAGGACAACGTTGTGGCCGTATTTGGACCGAACATGAGCAGTTCAGTCATTGGCGTTCACCAACTGGCACAGCAGGCAAAGGTTCCAATGCTGGTCGGAGCAACTTCTCCTTCATTCAGGTACTCGGTTATTCCCAATGATTTCCTTTTTAGACTCAGAGCCGACGACAAAGTAAAGGTTATTCAGTTGGTAAAATACGCGGTAGAGGTTCTCGGAATCGAGAAACCTGGAATTATCTACGGCTCAACCGACTACTGTATTGCAGCTCTTGACGTTGCCAAAGAAGAGTTCCCAAAGTATGGAATTGAAATAGTGGCAATGGAACAGATCAAAGAAGGAGACAAGGATGCAACTGGGCAGTTGTTGAAGATGAAGAACGCTGGATTCGATGGACTGATAGGACTTACACACGAATCCGAAGCAGCGGTATCGGTTAACCAGCTGAGACAGTTACAGATCGATGTGCCCATTATCGGATTCTCTGCGTGGGGCGTTCCCGCATTCACAGACTTGGCTCCTGAAGCAGCTGTAGGTGTGTATTCAGTGCAGGGTTTCAATCCGGTCGATCCCGATCCCGCGGTTCAGGCTTTTGTTGAAGCCTACAAGGCCAGATGGGACGGGAAAGAACCCAGCGACCCGGGACAGGCTTACTATGACGGAATGTATTTGCTCGCAGATGCAATAAAGAATGTAGGAACTGACGGAACAAAGCTTGCGGAATACCTTGCTAATGAAGCCGCAATTGTTGGTGTGCAGGGCGAACTGAAGTGCGACGAACACCATAATTTCACAAATGTCTGTCTAATCTCCCAGTTTGATGGAAAAGACTGGCAGATAATCACGAAGTTGTACTAAGCCTCTTTGCGGGAGGGGGCGCTCTGCCTACCTCCCGTTTATTTTTCTTACAAGGAGTGTGAACAATGCTTCAAGACATTCTCCAGAACATAGTTTCAGGGGCTTCAATCGGTGCCACATATGGACT
>JACDJB010003609.1_pt1 | contig 10066 bp, 8 predicted proteins | sample 7454121 | NCBI WGS metagenome assembly JACDJB01 (sample SAMN14253290, study PRJNA609438) | sludge metagenome | isolation source: sludge after 25d culture with pyrite | collected 2018-12-20 | reverse complement strand
GGCAGTTGATTGCTGATTTTCAGGCCCGGCTTCTGCCCACCACCAACATTACCTATCCGTATGTCGGGCTGGAGGCCGATAACATCAATCGGATCGTCCCGTCGGTTTTCAAGAAGGTCTATCAAGCCATTGCGGACGAAACGGCCAGTTGATCGCCGTTTTGAGCAGGATCGGCACCTCGACGGCGATGCTCTACCCCTTGACGTTCATGGCGTGAACACGTTAAGGGGAAGCGATTGTTGTTGTGGGCGTCTTCGCTCGCGAGCTTGAAACGACTATGCGGTCAGATGCGCTGCGCCGGGATTGTCTCTAGCGTAGAGACGCGCTTGAAGGCCGTTCTGGGATAAGGTCATGAGTAACCTGCCGCCTCGCACGGTCACCAATTTTTCGTTGTCAGACCGGTATCGCGAACGTGTTCACCAAGTCATCGTCGGCGGCGCGCACACCTATTCGCGCGGCGACGATCAATTTCCCGCTCTTGCCCCAGCGGCGATTTCCCGCGGCAAGGGCGCGAGGGTGTGGGATCTCGATGACAACGAATACATCGATTGCACTCTGGGCCTTGGAGCGGTCAGCCTTGGTCATGCATATGAGCCCGTATTGGCCGCGGTGCGCCAACAACTCGAACTCGGTGCCGGTTTCCAGCGTCCCGCGGCGCTCGAGCTTGATCTTGCGGATGAGTTTCTTGAACTGACTCCCGGGATGGATCGGATCAAGTTCGCGAAGAACGGATCCAATGTCACGACTGCGGCCGTTAAACTGGCCCGTGCTTATACCGGTCGTGAGTTGGTGGCCTTTCCCAAGAATCATCCCTTTTTTAGTTTTGATGACTGGTTCATCGGCTCCACGTCGATCCATTCCGGAATTCCGGACGGCGTGCGACGCTTCTCCCTCACATATGACTCGACCGATCCCGATACCTTAGCCAAGCTCTTTACAAAGTATCCGGGACAGATTGCCTGTGTTATTACCGAACCGGAAGAGATGATACCCTGGTCGCCCGATGCGGTACGTGCGATTGAAGTAATCGCAAAGCGTGGTGGTGCGGTCTTTATTGTCGATGAAATGATTACCGGCTTCCGTGCCGGTTTGCCGGGTTCTTATATCCAACTGGGCCTCACGCCGGATCTCGTAACCTGGGGCAAGGCCAGCGGAAACGGGTTCTCATTCTGCGCTCTGACTGGCCGGGCGGAGATCATGGACCTCGGCGGTATCAAACAAATCTCCCGGCCTCGTGTATTCCTTCTATCATCAACGCACGGTGGCGAAGCGCATTCGCTGGCTGCAGCGCGCGCTGTCATTCGCGAGTACAGTACCAAGGACGTGCTTGGTCATCATCGGCGCATTGTGGCTCGCGTTGGGGAAGGAGTTCGTCGGGCGATCGACAAGCACAAGGTAGGCGGCTTTATTGAATTGCATCCGGCCCCCTGGCGCATCTTCTTTAGCTGCAAGGATGCGGAAGGGCAGGTTTCGCTGGCGTTTCGCACCTTGCTTCTGCAGGAAATGATCGGGCGTGGAGTGTTGTTCCAAGGCGTCTTTTTGCCTTGCTTCTCCCACAGCGACGATGATGCCGACGCGATTGTTGAAGCTTTCGATCAAGCCTGTGCTGTTTACGCGCATGCGCTGGTGCATGGGTTGGATCGGCATCTTGTCGGCGATCCTATCCGTCCGGTCTTCCGCAAATACGTGAGTTGTGATCGAGTTTGTGCTGAAGACCCGTGCGAGCATGAAATCGCCAGTCGGGCTGGCGGCAGCTAGATTGTCGAGATGTTATGAAGCGATTGGCAACCATCTGCGCGCGGGGCGGCTCAAAAGGTGTTCCCAACAAGAACCTGAAATTGCTGGGAGGTAGGCCGCTGATCGCGTGGAGTGTTCTGCAGGCAAAGGCGACCGGACTGTTCGACCGCGTGGTCGTTTCGAGCGATTCCGGTGATATCCGTGCTGCCGCGTTGGAAGCGGGTGCCGATAGCGTCGTAAACAGGCCGACAGACATGGCGACTGACGAGGCGCCGAAAGTTCCTGCAATTCTTCATGCTCTGCTGGAAGCCGAGCGGGAAGCCAATGTGCGTTACGACGTTCTGGTCGATCTGGATGCAACGGCACCGTTGCGGTTACCGGATGACATCATAGGAGCGGTCGATCTTCTTGAAACCAGTGGATCACGCAGCGTTATTACCGGCAACGAAGCCTATCGTTCGCCGTACTTCGATCTTGTCGAGTTGCAGGATGATGGAACAGTACGCGTTTCGAAGACGCCGTCGCGACCCGTTTTCCGGCGGCAAGATGTTCCCGTCTGTTATGACATGAATGCCTCAATCTACGTCTGGAAGCGCGATGCGCTCGTTGCCAATCCTTCGGTATTCTACGGCGATACGCGATTGTTCGAGATGCCGGCGGAGCGATCGCGCGAAATCGACAGTCCGTTTGATTTTTCGATTGTGGAGTTCTTGTTCGATAGATTGAAAATCGCGAACGTCTTGAGCCAGCAATAGCGATGGACAGAAACTTCAAAATCATCGCTGTCGATCAAGATGCTGCTGGCTTTGCGGCTGTACTGGAAAACCCGCGATTCGCAGCCATTGAGGCGCATCCACAGCCCGGCGCCTTTGGACGCGCTTATTATCCGGCTGTTCATGGAGAGAACTATCGCGATTATTCGTTCGCTGTTGAGTGGCAGAATGAGCCACGGGTTGTCGTGCTATGTTCGGTCATTGATGGGATTCTCGGCATGCACGGAATCCCTGCGCGAATTTTCGTTGAAGACAATCTCGACGCCGCTGTCTTGAGGGCCGCGATCAAACAGGCCTTCGCGCATATCGATCAGATCGCCGTTGCTGCCAACGCGCAGGAAGTCGTCGTGAGCGAGCCCGCAGGGTCGCTCCTTTCGCATATCGGCGAGGCTTGTCTATCGAGAGGCGCAAAAGCCGATGTCACCTTGATCGGTATGGTCGATATTGATGCCGGGCCTGCGATTTGGAAGAAATCCCTGCGGAAAAGTTTTCAGCAGCTCATCAACTGGGGCCGGAAGAATTTTTCGGTCAGCTATGTGAATGCGGATAATTTCTCGCAGGAGGCATTCGACCGTTTTCGTCATTTCCACGCGCATGTCGCCGGACGGGTCACGAGACCGATTGAATCGTGGAACGTGATGGCGGACAGCGTGAAGAATGGGCGCGGTGAAATCATTATGGCGGAGATTTCCGGGAAACTCACCGCTGCAGCACTTTTCATCGATGGCACGGTGACGTCGATTTACATGACTGCGATCTACGATCGGGACAGCGAAGATCCGCTTGCGCACTACATCATATGGCACGGAATGGAACGGGCGCACCTTCGCGGGATGAAGGACATGGAGCTTGGTCCGATTCATCAGCTCGGCATGACCGATGCCAAGAAATTCAACATCGGGTTCTTTAAGCGGGGGTTCGTAACCCGTATGGATGCGAACTTCGACTGGCACTGGCGGGTTGGCTCCGCGGCTTCGCTTGAGACCAAGGCGTCGAACCAGGGGAAATAGCTCTGCATTCGCTGTCGGGGGAGTCCCGGACTACGCTGAATTCGACGATCCCGGCCTTGGCGGCGGCGGAACTGTCTGCTAAAAGGCATTGTTCATCTCGTGAACAATAAACTATCGCGTATTATCAATGGATTATGATGAGGGTGGGGCGATCTGCCGGCGACTGACGTCGGGAATGGCGTCTCCCGTTTTTGGTTTGGGCACTTCACCCGGACTGCGGTAGCTGTGGAGCATTCGGCTATTGGTTGAGTTCATCCCGTCGCGAAGAAAGCACAATGCCCTCCCGCATCCTTGTTACTGGCGCTGATGGTTTCATCGGATCGCATCTCACCGAACTGCTTGTTCGGGAGGGATACGATGTCCGTGCATTTGTTCAGTACAACTCTTTCAATTCGTGGGGGTGGCTTGACGAATGTGCCCCCGACGTCGAGGGCAAGTTTGAAGTCATCGCTGGTGATGTTCGCGATCCCTTCGGAGTAAAGGCCGCCATGTCGGGATGCGACGCCGTTCTGCATCTTGCCGCGCTTATCGCAATTCCATTTTCCTATCATTCGCCCGCCGCCTATGTAGAGACGAATATCAACGGCACGTTGAATGTTCTCCAAGCCGCTCGCGAACTGAATGTCGAGCGTGTCATTCATACCTCGACGAGTGAAGTCTATGGAACGGCGCGTTACGTTCCGATTGATGAAGATCATCCGCTTCAGGCGCAGTCGCCATATTCTGCAACGAAGATCAGCGCCGATCAGCTCGCGCTGTCGTTCTATCGCTCGTTTGAAACCCCGGTAACCATCGTGCGTCCGTTCAATACCTTTGGACCGCGTCAGTCCGCACGAGCAGTGATACCGACCATCATCACACAGCTAGCCGCCGGCAAGGATCGCGTTGAACTAGGCGATTTGCGTCCCACGCGCGATTTTAATTTTGTTGGCGATACGGCGGCCGGATTCGTTGCTGCACTCCGTTCGGAGCGATGTCTTGGCGAGGTCGTCAACCTTGGAACCGGTTTCGAAATCAGCATCGGAGAGACGGCGCAACTCATCGCGGAATTGATGAATGTGAGAATCAATATCGGCCGCGATGAAGTCCGTATCCGTCCTGAGGCCAGCGAAGTGTTCCGGTTACTTGCCAGCAACGAGAAGGCCAGAAAATTGCTCGATTGGCAGCCCAAGAATTCCGGTGCGGATGGATTGCGCAACGGGATGCGGGCCACGATCGAATGGTTCCTGAATCCCGCCAACCAGCGCCGCTACAAGGCGGATACCTACAACATCTGATCGATGCCGATGACCGCTCTTGCAAATCAGATTGTTGCGGCCGTTCGAGGTGTTGCTGGGCCGTCCCCGGCTGCACTGCACGAGCCGGTTTTTGCAGGACAGGAGATCAAGTATCTCACCGAGTGCATTGAGACCGGCTGGGTTTCCTCCGTGGGCCGTTTTGTCGATCAGTTCGAGCAACGGCTGGCAGAGTATACCGGCGCACGTCATGCCATTGCTGTCGTGAATGGAACGGCAGCGCTTCATGCTGCTTTGCTCGCTGTCGGAGTAGATGCCGATAGCGAAGTTCTAGTGCCAGCTCTGACTTTCATCGGAACAATCAATCCTATCGTATACTGCGGCGCATCCCCGCATTTTATTGAGAGTTCTCCCGATACGCTTGGCGTCAATCCCGATGCGCTTGATAGATATTTAAGGGATGTCGCGGTTATCAAGGATGGCGCCTGTTTCAATAGACTGACCGGTGCGCGGATTTCGGCGCTTCTGCCGGTTCATATCTTCGGTCATCCGATTGATATGGACGCACTTGGCGAAGTTGCTCGCCGCTTTTCTCTGCCTGTGGTTGAGGATGCCGCGGAGGCCATAGGCAGTTACGATAAAGAGCGGCGGCATGCCGGAACGCTGGGGTCGGTGGGCACGTTGAGTTTCAACGGCAACAAGACCGTGACCACGGGAGGCGGTGGCGCCATCCTGACCAACGATACTGCGCTTGCAGGCCGGATCAAGCATCTGTCGACGACAGCGCGTGTTGCACATCGGTGGCAGTTCTTGCACGATATGGTTGGCTACAATTATCGTCTGCCGAATATCAATGCGGCACTTGGGTGCGCCCAGCTTGAGCAACTGGATGGGTTCATTTCCCGTAAGCGCCGGCTAACCGAGCTTTATGCTGCTGCATTCCAGAATATTCAGGGCTTGCAGGTTGTTCGAGAGCCTAAGGACACAAGGTCGAACTACTGGCTTCAGTCGATCATGCTCGATTCGGACAAAGCGACGGAGCGCGATGTCATTCTTGAGGCCTTGAATGATGCGGGCTATGGAGCACGACCGGTTTGGCGCTTGATGAGTACGATGCCAATGTTTGCGTCCTGTCCGCGAATGTCGCTGGAAGCAACGGAAGATATAGAGCAGCGCGTGATTTGTCTCCCCAGTGGGGCGGGATTGATTCAATGACTGCCTGCTTACCTCGGTCCATGCTTTCAGTTCGCTCCAGTTGCGAGATTCCGCACTAGGTAGAATAGGTGTTTTATGCGAATCTATGATGAGCTAATCAAGGAGCATTATGATGCAGTGGCTGCAGCCGACGGTGAGTCGTCAGCGAGTACCATGGCTGACGAAATCATCCGTAGTAAAGAAACGGAAGCGATTTGCGAGCTTGTCTCATTAGCTTCGCTTGAGCGTACACGTAAGGCTGGCGAGGCTGTGGGAGCGAATGGGGGCGCTCTCTCGATATTGGATGTGGGTTGTGGGAATGGGTTTACGCTGCAGGAGCTTCAGGCGCGTTTTCCTGCGCACAAGTATATGGGGATCGAGCAGAATGCCAGCCTGAGAAGCATTGCGGCGACTCGCGCCGAGGTGCGGGCTGGCGATATCCGGGATATTTCGTCCGTTTCGTGTGGTGACGGCTCTTTCGATGTCGTTGTATGCCAAAGAGTGATCATCAACATTATGGATGCTGAAGATCAGAAAAGAGCTCTCTCAAACATTATTTCCTTGGCAAAGCCCGGTGCCGCGCTTTTTTTCATTGAGACATTTCGATCGGGTCTTGATCGTTTAAATGCCGCGAGAGATGAATTCGGACTGGGTCCTATCCCGCCAGCGATACACAACCTGCCTTTGCCGGATGATTTTTTCAGTTGTCCTGATTTGGTTCCGTTTGGAGTCAATAACGCCTTACTTCAATCAAACGCGCTATCAACCCACTTCTTTGTAACCCGCGTGCTTCATGAAATTGCGCTGAAGGCGATGAATGCATCCTTTGTTCGCAATTCGCATTTTGTAAAATTCATGTCTGCTGCTTTGCCCGGAGGAGTGGGAGACTATTCGCCTCTTCGATTCCAAGTTTTCACCAAGAAAGTTTGAGCGTGGCTGGACTAGCGGCGAGATTGCGGTGCGTGTTGACATGAATTCGACCTTCATCATCGCTGAGGCGGGCGTGAATCATAACGGCAATGCTGCGCGTGCGTTTGAATTGGTCGATGCTGCGGTGCGGGCCGGCGCAGATGCTGTCAAGTTTCAGACTTTTCGTCCGGAACTGGTGGTAACGAGGGCCGCCGAGAAAGCTCAATATCAGAAAGTGCAAACGGGCTCGGGCCAAAGTCAGCAAGACATGCTGGCTGCGCTCAGTCTGGATCACGATGTTTTTCGCGAACTCGCCCAACACTGCGCCGCCAGAAACATCATGTTCCTTTCAACACCGTTTGACGCGGAGAGTGCGGATTTTCTTGCTTCGCTCAAAGTACCGCTTATCAAGATTTCATCAGGTGATCTGACCAACCTTCCGTTGTTGCGGCATATCGGCGCCATAAAGCTGCCGGTTATCTTGTCGACAGGAATGGCTAATCTCGGAGAGATCGAGGCATCTATCGATGCCTTGGAGCAAGCTGGTACGAAGCGGCAAGACGTAACCTTGCTACACTGTAACACCGACTATCCAACGCCGTGGCACGATGTAAATCTTCGCGTGATGGATACCTTGCGCCGCGCTTTTGAGGTTCCGGTCGGATATTCCGATCACACGCCTGGAATTGAAATTGCGTGTGCTGCGGTTGCCCTGGGCGCGACCGTGATCGAGAAGCACTTCACGCTGGATAGAAACTTGCCGGGCCCGGATCACATGGCGAGCCTTGAGCCGGACGAACTGGCGTCGCTCGTTCGGTCGATCCGGCATATTGAACTCGCCATGGGCGATGCCCGTAAGGTTCCTACCGCGAGCGAGTTGCCTAATCGCGCGGTTGCGCGCCGGTCGCTTGTAGCGGCCCGCCCAATCAAAGCCGGAGAACTCTTCGCGGCGAATAATCTCATCGCAAAGCGAGCGGGCGGCGGTCTCTCGCCAATGCTGTGGGATCAGGTGATTGGCCGCGTCGCGCCTCGCGATTTTGCCGAAGACGAGCCTGTCGAGTTGTGACACGCCGGATTTGCATATTCACCGGAGCGAGATCGGACTTCGGCTTGCTTCAGCCGTTGATCCGCGCGGTAATGCAGGACGAGCTGCTCGAGCTGCAGCTTGTCGTGACCGGCTCACATCTTGCAGCCGATTTCGGCTTGAGTGTGCAAGAGATCGAGAAGGCCGGAATTCCGATCGCGAGGAAAGTCGATATTCTCGGCACCTCTGACAGTCCTGCCGATGTCGCAAGATCTGCGGGCAGGGGTGTGGTCGGCTTTGCGGATGCGCTTGAAGAGCTGAATCCAAACATCGTCGCCGTTCTCGGTGATCGTTATGAAGCCTTGGCTGCGGCGTTCAGTTCAGTCATTCTCGGTATCCCCGTGGCTCATTTGCACGGCGGAGAGGTGACTGAAGGCTCCAGCGACGACAGCTTTCGTCATGCAATCACGAAGCTTGCTTCGCTGCATTTCGTGGCGGCCGAGCCTTACAGGGCGCGTGTTGTTCAGATGGGCGAGAACCCGGAGCGTGTTTTTCTGGTTGGTGGGCTGGGCGTCGATGCAATGGCGCGCCTGCCATTACTCAGTCGTGACGAGGTGGAGCAGCGGATCAATTTTCATATCGACAGCCGGACAGTGCTCGCCACGATTCATCCCGCGACGGCCGGTGCCGCCGATTCGGGATTCGAGTGTGATGAAATGCTGGCAGCTCTTGAGGAAGAGCGCGATCTCAGAATTGTGTTCACACTGGCCAACGCCGATGCCGGGGGACGAGAGGTTAACGAGAAAATCCGCGCTTTTGTTGATCGTCATCCGGATCGAAGTATCTGTTTTCCGTCGCTAGGATCTCAGTTGTATTTCTCGTGCCTGCAGTTTGTGAAAGGCTTGATCGGGAATTCGTCGAGCGGTTTGTTGGAGGCGCCGAGCTTCCACATCGGGACGATCAATATCGGGGACCGGCAGAAGGGCCGGCTGCGTAGCGCCAGCGTGATTGATTGTGCGGTTGATCGGCAGCTTATTCGTGACGCGCTGTCACGCTTGTTCAGCGCAGATTTTCAGAAATCGGTCTCATCAGCGGTCAATCCTTATGGAAGGGGTGGCGCGACACCGGAAGTATTGAAAATCTTAAAGTCAGTGGACTTGAGCAAATTGCGCGCGAAGTCATTCCACGATGTTCAAGTAGCGTGAAGGCGACAATGGTGGATTGGAAAAAATTGCTCATCGGCCCGGAAGCTTCGATTGAGACTGCTATCCAGACAATCGACCAAGGCGGCGCCCGTATCGCATTGGTGGTGAATGCTGACGGAGTATTGCTGGGAACGGTAACGGATGGAGACGTTCGTCGCGCACTCATCGGTCACAAAGCTCTTACGGAAAGCATTGTCGATGTCATGAATTCCAGTCCGCGCAGGGTGACGTTTCCTTTGGACCGCAAAAGAGCAGTCGCGTTGATGAATCAGCACCGCGTGGTGCAGATGCCTGTCGTGGACGATAGTGGCCGTGTCGTCGGAATAGAGATGCTCGACGCTCCGGTGTCAGAGCAGCGTCATGATAATTGGGTTCTGCTATTGGCCGGCGGCTTTGGGACTCGTTTGCGGCCCCTAACCGACAACTGCCCAAAACCGATGCTCGATGTCGGAGGTAAGCCAATCTTGCAATCGATTATCGAGAGCTTTGTCGCGCTTGGCTTTCATAAGTTCTACGTTTCAGTCCACTACATGCCCGAAGTCATCAAGAATCATTTTGGCTCCGGTGAGGGCTGGGACGTGACGATACGTTATATCGACGAGGAAAAACCTCTCGGCACCGCTGGTAGTTTGAGTTTGATGGATGATGTCGGCGGTCTGCCCGTTATTGTAATGAATGGGGATTTGCTGTCGCGAGTGAATTATCTCGATTTGCTCAGATTTCATAAGGAGCACGGCGCTGCTGCTACGATTTGCAGCCGGGAGTTCGCTTATCAGGTTCCGTTCGGAGTGGTGAAATTCGAGGGCTATGATGTGCAGGAGATTGTCGAGAAACCGTTTCAGAAGTGCTTTGTCAGCGCAGGGATTTATGTCGTTGAAGCCGATGTGATTGGGAATATGTCGCGAGGACAGGCGATTGACATGCCGGAGCTTCTGCAGAGTCTCATAGAACAGCGGAGGGGAGTTTGTACCTTTCCGAT
>JACDJB010003606.1_pt1 | contig 10076 bp, 11 predicted proteins | sample 7454121 | NCBI WGS metagenome assembly JACDJB01 (sample SAMN14253290, study PRJNA609438) | sludge metagenome | isolation source: sludge after 25d culture with pyrite | collected 2018-12-20 | reverse complement strand
TGCCGGCCGGAATTCATCGCCGCCTTCGAGCGCCTGGCCAATCTTGCGACCCGGGCCGGCATCGAGGGCAAATCCCTGACGGTGCATGCGCCGCTCCAGCACCTGACCAAGGCGGAGATCATCCGGCGCGGCGCGATTCTGGGCGTGGACTATGCACATACGGTGAGCTGCTATCAGGCCGATCCCGAAGGACGCGCCTGCGGCGTCTGCGATGCCTGCCGGCTGCGGCGGCAGGGTTTCGAACAGGCGGCCATGCCCGATCCCACGGTGTATACGGGCGGCCCTGGCAATATTTGCCCAATTGATTAAGCGTGTTTGCTGGGGAATAATCGCCGAGCCCGCAACCGGGCTGTAACCATAAAACCTTTTTTCGGGAGACGTGCTGTATGGAAGGACTCGATCTGATCAGTCAGGCGGTAGCCGCGCTGGGCTGGGACCCCAACGATGCATTCGTCAAGACCCGCACGGTTGCCTGGCTGGCTTTCGTTCTCGCCTTCGCCTTCGGCTACGTGGGCAACAAAACGCATTTCTGCACCATGGGCGCGGTGTCGGACATCGTCAACATGAACCAGTGGGATCGCATGCGCGCCTGGCTGCTCGCGATCGCCGTCGCCATCCTGGGCACGAGCGCGCTGGTCTACCTGGGCGATCTCGACGTCTCCAAGACCATCTACACCGGATCGAACTTCTACTGGCTGGCGGCGCTCGTCGGCGGCCTTACCTTCGGTATCGGCATGACGCTGGCCGGCGGCTGCGGGCAGCGCACCCTGGTGCGGCTGGGCGGCGGCAACCTCAAATCCGTCGTCGTCTTCATCTTCATGGGCTACGCCGCGCTCGTGACGCTGTCGGGCATCTTCGGTGCCTTCCGTGTCAACGTGCTGCAGGCCGAGCCGGTGACCGTCTACCTCGACGGCATGCAGACGCTGCCCGCGCTGCTGGGACTCCATACGCCGGAAGGCACGCTCATGATTGGTCTCGCCATCGGCGTGTTGCTGCTGCTGTTCGTATTCCTCAATAAAGATTTCAGGGCAAATGCCGATAACATCCTTGCAGGCATCGTGGTTGGCCTGGTCGTGGTGGCGGGCTGGTACGTCACCGGTCGCTTTGGTTTCGGTGAGGATCCGGACACGCTTGAAATGGTTTACCTGGGCACCAATTCCCATCTCGCCGAATCGATGACCTTCGTCGCGCCCCTGGGCTACACCATGAACCTGTGGGCCTACTGGACCGACAGCGCGACCATCGTCACCTTCGGCATCGCCAGCGTGTTCGGCGTGGTCGTCGGTTCGCTGGTCTACGGCCTGACGCACCGGACCTTCCGCTGGGAAGCCTTCAATTCCGCGCAGGACATGTTCCGTCACATCGTCGGCGCCATCCTCATGGGCTTCGGCGGCGTCACCGCGCTGGGCTGCACCATCGGCCAGGGCGTCACCGGCATCTCCACGCTGGCCGTATCGTCCTTCATCGTCCTGGCGGCCATCATCGCCGGCGCGGCCATCACGATGAAAATCCAGTACTATCTGCTGATGCGCGAAGCGTGACCCGGTTGCAACGCTGTCAGCAAAATTTACACTCCCTGGGTCAAACGGGTCTTGACCCGGCCAGGGGGGGTTGTTACGGTGAAAACGTCAAGGTCCGGAGCCGAAAGGAACGATTTTGAAAAAGTGGTTCAGCACCCTGTGTTTCGCTTTCCTGGCCGCTTTTGCCAGCCAGTCCTATGCGGCCCAGGCGGTGAATTTCCAGTTCACCGACAGCAAGGGAAAAACCATCCGCCTGTCGGATTACAAGGGCAAATGGGTCCTGGTCAACTTCTGGGCGCCCTGGTGCCCGCGCTGCAAGATGGAGTTCAACGAGCTCAACGATCTGGACGCGCGCAATGATTTCGTCGTGATCGGCATCGCCATGGATTACGGCATCGACGAAGGCTCGGTCCATACCACCATGCAGCGCTTCAACCTGCGCTATCCGCAGATCATCGGCGGCAACCGGCGCGATCCCAATCCGCCTTCGCTGCAGGTCGGGCCCGTGGATTTCTATCCCACCTCCTACCTGTATTCGCCCGACGGCGAGATCGTCATGTTCATCCCGGGCATCATCAGCAAGCAGAAGATCGTCGCCTTCACCGAACAGTACCGCCCGACGGGCGTCACCGAATACGCGCAGAACAATTTCATCCCCGCGCCGCCGCCCAAGGCGGGCGTCCAGCCGGCCAGCATGGCCAGCAAAAAGCCCGTCAAGGCGAAACCGCAGGACAAAAAAAAAGCAACAACCACTTACTGAAGAACTGAATCGCGCAGGCGCGTGAGGCCGCCCGGTCGGCCACGCCGCCGGGCGCAGACAAGAAAAACGCGATTCGGTCTTTACCCGCACAAACACGTTCCGCTATAATTTCACGCTTTCTTGGGCGCGGCTTCCGGTCGTGTCCAAGGGTCGGTAGCTCAGCCGGTAGAGCAGCGGACTTTTAATCCGTTGGTCGCGAGTTCGAATCTCGCCCGACCCACCAGAATCCAAGCGGCCCGCAGCGATGCGGGCCGTTTTTATTTGGCGAAAAACGGCATTTCTGACACGGTTTCTGACAATCAAAGCGGAAACCGGTGCGGATCAGTGCAAGCGACTGCGGGTGACCGGGGCTGTATAAAACCGGGAACTACACGCAACTCCGATCACTTTTAAGGAGTTGTGAATGTCCAGACTGACCACCATCCCATCCCGCCATTCCGCGGTCCCTTCCCCCAACGCGCGCAGGGAGGGCTGAGCCATGGCTACCGTGTATAGGGAAAACAGCAAGGGCAAGAAGGACGACCAGGTGAAGAAGTCGGCTGTCTGGTCCGCCCGGGTTCGTCTCAACGGCCAGGATCGCTACCGCAGCGGCTTCAAGAGCAAGCGCGAGGCCCAGCAGTGGGCCCGTGAGGCCGAGGTCGAGTGCTCGCGCCTCGACCGTCGCGTCAAGGGGCTCGGTCCCGACCGCACCACACTGGCGCTGGCCCTGCGCGACTATGCCCGCGAGTTCGTGGTTCAGCAGAAAGGCGCATCGCAAGCCGTCACGCGCATCAATGCCTACATGGTTCATGCGGGACTGCCGCGGCTCAAGGCCACGGCGCTGAGTGGACCGCGTTCGCTCCAGGCCAAGAAAGGGGCGGTCCTGTTTGCCCTGTCCGAGGTTACGGACGCCAAGCCGCTGCCGCGGACCTTCGCCGAGCACCGGGAAAAGCGTTTGGCCAAACGCGCGAACACCCTTGATCTGCGCAGGAAGCTGGCCACGATGCCGGTCTCGTGGATCGCGCCGCACCACCTCAACGACCTCAAGGTGGCGATGGCAACGGACGGCTACAGCGATTCCACGATTCGCCAGGAAATCGCCCTGCTCAGCGCCTTCTTTAACCGGGCCATCAGGGCATGGCGCTGGAAGTCCCTAGAAAACCCCGCCGACGATGTCGACTGGCCCGTCCCCGACAACAAGCGGAAGCGTGTGCTGAGCCTCGAGGAGCAGGAGCGTCTGGCCGAGGGGCTGCGTGCGCAGAACCCGCTGGCGGCGCCGCTGGTGTGGTTCGCGATCCAGACAGCGATGCGCCGCGGCGAACTGCTGTACGAGACGACCTGGTCGCAAGTGGACTGGGACGAGCGCATCCTGAACCTGCGCGACTCGAAAGGCGGCAGCCGCGAGGTGCCGCTGACCCGGGAGGCGGTGGCCGTCCTCGAGTCGATGCCGCGCGGTCAGCCGGAGGAAAGGATTTTTAGCCTGACCGAGGAAGCGCTCGCTGGCGCGTGGCAGCGAGCCTGCAAAAGGGCTGGGATCGAAAACCTTAGGATTCAGGACCTTCGCCACACCGCGGCCACCCGGCATGCCGCGCGGCTCAACGGCAACATCTTTCTGCTGCAACTCGTGACGGGCCACAAGACGCTGTCCATGTTGAGCCGGTACGTTAACCCGACGGCGAGAGACGTGGTCAAGGCCTTCGATGCCACCGACGGTGCGTCGTCAGTGGCAGCTGCGCCGAGAGGGTTGGCGGGCGAACTGCCGGCCAACGAAGAGAGCTTCCAGCCGAAAGCGAGGCGCCGGACCAAATGAAAGACGGGGGCATGGCCCCCGTCTTGAATACCTCCTTTCCTCAAGCCCTGGTTTGCCGGGGCTCACTGACCTGGTTGCTACCTAACCGACGGCCACCTTACTCACGCGGGGCGCGAGATCGACGTCCAACAGGTCATGCAACTGCTCGATCGCTTCCAACAGGTGATCCCGGTTGGAAAGCAGCCGAGCGCCCGTTGCGCCTTCGTAGAGGACCACCAGCGCAGCCTTGGTGTCGACGTCTAGCTTTTCCACGCCTGGCGGCAGGAGGAATGAGTACGCCGGGTCCTTGGAGATGAAATCCAAGCCGTTGTCCACACGCCGCTGGAAGCGATCGCCCGGCAGGGCGAAGTCCGCCAGCGTGACCTGTCCAGCTGCCAGACGCACCGCGATAGCCGGCACTCCGAGATACCGTCCTGCGGCTCGGATCACCTCTTCGGAGACGCGCGTGGTCGAGCGGATGCCCTTTTTGAGCTGAACGAGGTAGCCGTACGTCACGCCCAGTGCGGCGGCCAGTTCGTGCATCTTTTCTCCGCGTTGGATTGCGGTCTTGATTAGCCACACGAGCAGGGCTGCACCCGGTCGACGCAGGTCCTCGGTGTCCATTCCGTGCCATTCGGCTTTGTTGGAAGTGGTGTCGCCATGCAGGTTGATGACCTTGTTCATATCTGGTTCCTTTCGATGGGGCCAAGCCATGGGCTTGGCGGGTTGGTTTGGTTGTCCTGGCGTCGATGACAATCATCTCTGCCTTACCGTATAGGCACCGAAGAGCACGAACCGGGGTGGGGAACGAAAAAATTTTGGCTGGCGCTCCTCCCGCTCCTGAGGGGGGAGGAAGCGTCGGTGACGCCTGCCTGAGGGTGGACTGCTGCAGTTCAGTCGGAGTTGGGTCGGTCAGATTTCTCGCGGAGAAGCTTCAACAGCTCATGCCGAAGATCTTCGGCTTCAATGGCTGCGCCGAGCTGGTATTGCTGGAAAGCCCCTTTCGGGCCGCCGCTAGGTTTCTTCAGCTCGAACGGATCGTCCGGCGTGACCCTCAGCCACTCGCCAAGAATCTCTTTCACACAGTGCTGGCACAGGTCCGCTTCGACGAGGCTGCCGTCGCTGAACACCGACCCATAGCCGGCTCGGAAGTGCACCGCAAGGCGCTCCTGATGCTCGCAGTCTTGGTTGTTGGGGTGCATCTCGCGACCGCAGCGGTCGCAAGTGACGTAGGCTTCTGTGACCGTGATGGTCCTGGTGTGGGTGTGTTGCATGAGGATTCTCCATGGCTCGTTTGGACGACAGGTGCCGTCACCGCTGTGCGGTGCTGGCCATGGAGTGGGGAGGGCGAGGTGCCTGTGGCTATCGGGTGGCGCGCCGGGCAAGCCTTATTGCGGCAAGGAGCGGCGCAAAATACAAGCGCGGGCCCTGCAGTACCGCCACCATTACTTCGCGCATGAAAGCCCTCACCTCGGATAAGTACCGCACTGAATTATCGGCCAGGCGACGCATACCGGTCTTCCTCAGTAGAAAAAAGGCGGAACCCCAAGCAAACGCCCTACGCCCCAAACGTTCAGCGTTGCGCATATGTGCATGAAATCGAGCTCGCGCTCTTCTACCCGTGGACCGACGACGCGGTAGGCGGAGTTCGCCGTTCGAACCATCCATTTAGCAGCATCAATGCACGTGACCTCCGAGGTCATCCACGGCTGGTTGGTCTCCAGCACCCTGCCGACAAGCCGTGGGGACGCGGCGCGGGTTCCGTCGCGGGCGGTGACATGAATCACGATGATCTGCCAGTGCGTCAGCGTATGCCTGCACTGAGTTTCCGCGATATCACAACCTAAAGCATCGAGTTCCTCGTCGGTGGCCAGCGCAAGCTGGCACTTGTCGCGATTCTCCTGGATCACCTCGTCGAGTGTTTTGGGAATCAGGTCCTGCAGCGTTCGGGTACCAGAGGTCCAGGTCATCACCGCCTCCCTGAGTTGATGAGGGGCAGTTCACCGAACCTGCGTTCATGGCCTGCGCCGTCTGCAATGAGAATTATCGTGATCTTGAGCATGCTTTCAGCATGCCGGCATTCGGACGCGAAATCTATGTTTTGGCTTTAGCGCCAGTATATGTGTCTGCGGCGGTTGTCCGGGGTGGCCAAGCGCCAGCTTACGAGACATGCAGGGGGGTCAACTGAATGAAAAACCCCCCGCCGTTTCCGGTGGGGGGAATTCGCAAGCGCAGGCTTACATCGTGTGCTTGCGTTTTGTCTTCGCTTCCTCCGCCAGGGTCTGAGCCCACTCGGCAATCATCATGAGCTCCCTGTGCGTCAGTCGACCCGTATCTGCGGTGTGAACGGCTATTGTCGAAAAAACATATGCAAGTGAGTCCGCAGGGTCATCTCTACCCAAACTTCTGGCTAAAGCCGCCACGCACTCCAGAGGATGGTGGGGTTTCGTCTGGCAGGGGAGTTCCTTGTATATGGCCTCCAGGGCGACGGCACAGCGGTGAATCACAAGGTCATTCGAATTCCTTTGAGCCCAGTCCTCCCGGAAATCGTGCCCGTGAGCATCACAGAACGGCTTAAAGCCGGTTGGTTTTGGTTCGGTCATGCTAAGTCTCCATGCTAATAACAGTAAGTGGCCGGCCGCGAAGGCTGGTTTGTCCGCCTGATCTTTTCAACCAGGTGCAACGTGTAGCTATCAGGCATGGATTTCCGCGATCAGCTTGAAAATATTTCGTCGGAGCCAGGGAGGCCGCCATGACACTTTTACTGTGGGGAACCTCCAACGTCAGCCAGCATTTCAATGAGACCGTCAGCGGCCGTCGAGGCAGTCGAGCAGCGATTTGTGGTGCCATCCCCGTACATGGAGAGGGGGAGAAATGTCAGCAGACACTAGCAGGACGGATCCCCAGATCGGGCGATACTCATCGGCGTCGACATGTGACTCCCCCGCTTCCTGCCGTCGCCTGATGTCTCTGGACTGCATGCGCTTTGCGGCTTTGATCAGGCGCACCTCATGGCCCGCACGTGCGTCGTAAACCACGACCATTTCGTCGAGGAGAACCCGCTCGCCGGCATCCATGTAGTGCCCCAACTGCCATGCCTGGCTTAGCATCTTTTCGAGTTGGACGTCTGGCTTGAAGCTTGACTCCACCTCTACCCATGCCGCGACGAAATCGGCATCGATCCCCTGTTGCTTTCCTGGAGTCAGAATCAGGCCGTCCGGCAACTTTTTGTATTGCGCCTGCAACCGTGCTTTGCCGAGCGCGTGCTTAGCTTTCGCGATGGCGTATTCGCCGATAACTATGGCATTTGTTGCCTGCGAGATCAGGTAGGCAGAGGCAAGGGTCCGGTGCCAGAACGTGGGACCCTGCACACCTTGAATGTCATAGCCGTCCGCAAACTCAAACTCATATGTTTTGAGCCTTGCGGCCCCGCGCTTGGTCAGCACAAAACTCATGCCCCCGAGGCTGTTGGGACGTTCAAGGATTTCATGCGCTTCCAGTAGCCGCTTGAGCGTGCGTCGCGCCATCTTCTGGCCGGACTCCTCGGGTGAGTCCGGCCACACTGCCGCGGCGATCTCGCTGGCCCGGAGGTGGCCGAAGTGGCCGATCGAAAGCAGGGTGCCGACTTCGTTGTCGCGCGCGGCAAGTTGGCCGTCGATCCCATGAACATTTGCATGCGGATCTGCATGCAAATGTGATGCAAAAACGTCGGGTTTTTGCGTGAGGAATTGCTGGGGAATGGGCATACGGCTCTCCGAAGTAATGAACCGTATAGCCCCGCCCATTTATTTTTCCCCTGTTCCACCCCCTGTTCCGGGGAGTGGAACAGGGTTTGGGCACCGGCCGCTTACCCTCGCTGGACGCTCGGCCGCGTCCTGCGGGCCTAGGGGCCCGCGGCCCGGTGGCTGCCGCCTTCCCGCCCGGTCCCGGCTGTCGCCGGGCTCGGCCGGGGGGCCCCACCCTCGACATCGACCGACTGACGTCGGCCGAACGGCCGCTTGCGCGGCCTTGTCGATGCCGGGGCCCCCCGCCCTGCGCGCGTCCGGCGGCAGGGGCTAGCCCCCAAGATTCGACCGCGCCTTGGGGGCGCTTTCGGGGCCTGAACGGCCCCTCATTTCGAATCTTGGCACCCCGCGCCGCCGTCGTGGGCGACGGCGGTAAGCCGGGGCGAGAGGCCCCGGCTTACCACTTCGTGGCGCTTACCGGCACAGCCCTTGGGGGCTGTTTGCCATGACGAATTGGGCCTTTGGCTCTTGGCGGCCGAGTTGTGGGGTTGGGGCCCGGGCAGTTCGAGAGGCTACGGGGGGCGCAGATGAGGCTGCCGTATTCAGCAGTAATAACATTACTGCACTTGACATGTTGTGCTGTTGGTCGTAGAATATTTACCTGTTGTAATGACTTTTTTTGCAAAAATCTTATGAGGCTGGCCGAGGTTGCTGAAGTTCGCATGGGGTACCCCTTCAGGTCGCGCGTAAAGCATGACCCGAACGGCAACGTCGTTGTCCTTCAGATGAAGGACATCGACGACGCAGATGTCGTGCGCGTTGATGAGGCAACCAAGGTCCATCTTGACGGAGGGGCTGGGCGTCACCGCGTTCAGTCAGGGGATCTGCTTTTCCGGTCCCGGGGGCGGAACAATAGTGCCGCGATGATCCCCGTGGGTTTGGGTGAGGCTGTGCTGGCGGCGCCGATGATCTTGATCCGCGCGCACGGTGTTTTGCCTGCCTATCTGCAGTGGTTCATCAACTCGCAGGAAACGCAGGCAAAGCTGGCAGCCCTGGCAGTGGGCACCTCCGTGATGATGATCAGCACAGACATTTTGAAGGATTTGGACGTGCCTGTACCCAGCATGATTCGGCAGCGGCAGATAGCCGAACTGGGCTCTCTCGCGCTACGGGAACAGGCTCTGATGGCCGAAATAACGGCCAAGCGCAAGCAACTAATGGATGCGGTTCTGATGAGAGCCGCAAGAGACACCCGGTAAGAATCGGGTGAGGGTGGCGGCAGAAGTGCGCTAACACTTCTACCGCCGGTTCATAAGCAGTGGCACCACCTATGAGGTAATTCATTATGACGATTCGGATTGGCGAATACAAGTTTGAGGGCCCGTACTGGGACACCCGTGACATCCATGCCTGGTGTTCGGGCGTATATGTCATCCTCGGGAAAGATGGCGATACATCCTGGGAAGTGTTGGATATCGCGGACTGCAAATACTTGCGGGAATTCATCGAAACCAACAACCGACGTTACCGCTGGCCCCGCTTCGGGCACAGCGAGTTGGCCGTCGCCGTGCTGTACATGCCGCAAGGGATTCGGGAAAAAATCACGAAGGAGCTCCGGGCCGTCTACGACCCGCCATGCGAAGAATTGCTCAACAAGACCTGGGGCGAACACCTCGTGAAAAGCACAGGAATGAGGAACTGGAAATGACCGACCAACTCACCCAGCAGGATGTAAACAACACCGCCTGGGCAGCCTGCGACACCTTCCGCGGTGTCGTCGATCCCGCGCAGTACAAGGACTACATCCTCGTGATGCTGTTCCTGAAATACATCAGCGACCTGTGGAAGGATCACTACGAAACCTACCGCCAGCAGTACGGCGACGACGACGAGCGCATCCGCCGCAAGCTCGACCGTGAGCGCTTCACGCTGCCGTACGTCGAGTTCAAGGACGAGAAGACTGGCGACGTCATCGACCGCTTCACCGCCGACTTCTACAGCCTTTATGAGCGCCGCAACGAGGCCAACATCGGCGAGCTGATCAACATCGTCCTCGACGGCGTGGAAGACGCCAACAAGGCGAAGCTCGACCGCGTTTTCCGCAACATCGACTTCAACTCCGAAGCCAATCTGGGGCAGACTAAGGACCGCAACCGCCGGCTGAAGCACCTGCTGGAGGACTTCGCCAAGCTGGACTTGCGGCCGTCGCGCGTGTCCGAGGACGTGATTGGCAACACCTACATCTATCTCATCGAGCGCTTCGCGGCCGATGCCGGCAAGAAGGCCGGCGAGTTCTACACGCC
>JACDJB010003605.1_pt1 | contig 10076 bp, 16 predicted proteins | sample 7454121 | NCBI WGS metagenome assembly JACDJB01 (sample SAMN14253290, study PRJNA609438) | sludge metagenome | isolation source: sludge after 25d culture with pyrite | collected 2018-12-20 | reverse complement strand
GTGCCGGCGTGACCCTGGCCCGGAACCGACGCGCTGCCGGCGTGCTGTTGAATTGGTGTGGGCGACTATCAAACCACGTCGCGTCTTCGAGAGACATTGGTGCGACGTTCCAGAAATCGATCAGCCGAGCGGACTCGCCAAACATGAACCAGTCGGATACGTGAAACAGATATCCGGAAATGCCTGCGGGGTGTCTGGTGAAATAGGTGCTGGCCACCAGGCGCGACCGGGTTGGGTCGGCCGCCCGTACAACCTCGAACAGCCGCACAAAGGCGTCGCCAGTCAGAACGCAGTCGGTGCGCATCTTGAGCGCGTAAGGGGTTCTCACACAGGCGAGGCCGGCGCGCGTCGAAGCGATCTGGCGGTTGAGATTGTTTTTTGTGGCCAACCGCGATGTGGTGTAAGGGGGCAAGGCGCCCGGGTCGTCGGAAACAACCAGGTGATCGACGCGACCCGACCAGAATGGCAGGCTGTTCTCGTGGAACGTACTAAGAATCAGCCGTGCGTCGGGCAGGTGCTGCCGCACGGACTTGATGGCGTCTGCGGTTTCGGGACGGATATCGCCCTGCATTATGACGGTGATTTCGCTGGAGGCGATCATTGCATCCCCTCGTAGAAACGGTAGGCGGTTTCGACGTCTGCAAAGTTGTGCAGGCGGCCACCAGAGAGGACCGATGCGCGGGTACAGTGGTCGCGGATGTAGTGTGGGTTGTGCGAAACGATGATCCAGGACTTGTCTTTGCGTTTCTCGAAGAGCTCCGTATGACATTTGTCATGGAACCGCTTGTCGCCAACAGCCACGATTTCGTCGATCAGCAGGCAGTCGAAATCAATGGCCATGGATAGCGCGAAGGCGAAGCGTGCGCGCATGCCTGACGAGTAACGCATCAGGGGTTCTCGCAGGTACACACCGAGCTCGGCGAAGCCCTCAACGAAGTCGAGGACGCGGCGAGGGTCGGCACCATAGACACGAGAGACGAAGCGGACGTTATCGAAGCCCGTGAGTCCACCTTGGAAGGCCCCGCCAAACGCCAGAGGCCAAGACACACTCATGCCGTGCCGAATGCGCCCGCTGGTGGGGGCTTCGGCGCCGCTCATCAACCGAATCAAGGTTGATTTGCCCGCGCCGTTCCGCCCGAGGATCCCGACTTTTTCACCCGGGGAAACGGAGAGGTCTACCGCGTTCAAAACATTGCGGTCACCACGGCGGGTGCGATAGGTCTTGGATACCAATTCAAGGGAGAGCATTACTGGGGCTCCACGCGAAGTTGTGCGCTACGGGACAAAATCAACCCGAACAGCGCCAACACAAGATTGACGGCGGCGAGATATCCCAGGTCAAAGTGAGTAGTGACGGCCTCACCGAAGTAGCCGCTTCGGAGCGCCTCGATGCCGTGAAGCATCGGGATCCACAACGCAATCTCCCTGGCTGTTTCCGGGAGCCAGTCGGCCATGTACATCGCACCCGAGACAGGGAACAGGATATAAGCCAGCGGGTGCCAGATACGCTCAAAAAGATCGGATCGTTCGGTAAGGGCGCCAACGATCAAGGCAAGCCCGGCGCCAAACCAGGCCAGCATGATCCAGGCGGCCGCCATAAGCAGAAGATCTGCTGGCGCGGCCATCCAGCCAACAAAGACCATCAGAGCAACAAGTCCCATGAAGGCGGCCGTGGCACCAACAAGCTCCAGGACGATTCGTGCTGCAAAAAGATCTGTGACCGTGATGTTGCGGTGATAAAGCAAACCAAGGTTGGCCTCGATCGCCTTGGTGCAACGTGACGCAGGGTTGCGCCACAACAGTACGGTGGAGTATCCGGTAACGGCGAATGCAACAACATCCATGCTGGAGACATGCGCCACCCGAACGGTGGCCCACAGCGCAGTAATGGCCGCGGTAAACAGGGCTGGCTCCAGGAACAGCCACGCGAAGCCGAGGTTGGCACGACCGAAGCGTGTCAACATCTCGCGCAACACCAAAGCCTTGATGACGCGCAACTGAACAAGCATCGGGGAAACTGCGGCGATCACAGAACTTCCTTGTGTTCGCGCACCCCGCTAACAAGCAGGGTGAGTACACCCCAGGCAAGCAGGCTGATCACGAAAACAGCAACAGGCCCGCGAATGCGTCGCGGTTCCAGGGCGCCATCAGGCATGCTCGGTGGAGCGATTCGCGCCAGATAGACCTGTTTGCGGGCAGCCTCGGTTTGGGCGCGATCAAGGCGATCCATGGTGATAGCAAGAGACTTGGCGGCGAGTTCGCGCTCAATGGTTAAGCGTTGAAACTCGGCAGAGTTCGTGACAAGCGATTTGTCGCCACGACTGGTACGGGCTTCCGTTGCGCGAATCTGCTCTTTGACAAGGGCAACTTGTTTCGCAAGAACAGGGATCTGTGGGCTGTCGGGGGCCGCCACGCGAACCTGTTCAAGCCGTGTCTCCGCTTCCAGCAGCGCTTCGCGAAGCCGGTCGGCACGCTGAAGCTGCATGATTGCCTCTTGCTCGGGGTTTAGCACACCTCGTTCGGCCCGAAAACGGGAAACAGCAATTTCTGCGGCGCGAACACGCGCTTCCGCGACTTCAACCTCGCGGGCGGCCACGTCAACCATATCGCGCTGCATGCGGCGATTCATCTCGTTCACAACACGCTCAGCGCCCTCCAGCAACCGTACGTTGATGTCGTGAGCCAGGCGCGGATCGAAAGCGCGAACCGATAGCGTGGATGTTGCCGACACAGGATCGATCGCAACCGAGACGTAGCGCTTGTAATGCTCAAAAAACGTTTCGAAGTTGTTTGCCTCAAACAAGCCCGGGAAGCGCTTGATCGGATCAACCGAGGCGCTAGAAAAGGCTGCTTTCATGTCGACCGCGGATTGCACATCAAGCAGCGCCTCGCGAGAGAGCGCGTAGTCGCGAACCGCTCCGGCATTGTCTGTGGCCGGCCCCATTGCGCCACCTTTGATCAGGGAGCCAAGGGATGGCGACTCGGCGCGTTCAGCACTGCGCACGATGTAGCGAGACTCCGAGACAAAAATATCGGACGCGACCGAGGTGTAATAGATGATCGCCACCGCGGTAGGAACAGCCACGACCGCTGCAAACACCCAGTATTTGAAAACCTTTGCAAACATTGCATCTCCAGACGAGGTATGCCGAGCCGGCATACATGCCGACAAAAAAGCGGCACGGAAATGATGCTATTACAAGTATCAATAAACCGCAAGAAAAGATATGCGTGTGTCGCGTGCGGTTGCGTGAGCGCATAAAAAAACCGCCGCAGCCAGGAATGGCCGCAGCGGTTAAACCAGAAACACCGAAACCTGCATCCGTCCGCCTCCGCTTCGCTTCGGCGTCCTTCGCAGGATAGGAGGGCTTACGCCCTATAGGACAGCCCTTCGGGCTGTATAGGACGGCTTCGCCGTGGAGGACGGGCTTCGCCCGTAGGTAGGACGCGGCGTTGCCGCGAAGGGCCTGCCGGATTGGCGTTGGCGTTCCATTGGAGGCGGAGGGTGGCCGCATTCGCGAGGGTTGCTTCTGTCATTCCGAGCCAGCCGAGCCAGAGCATGCGCATTTCGTGGTGTGCTGGATCGTCTGCCAGGCAGAACCTTTGTGCTGTGCGTTGTTCGAGCGGGTCTGAGCTGGTCAGATCCTTGAGTGCTTGCTCGATGACGTGTCGTGCGAGGACCTTGTAGTTGTCGATGATTTCCTGGCAGAGGGGTTCATTTGGCGGGAGGTCCAGGCTGGATGTGTCGAGCGTGTCGAACTTGTTCGTGGCATTCATTTTGTGGATACCTCCATGGTGTTGATGGGATCGGCCATTTCGTCCCCGAGTGGGTAGGTGTTGATGGTGAGGTGGCCATTTTTGTGAACCAGGTGAACCGACACTTCGCCGACCTTGATCCAGCATCCGGTCATTTCCGGCGGCATGATGTAGTCGGGGTCGTTGGAGGTTTCCCGGATGAGTGCGGGTTCCACGTCTTCCGTCTGGGGCGTCTGGGGCTTTTGTGGTGCGTACAGCGGCACCAGCGTCAGCCCTTCTGCTTCAGCGAGCTTGCGCACAGGCTCGCTGTCCGTGGACCAGATGCGAATGTTCCCGTTGTCGGCAAACAGGGCGTATGCAACCGGGTCTTGTTGTGTCTGTTCCGTTTCTTCCGTCTGGGGTTTCTGTGTTACCCCGGGCTTTTCCTCCGTGTCCGCGAACTGCGCCACGAATTCAGGATTCAGCTCCGGGTTGTCCCAGCGGCTGAGGTAGACCTCGTTGTCGACGCCTTCGACTTGGGTGAGGTCGTTTTCTTCCGCGCCTTCGGTGTCGTGGTCGATCACGACGATGTTGGCGGGCTGATCCGTGATGATGTTCTGGACGAGTCCGCCTTCCATGATGATGGCGATATTGGGTTTCATGATTGCTCCTTTGAGCTTGAGGTGGTCGGGGTATCCGTCCGTTGTGAGCCTCGTGCTGGGGTATGGGCGACAGGAGCGTGTAATCTGTGCGGGCGGTGTTGTGTGGGCGTGCAGAAGACTATCGTGTGGCGTGCAGCGGGATTGCTTGTGCGGTTTTCTGTGGTGCTGTCGCGCATGTCCGGCCATGAAGGCAAACCATCCTGGTTTGTCGTATTCAAGGAGAAGCGGAATGAGCAAGCATGACTGTCGGTTGTCGGGGGTGATCTGTTTGAAGGATGGCGTGGGTCTTGATGAGGTCAGGGCTGCGTTTGCCGAGTTTCTGGATTCGCAGTGTATTCGTTTCGAGGATCTTGTCCGGGAGGATGAGTTGAGTCTGGACGAAGGCGGGTATCTTTATCTGGGCGTGCGGTTTTTCGCTTATGGCGGCTACCAGAATGACGACGTCGATGGTTTGGCGCGTGCTTTGGCCGGGCTGTCCGAGGACGGGGAATATTTCGAGGTGTTTGACGACGATACGGGGGAGGATGAGGCGCGTTGCACGCCGTATTTCCTGGCCAATCCGGAGAAGGGGAGGATTGAGTACGGGATCATGCAGATGACGGACTGGGTGAGGCCGGTCGTTGGTGATGAGCGGTTCGCCTTGATCGTGGACCAGATTCGCTCTGCCGTGAACTGAAAATCTGTTGATCTGCCGCCGGCGTCTTTCGAGACTCCGGCGGTTTTTTTGGCCGAAAAAAAGCCCCACCGCGAGGGTGGGGCTGGGGTTGTGGCGGTCAGGCGTATTTGCTCTTGCCGTCCTTGTGACGCAGCAGCGATTCCGTGACGCCAACCAGCAGGCGCCAGATCGCGACGGCCGGTGCGAAGAAGCCGCGGGGCGTCTCCTTGGCACCGCGGATGAATCCCTTCAGGAAGTCATTCATCGATCATCTCCTTGATGGCTTTGTATGTTGAATAGATCGCCCACCATACAATGAAGGCGATGTCCGCGTACAGTATGACCTTTTCGATGAGTTTCATCAAATCCGTGAAGGATTCGTCTCCCACGATCGGCGCCGTCCAATGCACGAGCATGTTCAGTGTGCCGCCGAAAAAGATGAGTGCCGCGAACATGCCGGCGCCGATCGCCAAGTGGCCGACGAATTCGCCAAGGATCGTCAATTTCTTCTTCATGAATTTCCTTTTTGAGTTGGAGGTGGCCGGGTCCCGGCCGTCGTAAACCTCATGCGAAGAAATGGGCGACACGGCCCATGAAAAAGCCCCACCGCGAGGGTGGGGCTTGGGTTGTGGCGGTCAGGCTGCCAGGGATTCCGTGTAGCGGCGGACCCAGTCGGCCTTGCGGTCGTCCGGTTCCGAGTCGAAGTTCACCTTGTAGTGCAGGCCAACCCATTCAGCGACGTCATCTTCATCGGGGGCGCGCAGATCGCTTGCGCATGCCTTGCAGACGTAGCCGTGGTCTGCGGCAAACATCTTCTCGCAGTCGGTTTCGCCGCAGTTGTCGCACGGGTCGTAGTAGCGGGACTCGACCTGGTGCATGACCCACTCCCAGTAGCCCAGGCGGGTGTCGCCGTTTCCCGCGTCCTCGCGCCAGTCTTCGCGCGTGTATTCCTCGTGTTCTTCGCCGTGTTTGCGTTCGAGCTGGGTGGCGTTGAGACCGAAGTCGCCGGTTGGCGTGCTGGCGGGTGTCTCCTCGATGCCGAGGTAGGCGCGGGCGGATTCGAGCTCAGCCTGGTAGGCGTACTCTTCGTCGTCGCCGGCGTCCACGACCGACGAGGCGTCCTGGAGTGCGGCATACAGCGTGCCGACCAGGCTGAGTGCGACATCGGGGCTGGTGCTGTCGACCACGTTGATTTCTTCGCACAGGGCGTCGATCTCGGTGGCGGTGAGCGGGATCAGCGTACTGCCGTCGGTGGCGATGTCTTGCTCGTGGCCGCCGCTGGTGAGCCCTTCGCGTTGCCAGTACCGCAGGGCGGCGAGGATGGTTGCGGTTTTGCGGTTGTCGAACATGTAGTGCTCCTTGGTTGCGGCAAACCGGGATGGCTTGCCTTGTAAGGGGAATGCGATGCATGGGTATGTAAAAAAGCCCGCCGGGGTGGCGGGCTCGGGTTGGAAGGAACGGCGTCAGCAGATGCGCAGCGAAAGCGGCAGTATCCGCCCCTGGTGGATGGCGAAGTGCGCGACTTCGCGTGCCTTGCTGATGATCGACCATACCTCGGCGCCGGGGTGCCCCGCAACCGTGGTGTTGGAGCAGAGGATGCCGGTGTACGACGCCTTCCTGGTCTTGAACGACGCCACGGAAATGTCTCCGTCGCCCGTGAGGCCGGCGAACTCGAAGGTGCGATTCCCGATCTCGATAAGCGATCCGTTGTTCTTGACGTAGGTCTCCAGTTGGGTGCTCATGCGGTTCTCCTTTAGCGGTAGAACTTGACGGGGGTTGGGGCAAGCAGCCGGGCGATCTGTTCCTTGGCCTCGTCGCGGGACTTCGCTCGCACGAAGACCTCGACGTTTTCAAGGTGAGACGTTTCGCCGTAGGCCCGGTAGATGTGGTCGCCGTGAACGTGGCCCCAGTAGGCGCCGCCCTCGTCGTAGTCGCCGTCGACCCAGCGAAGCGCGTACATGTGGAGCTTCACGGGGTATTGCGTGGGTATCTCGGGCAGCGTGTTCGGGCGGCCCATCGATGCCCCGCGCTGGTCGTAGCCGTTCTGCAGGGTGGGGTGTGTCATTTCTTTCTCCTTGTAAAGGCTCATCCCGAAGGGGGTGATTGGTGGCCTTGCCTTTGGATATGGGAAACATGGTGATGTAAAAAGCCCGCCGGGGTGGCGGGCTTGGATTGGAAGGTTTGGGCGGTACCTATTGAACGGACAGATGGACGTGTTTGCCTGTCCGGGCCGCCATGTCCACCAGTGCATCGATGGTGAACTTGACGGTTTTTTTGTTCATCACGTCGGACACCCGTGGGCGCGTGACCCCGAGTATCGCCGCAGCGTCGGCCTGCTTGAGCTTGTTCGCTTTGATCCAGCCGGCCAGTTCTGTCATCAGGGATTCCTTGATGGCGCGCTTTTCGGTAATAATTCGTTGCGATTCGGCTTTCAACGCGGCTGCCTCTTCTGGATCAAACCCCAGATCGGCGAACACGTTCCCGCCGGCGGGGGTGATGTGCATGGATTTGGTCTCGATGCTCATTTCTGTTTCCTTTCCTGGATGACAGCTTTGTATCGGGCTGTTGCTATGTCCTTGTCGTGTTTGCTGGTGGCGCTGGTCTTCTTCTTGAAGCAGTGCAGCACATAAACGGCTTCGTGGAACTTGGCGACATACATTACCCGGAACCAGCCGTCTTCGAGATTGATGCGAACTTCTTTCGTGCCGGCACCGACTACGTCGAAAGGTTTCCAGTCGTCGGGGTCGAGCCCCGCCTGGATGCGGCCGAGCTGGTGCCCGGCCTCCCTGCGCGCGTTGGGCGTAAAGATCTCGTCGTCTTTAATGTCGCGCAGCGAAGAGCCACGCCAGTCGATCGGCTTTTCGGGCGGATTTTGCTCTTTCTCCATTCTTGGGCCTTTAGTGTATCAAAGCGTATACGCGGCGCAAGGTGCTTTGCCGCGCATCGAATCAATCGGGTGCCCGCGCGAAAACCACGCGGCCGTCCCGAATCAGGGTTTCGGCGAAGGACTCGACCTGGTAGTTGGGGAACCACCAGACGTTGCCGAGAACATTGGCGGTTCCGTCGTCTTCGATCGTCAGATCGTCTGTCAGGATCGGCGCATCCGTGAGGGCTGCGATCCATTCGGGCTGAACCTGGTGCAGGTGACCGTTGGGTGACCATCCGGTGTACTCCAGCAGGTCGGCGAGAAACCCGTGATCCATGTGGTTTGTCTTGTCGAGCAGTTCCTGAAGATCCGCTTTTTCCTGGGCGGGGTTGTCCGTGGCGATTTCGAGGTCGCCGTTGGTGAGTTTCGTGAATTTCATGAGAGCTCCTTTGAGGGTTGCGGCTTCCGGAACGGAAGCCGTCGTGCCTGGATATGGGGAACATTCCCCATGAAAAGCCACGGGGGCGCGCGGCGCCCCCCGCGGGACGTAAAAAAGCCCACCGCGAGGGTGGGCTGTGGGTTGGTTTTCGGCTAGAGAAGCCCGAGCGGATGCTCGACGACGGAGTCGTGTTCGATGGCGAACCGCGAAGCCTCTTCATAATCGTCGAACTTCATGTGGTCCAGGAATTCCCCGACCGCTGGGTCGTATGCCCAGAAATGCACGATGTAGAACATTGTGGTGACTCCTTCTTGGGTTGGTGTCAGACGATCTTGCCTTCGTCGGCGACATCCTGGAGTTGCTTCAGGATGTCGCGGGCCTTGTCGACCCCGTTGGGGGGTAGGCCGTTTGAGGCGACTGCGATACCCAGGTAGGCGGCGGCCTGCAGCAGCAGGGGCGTCAGCCTGTGGGCGAGCTCGATGAATGCCGCGTCCTGCTGGCGGCTCACCCATGCGGCGACAAGGTCACCGCCGCTCGGGTGGGCGCCTGTGACATCGATGCGGAACGGCGACGGGTCGTCGTCGTTGACGGCGGGCCAGGCCTCCCACTTGCCGGGTGTTGTGGCCCCGTGCGCGGCAGCAAGGGCTTCGAGGTTGGTCATGTGGGTCTTGGGGGTGTTTCGGCAGTATTCGGAATACGCCTTGTCAAGCTGGTCCACGACCCACTCCCAGTAGCCCGACAGTGTGCTGCGCTGGGCCACGACCTGCGTCCAGTCCCAGCGAGTGAACACCGGATGCTCGCCGTCGCCTTCCGGGTTGTATTTGTCGTCCAGTTGCTCGACAGACAACTGGAAGTCCTCTTCGTCGATTTTTTGCGGCATGTTCATGTGTTGCTCCTTGGATACGGCAAACCGGGATGGCTTGCCTCGTGCCGGACATGCGAAACATCCAGGCGTAAAAAAGCCGCTCCCCGAAGGAAGCGGCTTTTTCTTGAAGGCCCGGCTGACGCCTTGAGGCTGGCGCCAGCCGACGACGTGGTCCAACTCAGAACGGAATGTCCTGATCCATGTCGTCGAAGCCCGGGGCCGGAGCCGTGGCGTCGGAGGTGCTGTCGGCCGGAGCCGGGGCGCCTTCGCCGCGTGCCGCCTTGTAGGCGGCGACGTGGGCGTCGATGTCGGTCCAGAGGCCGATGTGGAAGGTGTTCGCCACGCCGGCGCGCGACTTCTTGATCACCTCGGCGTCCTCGACACCCGCTTCCTTCAGCTTGGCCACCTGGGCGTCAGCCAGGGCCTTGATGGGGGCCGGCGACACGCCTTGCACTTCGTTGCCGCCCTGCTTCAGGCTGGCGATGTGCTTGGCGAACTCGCGGCCGTTCATCGCCGGGTTCTCGCTCTTTTCCATGACGGCGAAGAGCGACAGCGTGGTCTCCTCGCCGAACTTGGCGTTCGCGAGCTTGCGGACCAACATCTGGCCCGACTCGTGGCCGGCGGGAACCGACACGCAGTACAGGTCGGAACCGTCCTTGAGGCAGACGTTCACATAACTGTACTTGCGGCCATCCTTTTCGGACTGACGCAGGTTCGCATGCACCAGCTTGCCGGTGATGTTGCCGAACGAGACGCCTTTGTCCTTCAGGAACTTGCGGGCTTCCGCCGTGGCGCCCTGGGCGCCGGTGAAGCCCTTCTTGACGGCGTCTTCGCCGACGAGCGCCTTGGCGCTG
>JACDJB010003604.1_pt1 | contig 10078 bp, 12 predicted proteins | sample 7454121 | NCBI WGS metagenome assembly JACDJB01 (sample SAMN14253290, study PRJNA609438) | sludge metagenome | isolation source: sludge after 25d culture with pyrite | collected 2018-12-20 | reverse complement strand
CGTAAAAAAGGAAACTGAAGACAAATATATATCAATTTTAGACAAATCGCTTGACAATAGTTTATAATGCTGTTATAATGCGCGCGTATTTATAACACATATATATAAAATGGATAATAACTTACCAACAGCTGGTGCATTAGTTAGTAGCATAGTAATTAATACGTATGATGGTAATACACATACTATTGAATTTAAAGAAGGTAGTACAATGATAGCTGGAGTAGTATCTAGCGATGAATTTGTAGAGACTGGTGTAGTTAAATTTAGCAGGATATTGATAAATAGTAAATCTGACGATGGTACTAATGTTCAAAGCACTATAAACTATGAACGATAATAATATAATCAGTGAGATAGAGGTTGTACGTGAGTATAATGAGTACATAGCTAAAACAAATGGGCGTTTTATCAAGTCTGAGCATGAAATCACATATGAGCTAAAAACACACGGTGCTATGCGTACTCAGTTGCTTGACTATATAAATAAACAGGTACCTAAATATAAGCTAGAAGAGTACGGGTGTATTTGTGAAATATACCATACGATAGCACTATCTTTAGGGTATAAATTGAGCGTATCTACGGAGAATACACGTACTTTTATACGTACATATAATAATACAGAAGAGTTTTTAAATAATATAAAATAAATATGGCTAAGAAGCAGGTATCAGAGCTATTTGAGAGCGTAAAACTTAAAATATCGGATATAAAGAAGTTTGACAAGAACCCTAGGGTACTAAAAGACAAAGGGTATACACAACTAGAGCGTAGTATTAAAAAGAACGGTATAGTCCCTAATAGTATATGGATTGATAACGATAACACTGTTATTAGTGGTAATCAAAGGATACGTGTACTATTTAACCTATACGGTGATATAGAGTTAGATGTTATGCGTGCTAAAAGCAAGTTGACAAAAGAGCAGTTTGATAGTTTAATGATAGTATCTAACGTACAGAGTGGTGAATGGGATACTGATATACTATCAAGCGAATGGAATACAGATGAGTTATGGGACTATGGTCTTGAGTTTGTAGACGATTATTACGGTCAAAAGAAGCAAGAACAGTACTACAATGAAGATGGTAGTGTGAGGCCTGCTGTGTTTAAAGCGGAAGATGATGGTGTTTATACTATACAGGAGCATAATAAATCTGGTGAGATTAATTTAGATACGCTTAGCAGCTCTTTGACGAACTGTTGCCCTAAATGCAAATACAGATGGTAGGATATGAATGGCATTTTAAAGACTATCCTAAGAAGAGTAATAAAACTGTTTATAGTACTTTCAGTTGTGGTGGTGGGTCTACTATGGGATACAAGCTAGCTGGGTTTGATGTTATAGGTGCTAATGATATAGACCCAAAAATGATGAAGGTATATAAAGCTAATCATAATCCTAAATACTACGATCTGTGTAGTATAACTGATTTAATAAATATGGATTTACCAAGTGATTATTATAAGCTAGATATACTAGATGGTTCCCCACCGTGTAGTACATTTAGTTTGGCTGGATTACGTGAAGATGCTTGGGGTATAGAAAAGAAGTTTAGAGAAGGGCAGGCAAAACAAGTATTGTCTGAACTATTCTTTGATTTCATCAGATTATGTGATAAGTTGAAACCTAAATTTTGTGTATCAGAAAATGTAGCAGGTATGAATGTTGGTGTATCGAAAGGGTATATATTGGATATAGTAGATGCCTTTAAAAATATAGGATATAATACCTCTGTATATATAATAAATGGGGCTGAATATGGACTTCCTCAAAAAAGGAGACGTATATTCTTTATATCATCTAAAGAATACGATACAAATATAGATTTGAGTATCGGTATGGTTAATAAAATGAGCACGTTTAGAGACATAGACGAAGGTGTTTTAGTTGATTTTAAGAAAATAAATAAGAGGCACCAATCATTTTATGATAAATGGGAGCCTGGCTGTAATTTAGCTAAATATACTACAAATGGATTTACCACAGTAAAGGTTTCAATGAATGAGCCGATTAATACTATTACAGCAGGTAGTGATAGTTTGATACATCCGTATCAAAATAGATATTTGAGCACAAGAGAATTACAGCTAGCATCATCATTCCCATTAGATTATAATTTTGACGGTATAAATCCACAATATCTTATGGGGATGAGTGTACCACCTCTTATGTCATATATAGTAGCAAATCAGATATTTAATAAACTAAAAAATGATTAATCACCTAAAGAAACCGCTAACAGCACAGCAAATGCATATGATTAATCTTCTATGCGACTTTAACAACGCCCTTTTAGAGGATGAAATAAAGAGGACTGGACTATGGGACGGTGTATCAGCAAAACCTAAGATAACTAATGAACTGCTATGCAAGATAGTAGGTATAAACACCAAGACGCTATGGACGTGGATGAATGGTGATACACACCAAAACTTTAGAGATAAGCTTGATGAGATGCATAAAGAGCGGTTTAGAGCAACGTACAAAATGGTTGACAAGCAACTCTTAAATAAAGCACTGCGTGGTGATACGACAGCTATGAAGCTATTTTACCAACTAAATAGTATGCTCAATGAACAGTCAACAGTGAACGTAAAGAATATAACACCTACAGAGATTATTATAAACGAATGGGTACCAACTAATGAGCAGTCAAGTTAAATTTACACTATCTAAAAAGCAACTAGAGGCTTGGAGGTATCTTACAGATACTAAAACAAGGTCTGTAGGGTATGGTGGTGGTGCACGTGGAGGTAATACTAGATTAGGGTGTATGTGGCTGTACGCTATGTGCTGTGCATACCCAGGTATTACTATGTTTATGGGACGTAAAACACTAGTTGACTTGCGACGTACTACTGTTATTGAGTTTTACAAGATGCTAAAAGACCTTGGTGTAAGCAACTGTACTATGTATAATAACAGTGAGATACGCTTTACAAATGGTAGCAAGATACTACTATTAGATTTAGCATACCAACCTAGCGACCCCCACGCGTCTAGTCTAGATGGATTGGTACTACAGGGTGGGTTGATAGATGAAGCAAATGAGATACACGACAGTGTTATAAGCACACTATATACACGTGTGATGGCTGATAACAGGTACCAAGAGCTTTACCCTAAGATACTAGAGACCTTCAATCCAGATAAAGGGCGTGTTTATAGCAAATTCTATCTACCATATAAAAATCAAGAAGTACCTGAAAATGTAGCGTTTATACCGGCTTTAGCTGTTGACAACCCATATTGTGAGGTAGGGTACGTTGATAGTATACTAGCAAGTGGTGATGAGATGGCTATACAGCGTAAAGTGTACGGTAATTTTGAATACGACGACAGTCCAGACGCTCTTATAAGATATAATGAGCTTGAGAAATGTCTTGCTAACAGAAGTAGCGTACAGGTTGGTATACCATATATGTCAATAGATATTGCGGCGAGTGGACGTGATAAAACAGTAATAGCGATTTGGGACGGTATGAGGCTCGTTGAGGTATATAGTGAGGGGTTTACTACAGTTGACACTTTAAAATCGAATATAGAGCGTTTAAAGAGTAAATATAGCATACCTAATATGAATATCATAATGGATGCTAGCGGTGTTGGGGCGTTGATACCATCTATGTACCAAGGTTCTGTTAGTTTCTTCGGAAACGGACGTGCGATGCAGGGGTTTAATAACTTGCGTAGTGAGTGCTATTATAAACTATCAAAAGCTATATCAGATGGTACTATATGTTTAGATGGTGTAGGTACGTATAAAGACGTACTTTTTAGAGAGCTTTGTAATATAAAGCTTGACAGAAGAGACTTGGATGTTATAAAAATACAGAGTAAAGATGAAATAAAGAATGTATTAGGGACTTCACCAGACTTTGCGGATGCAGTAATGATGCGTATATATTTTGAGATTAGTGATTATAAACATGTAAAACATTATACAAATGTCAAATAATAATAACATAACGTTGAAGAGTACAATTTGCAGACCATATTTAATTAGCAAGGGTGCTTCGTTTAATTTAGATAACATACGTGTACGTACGCTTGGTATACTCTGTAATAACTATTTTAGATTAGATATACAGGATATTAGTGTAAATAAGCGACTAGTAAAGGGGTGTATACAATATGGCTTGCGTATAAACAACAGTGCTAGTCAATTAAAGCATCAGAGACAGATTGAAGTAGAGGCATTGAAAGGCTGTAGTTTGCTATAATAAATAATAATGATTGATAACAAAAGAATATTAATATCTACACTTGCGTCTAGTGATTGGGGGGCGTTCTTTGACGTATCTATACCTGATAGTATTGAGCGTGGACGTTTAAATCAAACGCCTTTAAAGCGTATTGTACAGGTTCTTAAAGCAAAGAAGACGGACTTGACTGAGTTCTGTCCTGTTAAATACGATATAATCAAGACGTTGTCAAATATGCTAGCTAATTATACCATAGGGGACGGTTTAAACTATAACGTTAGTAATAGTCAATTTGACGACTTTTGGGTATACGACGATATGATGCGTAAAGCAGTAGTTGATATGTTAGTGTATGGGTATGCATTTATACGTACTACAAACCCTGACGGTAAATTAGAGCTTGTTGACTGGAGTAATGTTAGGTTGATAGATGGTATATATCAGATATGGAGTCCTATTGAGCATGAAGGTAGTAATTATATATTGGTATCTGAGTTTATAGATGGACTTGTATACAATAGAATATACACAGCTAATGGTACGAAGCTTGGTACTGAGGTACCTAATATGCTAGAGGTGCTATACCCTAATGCTACAGCTGTAGAAGAGGGTACATACTACATTATGCAATCTGATGAAATATCAGAGGTTGACGGGCTTGGTGTTAGTTATTTTGAGCGTGTAATTGACAAGATACAGTTGGTTACTTTATATGATATTATGATATCGTTAGAAAATCAAGAGCACTTCTTAAGTAAAATGGAAGTGTCAAAAGCATTGCTTGACAATCTAGTTGCTAGTGGTGTGAATATAAAAGATATGTCGTACATACCTCGTATAAGCGACCCTAGAGACGGTGAAACAGCGGGTGCTAGATATGTTAGTAAAGATATTAGCAGTTATGATGCTATTGACAGGCATCGTACATCTATGATTAATGATATAGCATTTACTTTACAGATACCAAGGCAAGTATTGACAAGTGAAGATGCTAGCGCTGTACGGGTTGAGGCAATCAAGCAATCACAGCAACCTCTTGCTAGGCTAGTAAAGTCTCTACAGAGCAAGGTGTATGATCTGTTTAAGAGTATATTATTTGACAAATTTGGAGATGTAGAGTTTAGTATAGCTTTTGATAGCATATATGACGTAGAGCTTGATGAGCGTAGGTTTATATTAGAGCTTTACAGTAATAATATAATAGGACGTAAAGAGGCTTTAAAGCATATATTTAGCGACTACACAAATGACAAGATAGATGAACTGCTACAGGATAACACGCTCAGGTTGAGTGGTGGTGCTACAGTAGACGATATTATTAATCAGTTATAAAAATGAGAAACGTACCTTTTAGTGAATATCTACAGTGGAGTAAGAATACTACTAAGCAAGATGTTGGCAATGCGCTGTACGGTGCTGTTATAGTGTTTGTGCACGTTTTAGCTATAATAATACCTATGTGTATACCATTAGTTATTTATAAGCTATTATAGATGACAGAAGCTGAGTTCTTAGAGGCTTTAGAAGCTATTGACAAGAAGTATGCTAAGGCTTTTAATTTACAGCAAAGAGAATTTGAAGAGGTAAATAATGAGCTGTCAAAGCGTATTATAGCTTTATTTTTAGCGTATAAAAAAGATAAAGATTTAGGTATATATGACATTGATATTAGTAATATTGAGGCTGTTAGATTGCATAAACTAAGTGCGTACGATGAACTGAGGCGTATATCTAAGCGTACAGACTTAGATACTGCTACGGTTGCTAAAATGACAAAGAATGCTGTTGACAATAGTAGATTCTTGCTATCTATAAGAGGTAAAGATGGTGTAGTAAGAAGATATACATCAGATCACTACGCTAATTTATATGTAGATGCTGTACGGTCTAGAGAAGAGGTATCTAGTATAGTTGGCAGTGGTGTTAGGGTTGGTAGAATACCTTTTAGAGGCTCTACAGATGCATGTAGATTATATGAAGGCAAGTATGTGAGTATGGATGGCAGTCAAGATACTGCTGTAGTAGACGGTAGAGAAGTAAGGTTGCTATCACTACCAAGGCTGTTAGCTAATAGGAAGGATATATTTCATCCGTTTTGTAGGCACTTTAGCATTGAAAGAGTCAATTAATTTATAATTATTAATGTATTTAATAATGTACAAATTAAATGATTTATTACGGGTATGGGGACGGTTTAAAGTCTCTTTTAGCGGGTGATGAGTGGATATTTTGTGTAAACGGTAATAGTTATGAGTTTAATACTACAGCGATTGGTGATTTTGAGGCGTTTACTAGTAAGGACGCGTGTTTAACAGACGGTAGATGTACTACTGAAGGTATAGGGTATAACACAGATGCTGTTTATACTAGTTGTGGTACTAATACATACTCTAATGGGTATATCAATACTCTTGGTAAAAACATTGTTAAGATAGTTGCTATAAATAATACTACAGTATCTTTTGTAAAGTCAGATTTATATATAACGGGGTGTTTTGTAGACGGTTCATCTAACGACTCTTGTTGTCCTGAAACTAATACGCTATTGAATAGCATACTAACGGCTGTACAGAGTATATCTATTGGAGATATTACTGTAGAGGTAGATCAAATTGAAGAGCTCTTACAGACTATGATAGATAATAATGTAGTGTGTTGTGATAACACAAATACTATGTTAAATAATATATTGAATCAACTAACTACTATTGGTGTTGATTTAACAGCAGTATTGACATCTCTAAATAACATTCTATTACAACTAGTGGATATTAATACTGAGCTTGACACTGTAAATGTGAATTTGAATACTATATCTGTGAATCAATTAGATCAAACTACGTTGCTTACACATATAGATACTGATTTACACACTACAAATACTACTCTATCAGATATCTTATTAGAATTGCAAAAGCAAAAGGATTTTGAACCTATTTTATTACTGGATTGCGATAGTACTCCATACATAATGCATAGAGTATACGATCAGACTACAGGTACGTACTCTATTGTATATACAGATACTGCAGGTGCTACTTACGTACCATCTTGTGCGAACCCTGTTGTGAGTACTGATATTGAGTTGCTAACAGACTGTTATGAAGTTATAGTACCATTTGGTATTTATGGTCTTGGTGATAAGTTAAAGCGTGTTATGTTTGTAGATGTAAACACACAAGTAGTTATAGCTACACTATATTTTGACAATGCAGGTGCTGTAGTAGCTCCTCTTGCTAGTGATATTGCACCGTGTAAAGAAGCAATTACTACTACATTTGACTACTGTTATAAAGCTATAGCTAGTACGTCTCCATTTTATAATGTAGATGATACTGTAGTGGTGCGTGTATTTGTAGACGTTGCTACTGATACTATAGTTGATACTGTTATTTTCAATCATACACAAAAGACTGTAGTACCAACTGGTGCGTATGTACCATCTGAGTTTACAGATTGTGTTGAGGAACCTACTAAAGACTATGAACATAGAAGCGTATGTTTTTATGACAAAACAGCTGGTGCACAGTGTTTAACTGAGCATACTGAGTATATGAATGGTACTGTAAATCGTATATTTTATACAGATAATACAGGAACTGAAGTAATACCTATTGGTAGTATATGTACACGACAGATAGTATCTAATCAAATAATTGAAATAAATAATACTACAGATACTGTATTTGTACCTAATAGTACTAATACTAATCACATAGAGGTGCAGTTCTTTAGAGAAAATACACAATCTAATCTAACTCCTATACAGGGGGCGTTTAGATACGGTGGAGGTTCTGTAAAGGTATCTAATTACTTTGAAACTGAAGATGATAGTGAAATATCTTCTCTTATATTGTGTACAAATACTGAACCTGTAGGATATGCACATATATATGAGTATTTTGTACCTAAATGTATTAATGTATATAGTTATAACAAATAATAACAGATGGCAATATTAGGATTTAACGGTAGCGTAGAGAAGCACGCTGTACAAGGGTATATCAAAACAGCACTTGGTACCTGCTTTCCTGTAATTAGAGAAGCAGAATACCTAGCTGATGGGTCTATTGATCTATCAACAGTAGTTTATATTGACATATCTAGTACTACAGGTGCTGTTGTGTATACACCTATTGCTGGTGATACTTTTGATTTAGAAGGCTGTAAAGCACAATATGATAGTAGACAGTACTGTCATAGAGTAATTGTAGCAGGCGCGTGGGGGGCTGTTGGTGATATACTAACACAGTACCAATTAATATCACTACCAAGTGGTGCTACAACTATAACTTTTTATAATAATAACACACTAGCAGTAGTACCTGCACCTAGTGCTACTGATGTAGACGACTGTGATAGCAATACAAATAGCTTTAGTGTTAAATTATGGGACTATTTACCGACTACACAAACACCTGTTGAGATTATAGGTACATACACTACTGTTGGTGGTGTTATGACACGTACACTATATAACCTTGATGGTACTGTTTATACAGCTGTTGGTACTATAAAAGAATCACAAGACTACACATACAATCTAGGGTTTACGTCGCTAAACCTAGTTGCTAATACATCTACTGCTTTACCTGTACCTCCTGCAGGTACTACATATGCTACTGTTATGAACGTAAATGGTAGTAATCCTATGTACTTCAGAACAGACGGTACGGCTGTTATAAACGGTGCTACTGGTAATGGCAAGGCGTTGGTACGAAACTCAGAAGTAGAGCTTTACAATAATGATATAGCAGGTTTTAGGATTATATCAGCAGTAGCAGGTCGTATAGCGATTGAGTGGAGGAATCATGCTCACAATATGCCTCAATAATGGCTACAACTAATAATGGAGAAATAAGATATATAGAGTTGACAAGGGCAGAGGCGTTAGCTTCTGCTCCTGAAGGCTCTACACACTATCTTATAACAGATCAGGTATTTGGTAGGCTTGGTGCTGTAAACATACTTATGCACTCGGGTTTAAGCGAAGCTGGTGTTTACGACTACTCACAAGAAGTTAGTATATACACTACTTTTGATAACACGGCGTGGGTTGGTCAATATGATATAAACGCTAATCAAGTGCTGTTTGTACAGGATAATTTAGGGAATAGAGTATATGGTAGTAATAATGTATTGAATTTTGACTGGGGTAATACTGGATTTATAAATAATACTGTAGAGCAGGCACATACTCTTATAACAACAGATAACACAACTGCTTTATTTTTACAAAACAATAGATTTAGTAAGCAAAGGACTAGTAATTTTACAGGGTTCACTGGTGTTATATCAAATAATGAAATAAACGGTACTATAAATGCTATAAATGCTAGTGGGTCTCTATCATCTAATATGATTGATGGTACTCTTAGCATATCAAATGCAAATAAAACAGTATCTAACACAAGTATACTAGGTGGATATACTGTTAGTTTAACTACTACAGGTTCAGTTAGCATACAAAATACTACAGTACAAAGAAGTATAACAGTGAGTGCAGGTAATATGACTATACTTGGTGGACTATATACTGGTCAATCTAGTGTACAGCAAACTGGTGCTACTACTACAAACCTATATGGATGTACTGTTGATGGATACGGGTTTATAACGATTACAAAAGCAGTTGGTACAAATAACATATATGGACTAAGACTATCTGGTCAAGGTCAATACAGACTACAAAACCTTGCTACAGGTACTCATAATAGCTACTATAATACTATAGATAGCGGTGAGCTTAGCATTAATAGTACAGGTGGTGAAACTATACGGTATAACTCACTAACAAGCAACTCAAGAATATTGACTACAGGTGATACTACAGGATTATTTATGTACTATAATAGTATAAATGGTG
>JACDJB010003603.1_pt1 | contig 10079 bp, 7 predicted proteins | sample 7454121 | NCBI WGS metagenome assembly JACDJB01 (sample SAMN14253290, study PRJNA609438) | sludge metagenome | isolation source: sludge after 25d culture with pyrite | collected 2018-12-20 | reverse complement strand
CCTTGACCTCGAGCACGAGTTCGCGGCCGTTGATCCCGCCGTTTTCGTTGATCTCTTCGACGGCCAGCGCCGCGCCGCGGCGGGCGGCCTCGCCGATCTCCAGCCCGACCGGTGCCGCGAGGCCGATATAGATATTGTCATCCTGTTCAGCGGCGCAGGCGGTCAGGCCGACGAGCAGGATAGTGCCTAGTACGCGTGTTGCTCTCATCAATCAATTCTCCGAAGCCGCGGCGGTCCGGCGGCCGAGGTGTCGTTCGAACAGTTCGAGGATGCGGCGATACTCGTCGGTCCAGGAGCTGGGCTCGACGAAGCCATGGTTCTCTACCGGGTAGACGGCCATCTCCCAATCGGTCTTGCCAAGTTCGATCAGCCGCTGCGCCAGGCGGACCACATCCTGGAAGTGGACGTTGGTGTCGACCATCCCGTGCGCGATGAGGAGCGGGGCCCGGAGCCCCTCGGCGAAGTAGATCGGCGAGGAGCGGCGGTAGGCCTCGTCGTCATCCTGGGGGAGGTTCAGGATGCGGCCGGTATAGGTGTGGTTGTAGTGTGCCCAATCGGTTACGGCCCGGAGCGCGGCGCCGGCGCCGAAGCTCTCCTGCTCGGTGAAGAGCGCCATCAGCGTGATGAACCCGCCGTAGGAGCCGCCGTAGATCCCGACCCGTCCCGGCTCGACCCCCTCGTTGGCGATCAGGTAGTTCACCCCATCGACCTGATCGGTCAGGTCCTTGCCGCCCATATGGCGGTAGATGGCGGTCCGCCAATCGCGGCCGTAGCCGGCCGAGCCGCGGTAGTCGATATCGAGGACCACATAGCCGCGCTGCGCGAGGATGTGGTGGAACATGTACTCGCGGTAGTAGGTGGACCACCAGTTGTGGACGTTGTGCAGGTAGCCCGCGCCATGGACGAAGATGACGGCGGCGCCGTTCGGCGTGGCGCCCATATCGCTCGGGCGGTAGATGCGGGCGGGCACCTTGACGCCGTCGCGGGCGGTGAACCGCACGATCTCGGGCGCGATCCAGTCGAAGCTGCTCCAGGCCGCGGTGGGCGAGGTGGTGACCTGCCGCATCGTGGCGTTGGCCCGGTTCTCCATGACGAAGAGTTCGGGCGGCTGGTTCGCGTAGGAGTAGACGACCGCGAGGCGCTTCCCGTCGGGCGATGGTGTCGCGTCGTGGCCGCCGGCGCGCGCGGTGATGCGCGTGCGGCGAGAGCCGTCGAGCCCCATCTGGTAGAAGTGCTGCTCGAAGGGCGAGCCCTCGTTGGTGGTCAGGAAGAAGCGGTCCTTCGCCGGGGCGAGGTCGACGTTGTTTATCTCCCACGCGCCGCTGGTGAGCTGGCGGAGCCCGTTGCCGTCGGCGCCCACGGTGTAGAGGTGGTTGTGGCCGTCGCGCTCGCTCGTGAAGTAGATGCTCTTGCCGTCCGGCAGCCATCCGGCGCAGGCATCGAGGCAGGGGCCGGCGACCCAGGCGTCGTCGTGGTCGTGCGCTACGGTGGTCAGCTTACCGGTCGTCGCGTCCAGGATATGGATCCAGCGGTCCTTGAAGTCGTAGCTGAGCGCGGTGATGATGCCCCTGGTCCCGTCGCGGTTCCAGCCGAGGAAGTTGGTGCTGGCGAGTTGGCCGGCGTACTTGCTCGTGGCGGCGCCTTGCGCGGCGTTGGCCTCGGCGCCACCGGCGCTCGCGGTCTTGGGCGTGAGTTCGAGCCAGGTCACCTCGCCGCCGGCGAGGTTCACGAGGGCCATCCGCCCCTCCATCTGGGCATCGCCGACCTTGGAGCGGACGTTGAGGGGCTCGGTGTAGCCGGAGCTGGTGATCCAGTCGGGGACCATGGTCTGACGCGGATCGCGGGCCGGCTTGCCGATCCGGAGGAGCGCGAAGCGGCCGCCCCGGTCGATGGCGAGCCCCATGGCGCGCTCGTTCTGCTGGAGATAGATCGGCTTGAGCTCCGCGGCCTCGCGGGCTTTGCGCCGGGCGTCCTGCTCCTCGCGGCGCTGGGCCTGGAGGCGGGTATGCTCGAAGAGTTCGCGTTGCTGGTCCTCGAGGTATTTCCGCTGGCCCTCGGCCGTCCTCTCCCGGGGCTGGGCCCCGGTACGGAGGTCCGTCAGCTGGCGGAGCGCGCCATCGGCTAGGGAGAGGGCGAAGAGGTTGTTCTCGCGCAGGAAGTAGACGACGCGTCCATCCTGACTGAAGACCGGATTCGACTCGGCCGCCCGGGTATCGGTCAGGCGCCGGGTCTTCATGGTGCGGCGATCCACGAGGTAGAGATCGCCCTGGTAGGCAGTGACGCGGGTTCTCTCGTCGGGGGACAGGTCGCCGCCGTTGATGAGCGGGCCGACGGAATCCGCGGCCGCGTCGGAGAGACGCACGGGCTCGCCGCCGGTCGCGGGCACGCGATAGAGCGCGGTCGCCTCCGACCAGGGCTGGCCGCCCGGCTTCCAGCGGAAGTAGATCCAGCGGGAGTCATCCGTCCAGCGGACTGCGGCGGGCGCCTCTCCGACATGTTCCGGGCCGCGCATGATATTGGGCACGGTCAGTTCGAATGTCCCGGGATCCTGCCGCGCCATGGACGTGGCCGGCAGGGCGAGCGCCAGTGCCGCGGCCGCTGTTAGAGTACGAAGAACCGTCATCGGTCTACTCCTGTATAGAACGCATGGGGAGGCGTGGCAACTTATGCGGGAGCGCATGGAAATTCAAGATGCCTGCCCCGCTTCTGTTGCTCAGGTGACTATGAGGGTGGCATTCCAAGTATCCTTCGGTATATAGTTAGGCGCTGGCGCCCGGGCGTTCCAGCGAAGACCTGATCCAAGCGCACCATTTCCACGAAAGAGGAGGAGCCATGACGAGCAGTGTGACGGCACCGGAGCGGGAGTCCGTGCGGCAGGCGCCGGTCTGGGAGGATATGATCGACATCTTCTACGCCCCGGCCGCGGTATTCGCGCGGCGGAGCGATGGCCGCTTCGCCCTGGTGCTGGTGGTCCTCACGCTGGCCTTCACCTTCCTTACGATCAGCTCGCAGTCGGCGCTGGCGCCTCTCTACGAGGCCGAGTTCAGCCGCGGGATCGCGCAGACGCTGGAAGCCAACCCTGAGCTCAACGCGGAGCGGTTGGCGGGGTTCCGATCGTTCGGCAAGATCATGGCTATAGTCGGGGGCGTGCTCTTCATGCCGCTCGCCGCGCTGCTGGTAGGCGCGCTCATGCGTCTGATGGGCGCCCTCTTCGATGCCGCGCTGACCTTCAAGCTGGCGGTGATGATCACCGTGTACGCCCAGTTCCCGCGGGTCCTGCAGCAGGTCCTGGCGCTGGTGCAGGGATTTCTGCTGCCGCCGGAGGCAATGACGTCACGGTTCGTGATCGGGATCGGCCCCGCGCGGTTCATGGATGTCGACGCCACGTCGCCGGCTCTCATGGCGTTCGCCGAGCGCTTCGACCTCTTCACGATCTGGGTGACCGTGCTGCTGGCGATCGGGTTCCGCGTGGTGGGCAAGGTCCCCGGCGGGCGGGCGTACCTGGCCGCCGCGCTGGTCTGGATCCTGGGTTCGCTCCCGGCTTTGTTCGGCGCGCTGAAGGCAGGCTGAACGCGCCGTAGGACGGCCACCCGCGCGGCGCGCCGTGCAGGGCGCGCCGCGCGGGTGTCTCAGTCGCCGAAGGAGATACCCAGGTCGCGGGCGGTCTGGATCGTGTCGGAATCGGTCGGGACCCGCTTGATACCGCTGACGGCCTCCGCGAGGGGGACGGCGCGGATACCGGGCGGGTCCAGTGCGACCATGGTACCGAACTGGCGCTGGGCGACGCAGCGGACGGCGGCGGCGCCGAAGCGGAGCGCGATCAGCCGATCGTAGGCGGTGGGCGAGCCGCCGCGCTGGAGGTGTCCGAGCACGATCGAGCGGGACTCGGCGCCCGTCCCCTCGGTGATCTGGCGGGCGAGCCGCTCGGCGATCCCACCGAGCCGTTCGGCGCGTCCGGGCGCGGCGGCCTCCAGGATGACGGGGCCGCCGTTCTTTGCGACCGCGCCCTCGGCCGCGACGACGATCGCGAAGCGCTGGCCGGTCCGGTAGCGGTCCCTGATCTTCTCGCAGACCTTCTCGATATCGTACGGTATCTCCGGGATCAGGATCACGTCGGCGGTACCGCTGACGCCGGAATGGAGCGCGATCCAGCCGGTGTCGCGGCCCATGACCTCGACGACCATGACCCGCTCGTGGCTCTCGGCGGTCGAGTGGAGCTTGTCGATGGCGTCGGTCGCGGTCTGGACGGCGGTGTGGAAGCCGAAGGTGACCTGCGTCGCGGCGAGGTCGTTATCGATCGTCTTGGGCACGCCGACCACCGGCAGCCCCTTCTCGGCCAGGCGGTTCGCGATGTGGAGCGAGCCATCGCCGCCGATAGCGATCAGGGCATCGAGCTGGTGCTGGCGGAAGGCCTCCAGGATTTCGTCGGAACGGTCGCGCAGGATCACGGAGCCGTCCGGCTGCTGGTCCGGCCATTCGAAGGGGTTGCCGCGGTTGGTGGTCCCGAGGATCGTCCCGCCCAGGTGCGTGATCCCGCGCACCGTCTCCCGGTCCAGCCGGACCAGCGGTTCGCCTTCGAGGAGGCTGCCGTAGCCCTTACGGATACCGAAGACCTCCCATCCCTGGTGCATGGCGGAGAGGACCGTGGCGCGGATCACGGCGTTCAGCCCCGGCGCATCGCCGCCACCGGTATTGAGTGCTATACGTCGTATGGGATGGGACATCGGGCTCTTATCCTCGAGGGGTGGACCATTGTGGACCATTCCGGCTGCGTCGGGCTGCGTACCGTAGCCCGACGCGGCGGGGCTGTCAACCGCCGGGCGGCGTGCCCGGTGCCGCGGGTGGGTGGCAAGATCCGTGGTCATGGGGGTACATTCGGTGGAGGGCGAGTCTCGCCCGGCCGGTATCGGTTTCCGGTCTCTCGAGGTTTGTGGGTCAATCGGTGCGGTGTGGATACCACCAGCGCTTTTGGGAGGAATTCATGGTAGACGCTAAAGCCGTGCGCAAGGCACTCCGGCGGGTCAAGGACCCGGAGCTCAACCTGGACCTGGTCGTGCTGGGTCTGATTTACGACATCGCCGTGAATGGCTCGCATGTCGGTGTGACGATGTCCCTTACTTCACCGCTCTGCCCCGTGGCGGACCAGATCGTGCACCAGGCGCGCGAGGCGGTGGAGGGAGTGGAAGGTGTGGAGAGCGCGGAGGTGGAGCTCACCTTTACGCCCCGGTGGACCGCGGATCGGATCGATCCGATCATCCGCGCGTCGTTGGGCCTGTAGCGATACGGGCCGGGGCCGGCACAACGTCCCTGGCCCGTGGGTTGCGGCAACCTGGCAGGGTGTGAGCGAGTCCCGACCCGGAGAGCGCGATGCGCGGTGCGGTGAGCGACATCCAGATGCACTGGCGGGAGAGTGGGCGCGGCGAAGCGGTCCTCTTCATCCATGGGTTCCCACTCCATGGCGGCCAGTGGGCCGAGCAGGTGGACCGGCTGCCAGAACGCTGGCGCTGGCTCGCGCCCGACCTGCGTGGTTTCGGTGAGACGCAGGCGGGCGAGGGCGATGGCCCCCTCGAGATGGACCTCTTCGCGGATGACCTGGCAAACTTCCTGGACGCGCAGGAGATCGAGCGGGCGGTGGTCTGCGGACTCTCGATGGGGGGCTATGTCGCCTTCGCGCTCTGGCGCTGGCACCCCGAGCGGGTGCGGGCGCTGGTCCTCTGTAATACTCGTGCGTCGGGCGATACCGAAGAGGCGCGGGAACGGCGGCGCGCACTGGCGGAGCGGATAGGGCGCGAGGGGGCCGGTGCGGCGGCGGATGCGCTCTTGCCCGGCCTGCTCGCGGAACGTACCCGGCGGGAGCGCCCGGAAGTGGTGGCGCGGGTACGGGCGCTGATCGAGTCCGCGCCGGCGCAGACCCTCATCAACGCGCTGCAAGGCATGGCCGACCGCCCCGACTCGACCGAATTACTGCCGACGATCGATGTGCCGACCCTCCTCATTGCCGGTTCGGAGGATGCGACAACGCCGGTCAGCGACCTGGAGTTCATGGCCCGGGCGATCCCGGACGCCCGGCTCCAGGTCATCGAGGGCGCGGGCCACCTCACCAACCTCGAGGAGCCGGCCGCCTTCAACCTCGCCCTGGTACATTTCCTGGAAGCGCTGGGGCGGAGCTGAGCCCCTGGCACGTCGTGAGACCCGCCCCTGAAACAATCGGGCGACTTGTCACTAGAAGAAGACGGCTCCCAACATGATCGCCATCCCGACCACGAATTGCAGCACCATGTAGACCGTGCCGAAGATCGCGAACTTGACCGTGGTCTTCCAGAGTGAATGGCCGTATACCCGATAAAGCGCCAGGAAGAGGTAGAGCACGCAGCCCTTCAGTACGAGCTGGCGCAGGAATGCAAAGGGTGTGAAGATCGTCACGGTCAGGGCGATGAAGAGGAAGGCGTGGAAGTGGAGCGCGAAGACGAGGTGTTCCACGTAGTAGCGGTCGGAGCGGCGATAGAGCGCCTGCAGCAGGAGCGCGAATATGGGCAGGAGGATGAACATCGCCTTCGGCAGCTGCGCCTTCAGCCGCTGCATGATCCGCTCGCGGGCCTGCTCCGGCCCCTCCGCGGCCAGCTCCTGCACACGGGCCATGAAGCGGTCGGCGAGGCCTGCACTCGCCGAGCCAGCTCCCCTCGAGCTGGCTATTTCCTCCTGATTGGAGGGTTCGGCCGCGGTGTCGCGCGCGCTGCCTACGGCGACCCTGGTACCGGCTGGCTCCACTGACTCACTCGCATCCGCGGCCGCCTGCGCCGGCGGGCCGGTATTCGTTCCGAGCAGTGACTGCCCGATCGGCAGCGAGAGGCTCAGGAAGAAGAGGAGGCTCGCGACGAGATAGAGCTTGAGCGGTCTGACATATCGCGTCCTTCGGCCCGCGAAGTATTCGGTGGTCAGGCGCCCCGGGCGGAAGAGGAGGGGCGGCAGGCTGCGGAGCAGGCGTGAATCGAGGGAGAAGACTTCCTCGAAGAAGTCCCGGGTGAACTGGCCGATCGTCAGGCGCGGGTCCCGGGTCTCCTGGCCGCAGTCGGAGCAGAACCGACCGGGCGCGGGCGCGCCGCAGTTGGCGCAGCACCGGCCATCCATACCCGGCTCTTGCTCCCGATCCGGACCGTGAGCATGGTCTGGATCGGGAGCAAGTACGGGCAACGTGACCGGGTGGTCTACGCGGATCATCTACTGTTCGAGCTCGAGGTTTCGCCTGGAACCGCCGCGGAGTCGGGTCGACCGCCGGGCGCGGCCGCCGGGCACGGTCTGCCGCTCCCGGCGGTCATGCTAGTCTTCCTGCACCGTCTGCAATTCGAACTGCTCTTCCCCGGCCCCCGGGCCGTCGTCCTGGCCATGCCCCTCGCCGCCATCCCCGGCCTCCCCGCCAGCCCCGCCGTCCATCTCGTCGCCGCGCTCCCGGGCCACGCGTGCGACCTCGATGACCTGATCACCCCGGAGCGGGACCACTACCTGGCGACCCTGGGTGGCGCGGCCCTGGATCGGGATCTCGGCGGCGGAGACGCGGGTCGCGCGGCCGGTCCCGGTGAGGAGCATCAGTTCGTCGCCATCGACGAGTTCCTTGGCGGCTACGAGCGCGCCGGTCTTCTCGGTGACCTGGAGCGTGCTGGCGCCGATCCCGCCGCGGCGCTGGACCGGATAGTCGGCGATCGGCGTACGTTTGGCGTAGCCCTGCTCGGTGATCGTGCAGAGCGCGGCGTCACGGCGGACGACGACCATGCCGACCACCTCATCGCCCTCGCGGAGCTGGATCCCGCGGACCCCCTGGGCGGCGCGGCCCATGGCCGGGATCTCGGATTCGGGGAAGCGGATCGCGAGCCCGCGGCTGGTGACGAGCGCGACGTCGTCCACGCCGCTCGAGATCTGGACATCGAGGAGTTGATCGTCCTCGGCGAGGTTGATCGCATTGATCCCGGTCGAGCGGGTATTCGCGAACTGGTCGAGCGTGGTCCGCTTGACGGTGCCGCGCGCCGTGAGAAAGACGAGGGTGCGGTCCGGCGAGAACTCGGTGACAGCTGTGAGCGCGGCGATCGGCTCGCCCCGGGCGATGCCGAGGAGCTGGACGAGGGGCCGCCCGCGGGCGGTCCGGCCCGCCTCCGGGATCTGGTGCACCGGGAGCGCGAAGGCCTGGCCGCCGGCGGTGAAGAAGAGCAGCGTGTCGTGCGTGTTCGCGATGAAGACATGCTCGAGGAAGTCCTCGCCCTGGTCCCGCCCCGCGAGTGGGCGGCCGGTGGTAGCGCGCCGGCGGTAGAGCGCCATCGGGATCCGCTTGATGTAACCCTCGTGGCTGACGGTGATGACCGCCTCCTCCTGCGCGACCAGGTCCTCGATCGTGAAGTCGGACTCGCCCTCGGGGAGGATCCTGGTGCGGCGCTCGTCGCCGTACTTCTCGACGACGGTGTCGAGCTCGGAGAGGAGGAGCGTGAGCTGGCGCCGCTCGCTGGCGAGCAGCTTCTCGAGCGCGGCGATCTCCTTCTCGAGCTCCTTCAGCCGTGCCTTGAGCTCCCTGGTCTCGAGGGCGGTCAGCTTCGCGAGCTGCATGCGCAGGATCGCGTCGGCCTGCTCGGCGGAGAGGTCGAACGCCTTGCGGAGCTGCGCCGCGGCCTCCTCGCGGTCCCGGGACTTACGGATCAGCTCGATGATCGCGTCGATATGGTCGAGCGCGATCAGGAGCCCCTCCGTGATGTGGGCCTCCGCCCGGGCACGCTCCAGATCGTGCGTGGAACGGCGCCGGATGACGTCGAGCCGGTGGTCGCGGTAACGCTCGAGGAACTCCTTCAGCGTCAACTCGCGGGGGACACCGCCGTCGAGCGCGAGCATGATCGCGCCGAAGGTGGCCTGGAGATAGGTCTGCTTGTAGAGCAGGTTCAGCACCGGGCCGGGCTGCACGCCGCGCTTCAACTCGACGACGATCCGCATCCCCTCGCGGTCCGACTCGTCGCGCAGGTCCGCGATCTCATCGGTCTTGCGCGAACGGACCAGGTCCGCGATCTGCTCGATGACGCGCGACTTCGAGATCCCGTACGGGATCTCGGTCACGACGAGCTGTTCCTTGCCCCCGCGCAGCGTCTCCTTCTGCACCCGCGCCCGCATGATGATCCGGCCACGGCCGGTCCGGTACGCATTCTTGATCCCCTCCGCGCCCAGGATGAAGGCGCCGGTCGGGAAGTCGGGGCCGGGGAGATGCTCGATCAGATCGTCGACCGTACAACCCGGGTGCGCGATCAGGTGCCGGAGCGCCGCCGCGACCTCGCGCAGGTTGTGCGGCGGGATATTCGTCGCCATCCCCACCGCGATCCCGGAGCTGCCGTTGACCAGCAGGTTCGGCAGCTTCGCCGGGAGGACCTGCGGCTCCTGACGCTGCGCATCGAAGGTGTCCGCATAGTCGATCGTCGCCTTATCGATATCCGAGAGGAGCTCGAGCGCTATCGGAGCGAGCTTCGCCTCCGTGTAACGGTAGGCCGCCGCGCTGTCGCCATCGATCGAGCCGAAGTTGCCCTGGCCATCCACCAGCGGGTAGCGGAGCGAGAAGTCCTGGACCATCCGCACCAGCGAGTCGTAGACCGCGGTATCGCCATGCGGGTGGTACTTGCCGAGCACCTCGCCCACCACCGCCGCGCTCTTCTTGTACGGCCGGGTGGGCGAGAGGCCGAGGTCGTGCATCGCGTAGAGGATGCGGCGGTGCACGGGCTTCAGCCCGTCCCGCACATCCGGCAGCGCGCGCTGGACAATGACGCTCATCGAGTAGTCCAGGAAGGACTCCCGCATCTCATCTTCAATCAGGCGGGGTACGACCCGCTCCCGTCGTTGTGGCATGACCATCGTCGGCTGCTTTCTCTCTCGTGACTGCATATTGCTGTTGGCGACGTCATCCATTGCAGTACCCGTGGGCGTCTTCAATGTTCGGGTTTTCTTCGGCCATGTCAATGGGGCCGGGGGTGTTCAATCGTCCCAATCTTCGAGGATCATCTCGAATTCGGCGGCCATCCCCGGGTGTCCATGGCGGTATGCGTTTTCGATGCCACGGCGGT
>JACDJB010003597.1_pt1 | contig 10101 bp, 10 predicted proteins | sample 7454121 | NCBI WGS metagenome assembly JACDJB01 (sample SAMN14253290, study PRJNA609438) | sludge metagenome | isolation source: sludge after 25d culture with pyrite | collected 2018-12-20 | reverse complement strand
GGCGGAGCATCACCCACGTTGAGTGATGATCCGCAGCGGCAACCGTATGAAAATCCGAGCTGAGTTTGTGTTTCTCATCGCCCACGCTGGCTGATGGCGCGTTGGGGACTGCTGACCCACTCACTTGCACCCGGCAACTGTCACTGACGGAAGAGAAGGCATGGCCACGACGACAACCACAACGGCGAAGCCCACCGCCCCAAGTGCTGTGCAGCGATGGTTTCCCATCGCCGCATGGCTGTCGAAGTACAAGTGGGGTTCGTTCTTCGTCGCCGACCTGATCGCGGCGATCAGCGTGGCGGCGCTGCTGATCCCCGAGTCGATGGGGTACGCGTCGGTGGCCAACGTCCCGGCCAGGTTGGGCTCTATGCCGCCCCCTTGGCGCTCGTCGGTTACGCGATGTTCGGTGGCTCGCGCGTCATGGTCTACGCGGCAGCCGGCTCGGTGGCGGCCGTGTCAGCCAGCGTCGTGGCCGGGCTCAATGCGACCAGCCCCACCCAGGCGGTTGCGTTTACCGCCGCGTTGGCGGTCGCTGCGGGGCTGGTGTTCATCGTCGCCGGACTGGCAAAGATGGGTTGGATCTTGAACTTCATGTCGAAGGCCGTCATGGCGGGGTTCATCACCGGCATGGCGATCCAGATCATCGTCGGTCAGATCGGCAACATCACCGGGGTGAAGGCGTCCTCGGGCAATACGTTTCAGAAGCTGTGGTCGGAGCTGTCCCACATCGGTGACTGGAACTGGACCTCCACCGTTCTCGGACTTTTGGCGATCGCCCTGATCTTCGGTATCCAACGGTTTATGAAGCTGGTACCGGCCGCGCTGACCGCCGTCGTCCTCGCTTCGATCTACGTGGCAATCGCCAACCCGACCATCAACCTGGTGGCGAAGATCCCCAAGGGGCTGCCGTCGTTCACGGTTCCGACGGGGTTGTCGTGGTCCACGTGGGGAACCCTGCTGCTCGGCGGAGCCGTGGTGGCGCTCGTCGGGTTCTCCGAGGGATGGGGCTCGGCCTCGTCGATCGCTCGAACCACCCATGACGACCTCGATTCCAACCAGGAGTTTCGGGCGTTCGGCGTGGGGTTGGTCGGGTCCGGCATCCTTGGAGGGATGCCCGTCACCGGCAGCCTGTCCAAGTCGTCGGCCGCCATGGCCGCAGGCGCAAAGTCCCAGATGTCGAACGGCATCCTCGCTGTGGTCGTGCTTCTGACGTTGTTGGTGCTTGCCCCGGCGTTTCAATGGCTGCCCGAAGCCGCCCTCGGGGCGGTCGTGATCAACGCCATGTGGGGATCGGCGAACCCGACCAAGGTGATCAAGCTCAGGAACGTCGATCGTGTGGACTTTGTTCTCGGACACGTCACCCTGCTGCTCGTCCTGGCGTTCGACCTGCTGCCGGCGATGGTCGCCGGGATCATCATGTCGATCATCTACCTCGTCTATCGGACGAGTTTCCCCGGCCGAGCCGAGCTCGGACAGGACTCGAAGACGGGTGATTTTGAAGCGCTCACCTGGATCTCCGGTGCGCAGAAGGGCGATGGTAAGCCCAGCGCCCAACCTGTGCCCGGCGTCATGATCTACCGGTTCGACTCGCCCCTGGTGTTCTCGAATTCTGAGGCCTTCAAGAACACCGGACAGCAGATGCTGATCGATGCCGCCGAGAAGGGCCCGTTGCCCAGCACGCTGATCATCGACTGTGAGGAGATCTTCTATGTGGATGTGTCCGGTGCGGCCGCACTCCGCAGCCTCTGGCACTTCACGGAGCGCTACGACGTGAAGATCTCGTTGGCCCGGGTGCACCAGCACGCCAGGGAGATCCTCGAGGCCGATGGCATCATCGACGACCTGGGCGAGGAGGTCCAATGCGACCGCCGAAATCATCGCCCCGGCGCCGAACCCGGCGAGGATGCTCACTATCCGCGTCGGGATCTTCACCCAGCAGACGATCAGCCCGGCGAGCACCAGCGACGCCTGAGCGAGCGTTCCCAGACCGAATGCCTTGAGCAGTTCCATGCCAGCCTTGAGGTTGTGAATGGCCGGGCCGGGTCAGGCGCCCGCAGGTGAGCGCCAGCCCGAAGGTGGGAACAACGAGTGCGGGCCCCGCACAGCCTCCGTTGCAGGACCTGACGATCCCGGTCGGGTTGGCGGAGCCCGCATGCGTTGATGATGGCGGCGCCGCTTTGATGGCGACGGCGCCGACAACTCAGTTGATTTCGGAGGCGGCTTCCTGGACCGCTGCGTCGACGTCGTCCGTGCTGACACCGAGCTCTTTGGCGATGTGCTTCTCGGCGTTCAGCTGTGCTTTCTCAAGGGCAGCCTCGAGGGTGCTGGCACCAATGACCAGCAGTGCAGCTTCGCCGGAGTCGATCAGCTCACCGAGCTCCTTGACGTCGGACCGGGAGAGGCCGCGCCAGACGTGCCCACCGATACTGCCGATGGCCCCACCGACGAGGGCGGTGCCGAGGATGGCCGGCGGGAACAGGATGCCGATGACGGCGCCGGCTGCGGCGCCACCCCAACCGCCGTGGCGCGTGGCCATCTCGTCCTTGTTCACGTGCACCTTGCCGGAGGAGTCCTTGGTGATGACGGCGGCGTCGTAGGTGCCGACAGCGCCGTCGGTGTGGAGGTCCTTGACGATGGCGTAGTCGTCTCGGGCGAACGCCTCGCTTGCGTACGTGCCGATGTAGAGGAAGGTTCCGTCTGCTTTTGCCATGTGATCTCTCCTGTTCGTGAGGCCCTTGAAAAAGGTGCTCCGCTTGGTTGTGGAATCAGCTTGAGGCCGAGCGATCCCTGCGGCATCACCCACATCAGGGGATTCGATTTGACCCGATCCTGCATACCCATCGAGGGCGTGATGCCTTCGACGCTGTACTTCTCGGATCGGCCCGAGCGGGTGGGCACCCGTCTCGGTGTGCGGCGCTCGCCGCCGGGGACGCCGACGCTCGCGCCGCCGCATGGTCTGACATCACGTGCCCGCTGGAACGACAGCAAGTCGCTTGAATCCGGGCCAGGTCGTCGCTCAGCCCTTCTGCGTTGAGGCCGACGCCGGGTAGCCGTCGAACTCCTCACCGGGTTCGATGTTCGGGTACTGGGCAACGGTCTTCTCGAACTGGGCGATGGAGCTGAACGCCACACCGAACATCCAGCCCATGTCGAGCTTGAACTGGAACAGGTTGTAGCGCTCGCCGGGATCGCTGCCCAGGTCGAAGAACATGGGGAACTGCGGCTGCACGATCGGGTCGGCGATCCCCTCGCAGTGGCGAAGCACCACCTTGACCTGGCGCCACTTCGACGACATCAGGCCGCCGTCAGGTCCGAAGAACAGCAACGATTCCCGGCCGGTCTCCTCGCTCGTACCCTGAAGGAACTCCGACGCGTCGACGCCGTCCATCGGCCGGTCGGTCGGCACCTTGTCCGAGGCTCCTGCAAAGGCGGCGAAGGTCTGGTACCAGTCGTGCGCCGACAGCATCTGTTCGGTGACCACGCCCTCCGGCACCGTTCCGGGGTAGCGGACCATGGCGGCGGTGCGCATCGAACCCTCCCATGGCGGGGTGAAGAAACCGCCGCGGAACGGGCCGCTCGAACCGCCATGGGGGACGGTATCGATCAGCCCGGCGCCGTTGTCGCTGGAGAACACGAGGAGGGTGTTGTCGGCGATGCCTGCCTCGTCGAGGCAGTCCATGATCTGGCCGACGCGATGGTCCAGCTCGGCGATGACGTCGGCGTACAGGCCCAGCCGCGACGGGTCGGTCTGATCGAAATCGGGGTGGACCGCTTCGGGCGGGTGCATGTTTGCGAGCCCGACGTAGGTGAAGAACGGCTGGTCTGCCTTGGCCTTGATGTAGTCGGTGGTCTTACCGACGATCAGCTCATCGAGCAGCGGCCGCACCTCCAAGTTGAGCTCGCGCACCTCGGTCGACTTGCTGCCCTTCACGCCCTCCCAGATATGGGGTGTGTCGAGTCCCATCTTCTCAGCGAGTGCATTGAACGCCGCATACGATGTCCAGCCGGCCTCGTCGGCGCTGTTCTTGTAACCCCACCACTCGTCGAAGCCTGGTCGTTCGGCAGACGTCCCTCAGTCTCACCGCAGTGCCACTTGCCGAACAACGACGTGGCGTAGCCCGCGTCGGAGAGCAGCTCGGCGATCGTGTACTCCCAGGGAACGAGGCCGGACTTGGCCCCGGAGCCGGGCGTCGGCACCTTGTAGGTGCCGGATCGCACCGACTGGCGGCCGGTCAGGATGGCCGAACGCGTCGGGGTGCATTGGGACTCGACCGTGTAGTTGTTGAACCTGATGCCCCCGCTGGCCAGTTCGTCGATTCGAGGCGTCGGCGTCGTCCCGCCGTAGCAGGAGAAGTCACCCCAGCCGATGTTGTCGCACAGAACGAAGACGATGTTGGGCTGGTTCGTGGCCACTTGGCACCTCGCTGGGTCGGCACCGGTCCCCGATGGACAGGAGCAACACCAGCGTGGGCGAAGCGTGTGCCGCCCGGCATCGCCTACATCAGGTGAAATGTCGACCACCGACGCGCCGGCGCACGGAGATCTGTGATCATGTGGCCTCACCCGAGCGCTGGAACGCACCGGGGACCAGAGCGCCATGTCGCGCAGGGGAGGAACCATGCAGTCCGACGGACAACCGTGTTGCGCGCCGGTACGGCCGACCGAGCCGGGAGCTTTGCCCGCCGACGCAGAACCAAGCGGGGCAGGAGCTGGTTCCGAACACCAGGTTGGGACGCAGCGCGAGCGCATCGAGTTCGACTTCGTCGACATCCCGGGCGGCGAGTTCACCATGGGCACCAACGATCCGCGCGGCTACCCCACCGACGGCGAAGGTCCGGAACACACGGTGGCCTTGAGCCCGTTCGCAATTGCCCGGACCACGGTGACCAACGATCAGTTCCAAGCGTTCACTACTGCAACCGGCCATCAGAGCACGGCGGAACGCTTCGGTAACTCGTTCGTTTTCGGCGGTCTGCTCCCCGACGACTTCCCGCCGACCCGCGGTGTGGAAGCGGCCCCCTGGTGGCGCGAGGTCGATGGGGCGGACTGGCGACACCCGGAGGGCCCGCACAGCGACGTTGCCGATCGAGGTGGCCACCCTGTGGTCCACGTCAGCTGGGAAGACGCAGTTGCGTTCTGCGACTGGAGCGGCACGACCCTGCCGACCGAAGCGCAGTGGGAGTGTGCTGCACGTGGGGGGCGGAGCGGATCGCACTTTCCGTGGGGCGACGACCTTGAGCCGAACGGTGAGCACCGGATGAACGTTTTCCAAGGTGACTTCCCGGGTGGAAACACCGGTGCCGACGGGTGGATCGGGACGAGTCCCGCCGACCATTTCCCGCCGAACGGCTTCGGCCTCCACCAGATGACCGGCAACGTCTGGGAATGGTGTCTCGACTGGTTCGCCCTGCTCACATACAACCGTAGGGCCGCCGTCGATCCGGCCGGTCCGCCAGAGGGGTCGGCGCGGGTGATGCGTGGCGGTTCGTACCTGTGCCACGAGAGCTACTGCTGGCGTTACCGGGTCGACGCGCGGAGCGCGAATCAGACCGACTCCACCGCCGGCAACATCGGCTTTCGGGTGGTTGCAGGGCCCAGCTGACTCGGCCGGCGCAACGGGCCAGCGGCCTGAGCCCTGGAGACCTGGCTCCGACGTGCTCATGAGCCTGACGGGTAGATCGTGGCCCAGTCGGAGGCCATGTCGACCACGGTCCAGTCGTGCTCGGTGGCGGCTGACATGATCTGGTCCGTGCCACTGCCAAGGGTCGGGTCTCGGTCGTAGGCGTACTCCCGCTCGGCGTCGTTGTGGTGCACGAACATCTGCAGCGTGCGGTGCGGGCTGCCGGCGGTCCACTGGAGCATGGCCAGGTCGCCGTCGGTGTTCCCGGCGGCGAGTATTGGGCGCTGCCCGACATGACGGTGGATCGATTCCGGCTTGTGCGGGCCGTCGTCGAGAACCTGGATCTTCGGAGACTTGACCAGTTCGGGGCCGGTCGACCCGATGCGGAACTCGGTTTCCCCGACACTCCCGATCACCCGGTGTGGGGGGAGCCCGTAGACCTCGGGTGCCCAGGTTCGCATGAAGTCGGTGCCGCCGCCCGAGAAGATCCAACAGGAGAAGGCGTGCTCGTCGAGCAGCGCGAGCAGTTCCAGCATCGGCTGGTACGCGGTTGCCGGGTACGGCCTATCGAAGCGTGGATGACGCGCCGATGACAGCCAACTCCGGCACAAGTCGTCGAACTCATCGGTGGTCACGCCCGAGTGGGTGAGGGCGATCAGGTCTTTCAATGCGTTCATCCCGCCCGCATGTAGGTCGTCCAACGTGGTGGGTTGGCCCAGTTGCGTCGCTCGGTCGAGGGCAAAGGCGAGTTGGGCATAGAGCGGCTGCTCGGTCCACAACGTGCCGTCGTTGTCGAACACCGCCACGCGTTCAGACTCCTCGACGTACTCGGGTGATTCGGGGTCGGCCACGGCATCGACGAAGTCGATGATCGACTGCCGGGTGGGTGTCTGCCGCCAACTCGGCAACAGACCTCCGCCCAAGCCTGAGGTGTCCGTGCTCACGGTTGTGTTGGTCATGGTCTACTTGCCTTCCTAGCGTGCTCAACGTCGGTGCCGGCCGCCAGCTTCACGTCGACGGTCGAACGCCGATCACTCTCGGTCGAGTAGACGGTCACCGTCTTTGACAGCACGGTGACATTCGGGACATGAACCCGCGTCCCGTCTCGCTCTCGCAGCACCACGCTCCGTTCGGTGATCTCGATGACCTCGCCGAGGACGTCGTCGACGCAGATCTCGTCGCCAACGCTGAACGCCGGTCGCGAAGCGATCAGGACGCTGACGGCAAAACTGTCGACGAGCGGCTTCAACGAGAATCCGACGATCACTAGCGCAAGCGGAACGAACAGCGAGAACCAGCCGACCTCCATGCCCAAAATGCTCAGCGACCACGCAACGGCAACGGCGATGACCCCCCATTGCACAACACGGCCTATCAGCTTCTCCACCTGCTCGTTGGGCCCACCAGGTCGGCCGAGTGCGCTACGGAGGGCTCGCCCCAGCAGCCAAGAAAGCAGCACTCCACCACCGAGCACGACGAGCGCGACAATGACGTCGGCGGTGGTGATCGGCTGCCCAGTGAACGCCTTCCGGAACGTCTCCAAGTCCATGGTCGCCGATCGTAGAGCGAGCGACTCGGTCCCCGGCACCCCCAATTTGGGTGATGAGGGCAACCCAGCCGCCACTGCTCAGGCCAACCGACACGCCACTGAATCCATCGGTAGGGGGGCTGGTCCGAATCACTCGCAACAGGTGACGCCCAGACGTCTGGGGCGTGTGTACGGTGACCCGATGACAGAGAGTGCGAGCCCCCAGGCCTCGGCCTCGGCCTCGGCCTCGGTTCCGACGCCGGCACCGGCCCAGGTCGGTGAAGCTTCTGTTGAGAAGGTCAGTTTCGCTGTTCCCGGCTGGGTTCGCCGTCACCGGCTCGAAGCGCATGGCATCAAGCGGGGCCTCGGCGCAGGCCTGATGCTGTTCGGCCTCGTCGTCGTGATCGGGGGTGCGGGCTTGATTACGGCGCAGGCCCTCGGGAGCCAGAGCGACGTCTTGAAGGACAACCTCAACTCGGCGGCCGGCTTTTTCACCGGGCTGATCCTCGGTGTGATGGTGCTGTACTGCCTGCTGAAGGACTGTCGGATTCTTCGAGGACAGGCCGGCGGGCGAGCCGGGTGGAGTGCGGCCATCCCATCGTACGAAGGTGAGATGAAGCGACCGAGAGGTGAGCGTTGTGGTCGATGACCAGGTGTCCGAAGGGCCAGAAACTCAGGGCGGAGCGGTCGTCGAAGGTGAGATGCCCGACGACGTCGTCGCTGCGGCGCGTGCCGGAGCGGCTCAGTCGGCGAGCCCCCCGGCGTGGTTGAACAAGTGGGTGTGGCAGTCGCTGTGGAAGGTCGTGGTGGTCGGGCTGGCGACGTTTGTTCTCGCGTCGATGGCCTGGCGGGCCCAGTCGCTGTTGAGGCTGCTGGGGCTGGCGTTGTTCTTCGCGATTGCGATGGTCCCGGCGGTCAACCATCTCCACGCAAAAAGAGGGTGGAAGCGCGGGGCGGCGGTGGGGACGATCTACGCAGTGCTGTTGTTGTTCCTGGTGCTGATGGTCGTGGTGTTGATCCCAGGCGTTACGGAGTTCGCGGGCGAGGTTGGCAAGGACGGTGACAAATGGGTCGCGGAACTGAACGCCAAGGGTCAGGATCTGATCGGCAAGGACGTGATCGGACAATCGAAGGGCGATGACGCCGTGGTGTCGGCCAACGACGCCATCACGAAGTTCTCAAAGAACTTGGGAGGGATCGCGTCCGAGGGGCTCGGTCTGATCTTCAACCTGGCGACGATCGCACTGTTCACGTTCTACTTCGCAGCGGACTGGCCGCGAATTCAGAAGGCATTGTTGGGGAGGATGCCACCCCGCCGTCAGAAGGTGACCGGATGGGTGATGGACACCGCGATCGAGCAGACCGGCGGGTACTTCTATTCGCGCCTGCTCCTGATGCTGATCAACGGTGGGTTGTTTTTCGTGGCGATGCTGCTGGTAGGGATGCCGGTTGTCTACGCCCTACCAATGGCGGTGTTCGAGGGGTTCGTGGCCGAGTTCATTCCGGCGGTCGGCACCTACATCGGGGCGGCGGTTCCGATCCTGATGACGTTGGCCGTTCAGGGGCTCGGCGCGGGGCTGATCCTGCTGGTGTGGACGTTGATCTACCAGCAGGGTGAGAACTACTGGTTGAGCCCGAAGCTGAGTGCCCAGACGATGTCGATCAACGGTGGGGTGGCCTTTGGGTCGGCGCTGGCGGGAGGAGCCATCGCAGGGCCGATGGGTGCGTTCATGGCGCTTCCGTTTGCTGCGCTCATCACGTCGATCATCAGCAACTCCGGGAAGACCTACGCGGTCGTGTACGCCTCGACGTACGGTGGGGAATCGCCGGGCGGAGACGAGCCGGCGGCTGACGACACGGCTACATCCAGCACCGCTGCGACCAAACCCGGCGCCTCGACCTGCGGCGAGGACTCGCCGTCCGACGACGACTGAGCGACCCCGCCATGGAAACAACGAGCGATGAGCCGAAAGGTGAGGAGCTGGCTGGCGCAACGTCCGGCGTTTGGGAGCGTCGCTCGACGAGCGTCGTCAGCGGTTTGGCCGCCGGTACGTTGTTGACAGGAACTGTCGTGTATCACCTGCTCGAGGACTGGAGCTGGGTCGACTCGTTGTACTTCAGTGTGGTCACCCTGACCACCGTGGGATACGGAGATCTCAGCCCGACCACGGACCTCTCGAAGCTCTTCACCGTCGTCTACCTCGTTAGCGGGATGTCGCTGCTGGCGGCCTACTTCAACGAGGTGATGAAACGTCGAGAACGCCGGGCAGCGAAGAGATCGTCTCGACGTTGAGGGTGCTCCGTCTTTCAGAGACATGTCGAGACGACATCGCCGTTATCTAACTCCCTGCGCGCGGACGAAGGGCTCAGGGGCTTGTTGCGTGGTCAGGTGATCGTCCGGATTCGATGGTTGAAGTAGTCGCCGAGGTAGACGGTGCCGTTCGGGGCGACCGTTAACCCGATCGGGCCGGTGAATTGGGCGGTGTCGCCGGGGCCGTCAGCAAACCCGGCGGTGCCGCTCCCGGCGAGGGTGGTGACGGCGCCGGTGGTGGGGTTGATGGCCCGGATCCGGTGGTTGTTGGCGTCGGTGACGTAGACGGTGCCGCCGGGGGCGACCGCCACCCCGGCTGTGGCGTTGAATTGGGCGGTGTTGCCGGGTCCGTCGGCAAACCCGGCGGTGCCGCTGCCGGCGAAGGTGGTGACGGCCCCGGTGGTGGGGTTGATGGCCCGGATCCGATGGTTATTCCGGTCGGCGACGTAGACGGTGCCGCCGGGGGCGACCGCCACCCCGAACGGGTAGTTGAATTGGGCGGTGTTGCCGGGTCCGTCGGCAAAGCCGATGGTGCTGCCGGCGAGGGTGGTGACGGCGCCGGTGGTGGGGTTGATGGCCCGGATCCGATGGTTGTACCGGTCGGCGACGTAGACGGTGCCGCCGGGGGCGACCGCCACCCCG
>JACDJB010003594.1_pt1 | contig 10105 bp, 12 predicted proteins | sample 7454121 | NCBI WGS metagenome assembly JACDJB01 (sample SAMN14253290, study PRJNA609438) | sludge metagenome | isolation source: sludge after 25d culture with pyrite | collected 2018-12-20 | reverse complement strand
CCCCCCCATTCGCAGGTTTTTTTCTCCCCGGGAAATTCCGGCGGAAGCGCAATTTATGCCCACAAATTCAGCACCGGCGGGGAAGGCCGGCCGGCCGCCGTTCAAGCCGACGCCCGCGATGAAGAAGCGCGTCGCGGTCGCTGCCGGCGCCGGGATGTCGCACGAGGAGATCGCGCTCGCGCTCGGCATCTGCCGCAACACGCTGCAGAAGTACTTCGAGCACGAGCTGTCGATCGGCGCGTACCAGCGTCGGCTGGACGTGCTGAATGCGATGTACGGCGCTGCGGTGAAGGGCAACGTCGCCGCGCAGAAGGCCTTCGTCGCGATGGTGCCCACGGCGGCCGCGCCGCCGCAGGAACCGGAGAAGCCGCTCGGCAAGAAGGAGCAGGCGAACGCCGACGCGCGGACGGCGGCCACCGGCACCGACTGGGCTGACCTGCTGCCGCCCGGTGTTTCGCCGCTGCGCAAGGCGGGCTGATGGCCTGGGACCTGTCGTGCTCCGACTGGTGGCAGCGGCTGCAGTCGGGGCGCTCGCTCGTCCCGGATCTGCCGCTGACGCCGGACGGCGATCGCGCGGTGCGGATCTTCAACAAGCTGCGCCTGGCCGACGTCCCGGGCACGCCGACGATGGAAGAGGCCGGCGGCGACTGGTTCCGCGACATCGTCCGCGCGATGTTCGGCTGCATCGATCCGGCGACGCGCGAACGGATGATCCGCGAGCTGTTCGCGCTGGTGCCGAAGAAGAACAGCAAGACGACCGACGGCGCGCTGCTGATGGTCACGGCGCTCCTGATGAACGAGCGGCCGCGCGCGAGTTTCGTGATGACGGCGCCGGTGCAGGACGTTGCGCAGCTGGCCTTCGACGCGGCTGCCGGCGCGATCGAGCTCGACCCGGTGCTGTCGAAGAAGTTCCACGTGCGGCACCACTTGAAGACGATCCTGCACCGCGAGACGAAGGCCGAGCTCGAGATCATGACGTTCGATCCGTCGGTGCTCACGGGCCAGAAGATCAGCGGCGGCGCACTCATCGACGAGCTGCACGTGTGCGCGAAGATGACGAAGGCACCGAAGGCGCTTCGGCAGATCCGCGGTGGGATGCTTCCGTTCCCGGAGTCGTTCCTCGCGTTCATCACGACGCAGTCGGATGAGGCGCCGGTCGGCGTGTTCGCCGAGGAGTTGCAGAAGGCGCGCGCGATCCGCGACGGCAAGCGAGAAGGCGCGATGCTGCCGGTGCTCTTCGAGTTCCCGCAGGAGGTTCAGGAGGCGCCCGATCGACGCTGGGAGGATCCGAAGCTCTGGCCGCTGGTGACGCCGAACCTCGGCAAGTCGATCACGCTCGAGCGCCTGGTTGCGGATCACGCCGACGCGAAGGCGACGAGCGAGTCGGAGTTGCGCGTCTGGGCCTCGCAGCACCTGAACGTACAGATCGGCCTGGCGCTGCTCGCGCAGGGCTGGGCGGGCGCGGAGTTCTGGGAGCAGCAGGGAACCGCCGGGCTGTCGCTCGATGCGGTGCTCGAGCGATCCGAGGTCGTGACGATCGGGATCGACGGCGGCGGGCTCGATGACCTGCTCGGCCTGACGGTGGTCGGCCGTGACCGGCAGACGCACGCATGGCTGACCTGGTCGCACGCGTGGGCGCACCCGAGCGTGCTCGAGCGGCGCAAGTCCGAGGCCTCGCGGTTCGCGGACTTCGCGCGCGACGGTGATCTGACGCTGGTCGAGCGCATCGGGCAGGACGTGGAGCAGGTCGCGGAGATCGCGGCGCGCGTCTACGAGTCGGGCCTGCTGCCGGAGAAGGATGGGATCGGCGCCGACCCGCACGGGATCGGCTCCATCGTCGAGGCGATCGTCGCTGCGGGCGTGCCGGCCGAAATGATCATCGGCGTGTCGCAGGGATGGAAGCTCACGGGCGCGATCAAGACGGCCGAGCGAAAGCTCGCCGAGGGTGCGCTGTGGCATGGCGGCACGCGCCTGATGGCGTGGTGCGCCGGTAACGCGAAAGTCGAACCGAGGGGCAATGCCGTGATGATCACGAAACAGGCGTCGGGCTCGGCGAAGATCGATCCGCTGATGGCGCTCTTCAACGCCGTCGCCCTGATGAGCTTGAACCCGCCTGCGGCGTTCGACATCGGCGCGTTCTTCGCCGACCCGGTGGTCGGATGAGGGCGCGCGCGGCGAAGCCCGGGCGCATCCGCGCTGCTCTGCTCGGGTGGCTCGGCAAGCCCTTCGGCCTGACCGACGCCGACGCCTGGGCGGCGCTGTCCGGCGCGTCGGTCGGTGGCGTGCAGGTCAACGCTCAGACGATGCTCACGATCTCCGCGGTGTGGGCGTGCGCGCGGCTGATCTCCGAGACGATCGCGACGCTGCCGCTGTCGATGTACGAGCGCACGAGCGGCGGCAAGCGCATCGCCACGCAGCACCCGCTGCACTTCGTCATCCACGACCAGCCGAACGTCGACACGACGGCGGCGGTGCACTGGGAGGCGATGGTCGCGGCGATGCTTCTGCGGGGCAACGCTCGCGCGGAGAAACTGATGGTCGGCCCGCGCGTGGTCGGCCTGCAGTTCCTCGACCCGCGTCGGCTGTGGATCGGACGCGGCGCGGACGGGAAGAAGGAGTACCGCTACACCGAGCGCGACGGCAAGCAGCGGATCATTCCGCGCGATCGAATCTGGAACGTGCCCGGCTTCACCCTCGACGGCATCGAGGGCGTCTCGGTCGTCGCGTACGGAGCGCGCGTGTTTGGCTCGGCGCTTGCCGCGGATACCGCCGCGTCGACCACGTTCGAGAAGGGCCTGCAGCCGACGACGTACTTCAAGTTCCCGAAGGTGCTCCGGCCCGAGCAGCGCGCCGATTCCCGCGACGCGATCGCGAAAATCTCGGGCGCGGTGAATGCCGGGAAGCCCGCGATCCTCGAAGCGGACATGGATGTCGGCACGATCGGGATCAACCCGGACGACGCGCAAATGCTCGAGTCGCGCGGGTTCAGCGTCGAGGAGATCTGCCGGTGGTTCCGCGTGCCGCCGTTCATGGTTGGGCACAGCGAGAAGTCGACGAGCTGGGGAACTGGAATCGAGCAGCAGATGATCGGGTTCCTCACGTTCACACTCGGGCCCTGGCTGCGGCGCATCGAGCAGGCGATCAGCAAGGATCTGCTGACGCCGGCGGATCGCCTGCGCTTTTACCCGAAGTTCGCGGTCGAGGGCCTGCTGCGCGCGGACAGCGCGGGGCGCTCGGCGTTCTACAGCGCGATGGTGAACAACGGGATCCTGACTCGCGACGAGGTGCGCGAGCTCGAGGACCGTGAGCCGATGGGCGGCAACGCGAGCGTGCTGACCGTGCAAACCGCGATGGCGCCGCTCGACTCGCTCGGACAAGGCAGCGATGCCGCTGCGGCCCGCGCCGCGCTGCGCAGCTGGCTCGCAGACCCAGAACCGGCCGAGTAGGCCAGAGGGCAATCACATGACGATTCGGAACCTGCCGGGCGCACCGGAAGGGCGCCCGCGTAGTGCCGTGCGCTGGGAGATCAGCGCGCGTGCTTTCGCGCGATGGGATGCCGGCGTGCGTGCGGCCGACGACGATGCCGACCGTTCGATCAGCATCTACGACGTCATCGGCTACGACTACTGGACCGGCGACGGTGTGACCGCAAAGCGGATCGCTGGCGCGCTGCGCTCGCTTGGCAAGGGGCCCGTCACGGTCAACGTCAACAGCCCGGGCGGCGATCTCTTTGAGGGCCTGGCGATCTACAACCTGCTGCGCGAGCACGAGGGTGAGGTCACCGTGAAGGTGCTCGGCCTGGCGGCGTCTGCCGCGTCGGTGATCGCGATGGCGGGTGACACGATCCAGATTGCGCGCGCCGGCTTCTTCATGGTGCACAACGCGTGGGTAATCGCGATGGGCAACCGTCACGACCTGCGAGAGATCGGCGACTGGCTCGAGCCGTTCGACGCGGCGATGGCCGACATCTACGTCGCGCGCACCGATCAGGATGCCGAGGCGATCGCGAAGCTCATGGATGCCGAGTCGTGGATTGGCGGAAGCGCGGCGACCGAACAGGGTTTCGCCGACGAGCTCCTGCCGTCCGACCAGGTCAAGCAAGGCGACGCGAAGGCGAGCGTCGTTGCGGCCCGGCGACTCGAAGCGGCGCTACGCGCCAGTGGCATGCCGCAGTCCGAGGCCAAGCGCCTCATCAGTGAATTCAAGTCCGGGCTACGCGATGTGCCCGGCAGCGGTGATCGTGACGTCACCGAGCACGGCCAGCGAGACGCGGCCGAAGCGGGCCTTGCCCGAACCGTCGAAGTGTTTTCGAGTTTCGCGCCTCCCATTTTCTGAAAAGGAATCGAAGATGAAACGCACCACGTCCTACCTCCTGGCGGCGCTCGGCGCCGTCGTCGGCCTGATCGGTCTCGCCCTGATGGGCAGCCCCGAGGGCATGCTCATCGCGCCGCTGGCTGCCGGCGCAGTCGACCCGGAGAAGATCCAGGCCGAGCTGACCCGCATCGGCGATCAGATGAAGGCTTTCGCGGAATCGGCCAAGAAAGAGATCGAGGCGAGCGGCAAGCTTTCGCAGGAGACGCGCGCCGCAGTCGACCAACTTCTGACGCAGCAGGGCGAGCTGCAGGCGCGCCTGCAAACCGCCGAGCAGATGGTCGCGAAGCTCGAGACCGGCGGCGGCGCACCGGCGCGCCCGCTCAGCATGGGGGAGCAGGTCACGGCGTCCGAGGACTTCCAGGCGTTCGCGCAGAACCCGCGCGGCGCGTTTCGCATGGGCGTGCAGGCCGCGATCGGCTCGGGCGCGGGATCGGCCGGCGACCTGATCGTGCCCGACCGCGTACCGGGCATCGTCATGCCGGGCCTGCGGCGCCTGACGATCCGCGACCTGATCAACTGGGGACGCACCGGTTCCAACTCGATCGAGTTCGTGCGCGAGCTCGTGTTCACGAACGCTGCCGCGCCGGTCTCGGAGAACCCGAGCGACGGAAAGCCCGAATCGAACATCACGTTCGAGGCGGACTCGGCGCCGGTCGCGACGATCGCGCACTGGGTGCATGCCTCGCGTCAGGTGCTCGCCGACGTGCCGATGCTGCAGTCGTACATCGACGGTCGCCTGCGCCACGGCCTGGCGCTCGTCGAGGAGGCGCAGCTGCTCAATGGCTCGGGCGTCGGTCTGAACATCGAGGGCATCTACACGCAGGCGAGCGCGTACTCGAATCCGGGTGTGGTCGTGCAGGCTGAGACGCGCATCGACCGTCTGCGTCTGGCGCTGCTGCAGGTCGAGCTCTCGGAGTACTTCGCCGACGGCATCGTGTTGAACCCCATCGACTGGACCGCGATCGAGCTGACCAAGACGAAGGACGATGCGTACCTGTTCGCGAATCCGCGTTCGGCGAACCTGCCGGGTCTGTGGGGTCGCAACGTCGTTCCGACGCAGGCGATGTCGGCGGGCGACTTCCTCGTCGGTGCGTTCGGCGGTGGCCTGGCAGTGCAGGGCTGGGATCGCGAGGACGCGAACGTGCAGATCGCGCTCGAGGACCGCGACAACTTCATCAAGAACATGGTGACGTTGCGCTGCGAAGAGCGGGTCGCGCTCACGGTCTACCGGCCGTCGGCGTTCGTGAAGGGTGACTTCGACGACCTGGTGCCGTCGTCCTGATGGTCCACGCGGGGAGGGCTCGCGCTCTCCCCGCTCCATCCCTCTCACCTGATCCGGATCCATGAAAGTCGAAGCCATCCAATCGATGCACCACAACGGCCATCGCGCGCGCGGCGACCAGTTCGTCGTGTCGCCGCAGCATGCCGACCAGCTCGTCTCGAAGGGGCTCGCCAAGGTCGTTCGACCGACCGTCGCGCCACCGTCGCGAAGCACCGCCGCGGTGGTCCCCCCGCCGGCCGTTGGCATTCCGTCGTCTGCCTCGCCAGCGGCCCCAGCCTCAACGCAGACGACGCGCAGGCGGTCCGCCGCTGGCGCGCGCAGGACCCCGCAGGCCGATCCGTCCTCGTCGTGAACAGCACCTTCCGCATGGCGCCGTGGGCCGATGGGCTCTACGCGATGGATCGCGCCTGGTGGCGTGAACACCTCGCCGAAGTCCGCGAGACGTTCCGCGGCGCGCTGTGGGCGCCGTGCGCGGGACTGGCGGGCGTGAAGCGGATCCGGTTCGACCGGCAGACCCCGCGCAACTCCGGCGCCGGCGCGATCGCGCTCGCGGCGCAGATGGGCGCCGAACGCATCGTGCTCCTGGGGTACGACGCGCAGAAGACGGACGGCCGCGCGCACTGGCACGACGACCACCCGAAGGGGCTGGGCAACGCCGGCACGGTGGCGAAGTGGCCCGAGCAGTTCCGCGCGCTGATCGGTTCGCTGCGCGGTGCCCAAGTCGTCAACGCGAGCCGTGCGACCGCGCTGACCTGTTTCCCGCGCGCGAGCCTCGAGGACGCCCTCAGCGGCAGGAGCCTGCAATGAGCATCGTCACGCTCGAGCGCGCGCGTGCGCACGTGAACGCCACGCACCACGAGGACGACGCGCTCATCCAGCACTACATCGACGCGGCCGAGGACTATGCCGCGCGGTACATGGGCCGCGAGTCGCTCGCGGAGTTGCTCATCGAGCCCGACTCGGACTCCGAGCAGTCGAGCGAGGAGGCGCCGCGGCTGCCCGCGAGCGTCGAGCAGGCGGTGCTGCTGTACGTCGGCGACTTCTACGCGCTGCGTGAGGCGCAGGTCACCGGGACGCTCGCGCAGAACCCGGCGGCCGAATCGCTGATGCACTTCTACCGGATCGGCTTGGGCGTATGAGGGCCGGGGCGCTTCGACATCGCGTCGACATCGAGGAGTTCGGCGTCACACTCGATTCCGACGGCGCGCAGGTCGAGGACTGGAATTCGATCCTGTCGAGCGACGAGCTGCTGCTGCCGGCCGGGATCGTACCGCTGTCGGGTCGCGAGTTCGTGGCCGCGCAGGCGGTGCAGGCGGGCGTCACGACGCGCATCACCATCCGCTGGCGAGACGACGTCAAGCCTTCGATGCGCGTCGTGCACGGCGCCGATCTGTACAACATCAAGGCGGTGCTGCCCGACCCGAAGCTGCGCGTGCATCTGACGCTGATGTGCGAAACGGGCGTGAACAATGGCTGATCCGCGAAGGAGTCTCTACGTCCAGGGCATGCACGGCCTGGGCGACAACCTGCACCAGCGCGCCGTACTGCGCCTGCTGCTCGAGCGGCACGACGAGATCTGGCTCGAGACGAGCTGGCCGTCGGTCTACCACGACATGCCGCGGATCCGGTGTATTGCGAAGGGAACGAGGTTGCGCACGCAGGTCAAGAACGCGCATCGGCAGGCGGGGTTCTTCGCGCCGAGCGCGCCGGACCTTCGGGCGCGCATGCGGATCTGGTACACGCCCGATGCCGTGCGCTCGCGAGGGTCGGTGCTCGCTGCCATGTGCCGAGCCGTCGGAGTGGATCACGGCCGAGCGGACTTCCGGCTGCCGGTACCGCGGGACTGGATTGATGAGGCGCGACGGTTCGTCGGCGAGCCCGACCGGCCGGTGCTGATCTATCGGCCGCTCGTCGAGCGTACGGAGTGGGGCGGCTGCGCGGCGCGCAATCCGGACCCGAATGCGTACGCGGCGCTCTTCGCAGCGATCCGCGAGCGCTACTTCGTGGTGTCGATCGCGGACCTGGTCCCTGGCGTCGAATGGATGACGAGTCTGCCGATCCAAGCCGATCGCGAGTTCCATGCCGGCGAGCTGCATTTCGAGGCGCTGGCCGGTCTGTTCTCGATTGCCTCGCTCGTGTGGGCCTCGCCTGGTTTCGCGGTGCCACTGGCGCAGGCGGTGGAAACGCCGGTGGTCTGCATCTTCGGCGGCTATGAGTCGAGCCGGTCGTTCACCAGTGGCGGTCGGTTCTCGAGATACCTCGGGATCGATCCGAAGCACCCGTGCGAATGCTTCCAGCACCGGCATCGGTGTCGCAAGGAGATTGACGTCGTGGCTGCGGCGCGGCGCATCGAGGAGTTCGTGGCATGTCGCTGATCAAGGGCCCGAAGCTGGATCGGCTGCTGGCCGAGCTGATGCGAGCACCGACCGGTGTCGTGGTTGAAATGGGCGTCCATCAGGGCGGGACGCTGGCGGCCATGGCATTGGCCGCGCCAGATCGGCGGTTGATCGGCTTCGATACGTTCGAAGGCTTACCCGTCGAGGCGTGGCGTGAGGGCGAGCTGCACAAGGTTGGCGACTTCTCGGACACGAGCCTCGAAGCGGTGCGGCGCGCGGTCGACGGATTGCCGAACGTGGAACTGGTTCCCGGCCTGTTCCCCGCGTCCGCCGATGGCATCGAGGCATCGGTCGCGCTGGCGCATGTGGACTTCGACTTCTACGAATCAACCCGGGCCGCGATCGAGTGGCTGCTTTCGAGGATGGTCCCCGGGGGCGTGATCGTGTTCGATGACTACGAGTGGAAATACTGCCCGGGCGTCAAGCGGGCCATCCAGGAAGCAGGCCTTCGGGCCGAGTCCTCGCACTACCAGGCGATCTACCGTCATGCGTAACCGTCCCTCCGTCTCCCTCACACCACGCCAGTACGACACGCAGGGGCTGCCGAAGCGGTTCTTCAACGCCGGCGAGCTCGATGCGTGGCTGCACCTGGTCGAGTCGGTGCGCCCGCAGATCGTGATCGAGTTCGGCGTGCACGAAGGGCGCAACGCGGCCGCGGCCTTCCGGAACATCGCGTCGATCTGGCGATACGTCGGCGTCGACGTGATGCCAGGATATCGATCGCGCATGCGGGTGCAGCGGCTCGAGGTGCCGGCATTCCCCGGTCGGCTCGTGCGCGGAGATACGCGGTTCGAGTTGATCGTGCGCCCGCACGGAACGCTGGATCTGGTGGCCGACGATCTGCCGATGGCCGACGTCGTGTTCATCGACGCCGACCATTCGCGGGTGTGTGTCGAGCACGATTACGGTCTCGCGCGCCAGGTGATCCGGCCGGGCGGGATGATCATCTTCCACGACGACAACTGCCTGCAGGCTGTCGAGGTCACGCAGACGCTGAATGACCTGTGCGCCGCTGGCCGGGAGATCGTGCACGTCGAGGGCACGTGGCTGTCGTTCGAACGGATCCCGGTGGCCACGGAAGAGAAGGCAGCCGCGTGAACGACGACGCCACCCAGGTGCTGCTCTCGACCATGCAACGCATCGAGTCGAAGCTCGACACGTTGATCGCCGCGCTCGCGTCCGACGACGAGGACGAGCCGCAGTACTCGCTCGACGGCGAGCTGATCCCGGGCGAGCGCGCCGAAGGAACGCCGCTGTGAGGATGGACGTGAAACTCGTCGGCCTCGACGGCGTGCTCGAGACCTTGAAGCGACTGCCGCCGGAGGTCGTGAGCAAGAAGGGCGGCCCGGTGCTCGCGTCGCTGCGCAAGGGTGCGCGCATCTTGGTGAAGCAGTCGAGGGACAACTTCCGCGCCGCGGTCGCGATGCCCGGGAAGACCGGCGTCACCGACTCGACTGGCTTCACCGAGAAGCAGATCGTCTCGAAGCGGCGCCGCATGCCGTCCGGAACGAAGGGCGAACGTGTCGTCGTCACCGTCAACCCGAAGCCGCACCCGACGAGCAAGGGCAAGTACCGCGGCCGCACGATCCGCGCGAACGACATCGCTTTCATCATGGAGGCGGGATCGAGCAGACAGCCGGCGACGCCGTGGCTGCGGCCGGCGTTCGCGACGAAGCGTGAAGAGGCGCTGCGTGCGATCGAGTCCGACCTGACGAAGCGCGTCGACAAGATCGTGAAGAAGCTCGCCAAGCAGAACGAGGGCAAGTGATGAGGCTCGATGCTCGACGCGGCCATTACGACGGCTGGACGGTCTATCACGCCACGCGTTGCGAGGTGCTCGACCATGTGGTGTGGGTCGACGACTGCACGATGCAGTGGTGTCAGTACGAGGTCCCGCATCGCGTCGTCGGCGACGAAGTGGCGAGCAGGGTGTACGACGCGGAGCGGATCGTGATCATCCCTGCGCGCCGGCTCGTACTGATTGACCCGGTGGCCGACGCGGACGACAACGAGATAGACGTGCTCGTAGCGGCGCCTGTCCCGGTGGGGATGG
>JACDJB010003593.1_pt1 | contig 10105 bp, 7 predicted proteins | sample 7454121 | NCBI WGS metagenome assembly JACDJB01 (sample SAMN14253290, study PRJNA609438) | sludge metagenome | isolation source: sludge after 25d culture with pyrite | collected 2018-12-20 | reverse complement strand
GGCATTGAAAGACGGCGAACGGTTGCCGTATGGTGAAAGCGAAGTCGAAAACTTCATAAACCAACGCACCGAATACTTCGCCGACATTCACGGCGGCAATGGCGTTGACGCTGGTACCGCTTTGGACATAGATTTTTTTTTAGCAAGTTTGATGAGGCCCTCCGAGGTGACGGGCGCTGCCGTTGGTACTTTGAGCAACCACGCTTTAGACCTCGTTCAAAGGATAGCAAGGCGCGCCAGGCCGAACAAGAAGCGTTCAACGCGGCAATTGCCCACAGCGAACAAGTCTTTGAGCAAATCGGGCACAGGCAAATCTACCTCAAACTCCTTGAGAGGGGTTGGTATGTCGAAGCGGGTAAAAGTGCCGTCGAAGCAATGAAGCGGGCGAATTTTGTGGATGTGGTTCGGTTTATCAGTATGGAAAATGCAAATTTATGACAGTCGAAATACTAAACTTCACTGAGGCGTTACGCCTTACGGATACGGGGAAGCGGATAATTAAGGCAAAGCAGTACGAGAAAGTAATGATTCAAATTAAGGCAAACAATGAACGTCCTACTCACTGACATATACGCCGCCTTCCGTGATTCTGTCCGGTTCTACCCCCGGCAGGAATTGAAGTGCAACCAATTGCAAACGTGGCGGGTTCTGCAAAAGTCGATGGCGGTTGAAATTTCGACGCCTAACCTGGGCGCAACGATTTGCGACAAGGATAAGCCGTTCTTTTGGTCGCGTCTTTGGCATGAAAAGGCGTACAACCCGAATAGCATTGTTTGGGAGTTCCCGCTGTTATATGCTTTTGAGAACGAAAGCACAATGATCAACCCCATTGGCGGCAACGGCGTAATTATTTCAAGTGTTCAGGTAGGTGTATTGGATGTTTGGGTAGATGACAAGGACGGGCGCAAGTGTGTAGGGTGTGGAGCAAGGACGGTGAACGAGATTTACTTTGATACCGAAACGATGCTGCTTTCATCGCTTCGGTATGTGAATAATACACGCGGGTACCAGGTGGACGGCGGTGTGGCGGTGTGGGCAAATTCTGACTTCATTGCACAGGGCATTGCAGCGCAAAGGTTTGATGCTGTCCCGGTTGCCCCATCAATTCTGACCGCATCGCAAAAACACAATGCCGAGGCGCCTACTTTCCGGGTAGAGCGAGCAGAAAACATATACGGAACGGCGGTTAATCTTCGCTTTGCCGTCAATGCTTGCCCCGAAACCGAATGGAATTTCACCGAAACCGACTTTGGCGTTTTGGCGCAGGAGGCGGGATGCAAAACTTGTTAACCGTGCCTAAAGGTTGTAATTATCCAATAAAACCCGTATATCGTTTTGAGATAGACGGGTCATTTTCAACAAAGTATGAATCAATAAAAGATGCTGCCAATAAAATCGGGGTATCGGAGGGGGTTATTTATAGCGCCATTAGCAGGGGTAGCATGTTGATGAGTCGTTTTTATTTGTCGCGTAAAATGGATTTCAAACTTCCGAAATATAAAAAATATAATAGAAATCCCATGCTAAGGCCGCACGACCGAAATAGGATAAAGCAAATAGATTAATGCCAACCGTTACCGACAAACTAACCACCGCCATACGTGCGGCAATGACCGACCTACAAAAGCGGCTTATTGCTGAATTGCAGGCACAGGGGCACCGGCTTACCGGGGCACTGGAAAAGTCTATTCAGTATGAGGTGAAAGTTGAAGGCGATACGATCACGGCGGTAATGACGGCATTGGATTACGGTTTGGTCATGGAGTTTGGCGTACCAGCCAACCGGATACCATACGGCAAAGGCGGCGGCGGAACATCAAAATATATCCAGGGGCTTGTCCGGTTTTTCACCTTGCGCGGATTAGGAAGCCGGGAAGCATTGAGCGCCGCTTTTGCCACGGCAAAGAAGCACAAGCGGGAAGGTATGCCGTCACGGGGCAGTTACGCCTTTTCATCGAACGGACGCCGGACGGGGTTTGTGAAAAACACGCTGGAACAGTATTTGCCCCTGTTAACCGACTTAATCGGCACCGAATCGGGCCGGGTAGTTGATTTGATAATTGGCGATGATATTCGCCTGGAACCGTACAAAGTAGCAGCATAACCGGCTGGAGCAACCCGGTAAATGGCAGTACAAAAGGTAATATTTGAATTGGTAGTGCAGGATGTGGGCCTAACCGCTCGCATCGAACAGACACGGCAACAAATCCGTGATCTAAATAAAGAGATACGCCAAAATCCGGGGCCGGAACGGTTCGCGCAAATAGCGGCAGAACTGTCGAAAAACCGGCGGGAACTAACCGAACTGAATAAACAGCAAAAGGAACTTAACCGCGAAATGAACGCGCTAAAAGTTCCGAAAGACAGTTTGGCCGGGTTGCGCCTGGAATACTCCAAACTATCGCAGGCCGTTGCACAACTTTCGGCAGAGGAACGCAAAAGCCAATTTGGGCAAAGCCTTATCAAAAACGCCCGCAACGTTAAGTCCGAAATTGACGGCGTTGAACAGTCAATCGGTCGCTTTACCGGCAATGTAGGCAACTATCGCAGCGCATTAAACGGGATCGGGCAGGCGTTTGCCGCGTTGGGGATAGGGGCAAGCCTGGGGGAGATAATCGGCATTAATACACGCATTTCCGACAGCATTGCCGACGTAGCCAAAACAGCCGGGATAACGACGGCAGAGGCGCAAAAACTTGCGGATACGCTCGAATTTCGGGACACAAGGACAAGCCTTGTCGATCAATTACAGATAGCCCAAATCGGCGGGCAATTAGGCATTGCCAACAACCAACTTGAAACGTTCACCGAATCGGTAGACGTTCTGAACGTCTCCCTGGGCGATCAATTCGGCGGGGTTGAAGAAATTACCCGCGTTATTGCCGGGCTTCGCAACGTGCTTACTGATTTCCGAACGGATGACGTTTCAGGCGATGTGCTGAAACTGGGTAATGCGCTCAACTTCTTAGAGGCGCAAGGGGCCGCAACCGCGCCGACCATTGCGGAGTTTGTTAACCGTTTGGCAGGATCGGCAGTACCTTTGGGGGTTTCAACCGAAAAGATATTCGGCCTTTCAACCGCATTGGCAGAACTTTCGATTAACCCGGAACGGGGCGCAACGGCAATCAGTAGCCTATTGATTGAAATTGCCAGGGCGCCGGATGTGTTCGCAAAGTCGCTTGGTTTTTCCAAAAAGGAAACCGAAGATTTCGCAAATCTGGTAAGTACGGATTTGGTCGGCGCGTTGACGCTTGTTTCCCAAACCATTGCCGAAGGTGGCGACGGCACCAAGAATTTCGCGCAAACGTTGGATGAATTGGGTATCGGTCGGCAGGGCGCAATCGAAGCCCTGGGTAAATTGGGCGGAAACGTCGAATTGGTGAACACCCGCATACTCGAAAGCACCGATGCACTAAAGGCAACGGATAGCGTGTACGCTGAATTTGACAAGAAAAATAACAACGCGGCGGCGGCGGTTGCCAAACTACAAAACGCGATTGTAAACCTTATTGCAAGCGAGGGAGCGCAGGATGCAATCGAGGCGGTGGCAAAGGCGGTGACCGGATTGGTTTCGATATTGGGCGAAGGGCTGAAAATTATATCGGAAAACTCTACCGAATTTAAGGCGCTCGGATTGGCGCTGTTGGCGTTCACCGGGCCGGGGCAAAAGTTGGCCGCTGTAATGGCCGAAATTAGCGCAATCACGAAAGTAACCACGTTGGGCATAACGGCGCAAACAACGGCAACGGTTACACAAACGGTCGCCACGCAGGCCCAAACTGTCGCAACCAACTTCTTAGCCGCTGCCCAAAAGGCACTCCCCCTGTTGGCCTTAGTCGCTGGGATATACGCCGTAACAAAGGCAATCGAAATATATAACACCAATCTTTCAGCCGCCGACAAGGCAACGCGGGCGGTAGCCGATGCACAGGAAGAAATAGCGCAGTCGAGCGCCAAAGAGGTAGCCGCGCTGAATGCGTCAATCGGCGTACTGAAAGACAGCACAGCAAGCCAGGATGAACGGGCGGCGGCAATTAAGCGCCTGAATGAACAGTACCCGGAATACTTGCAGGGCATAGACCTGGAAAAACAATCAACCGCGCAACTAACGGTCATTCAGCGGGAGTTAACCAATGAGATTGTACGCGGGGCAGCCGCACGGGCAAAGGCAACGGCACAGGCAGAGGTAGCAGGGCGCATAGTGGCGAAAGAATTATCGTTAGCAGAACTTCGCCGTAAACAGGATGAGGGCGGTTTTTCATTTCAGGATCGGGCATTTTTGATCCGAAAGGAGGAGGAGCAACTAAAATCCTTGCGGTCGGAATTGGATGAGGTCGGAAAGCAATTCGACCAGGTGTTTGCCCTTGACCGTCCGGCGCAAACGTCGGTGCTTAACTTGGTTGATCCGAAAAGCCTGAAAGAGCAAACCGATATTACAAAACTGACCATTGCCGAACTTGAAAAATTAGGCACCGACGCCGCAAAGGCGGAAATTGCCAGGCGGCGCAAAACGTCGGGTGATCTAAGCAAAGAAGAACAGGCGGCCGCCGAAAAGCGGAAACGCGAAAAGGAAAAGGCGGCAGAGGATGAGGCAAAGGCGGTCGAAGCGCAGCAAAAGCGGATACAGGAAATTAACAAGTCGATCCGCGATTTGCAACTTGGAGACGAAAATACGTTCGACGGCAAATTAGAAGCCCTCGAAAATCGGCGGGTTGATGCGCTACAAAAGAATGCCGACCGCCTGGAAGTGTTACGGGATCGGATTGAGCAGCAAACAGGCAAGCCCGCGCCGGGCGAAACAGGGGCCGCATTGGTCGGGCAAATTCCGAACGCTTTACCGGCAGACATAACAGAGGCCCAATTGATTGACGTTGAGACGGCGGCAATCGGCGGGGCGTTCGACGATCAACGCAACGAACTATTCCGGCAACGTGAACGGACACAGAAAGAGCAGGAAGAGCAATTGCGCTCCATGATTGACGAGGTTAACCGCATCGCAGCGGATAACGAGGCCGCTATTGCCGAAAGTGTTGGCCGTGACATTGAGCAGTCTTTTACCGTTCGCCGTGATTCGATTGAAAGGGAATTTAAGGAGCGCAACGAATCGCTTTTGAAGTCGCTTTCCACCGGGGAAATAAGCCAACGCCAATTTGATGAGCAGGAAATAAGTAACAGCATTGAACAGAGCAACCGGATAATTGCCCTTGAGCAGGAACGCGCTACCAGGATAACGGAAGTTACGGAGCAAATCAAAGAGGTCAAAATAGCAGCCGCAAAGGCCGCACTTGACGCCGAATTAAACCAGATTGACCGGCAACGCGGTACGGATGTGCAACAGGTAGAACAGGATGCGACGCTTTCCACGTCGGACGCAGCCGCCAGAATATCCGCAATAAACGAAAAGGCATCTGAAGATGCGAAGGCCGCACAGATTGACTACGCCAACACGGTTAAAGATACGACGGCCGACGCGACGGCGGCACAATTATCGGCGGTGGATGCGGTAGGGGCCGCACAGGCCGGGGCGCATGAGGCGGAACTACAAAGGATCGAAGCCGAAAGGGCGGCGCGTGAACAGGTTAAAGCCGCCGCAATTGACACCGCCGGGCAAATAGCCGATGGCATCCTGCAAATTCAACAGAACCGGGCACAACAGGAAGCAGACGCAGAAATTGCCGCATTGGATGAACAGTACGCAAAGCGCATCGAAGCCGCACAGGGCAACGCCACATTACAGGCCAAATTAGAAAAGGAGTTAGGCGAAAAGAAAGAGAAGGTACAAAAAGAGCAGGCCGAAAAAAGTAAAAAGTTCGCCATTGTTCAGGCGGTAATTGATACGGCACTATCCGTTTTAAAGGCGCTCGGTTCTGCTCCCCCGCCGTTCAACTTCATACTTGCCGGACTTGCTGCCGCCGCCGGGGCCGTGCAAATTGCCGTTATCAAATCGCAACAATTCGCTGAAGGCGGTTTCTCCGACACCGAAACACAACCGACCGCAACGCGGCAAACAACCAAGCGCAACGGCAAAACAGCCGTTTATCCAAAAGCCTTTTACGACCGACTACCGGACTTTTCAGGGATCGGCGGGTTCACGGGTGCGGGTGGACAGTCCGACAGTACGGGTAGACCCGTTGCCGGGAAACTGTCGGGGTCGGGGGCTGTCGTACACGCGGGCGAATACGTTGCCCCTGCTTCACAGGTCGCGCAATTCCCAGCGCTATTTGAACACCTGGACGCCGAACGCACAAAAATTGCCCGGCCTTTTGCCGATGGTGGGTTTACCGGCACAAATTCAGTTAACTTTGTGCGTATCAAGCCCTTTGCCGGGGGCGGCTTTTCTGATCCGATCATTGGGTTGCCGAATGCAGCGCAACTGCAATCGCAAAGTATATCGGTATCGGCGCAGGCGTCATTCACTAACGAGCAGGTACAGCAAATTGGACAGATTATTGCAGCCGAAAACGCGAAAGTAACACGGCAGGCGCTCGCAGACGGGATAGGAGACGCAAACAGGCGCTTGGAGCGGGAACAATCACTCGAACAACAACGAACGGTATAAAATGGCAATTACACTCGCATCATCTCCGACCACATCGCAACCTATCCCGATTTCAGACTGCCTAAGATGGGTATTTGAGCCGGATAGCGCCGACGTGATAACAACGCCGGGCGTAATTGCCGAAATAGTGGTTACGTTTCCCGGTTCACCGACAGACCCCGGCAACGGTACGGAGTTCGTGATGTGGGGTTACACGTTCACAACGCAAAGCGGATCGGATTTCACGGCAACCTCATTCGATGTTGTGGTTGGCAATAAGTTGTCAACGATGAACAACTTTGCCGGAATGGTTGCAAGTAACTTCTTTTTTGCCCGCGCCGTTTCGGTTGTCGTTGGGGCAAGTACGGTGACATTGACATGGAATGAATGTGGAGAGCAGGAAAATTTCGGCGCAACGCAAATGTTTTTCGATGACATTGAAGGGAGCGCGATAACGTCGGCAGTGGCGACGAACGGCACTACCCCTGTTTACGTGGACGGTTACCGCATCGCCTACCGTTTGCGACGCACAGACGTAAACACAGAGGCCAACAGCGGGTACGTGACGAACTTTGAAGGCATGGAGCCGAACAAGGGATGTACAACGGTAGACGACGCGGCCTTTGACGCGATGCCGACAGTTCGCCGGTTATTGAAAACGCCTATTCCCGACCTTGACCTTACTCACCCGACGGTAGAATATGACGGCATTATCCAATATTTCAGCCTCATTTACGGGTGGATTTACCGGGATGGTAATTGCCAAAGCCAAAGCGGTTTGTTTGAGTTCACCGGGCGCTCGTTCGTTTGGAATGCCTACTTTCAAGCCAAAGACGTTTACCGCACCCGCAAGTATTGGCCGGGGGCAACGGGCGGGCTACCGCCTGGGCAGTCATACGTGAAATTCTTGACCACTTCGCCCGACAAAATGCGGGTGTTTGTTGATTCAAAGTGTTGGCTTTGGTACATGGTTAACGGGGCAATACAATCGTGGACAAACTTACGCCTGAATATCGCCGCAACGAAACACGATGGTAGCGGCACCCTGACAAGTGTGATTGTGTCGGATAGCGGGTACGGCATCAATGCCGTCAACGTTTCCCCGGATTACATTATCTCGCTTGGTATGTCCGGCATTACAGCCGAAACATTGAGCCATTACACGGTTAAGATAATGACCCAAAACAGCGGCAGTGAGTTCGACGTGACGCAAATAACGGAGGATAAAACATTCTACGTGATGACCGCCTGCGATACGGACAAGTTCACCGACCTTTATTTCCTCACCCCCATCGGCGGAATTGGCACTATCCCTGTTCAAATAATCGAGAGCAACGTTAACCAGGCGGGTGACGAAATACTCTTGGACGTGCCTTGCACGGCAAGCCGCGAAGATAAGGCCCGGTATGGGGGCCGGACGCTCTCGAATATTCGTTCTTACGAATCATTCACTTTCCGGTCAATTGATAACGGCAACGTGACAGATTTTTTCCGTGACCTGAAATTAAGCCCGCAACGGTGGGTGAAAATGGATGCGGAGGACGGGTCGGTAGTTGCCCGAAAATTGATTATTGAGCCGGGCGGGGTGAAAATATATGAAGACGGCCCGACCGTTACTGTAGAGGTAACGGGGTATTTAGGCGACATTATTATTCAATCTGGAACAGAACCGGAAATATGAAAAAGCACGACTTTTTGAAAGCACTACTGGCATCGCTCGCAGTTATTTGGGTACTTTTCGGCAATTGCAAAAAAGAAACGCCCGATCCGATCATTGGATCATGGAAAGTTGCCGCGCCGTTCATTCAGCAGCCGGGCTACTGGTTTTACGAAGATGGAATGATGTGCCGGTATGAGGATCGGTGTTTACCCGATAGCGTAGATTGTCAGTACACGTACACGAAACACGAAAACACGCTGCACATTTCCGGTTATGCCGATATTGTGACATGGGAAATAGAGTGGATCAGTGACGACTTTATACGGGTACGGGTTCCGCAAACCGAACACCTCACCAATATCATATTCCTCGAACGCGACACATGGGAATAGTTACCCGCATACTTGTCCGCAACCTGTCGGAAGCGACGTCCGTTCGATTGAACGGCGCAACGGAAGCCTACATGGATACGCCCGAAGGTTTCCGTATTCCTATGTCTAAGGATGTGGAGAAGTTGTCGAATACGAACAAGATAAAGGTAGAGGGAGCATTGCGCACGTCGGTTGACCAAACGGAGGTTAATAACGCCATTTTAGTAGACTTCTTTACCCCGCTTACCGTTGACAACCGCCGCAAATGGTTGGATGTATTGGTGACGGTGGATGAAGTGCCGGCGCAATTTACCAGGATGTATGTTTCGGAAAAGAACGACGACAGCGGCACCTGGTCGGTTGAGTTCGCTTTACCCGCAGATCATTGGGTTGAACTGGCATCGCAAAAGAACCTGAATACAATTGATTTCGGGTCTTACTTCCTGACAAAAGACAACGTTATTAGCACGTGGGCAGCGCCGAAATATGACGGCGATTACACGCCAACAGTTGAGGATGGGACGGGATGGAACGGCGCGTATTGGTGGCCTGTTGTGGATTACGGCAATTGGGTTGACCAACTTATACCGGCACAGAACACAACCGCGCCGGTTAAAATGTTGGCTGTTGAAGATTTGCGCCCGTTCGTAAATTTGGCCTACCTATTGAAGCGCGGTTTTTGTGAAATAGGATGGACGTTGGGCGGGCTTATCCTGCAAACAGAATGGGCGCTACGCCTTTGGGTCTACCTTCTAAAAGAGCAGTATTACGACGGTTCAAATGAGTATGGGGCCGGGTATGAGTACGGGCGCAATGGCCGTGTAATAGGTCGCCTGTTGGATGCTGACGAAGTATTGAACACGGTTAACGAGCCAATCACATTCGATACTGTTGAGTTTTCATTAGGCACAAATGCGCTGCAATACCAATCCGGGCCGCAATGGTTGGCCGGGATCCAAAATAACTACCCATTTTCGGCAAAGTTTCATTTTCAGTTTCAATTCCACCTTGAAAACGGACACGCATCAGCGACAAAGGTAGGTTTTGTCATTGCAGAGGTAACCGGATCGGATAACGACGACTTTACCGGCCTGTTCTTTTCTACCCCTGTTGAGTTTGATATAGGGGCCGGAACAACAGACTTTATTTCTTTCGAAGAAACGATCATTTTGGAGCCGGGGCAAAAGGGATTTTTGCGGCACCTATTCGGTATCGAATCAGGCGACATTATCAAAAAAGGGTTTTCGTGCCGCATTGAACCGGCCAACGAATCTTTGAGCCGCTTTGACTTTGTTGACGTTCGCACAATTATGCGCGACGATTTCAATTTGTTGGACGCGCTAAAGTCGTTTGTTCAACTGATTAACGGGCGAATTGAAACCGACTACGGAACAAAAACGATCAACGTTTACCCCGAACGCACCTCGGAGGTTTATACGGAACGGGTAGCCGGATTCATTCAGGATGAAGAAAACGCCGACGACGTAAGCCCGTATATTTTGCCGGGCAGCATAAAATTGAAGTTCATCCGGCCCG
>JACDJB010003592.1_pt1 | contig 10107 bp, 10 predicted proteins | sample 7454121 | NCBI WGS metagenome assembly JACDJB01 (sample SAMN14253290, study PRJNA609438) | sludge metagenome | isolation source: sludge after 25d culture with pyrite | collected 2018-12-20 | reverse complement strand
TGCCAATCCTGCCGGCGCGGCCAGCGGAACAGCCCGATCTTGCCGCTGCGTCCCATCATCACCACATCCCCCACCGTCACCGGAAAGCTCCAATCGACCTGGCTGCGCTGCGGCACATAGGCGATGCACAGATGCTCGCCCGCAGGCTGCCCGAAGATGCGCAATGTCCCCGCAGTAGGCCGTATCAGCCCGGCAATCACCCTGAACAGCGTGCTCTTGCCGGCGCCGTTGGGCCCCACCACCGCCACGCGCTCGCCCTGCGCCACCTCGAAGCTGATGTCATCGAGCGCAAGGGCGCCGTCGTAGCGCACGCTCACACCAGCAAGCGCCAAAGACGGGGTGCCGGGCAGATGCGAAGTGGCCGTATAACGGAGATGCTGAAGCGTTTGCATAGCAGTCAGGAGGATTGGCATTCCGGGCATAACCCAAAAGCTTCCAGCAGATGGGCATGAATGCGGAAACCGGTGCGCGCCTCCAGCTCAGGGATCAGCGCCGAAAGGCCGCAGGATTCGAACTCGAACGAGCGCTGGCAGCGCGTACAGATCAGGTGATGGTGCTTGCCGGTGGGCGTCAGGGTGTAGCGCACAACCGAACTGCCCATGGTAGCCACCTGGCAGACGCCCAACCGCGTCAACAGATCGAGCGTGCGATAGACCGAAGCCCGGCTGACATCGGGCGCCTGCGCCTGCACTGCCTCCACCACTTCAGGCGCGGTCAGATGCTCTTGCCCGGCCAGCGCTTCGACAACAGCGCGGCGGGCAGGCGTCAGACGGGAATCGGCCCCGCGCAGGGCCTGGAGGGCAATATCAGAGGGATCGGACACCGGCGCAGTCTGAGTCAAGTGAGATTTCATCGATAGTATAGGTGAGGAGCGACCAAGGGGCAAGAGGTAAAACCTTGGCCGAGCGAGAAAATGGCGATTGACGCCGGTCGCTATTCACCCTATACTATGCTTGTGCAAACCAGAATCGTGATCTCCCCTCTGTGTCCACGACTTGTTGGCGCCAGTAATGACCACGCAACAAGTTGACTACAGCGACGAACTCGGGCGTTTTGCCGTCTTTGCCGGTCTAACGCCTGAACAACTGCGCACCATTCGCGCCCAGCGTCCGGCCAGCGTCCGGCCTGGCGTGACGTTGTTCAAGCAGGGCGATGTTGTTACTGGGCTGTTTCTGGTTCTGGAAGGCGCCGTCGAACTGGCGCATACAAATGAGCAAGGCGTAGTCGATCTTAAGCGCACGGTGGGCCCAGGCCAGGTGCTGGGGCGCATGGAACTCGATACCCAGGAAGGTCAGTTGGGTACGGCAAAGGCCATCCGCCCTACCGAATTGCTCTTCATCGACAAGAGCGTGCTGCAACAGCTTCGCAATACCTATGCGCCGCTTAGCGGCCAGCTTGACCGCAGCGAAGTCATCGGCAACCTGCGCGCCGCTCCCTATTTCTCGCCGCTGACCGACTTCGAGATCAAATGGTTGAGCGATATTGCGACGCTGATCACCTTGCCCGAAGACACAGCGATTTACCGCCGCGGCCAACCAGCGCAAAACGCCTATGTGCTCCGTCAGGGCCGGGTGCGGATCGAACCAATGAGCGCCAGCGACGCCCGCTGGATCAGCTCCGGGTCGGTCTTTGGAGAACGGTCGGCCATCGAGACGGTGTACCGGCAGGCAGATGCCACCACCGAGACGCCATCACATCTTTTTGTCTTGCCTGCCGATGATCTCCGTACTATCGTCGATCGACACCCCCAACGCGACTGGCTCAACGAACCGATCAATGTTGTCCACACTTTGGGCCAGACGCCGTTCTTGCAACATCTCGATGCCGACGATCTGCGCCGGTTGGCTGGCTACACGATGCAGATTCACTTCAGCCAACCCTATCGCACAGTTGTACGCCAGGGTCTGAACGACGACTACTTCTATGTACTGGTGCGCGGCGATGCTTCGGTGCAAGGCGTCGATGAGAAGGGCGCCCCCATGCAGCCGCTTCGCGTTCAACGGGACTACGCCTTTGGCGAGACTTCGGTGCTCCTGGGCGATCCGGCCAAGGCTACGGTCGAATCTCTGACACCCACTGACTGGCTGCGAATACAGCGCACAGATTTCTCCCGCTTCCTTGAAGCCCATCCCAAAGCGCAGGACCGGCTGGGTATCGATGCCGAGGCGCGCCGGCGACTGCGTGGTCTGCAGCGGGTGTTCGAGTGGCAGGAAGAGGGCGAGGTCGTCCTTCTGAAGACCTATCGGCATTGGGTCGTCCTGCTGCGCAATCTGATAGGTACGCTCGGCGTGATCGTGACCGTCTTCTTAATCCGCGAGCTGATTGTCGAAATCCTCAATATCGACAATCCCCTTCTTGAATTTGGTCTCGGCCTGTCGCTGGCGATCCCGGTTCTCGTGGGTGTTTGGGTCGTCATCGACTATCTGAACGATTACTACGTCATCACTTCGCGGCGCGTCGCCCGTCAGGAGAAGCTCCTGTTTATCCGTGAGCGCCGCTTTTCGGCGCCGCTGGACAAGATTCAGGAGGTCTTTCTGGAACGCCAGTTCTGGGCGCGCGTCTTTGGCTATGGGCACCTCCGGATCAGCACTGCCGCTACCGCCGGACAGACCAGGTTAGATTTCCTGCCCCACCCGACCGATGTCGAGCAGATGCTTCGTAAGGAATCATCACGATCCAAAACGGGCGCCGAAGCCGCCAACCAGGATACCATTCGTCACCGCCTCCAGGACCGCCTGCATCTTGGCCTTGAGGAGCGGTTGCCGCAGCGTGCGCTGGTTGACGAAGGCACGACCCCTGGCGCGGCCCATTCATCTGGCGGGCGCGCGCCTCTACGCCGGCGTTTGGGCCTCCAACGGGGCGCCGAGAACAAGTTGGTGTGGCGCCGGCATTGGCTGGGGCTGCTTCTGACCACCATCGGCCCACTCTTGCTGACGGTGGCCACGCTGGTCCTGGCCGTGCTGTTCTTCTCCGGCGCCATTCTTGAGGGTGTCGAAGGGGTCACAGACACCTTGCTCAGCATTCTCTTCGTTGTCTTGTTCGTGAGCAGCGGCTTATGGTTTTGGTGGATGTGGGCCGACTGGGAAAACGACACCTATACGGTAAGCGACCAGTACGTCGAGCGCATCGAAAAAAAGCCCTTCTTCTTCGACGAGCGCCACACTGTCACCGCATTGGAACGCATCCAGAATGTCGATTTCCGCCGTCCCAACCCATTGGCCTTCCTATTCGACTTTGGCGATGTGATGATTCAGACCGCAGCCGAAAGGGGCGCCATCACCTTTCGCTTTGTGCCGGAGCCCGACAGGGTGCAGACCGAGATCATCCGCCGGATGGAGAAATGGCAGGAGACGCAGTTGGGCATACGACGCAAGCAGAGCCAAAGCGAGCTGGAGGATTGGTTCGAGGCTTATCACCAGTTGGTGCTGCATGATTACGGACGAACCTGAGACCTCAGGGTCGCTCGCCCCCAATCTCCTTGTACACCTTCGCCAGACTCTCGCCATAGACATCTAACTGCCACGAACAGAACCAGCCGAAAGGCGTTAGCTCGACCTGATAACCAGTGGCGCGCAGCCGCTCGGCCAGGTCCAGCAGCAGGGTTTGCGCAAAGGCCGGATCGGCGTTCTCGCCGCCAAGGTGGGTGAAGGTGTGAAGGACAATGGTCGGCAACGAGCGCTTATTAGCCAGCCATTTCAAGTGCTTCAGACTCTGGCGAAAGGCGCTATCACGGTTGGCCTCGTCACGGCTCTCGACCTGAATGAAGGCGACGACAGACTCGACTACAGCCCCCGGCTGGGCGGCGATGGGTACATCGCTCAGCGATGCGTCAGGCAGGGTCTTACTGTGCGGCTGCCAGGAAAACGAACGAGCAAGGAAGGTAAGGAGGCGCATCCATCGATTATACACGCCTGTGCTATGATGTCGCCATGACCACTCCTGGCTTTGGCGCCTATGGCGCTGATCCCAGCCGCTACCAGTTCATCCCGCGCGTGCTGGTTATCGTCACCGATCACGATCGCGTGCTGCTCATCCGCCGCGCACAGCACAAGCGCCTCTGGCCCGGCAAGTACAATGCGCCCGGTGGGCATGTCGAATCCGGCGAAGACCCTTACGCCGCCGCATTGCGCGAAGTGTCAGAGGAGACCGGTCTGACGCCGGGGCCGCTGCACTTGCGCGGTCTGATCGTCAATGTCACGGGATTGCCGAAGCTGGACATCCTCGTTTTCGTCTACCAGGCTGAGGCCAATTTTGACGGTGAGTTATCACCTGGGCCGGAAGGTGAGCCGCTGTGGGCGGCTCGCAGCGAGCTGGCGGGCCTCGACTTGCTTGCTGACCTGCCGCAGATTCTGGCGCTGACTCTTGACCAATCGCGCTTTTTCTATCTCTACAAGACGCCTGGTCCATACGGCGAGGAACACATCGAAACGCGACTCGTGTAGCAGAAGCATCGGCTGACAGATATCGCAACATCACACAGGTGTTAGGCGCAGACCTGTTCTAGATCATATGCAAGGGGACGGTGTGGGGACATAATGGAATATTGGCGGTATCGGCTGCCAACCTTTTTCATTGACCACGCCAAGGAGTCAACGTATGGACATCAGCATTCCCAGGGAACGACGCCCCGATGAATACCGCGCCCCCTTGGCGCCGGCAGGCGCCGAGGCCCTGGTCAAAGCCGGACATCGCGTCTTCATCGAGCATGACGCAGGCAAAGGCGCCGGCTTTTCGGATGAAGACTACATCGGGGCTGGCGCTCGCATCATCTACAGCCAGCAGGAAGCCTATGGGCGCGGCGAGATCGTCGTCAAGGTCGCCCGGCCCACGGTCGAAGAACTACAATTGTTGCATGGCAACCAGATCCTGGTGGGATTTCTGCACCTGGCGGCAGGCCGGCGCGACAAGATCGACATCCTCCGCGCTCGCAATGTCTGCGCCATTGCCTGGGAGACAATCGAACGTGATGATGGCTGCCTCGCCGTCCTGCAGAGTATCAGCGCCATTGCCGGCCGGCTCATGCCGCAGATTGTAGGGCGCTATCTGCAGAGCAATGAAGGCGGACGCGGGGTCATCCTCAGCGGCACCTATTCGGTTCCACCAGCGGAAGTGGTGATCCTGGGCGCAGGCACCTTCGGAACCGAGGCTGCCTTGGCGCTGGCCGGCAATCGAGCCTCAGTCTACGTGCTCGATGTCAACGCCGACGCTCTCATCCGCTGCCATCGCCGTTTGGAGGGCCGCGGCATCACTATGTCGATGACCGAATCCAACTTGCGAAAAGTGGCAAGCTTTGCCGACGCCATCATCGGCGCTGTCAATGTCCCCGGTGAGCGTGCGCCCGTAGTATTGACGCGCGAACACCTGCGCATGATGCGCCCGCGCTGTCTCTTCGTCGATGCCAGCATCGATCAAGGCGGCTGCGCTGAAACCAGCCGTCCCACCAATCACAGCAATCCCACATATGTCGAAGAGGGCATCGTTCACTACTGCGTCCCCAACATCACCAGCCTGGTCGGGAGAACGGCCACACATGCACTTTCCTATGCCATTGTTCCCTATCTGCTTGCTATCGCCAACCTCGGCCTGGACAAAGCCATAGAAGCGCACCGCGAGCTGGCACGCGGCGTGAACGTGCGCGATGGAAAGGTTGTACATCCCGGCTTGTTGGAAGCCCAGCGCGAGGAGTCAGCGTCATGAGCACTTGGACTCGAATCTACGAATCGAAAATCACCACCGCCGACCAGGCCGTCGCCGCGGTGCCCAGTGGGGCCAGCGTCTTCCTGACCGGCAACTGTTCGGTGCCTCGACAGCTCCTTGGCGCTCTGGTCAACCGCGCCCGTTCCGATCAGGTCGACAAGTTGCGCATCCATCAGGTGCTCACCATCGGCGACGCCGACTACGTGTCTCCGGACCTTGAAGGAAAGATCCGGGTCAACACGATGTTTGTCAGCCCAAACGTGCGCCAGTCGGTTAACGAAGGGCGGGCGGATTTCACTCCTGTCTTCCTGGGCGAAATCCCAGGTCTGTTCAAACGGGGTATAGTGCCGCTGGACGTCGCCTTCGTACATCTTTCCCCCCCCGACGAACATGGATTTTGCTCCTATGGCATTGAGGTGGGATTGACGAAGCCCGCCGCCGAGTCTGCTCCCGTGGTCATTGCCGAGGTCAATGATCAAATGCCGCGCACCCTGGGCGACAGCTTTGTCCACGTTTCTAAGCTCACCCACGTGGTGCAGGTGAACTACCCTCTGACCGATCTGCCGCAAGGAGAGCCGGGCGAATTGGAGAAAGCTATTGGCATGCACGTGGCCGAGTTGGTGCCTGATGGCGCCACCTTACAACTTGGCATCGGCGCCATCCCGGATGGCGTTCTCTACTTCCTCCGTGACAAACGACATCTGGGTATCCATACCGAGCTATTCTCTGATGGTGTGGTAGATCTGGTGGAGCGCGGAGTGGTGACGAACGAACGCAAAACGCTGCACCGGGGCAAGATTATCTGTGGCTTCATCTTGGGGTCGCGGCGTCTGTATCGCTTCGTCCATGACAATGCCATGGTCGAATTCCATCCCCAGGACTACATCAACGACCCCTTTGTCATCGCCCAGAACGACACAATGGTCTCGATTAATTCGGCCATCGAAGTCGATCTGACAGGGCAAGTGTGCGCCGATTCGATGGGACACTACTTCTATAGTGGCGTCGGTGGACAACTCGACTTCGTACGCGGCGCCTCGCGCAGCAAAGGCGGCAGGCCGATCATCGCCCTTCCTGCCACTGCCAAGAATGACACCATTTCACGTATCGTGCCAGCGCTGAAACCTGGCGCTGGGGTTGTGACAACGCGCAATGATGTCCACTATGTGGTCACCGAATATGGCGCGGCTGATCTCTACGGCAAAACCATCCGCCAGCGCGTCCATGCGCTGATCAACGTCGCCCACCCGAACTTTCGCCCAGAGTTGCGCCGGCGTGCTCGCGAGTTGAACTATATTTGAAGTGCAATGCGGGTAGCGACGACTTAAGCCGCTGCTACCCACATTGCTGTGAAATCAATCATACACAGCGCCGGCCAGTTCACCCAGCGCTGGGGCGTTGAGAATAGTGATACGCCGGTAGCCCAACTCCACCCAGTTCTCGCGCTTGAAATCACGCAGGATGGCGCTGATCGTTTCACGATAGGTGCCCAGGATGTCGGCCAATGCCTGGTGGCTAATGCGGACCTGTTCGCTGCTCGAAAGCCGGCGCTGGCGCAGGATCTCGCCGGCCAGACGTTCGGGCAGGCGCTTATACGCCACATCTTCAAGCCGGTTTTCAACCTGGGCCAAACGCCTGCCAAAGGTGCGCAGCATCCCCAAACCAATGACAGGATGGCGGTCGACAAAGACGGCTGCCTGGTCGCCGCTGATCTGCCATACGGTGCAAGGTTCGATGGCCTGAGCGCAGACGCCGGTGCTATCGCCCAAATCGAGCAGGGCATCTTCGCCAAAAACAGCGCCTGGGCCTAACCGGGCTGTCACCATGCTGCGACCTTCCTTGTTGGTAACAACAAGTTGAACCATACCGCTCATCAGGATGTACAGATGCTGCTTCATGTCTTCGGGCATGGCGACGCAGTCCCCCGGTGGAACCCGAAGGATCGTTAACGCCCGGCCGAAGGCGGGATCTTCGACGGGAAGCTGAGCAAACAGATCTGAGATCTGTTCAGTGGGAATTGTGTTGGCAAGATCTTTCATGTTCAGCCTACTCGATGTTGGACGAGCGTAAGAGAAAGAGCAGTTTATGCCACAGGGGCAAAGGGCGCCGAACATCGGCCCGTTAATGGAATCTATATTCCTATGGTACTCCCAAATGCTGCAAAAAGCAATAATCCGATCGTGGCATTCGATACGATGGGCTGAAATCGGCTTGCCCGGTAAGGCAGATGGATTTTGGAAGGACGCTTGGCTCTGCTAAGCTACCCGTTCAGATGCCCAAACAAGGACGAATTCTTACCGGAGGTAGCCACTCATGGCAAACGTAGCAATGTTCGAAGGATTGGTCGTCGACTCCGAAGGTCGACGCCTCGAAGTAGAATGGGTGGGCGCCGACGCCTGCTACATCGTTGACGACGCCGGTTTCCGTCGTTATGTCGACGCCTCGACCGTAGACCAACAAGTTCTTCGCTTCTTACAGGAACAGGTCGAAGCCCAGAAGGACGTTGCTGTACGCGGCATCCTCCAACTTCTGGGTAAAGAGGATGTTTTCAGCAAGACAGCGGTGGAATATTCCATCAAGCACATGGACGAGACTCTGGGCCAGCCACTGCCGCCGCAGGCGCGCGACGTATTGGGGATGATGGGTTTTCGCATCGAGATCGACGAACGCGGCGATCTCCTGGCTATCAGGATGCCCGAGATGGATGCCGAAGACGAATGATCGTTCAAAGATCGGCTGTAGCAGCTTGCGCCCGACTCCAGACACTCTGCCAGGCGCGAACCTGCGTGATAACTTCGGCTTGTGACCACCAGGGCGGTTGTTTAATGAACAACTCCGGCGCTACACCCACCACGCCTGCCTGAACAAAGGCGGCGGCTTCCCTTTGCAGAATGCCGCCGGCAGCCAAAAAGCGGGTATCCGGAGCCGCTGCGCGCAGTTCCCGGATGTGGTCTGAGCCAAGGATATCGGCAGGATAGACACACTGGATCGAAAAACCCTGGGCCTGGGCATCTACCGCCTCGCTGCGTGATAGCACGCACGGAACATAGAGCGTATCGAGCTTCAGGGCTTGTAAGGCCGCCGAAAGCCGCAGAAAAGGCGCTACCACGAAGCGTGCGCCCGCCGTCACGACCAGGCTGACCTCTTCGGCGGTGCTGACATTACTTGCTCCCACCACCATGTGTTCGCCCACCCTCTCGCTTAGCGCCGAGATGACCTGGAGCGAATTGAGGTCCGCAAATGGCACTAACACTGCCAAGACAGGCGCAGCGGCCAGGCCATCGGCCAGCTCGATCAACAAGTTGCGCGGTAGATTGTCCTGGAAATAACTGATGACACCTGCCTGGCACAGGCGCTCGGCAGCCTGACGGATGAGGGCCTTTGTGGGTGATGAAGCGGGGGAAAGCATGTCTATGGATCGCTACAATCGCGTGTAAAGCCGCAATTCGGGCAAACGATTTTGCAGTGTCGTCTGATGACGGCGCGGCTGCATATCCAACACAGGGCATCGCCAGGGTGCGAGTCAGGGCGAGCGTCTTCGTTCACGCAGGTATCCTGGGGTAGTTGGCCAGATTGGAGTTGGATGAGGGCGTTTGATTGCTGCACAAACGCAGTATACAATGCTGTTGCTGGCAGAAGAAACCGTACTTTTCAGCTTCGAGCGCAACCATGCCCCATCCATTGGCCTCCCTTCCACCCCGCACCCTTCTGCGGCTCTTTTGGCCCCTATTCGCCTGCACCGTGGCGGTCATGCTCGTCTTGCAGATCGTTGGCCGCCCACTGCAGACACCTGCTGCGCCGCAGGGCATAGTCTCCTTCGAATTTGCCCGCACCGCGGCCAATGCCCAGGCGATGGTGGACAGTTGGGATGCTGCCGCCCGCATCCATGCCGGGTTCAGTCTGGGCTTCGACTACCTGTTCATGCCTCTTTATAGCACCGCCATCGGGCTTGCCTGTTTGTGGGGTGGCCGGGTTCTACGTCAGCGCCGATGGCGGCTGGCTGCCTTTGGCGGCTGGCTGGCCTGGGGTCTGTGGCTGGCGGCGTTTTGCGATGCTGTCGAGAATGTCGCCTTGTGGCGGATGCTGGAGGGACCAGCTGCCGCGCCCTGGCCTGGCCTGGCATGGTGGATGGCGACGATAAAATTCGGGCTCATCCTGATTGGCTTTTCCTACTACTTGATCGCCCTCAGCGCACGGTTATTGGCGCGGCAGGCCAGTTCCGAACGATAGAATTCGCATGCTACAAGATTTCGCTCACAGGATACGCACCAATATTGCCCGCGCCATCATTGGCAAGGACGATGTCGCCGAGCTTGCCCTCATCGCCCTTCTCTGCGAGGGCCATATCCTTTTCGAAGATGTGCCTGGCATTGGCAAGACGACGCTGGCCAAGGCCCTGGCGCGCTCACT
>JACDJB010003590.1_pt1 | contig 10115 bp, 7 predicted proteins | sample 7454121 | NCBI WGS metagenome assembly JACDJB01 (sample SAMN14253290, study PRJNA609438) | sludge metagenome | isolation source: sludge after 25d culture with pyrite | collected 2018-12-20 | reverse complement strand
GGGCTTAAAATTGGTTGCGGGAGTAGGATTTGAACCTACGACCTTCGGGTTATGAGCCCGACGAGCTACCGAGCTGCTCCATCCCGCGTCAGTAGGAGGCGCATATTATAGACTTCTGAACTGTTGTCAAGGGTTGATTTCGATATCCATCAACACAGGTACTTCATCGACCGGCTCCGGACCGGCCTGAGGTCACTTGAAGCTGTTGGTCGTCCAGACTACCTTTCCAGACAACCAGCCTGCTCCCAATTCCAGGCATGCGCGATCATGTCGGCCAGATCGGGATATTCAGGTTTCCAGCCGAGCTGTTGTTGCGCCAGAGTGGCATCGGCAACCAAACGAGCGGGGTCGCCCACCCGGCGATCCTTGATGAGAACGGGGATTTCCTTACCAGTCACTTTACGCGCCGTTTCAATGACATCGAGCACGGAATAACCGTCCCCATTGCCGAGGTTGAATTGCTTGCTTTGCTGATGCTCTTGCAGCCATTCCAATGCCAACAGATGAGCCGAACAGAGGTCCTGCACGTGGATATAGTCGCGAAGACAACTGCCATCGGGTGTGTCGTAATCCGTACCGAACACATGGATATGCGACCGGCGGCCAGAAGCAGCCTGTAACACCAGAGGAATAAGATGCGTCTCCGGATTGTGGCGCTCGCCCAACTCCCCTTCCGGGTCGGCACCGGCGGCGTTGAAGTAGCGCAGGCACACCGATTTGAGGCCATAGGCGGCATCATAATCAGCCAGCAGATGCTCGACCATCAACTTGCTGCGGCCGTAGGGATTGATCGGATTTTGTGGATGAGATTCATCGATCCGATCTGATCGGGGTTCACCGAAGGTTGCCGCCGTGGACGAAAAAACAAAATGCCTTACCTGATGCCGCACCATCTCATCCAGAAGATTGAGCGTATTGGCGACGTTGTTGCGGTAGTACTTGCCGGGATCATCAACCGATTCGCCGACCAGGCTGAAAGCGGCAAAGTGCATAATGGCGTCAAATCGATGGGAATGAAACAGCCGGTCCAGTAGTGCCGTGTCGGCCATATCACCAACGATCAATTCACCGTAGCGCACGGCATCGGCATGACCGGTGGAAAGATTATCGAGCACCACGACACGGTAGCCCGCACGCGCGAGAAACTTGACCATGTGCGAGCCGATATAGCCCGCGCCACCGACCACGAGTATCGACTGCATCAATCGTCCCTGACGCAATCGACAAAGTAGGATTTGACGTGATCGGCTTCGTCGGCGACCAGACCGTGGACATCGGTTTCGAACCCCGGCAACTGCTTGTTGAACTCACGCGCGAATTTCAGGTAGTCAACAATGGTCTTGTTGAAACGCTCGCCCGGAATCAGCAAGGGAATACCCGGCGGATATGGCGTCACCAGCGAGGCGGTAATGCGGCCTTCGAGTTCGTCGATCGGTACGCGGTCGATTTGCTTGCGCGCCATTTTCGCCCAGGCATCCGCTGGCCGCATGGCCGGTTCCATATTCGATAGATACATCTCGGTCGTCAGGCGTGCAACATCGTTCTTCTTGTACAGATTGTGCAGTTGCTGGCACAGGTCACGCAGCCCAATGCGCTCATAACGGGGATATTTGGCGACGAAATCCGGCAGAATTCGCCACAGCGGCTGGTTCTTGGTGTATTCGTCCTTGAACTGTTGCAGTGCCGTCAGCAGCGTGTTCCAACGACCTTTTGTAATGCCGATCGTAAACATGATGAAAAAACTGTACAGGCCGGTTTTTTCGACTACGACGCCGTGTTCAGCCAGATACTTGGTGACCACCGAAGCCGGAATCCCCGTTTCGTCAAAATCCCCATTCAAATTCAGGCCGGGCGTAATCAGCGTCGCCTTGATCGGATCAAGCATGTTGAAGCGATCGGTCATCCGCTCGAAACCGTGCCACTCATCATCAGCACAGATCATCCAATCGTCCTGCGAACCGACACCCTCTTCTGCAAGAACGTCCGGTCCCCAGACCTTGAACCACCAATCTTCACCATATTCGGCGTCTACCTTGCGCATGGCGCGGCGGAAATCGAGCGCTTCGAGAATCGATTCCTCGACCAGCGCCGTACCGCCCGGCGGTTCCATCATAGCCGCGGCCACATCGCAGGAGGCAATGATTGCGTACTGCGGCGAGGTGGACGAGTGCATCAGATAAGCTTCGTTAAACACATCGCGGTCGAACAAATGCTGCTTACTGTCCTGAACCAGGATCTGGGAAGCCTGCGACAACCCTGCGAGCATCTTGTGGGTGGATTGGGTCGAAAAAATCACCGACTCCTTGCAACGGGGACGATCAGCGCCGATGGCGTGGTAGTCACCATAAAAATCGTGGAAGGCGGCATGGGGCAACCATGCTTCGTCGAAATGCAGGTTTTCGACATAGCCATCCAGCTCATTCTTGATTTCTTCGACGTTGTAGATGATGCCATCGTAAGTCGATTGCGTGATGGTGAGAATTTTCGGCGTCTTGTCTTCGGCCAGAGAGGCAAAGGGGTGTGCCTCGATCTTGGCCTTGATATTCTCGACCGAGAATTCACTCTGCGGGATCGGGCCGATGATGCCGTAATGATTCCGTGTCGGCATCATAAATACCGGAATGGCGCCGGTCAGAATGATCGAATGCAGAATCGACTTGTGGCAGTTTCGATCGACCACCACGATATCACCCGGCGCCACATTGGAATTCCAGACCATCCGGTTGCTGGTCGACGTGCCGTTGGTGACAAAGAACAGGTGATCGGCATTGAAAATGCGTGCGGCATTGCGTTCGGATGCGGCCACCGGCCCCGTGTGATCGAGCAGTTGCCCGAGTTCATCGACTGCATTGCACACATCGGCACGCAGCAGATTTTCACCGAAGAACTGGTGGAACATCTGCCCCACCGGGCTTTTCAGGAACGCCACGCCGCCAGAATGCCCCGGGCAATGCCATGAATAGGAGCCATCGGCCGCATAACCGGTCAATGCGCGGAAGAACGGGGGCGAGAGTGAATTCAGATAAGACCGGGCTTCACGAATCACATGGCGCGCCACAAACTCGGGCGTGTCCTCGAACATGTGAATGAAGCCGTGCAGTTCCTTGAGCACCTCGTTGGGCAAATGGCGACTGGTCCGGGTTTCACCATAAAGGAAAATGGGGATGTCGGAATTACGGAAACGGATCTCATGGATAAATTTACGCAGTTGAGCGATAACAGGCAGTTCCTGATCCGGTTCATGATTCAGTGTGCTGAATTCCTCATCATCGATGGAAACGATGAAGGCGGAAACCCGACTCTGCTGCTGCGCAAACGAGGCCAGATCGACGTAACTCGTCACGCCGAGCACTTCTTCCCCCTCCGCACGGATGGCGTCGGCCAATGCACGCACACCAAGACCTGAGGCGTTTTCAGAACGAAAATCTTCATCGATGATGACGATAGGGAAACGAAATAACATGGCAAGATTCCTGTGGCGGACGGATCAGTGAAACGGTGCGGGGCACAACTGAACTAAGTAAATGCTGATTTATTCCATCCTTGGAATAAATCAGCGCGCTCATCACGGTACACGCCCGCGATGGCGCTCCCGAATCAAAGACTAACCGTCTTTGTTCGTGTTGGGGCATCCTACCCCAAGCGGGAAGCACTGAATAAATCAGCGCTTCCCTAAGGGTTCGCATTCTAACGCAGCATGGCATCCATTTTGGTCTTTTTGCATGACGCTTTCTTGAATGCTCGAACTACAACCCAGCAGGTCGTCGCCGCACACGGTAGTTTCAGTGCGGCTGGTGTGTGCGGCCTTTCGAATCAGTAAAACCCGCTACCGCCTTAGGGAACCTCTGATTGAATCCTTCGTGGCCGAGACGGGCTTTTGAGGGATGAGTCGCAAGGCGCGGCGCGAAACGGGCTTACGCCAGCTCCGCGTTAATGGTTATTCCATTCGTGAGCGGCGCAACAAAGCGGGCTTACGCCAGCTCCGCGTAAAATCGCCCTCAAAAGCCCGTCCCATGCGGGTTGCTGCCCCTTATCCATCCAACATGGGCCGCAACACTTCGTTATCGGCCTTGGCATCGTAGCGTAAATTACGACCTTCGGCCTCTGCCTCGTTTTGCGGTTTTTGGATCAGCAACTCGGCTCACGAGGGATTCAATCAGAGGTTCCTTAGGCAAAGCTCGGCGATAGCTGTCGAGATTGCCGACTGACTGGTCAAGCTGAATGAGGAACAAGGCGATTGGGGCTTTGGCACTAAGTTGAACAGCCGGACGCCAGCTGTAAGTGGGCAATACAAACCAGTGCATATCCTGCACAAAACGCAAAACCCGCCAGATGGCGGGTTTCTTGGGCGAGGTATATCTGCTTTTGGCAAAAGAACCAAACCATACATTGATACCAGTGCAGTAATAAACCCCCTATAGCCTTTCCACCGAAAGGCCGGCGATCGTTTCGGTGACGCTCCGCGCGCCCGTCTGAATTTCCTCCATGACCACAGCCGCCTGAGTGATCTGCTGGCTGCCTTGTTCAGCGGTATGGGCAACCGAAGTCATACTTTGTGCGACGGTGCTGGTCAGCACATGGTTTTCGCGCACGACGGCATCGATTTCGGCGGTGGATTCGCTGGTGCGCTTGGCCAGTTGGCGAACCTCGTCGGCAACAACGGCAAAGCCCCGGCCTTGCTCTCCGGCCCGCGCCGCTTCAATCGCGGCATTGAGTGCCAGAAGATTGGTCTGTTCAGCTATTGCACTGATTGTGCCGACGATCTGCCTGATGTTCTTGGAATGATTGTTCAGGCTGTCGATCAGTTGAGACGCGCGGTCGACATTGTCGCGTATGGCGGATGAAGTCTGAACCGATGACTTGAGCAGTTCGTTGCCCTTGATGGCATTGGTGACGGTCTGTTCGCCGATCTCACGAGCCAAAAGCGCCGCCTGGTTGATGGCGATATTGACCTCCACTCGTTTACTCACGTCACTGGCAAACTTGATGACCTTGATCACGTTACCCTTGGCATCGAAAATCGGATTGTAGGTTGCTTCAAGCCATATGGTCCGACCCATGGCATTGCGGCGCTTGAACAGGCCGCTCTTGAACTTCCCCTTGGCGAGCTCAGACCAGAAGTCCGGGTTTTCCGAATAGAAATCATCGAAGCAGAGCATCCGATGGTGCTTGCCCCGGATTTGATCCAGCCGGTAACCGATGGCTCCGAGGAAATTGTCATTGGCGGTAATGATCGTGCCGTCCGGCGCAAAGGTTATCAAGGCTTGCGAGCGATCAAGCGCCTGAAGGATCGCCTGTTGATCATTGTTACGAATGGTCTCTTCGGTCACATCGCTGGCAATCTTGATGATACGCGTTACTCGCCCCTCAGCATCTCGAACGGGAAAATATGTTGCTTCGAGCCAGATTGGCGCGCCCGAACTGTTGCGACGTTCAAATACACCACGATGCGATTGCCCGCTGGCGAGCGACAGCCATAAAGATCGGTATTCGGACGAATTGGCATAAGATTCATCGCACAACATTCGATGGTGCTGACCCTTGAGCTGTTCGATGCGGTAACCGGTCACCTGCAGAAAAAGCCTGTTGGCATCAAGAATTTCACCGCTGGGAGTGAATTCGATGGTTGCGACGTGGTTCTTGATTGCCGCGACAGTTGATTCGAATGTCTGCTCACGCTCCTTGCAGGCCAATAGTTCTCGTTTAATCGCGCCACAAAACATATACCCACCTTCTTATACATAGTTTGTACATATCTTATACCATAGCTGATTCATTGACACCTATCTATTTAGGGTCTAACGATAAAATTAATCAACCAATGGCGTTCTTTAGTACTCATGCCGGGTTAGGTACAGCAAAGGCCAGCTATCAAGACATGAACATTGAACCGGATGTGAAAATAAGCGCCCTTTAGAATTCTGCTCAGCAAGAACATCCATGAACTCGTCAGTACCCATTGCAGAAACAAAAAACCCGCCGATTGGCGGGTTTCATTTGGTTTCGACCAAGGCCTCAGTAAAGGCCTTGCCTGACGTGTTCGATCAACCGAAGGTGATGACGCTCAGGAAGGAAAGCCAACCGAGAGCAACCAAGGCGATAATGAAAGTCAAAGGAAAGTTTTCGAATTTGAACGCTGACATAGTTTTCACCTCAATCAATTTATGGAAACATTCTAGCGCGTCATTATTTGAATGTCACCTGCCTCCTTGAGGTTATTTCTTGGACGGCCTTCTTAAAAACAACAGGTCAGAAAAAACAGACTTGGATCTACAGGGATTTCAACGCCTACGGTCATCTGGGAGCGACAAGATATGTCAGCAACTCACCCATAAGGCGCTGGTTGAGTGCGTAGGTGTCGGCGGGTTCCGACATCATCTTTTCCGCCGTTGAAACATACGGGCTATCGACGAGTTCATCCTCAGCATTCACCAGGAGTTGCTCGACCGTCTCGGGTGTCATCTCCAGATGGAATTGCAGCCCGACCACATGATCCCGATACAGGAAACCCTGATTCACGCAGGCAGCGCTATGTGCCAGAAGCTGCGCCCCGGCAGGCAGATCAAAGGTTTCGCCATGCCAATGAAATACGCGCGTACCGACAGCCTCGATGGCTTCAAGCTCCGGCATATCGGCACACTGGCACTCCGGCCAGATATGTTGCGCTGCCGCATGCCAATGGACTGGCCACCAGCCGATTTCGGGCAAGCGGTTTTTGCGCACGGCACCGCCCAGTTGCTCGGCAATGAGTTGCGCACCGAGGCAGAGCCCGAGTATCGGGGTTTTGGCACGTAAGGCCGATTGAATGTAGGCCTTTTCGGCTTCAAGCCAAGGGTGGTGATCGGTATCGTGCACGCTCATCGGGCCACCGAGCACGATGATCAGGTCAATGGCAGAAAGCGCGGGGAGCAAGCCCGAATCGAATTCGTACTGCCGGATTACCTGCACTTGTGCGTTTCGCGCATCCAGCCAAGGCGCCATCGCACCCAAACCTTCGAAAGGAACGTGTTGGAATACGAGTACGTGCATGCGTTTTCTCCGTTCGAGTGGCAAAACGATCAAATGTTGCGTTATTAGGACACTTCCAACACGCGCCGCGTGACGCGCCCGCTCATCTGACACATGAGTTCGTAGCTGATGGTGCCCGCCGCCTGTGCGACTTCGTCGATGGGTAGTTGATCGCCCCAGCATTGCACGATATCGCCGACCTGGGCTTGAATGCCGCGCAGATCGACCGTGACCAGATCCATCGAAACCCGACCGATGACTTGGGTACGCTGGCCGTTGACAATGATCGGCGTGCCGTTGGGCGCGTGGCGCGGATAGCCATCGCCATAACCGATCGATACGACACCAACGGTCATGGTTTCCGGTGCCGTGAATTTCCCGCCATACCCTACCCGCTCACCCGCCTGCACTTCACGAACGGCAATCAACTGCGTCGTAAGCGTCATCACCGGCTTCAAGTCCCAATCGGCAGCGTTACCTGTGATGAATGGGTTGCCACCATAAAGCATAATGCCGGGGCGAACCCAGTCACCGCCCGCGTGCGGATAGGCCAGCAACCCGGCTGAGTTGCACAGGCTGGTTTCACCGGAGCATTCGGTGGTCGTCTGCTTGAATAAGGTGATCTGATCGTCGGTCGGGCCGCGATCCGGCTCGTCGGCACAGGCAAAATGCGTCAGCACGTTCGGATTCGGACGCACCCCGCGCAACGCACTGAGCCGGGAATAGGCTTGCGCGAATTCCTTCGGCGTGAATCCGACCCGATGCATGCCGGTATCCAGTTTGAGCCAGGCCGTGAGCGGCAGACCGAAACCGACCGTACCGACGGCATCGATCTGGCTGACGTGGTGGAACACCGGTTCGAGAAAACGGCGGGCGGCACGGCGGGCCTCGGCCTGACTCATCACGCCTTGCAGCACAAGCACGCGCTGGGTAATGCCCGTCTGGCGCAATGCCTCGCCCTCGCCCAGTGTGGCGACCATGAAGCCATCGACCCGATCGCGCAGCGCACGGGCAACCGTTGCCATGCCATGACCATAGGCATCCGCCTTGACCGCGGCGAGCAATTTGCGACCTTTTGCGGCCTGACGGGCCACCGCGGCATTGTGTCGCAATGCGGCGAGGTCAATCGTGAGTTCAGGTCGGCGCAGATCAATCGCTTCGGTATGAATGACTTCCTGCAACGGACGCAAGTCACTCATGAGTGATAGCCCTCCGGCAGCACGTCATTGGGAATGTAATCTTCAAAGCGGGTGTTCTGCCCACGGAAGGTAAGAAATAAATTACCGATGGGGCCGTTACGTTGCTTGCCGATAATGATTTCAGCCATACCCTTCTGTGGCGATTCCTTGTCGTAGACCTCATCGCGGTAGATGAACACGATCAAATCGGCATCCTGCTCGATCGCACCGGATTCACGCAGATCCGACATGACCGGACGCTTGTTCGGACGCTGTTCCAGGGAGCGGTTGAGCTGCGAGAGCGCAATCACGGGTACGCTGAGTTCTTTGGCGATGGATTTGAGCGAGCGGGAAATCTCGGAGATTTCATTGGTTCGATTTTCCTTCGTGCCCGGCACCTGCATGAGCTGGAGGTAATCGACCACGATCACGCCCAAGTCACAAGTGCGCGCCAGTCGCCGCGCCCGCGAGCGCAAATCACTGGGTGACAGTGCGGGGGTATCGTCGATATGAATTTGTGTCTGACTCAGGATGCCAACAGCGGAGGTGAGGCGATGCCAATCCTGATCGTCGAGCCGCCCCGTGCGCACTCGGGTTTGATCGACACGGCCGATGGAGCTGAGCATACGCAGCGCCAGTTGTTCGCCGGGCATTTCCATCGAAAACACCGCCACCGCCTTTTTGCCGGAAATCGCCACGTGTTCGGCAATATTCATGGCGAAGGTGGTCTTGCCCATCGATGGACGACCGGCAACGATCACCAGATCGCCCGCCTGCAGGCCGGATGTCATTTCATCGAAGTCCTTGAAGCCCGTGGCGTGGCCGGTAATGGCCTCTTCACGCTCAAACAGTTCGGCCACCCGATCCATGGCACCTGTCATCAGTTCCTTGATGGGCCTGAAACCGCGCTTGAGACGTTCGCCTTCATCGGCGATCGAGAAAATCTCGCGTTCGGCAAATTCCATGACTTCGGCCGCCGCGCGACCTTCCGGGCGATAGCCCATCTGCACGACCTGCGTACCCACATCGATCAGTTTGCGCAGCACCGAGCTTTCGCGGATCATCTGCGCGTAGGCCAGAATGTTGGCTGCCGTGGGCACCGCCTCGACCAGTTCGACCAGATAAGGTACGCCGCCCGCCTCTTCAAGCTGATCGCGCTTGGAAAGCCACTCGGCCACCATCACCGCATCGAAGGGCTTATTACCCTCGGACAAATCCAGAATGGCCTCGTACACCTTGCGGTGATCGGCGCGGTAAAAATCTTCCGGACGCAGCACATCGCTGATTTTTTCCAGCGCGAGATGATCCAGCATCAGCCCCCCCAGTACGGCCTGCTCCGCATCCTGGGAATGCGGCGGCATACGCACATTGGAGAAGGCTTCAGACACCGATGAGGTGTTGTTTTGCGTACGTGCGGGAAGCTTGAAATCGGTCGTCATAGATAGGCGGCTTGAGGATCAAATCGGGCACTCATGATACACCGTTCAGTGGCCACCGAAAGACGCCATCACGGGGCCAGAAAACCGCCCGAACGGAAGGTGAGCACCAGGGTATCGCGCCAGCCGTCATTCGGGTTACCCACCGGAATGATTGGGGTGCTTTCATGAATCACGCGGCTGTCGTCCATCAGCAAGGCGCTGCAGGGTTCGGATAAGGTAAACCGAACGCCGCGCGCGCCATCCACTTCAAACACACGGGTTTCGCCGCCGCGAATGTTTCTGCGGCCGATCATGATAACCACCACGAAATCAACCCCGTCGCGATGCGCGCCTTCCGGTGTGGGCCTGCCTACGCCGTCGCGGGTATCGATGCGGAATTGATGCGCTTCGATGAACCAGCGCGCCACGGGGCGAATTTCGGCAAACAGGCGCCCCAAATGGGTCACCAGTGGTTGCCAGAACGGCGATGCCATAAATTCAGGGGTCAATG
>JACDJB010003588.1_pt1 | contig 10120 bp, 12 predicted proteins | sample 7454121 | NCBI WGS metagenome assembly JACDJB01 (sample SAMN14253290, study PRJNA609438) | sludge metagenome | isolation source: sludge after 25d culture with pyrite | collected 2018-12-20 | reverse complement strand
TCCACCGCGCACGACCTCGCCAAACTCGTCGACTACGTTTACGGAAACTACCCCGAAATTCGCCACATCAGCAGCAGCGGCACCTATACGCTCGGCACCCAGCGCGTGGTAGTCAAGAAAAAGCACCAGGCCAAGCGCGTCTATTACCGGCCGGTGGCCTTCCACAACACCAACCGGCTCACCCGCATGGACGACTGGCACATCGGCCTGTCCAAGACCGGGTTCATCAACGAGGCCGGACACTGCGTCGTGATGCAGGCCAACGTGGCCCAGCGCGACGTCATCATCGTACTGCTCGACGCCGGCGGCAACAACAGCCGCGCCGGCGACGCCACCCGCATCAGGCAGTGGCTGGAAGCTGGCGGCCTGAACACGCGCGACGCCCGCTACACGCCGGCCGCCCGCATGTAATCCGCCCGCGGGCGCCGCACCGGGCGGCGGTATGATGGGCGCCCATGTCGCCCGAGCTCGCGCAGCAACTGCTGCTCAAGACCCTGCTGCCCCTGTCCCTGCTGATCGCCGCCGGCGGCCTCTGGCCGCGCTGGCAAACCGGTGTGTCGGCGGTCGCGCTGCGCGGCGAAATCAGCCGGCTGGTGCTCGATTTCTTCGCCCCCATGTTGTTCTTCGCCGTCGCTGCGCGCGCCACGGTCGATCTCGACCTGCTGCAGGTGCCGGCCGTGCTGGGCGTGGCCACGCTCGGCGGGCTGGCGCTCGCCGCGCTGGCGCTGTTCGCCACGCCGCTCGGACGCCACCTGTCCGGTCCGGCCAAGGGCACGATCCTGCTCGCGTCGGGTTTCGGCAACGTGCTGTTCTTCGGCTATCCCTTCTTCGCCGACATGCTGGCGACCACGCCGCTGGTCTGGTCGCTGGGCGTGTGGATCGCGTTCCGCTGCGGCAATCACACGCACCACGCCTCGTTCCTGCGCATGTGGCTGCGGCTGCCGCCGGTGTGGGGCTTCGCCGCCGGGCTGGCGGTGAACCTGTCCGGCCTGCCGCTGGAGCCCTTGATCGAGGCCGCGCACTGGGCCGGCAGCCCGACGATTCCGCTGATGCTGTTCGTGCTCGGGCTCACGATTCCCTGGCACGATCTGCGCCCGCAGAAGGCCGTGATGATCGCGCTGGCCATCAAGCTTGCGCTGATGCCGCTGCTGGCGCTGGGCGTCGCCCTGGCCTGGCCCGGTCCCCTGTCCGAGCCGGGCGAGGCGGCCGTGCTGGAGGCCGCGATGCCCACGATGGTCATGGTCATCGCACTGGCCGACCGTTTCGGGCTGGACGCCCGCCTGGCGGGACTCGTCATGGGCTGGTCAACCCTGAGCGGATTGGTTACGCTGCCGTTATGGCTTGCGCTGTTGAGGGGGCTAACAACATGAAAATCGGATTCATAGGCAGCGGCATCATGGGCCGCCCCATGGCGGAAAACCTGCTGCGTGCCGGGCATCAGCTCTACGTTTACGGTCGCCGCTTCGACCGCATCGAACCCATGCTGGTGATGGGCGCGCTGGGCAAGGGCACGCCGGCCGAGGTCGCCGCCGAGACCGACATCACCTTCACCGTCGTCTCCGACACCACCGACGTCGAGCAGATCATCCTCGGCGACCGCGGCCTGGTGCACGGCGCGCGTCCCGGCCACACCATCGTCGACATGAGCACCGTGTCGCCTGCCGCCACCCGCCGCATCGCCGCTGCACTGGCCGAACGCGGCGTGCACATGCTCGACGCCCCGGTGTCCGGCGGCGAGGCCGGCGCGCGCGCGGGCACGCTGTCGATCATGGTCGGCGGCGAGGCGCCCATCTTCGAGAAAGTGCGCCCGCTGTTCGAGGCGCTCGGCAAGAACATCGTCCACGTCGGCGGTCACGGCGCCGGCCAGGTCGTCAAATGCTGCAACCAGATCGTCGTCGGCCTCACTTTCGAGGGCGTCGCCGAGGCGATCCTGCTGGCGCGCCGCAACGGCGTCGATGCGGTGAAGATGCGCGAGGCGCTGATGGGCGGCTTCGCCGGCAGCCGCATCCTCGAAGTGCACGGCCAGCGCATGCTCGACTCGAACTACAAGCCCGGCTTCAAGGTGAAGCTGCACCACAAGGACATGGCCATCGTCATGGACAACGCGCAGGAAACCGCCACCCCCCTGCCCGGCGCCGCCCTCGTCGCCCAGCAGATCAACGCATTGATGGGCGCGGGCGACAGCGAGCTGGATTCCTCGGCCATCATGCGCGCGCTCGAGCGTCTGACCGGCGAAACCGGCAAGTGAGCGGCAAGGAACGCGTGGTCTTCCTCGACCGCGCCGCGTTCACGCACGACGAACTGCCGATCCCGAGCTTCGATCACAACTGGAGCGAATACCCCGCCACCGGCCCGGCCGACGTCGTGCCGCGCCTGTTCTGGGCCACCACCGCGATCACCCATGCCTGCGCAATCGAAGCGGACGCGCTCGCGCAACTACACAAGCTGAAGCGCATCGTCGCCACCGGCCCGGCCCCGGTCGACGAAACCGCGTGCGCGGCGCGCGGGATCGCGGTGCAGCGTCTACCGGCCGGCCCTGCGGCGGAACGGGCGCTGATCGCCCTTCTCGAAAGCCTGGTTGCCGCCGCCTGACCGGACAGGCCGCGCAGCCGGACGCCATCCGCTCGGATTCCGGCTATGCTGAAAAGCCAGAAGCGAAAGGCCATGAAGCGCAGACCGTCTTCTCTCCGACCTTTCCCATCATCCGGGACGTGAATCATGCGGCAGATCCGGCAATTGGCCATCCTCTTCGTTTCGCTCCTGAGCACGCCGGTCGGGGCTGCGAACTATCGGTTCGATCCCGACCACACCTTCCCGCTGTTTGAAATCGACCATCTCGGATTCTCCACCCAGCGAGGCCAGTTCGACGCCTCTCGCGGCACCCTGGAATACGACGCCGTGCAACGGACAGGCCGGCTGGAGGTCGTCATCGATGCCCGTTCGCTGGACACGGGAAATCCCGCGCGTGACGCCGTCCTCAAAGGACCGGCCTGGTTCGACGTCGAGCGCTATCCGACGATCACGTTCCATGGACAGCGATTCATGTTCGAGCAGGACCAGCCCGTTGCGGTCGAAGGTGAACTGACCCTGCACGGCGTCACCCAGCCGATCAGGCTGGAGATCGCCCGGCTCAAGTGCGGGGTGAACCTGGTGACCCGAAGAAGGACATGCGGAGCCGATGCCGACGGCACCCTCCAGCGTTCCCTGTTTGGCATGCGCACCGGCCTGCCGTTCGTCGGGGACGAAGTCAGGCTGCGCATCCAGGCCGAGGCCTATGTGGATGACTAAGCCCGGCGGCGGCGCTGTCTCCCGACCGGATCGCCCTTTGGCTCCACCGCCTCTCATGCAGCTCGCCGACCCTGCGTTGTTCCGCCAGCAAGCGCTGATCGGCGGCGAATGGCAGGGCGCGCAGGACGGCGCACGCTTCGAGGTGCGCAATCCGGCGACCGGCGACCCTGTCGGCAGCGCGCCGTGCAGCACCCCCGCCGACGTCGAGCGCGCCGTCGACGCCGCCCGCGCCGCCTTTCCCGGCTGGCGCGACCGGCCCGCCAAGGCCCGCGCGCAAAGCCTGCGCCGCTGGTTCGAGCTGATCCTCGCGCACCGCGACGATCTCGCGACCATCATGGTCTCGGAACAGGGCAAGCCCTTCGCCGAGGCGCAGGGCGAGATCGACTACGCGGCGAGCTTCGTCGAATGGTTCGCGGAAGAAGCGCGGCGCGTCTACGGCGACGTGGTGCCGTCGCCGTGGACCCACAGCCGCCTGTTCACCCTGCGCCGGCCGCTCGGCGTGGCGGCGCTGATCACGCCGTGGAATTTTCCCGCCGCGATGCTGACCCGCAAGGCCGCGGCGGCGCTCGCCGCCGGCTGCACGGTCGTTGCCAAGCCGGCCTCGCAGACGCCCTTCACCGCGCTGGCGCTGGCCGAACTCGCGCAGCGCGCGGGCCTGCCGCCGGGCGTGCTGAACGTGGCCACCGGCGATGCGGCCGTCATCGGCGGCGCGCTGACCGCGCACCCGCACGTCAGGAAGCTCTCGTTCACCGGCTCGACCGCGGTCGGCAAACGGCTGCTTGCGCAGAGCGCCGCCACGCTCAAGCACGTCTCGCTCGAACTCGGCGGCAATGCGCCCTTCATCGTGTTCGACGACGCCGACCTCGACGCCGCCGTGGAAGCCGCGCTCGCCAGCAAGTACCGCAACGGCGGGCAGACCTGCGTGTGTGCCAACCGGCTGTTCGTGCAGGCCGGCGCGTACGACGCCTTCGCCGAGCGGCTCGCCGGGGCGGCCGCGCGCCTGAAGGTCGCCGAAGGTTTCACGCCGGGCGCGGAAATCGGCCCGCTGATCTCCGCCGCCGCGCGCGACAAGGTGGAAGCGCACGTCGCCGACGCGCTTGCGCGCGGCGCGACGCTTTTGACCGGCGGTCATCGTCACGCGCTCGGCGGGCTGTTCTACGCGCCGACGGTGCTGAAGGACTGTGCGCCCGAGATGGCGCTCTGCCGCGACGAGACCTTCGGTCCGGTGGCGCCCTTGATCCGTTTCGACGACGAGGCCGACGCGATCCGCATGGCGAACGACAGCGACTACGGGCTGGCCGCCTACGCCTGCACGCGCGATCTCGCGCGCGCCTGGCGGCTGGCCGAACGGCTCGACTACGGGATGATCGGGCTCAACACGGGCCTCATCTCGACGGCGGAAGCCGCCTTCGGCGGCACCAAGCAGTCCGGGCTCGGCCGCGAAGGCGGTCGCACCGGCATCGACGCCTATCTGGAAACCCGCTACCTGGCCCTGGGCGGGCTGGGCGATTGACTTCAGCCCGCCGCCAGGCCGACGAAGGGATTCTCGCGGCGCTCGTGCCCGAAGGTGGACATCGCGCCGTGGCCCGGCACGAAGCGCACGTCGTCGCCCAGCGGAAAGAGCTTGCCGCGGATCGCCGCGAACAGCGCCGCCTGATCGCCGCGCGGAAAATCGGTGCGGCCGACGGAGCCCTTGAACAGCACGTCGCCGACGAAGGCGATCCGCGCGTCCGGCTGATGGAACACCACGTGGCCGGGCGTATGGCCAGGGCAGTGCAGCACGTCGAAACGCAGCGCCCCCACTTCGACGACGTCGCCGTCTTCCAGCCACCGGTCGGGCACGAACGCCGCGGCGGGCGGAAATCCGAACAGCTCGGCCTGGCGCGGCAGCAGATCGAGCCAGAACTGCTCTTCGCGCTGCGGGCCGACGATGGGAATGCCGAGCGCGTCGCGCAATTCAGCCGCCGCGCCGACGTGGTCGAGATGGCCGTGGGTGAGCAGGATTTTTTCCAGCGAAAGGCCGCGTTTCTCCGCCTCGGCCAGCAGGTGTCCGGCCTCGCCGCCGGGGTCGATCAGCGCCGCGCGGCCGGCGGCGTCCCACACCAGCGAACAGTTCTGCTGATAGGGTGTGACGGGGAGAATGGTAAATTCCATGCACGCCATTATCGCCCTGCCGCTTTCATTCAACCACGCCATGTCCGCACCCGACGCCCTGCTGCTCCTGTCCACCCACTGTCCGCATTGCCCCGCCGTGCTCGCCGCGCTGGCCGACCTGCTGAAGCAGGGCGCGATCGGCCGGCTGGAAGCGGTCAATCTGGAGCAGCATCCGGAAGTCGCGCAGGCGCTCGGCGTGCGTTCGATGCCGTGGACGCGCATCGGCCGCATCGAACTCCTGGGAGCGCAAAGCCGCGCCGAGCTGGCCGACTGGGCCGCCAAGGCCGGCAGCGAAACGGGCCTCGCCGACTGGTTCCACCAGCTTCTCAAGGAAGGCCAGTTGCCGCGCGTGCAGGCCCTGATCGAAGCCGAGCCGGACTTGCTGGCCGCGGTACTGCCCATCGTCGGCAACGTCGAGGCGAGCCTGAACGTGCGCCTCGGCGCCGGCGTGCTGCTGGAGCACTTTGCCGGCAGCGATACGCTGCGCGCGCTGCTGCCGCGGCTGGGCGAACTGTCGCGCAACGACGATGCCCGTGTGCGCGCCGACGCCTGCCATTACCTCGGGCTCGCCGGCGACGCCCGCGCCCGCGCCTGGCTCGAAGCGCGACTCGACGATGCGGATGCGGACGTGCGGGAGATCGCGGCGGAGAGTCTGGAAAATCTGAAAAGCACGGAGTAGGGCAGGCTGCGCACCCGTAGCTGGCCTGCCCCGGATTTCGATGCTATAGTCTTCGGGTACACCGCCCGTGCCCCTGCTCGGGCGGTTTTCTTTTTGACCGCGTTTGTTGCGCTTTCTCGCAGGAGACCGCCATGGAAATCACGACCCGTCCCGCCATCACCGTATCCGAACGCGACCTGGAACGCCTCGAAGCGCTGCTGGCCGGCCTGCCCGCGACGCTGCCCGGCGCGGACGCGCTGCGCGAGGAGCTCGACCGCGCCGTGATTCTGCGGCCCGAGGCGATGCCGCCCGACGTGGTGACGATGAATTCGCGCGTGCGCTTCGTGGTCGAGCCGGCCGGGCGCGAAGTCGAGGTCACCCTGCGCTACCCGCAGGAGCTGACCGGCGCGCCCGACGAGCTGTCGGTCGTCGCGGCGGCCGGCGTGGCCGTGCTGGGCCTGGCGGTCGGCCAGCAGATCGAGTGGCTGACGCCGGCGGGCGACACGGTCCGCGCGCGCATCGTCGACATTCCCTATCAACCCCAGCGGGCAGGCGACTACTCGCTCTGACGCGCAGCCCGGCGGCGGCAATCCGCGTCGCGCCGCTCAAGTCGGCGGCGATGCGGCCGTATAACCCTGTGATAAACAGGGATTGGAAGTCTGCCGTGAAATACCGCCTCATCGTTCGTCTGTTCTGTCTGGCCGCATGGGCGGCCCTCCCGTCCGCGCACGCCGGCGGCGCCGAGCCGCCGGCCGCCGTGCTGCACGAGCGGCTGACCCGTCTCGCCGCTTCGCCGGCGGAGCTGCCGGCCGCGCTCCGGCGCGGCCAGGCCGCAGCGTCGGTCTGCCGCCACTGCCACGGCCCGGGCGGCAACAGCGCGCTGCCGGAAGTGCCCAATCTCGCCAGCCAGAATGCGGACTACCTGCTCGAACAGATGAACAAGTTCGTCGTGGGCGCGCGCAAGTCTTCGGACTTCATGACCGGCATGATCCGGGCGCTGACGCCGGACGAACGGGTCGACAGCGCGCTTTTCCTGTCCCGCCAGCCGGTCGTCTACGCGCCTGCCGCGCGCGGGTCCGCCGCGGGCAGGACGCTCTTCGGACAACTGTGCGCGAAATGCCACGGCGACGCCGCGACCGGCACGCGCCGCATCCCGCGGCTGGCCGGCCAGCAGGTGGCCTATCTGGAAGACTCGCTGAAGCGCTACCGCAGCGGCGCGGGCGAACGCCTCGACCCGATGATGGCGGCCTACACGCGCAACCTGAAGGACGCGGACATCCAGGCGCTCGCGGCCCATCTCGCCGCGCTGCGCCCGTAGCGCGGCCGTCCCCGGCTATTTCCCGAACGGATCGTCGGGCGGACTCCCCGGCCGGGACGGCGTTGCCGCCGCCGGCGCGCCGCCGAACAGCGCGTCGAGTGCGTTGCGGCTGGCCTGCGCCATCGCCGCGCCGCCGCCGCGGTAGGCTTCCGGACGCGGCACGAACCAGCCGCAATCGTTGACGCGCGTCTTGTCCGCCACGCGCTCGGCGGCCAGCTCGCGGCACTGGCCGGCGCGGGTGGCGTCGAAATGCCGGCACAGCCGGCAGACGTGCAGTTCGGCGCGGCAGCTCGGGCAGACGTCGCGCCGCCCCAGGGGCAGCGGCAGGCCGGCCAGGCTCGCGCCGCACTTCCAGCACACCAGCGCGCCGCCCGCGCTCACGCCGTCTCCACCCGCGCGTGGTAGATCAGGTCGCCCAGGGAAATCTTGCGCAAGGCGCGCTCGTGCGTGGCGTCCAGGATCACCGGCGGCGCCACGCCGGCCTCGGCGGCCTCCAGCCAGCGCACCGCGCAGACGCACCAGCGGTCGCCGGGCTTGAGACCGGGAAAGGCATATTCCGGCACGGGCGTCGTCAGATCGTTGCCCTGCTCGCGCGAATAGTCGAGAAAGGCCTCGGTCATCAGCGCGCAGACGGTGTGGCTGCCGAGGTCGTGGGCGCCGGTATGGCACAGGCCGTCGCGCAGAAAACCGGTCGGGGGCGATTCGCCGCACACCCGCAACGGCGCGCCGAGCACGTTGCGCGCCTCGTTCATGGCTGGTTTCCCGCCGGGTCGGACAGGGCAGCGGGTAGACCGAGCGTGAGCCGGTCGGCCGCGGCCTGCGCGGCTTCGACGCGGGCGAAAACGCCGGGCGAGGGATAGCCATCCGCGGGCAGACCGTGCGCGGCCTGAAAGCGCCGCAGCGCGCTCTGCGTGCGCGGCCCCATCAGGCCGTCCGGCATGCCGGTGTCGTAGCCGAGCGTGTTGAGCGCGTGCTGCATCGCCCGCACCTGCGCGGTGCTGAGCGCGCCCGGCTCGCCCGCCTGCGCGATGAGCGGCGCCCCGCCCGCGAGCCGACTCGCAAGCTGCGCGACGGCAAGCGCGTAGTTCACGGAGCGGTTCCACTGCATCACCACGTCGAAGTTGCCGAACACCATGAAGGCCGGCCCCTGCCAGCCCTGCGGCAGCACGATCGCGGCGGGCCCGGCGGTCTGTGGCCACGCGCCGCCGTCGGCCGGCACGACGCCGGCCGCGATCCAGTCGGCCAGCGGCACGCGGCGCGTGCTGCGCGCCTGCCGCCAGTCGAAGTTTTCCGGCAGCCGCACTTCGCGCGCCACCGGCTCGCCCGCGCGCCAGCCGGCGCGCCTGAGATAGTTGGCCGCCGAATGCAGGGCGTCCGGCAGCGAGTTCCAGAGATCGATGCGCCCGTCGCCGTCGCCGTCCAGCGCATAGGCACGGAAGGTCGACGGCATGAACTGCATCTGGCCCATCGCGCCGGCCCACGAGCCGTTCATGTCGGCTGCGGCGACGTGGCCGGCGTCGACGATGCGCAAGGCGTCGATCAATTGCGCCTTGAAGAAGGCACTGCGGCGGCCTTCCCAGGCCAGCGTGGCGAGGCTCGCGGGGATGTTGAAGTCGCCCAGATAGCCGCCGTAGCGGGTTTCCAGCCCCCAGAACGCGACCAGCACGGCCTTGGGCACGCCGTAGCGCGCCTCGACCGCATCGAGCAGGGCGGCGTGTTCGGCCAGCATCGCCTGGCCGCGCGCGACCTGCGCCGGCGTGACGCGGCGGTCGAGGTAGTCGGCGAAGGTCTGCAGAAATTCGGGTTGACGCCGGTCGAGCTCGATCGCGCGCTCGACCGGCTGCGCCCCGGCGAGCGCGGCGTCGAAGGTGCCGGGCTGGATGCCCTGCGCGACGGCTTCCGCGCGGAACGCCGCCAGCCAGCCGGCGAACGCGGCGGCGGGATCGGCCGGCGCGGGCTGCGGCGCGCCTCCGGCGTGCACGGACAGGGCCAGCAGGGCGGCGAGCAGGGCGACTCTACGCATGCCGCTGCAGCCAGAATTCGAGCAGCGCCAGGTGCCACAGCTTGCTGCCCTGGATGCGGGTGTGGTGCGACTCGGGCGCGTCGAGCAGGCGGTCGACGTAGGCGCGGTGGTAGAGGCCGCGTTCGCGGCAGGCCTGCGAATTCAGGATGTCCTTCATGAAACCGAGGAATTCGCCGCGCACGTACTTCAGCGCGGGCATCGGGAAATAGCCTTTCTTGCGGTCGATCACCGCGTCGGGAACGAGGCCGCGCGCGATCGCCTTGAGCACGTGCTTGCCTTCGCTGCGCAGCTTCAGCTCGGGCGGCATGGACGCGGCCAGCTCGACCAGTTGATGATCGAGAAAGGGCACGCGTGCCTCCAGACCCCAGGCCATGGTCATGTTGTCCACGCGCTTGACCGGGTCATCGGTGATCAGCATCGTCGTATCCATGCGCAGCACCTGATCGATGTATTCGTCGGCAAAGGGTTCGGCCAGATGCGCGGCGACGAGTTCGCCGGTGTAGTCGGGGCCGTGGAAAGCCGGCATCGTCAGGTCGAGGAACTCGTCGTGGTCGCGGTCGAAATAGTGCCGGCGAAAGCGATCCAGCGCGTCGCCTTCGGTTTCCGCCGCCATTCGCGGATACCAGAAATAACCGCCGAAGACCTCGTCCGCGCCCTGGCCGCTCTGCACCACCTTCAC
>JACDJB010003587.1_pt1 | contig 10122 bp, 11 predicted proteins | sample 7454121 | NCBI WGS metagenome assembly JACDJB01 (sample SAMN14253290, study PRJNA609438) | sludge metagenome | isolation source: sludge after 25d culture with pyrite | collected 2018-12-20 | reverse complement strand
TCGTCGGCCGCCACCAGGCTGACCGTGCGCAGCATCGTCCCGTCCCCGCCGAGGCTGACCACCAGGTCCAGGCCCTGACCGAACCAGTCCTCGGGCACCCCCCGGTCCTCGAGGCCGGCCAGGTTGGCGTCGGGCTCGGGGAGCTCGACCTCGTGGCCCTGGTCCGCCAGCCAACTCGCCACCTCGCGGGTGACCGCGGCGGCCTCCTCCCGCTGATGGTGCAGGACCAGGCCGACCTTGCTCATGCGGGGGGCCCAGCGGGGGCACGGACGTGCAGCAGGTACTCCACGTTGCCCGCACCACCCTTCAGCGGAGAGACCATCTCCCCCATGATGACGGCTCCACGCTCGGCGAGTGCGCTTCGTACCCCGGCCAGGGCCGCCTCCCGCACCTCGGGGTCCCGGATCACACCCTTGCCGCGGCGGGCCGCGGCCTTGCCCACCTCGAACTGGGGCTTGACCAGCAGGACCAGGTCGGCCCCTGGGTGGACCAGGGCGAGCAGCGGGTCGAGGACCGTGCGCAGGGAGATGAAGGAGAGGTCCCCGACCAACAGGTCGACCGGCCCGCCCAGCTCGTCGAGGTCGATGGCCCGGATGTCGGTGCGCTCCCGCACCATGACCCTGGGGTCCTCCCGGATCTTGGGGTGGAGCTGGCCGCGTCCGACGTCGACGGCGATGACGGACGGACAGCCCCGCTGCAGCAGGCAGTCGGTGAACCCACCGGTGGAGGAGCCGGCATCCAGGGCCCGGCGCCCCTCGACCGGGACGGCGAAGGCCTCGAGGGCGGCATCCAACTTCTCGCCGCCCCGGCTGACGAAGCGGGGCGGGTCACCCAGGATCAGGACGGGCTCGCCGGGGTCGACCAGGCGGGCGGGCTTGGTGGCGATGGCGCCCCCGACGGTCACCTTGCCCGCCTCGATGAAGGCGTGGGCCTGCTGACGGGATTCGACCAGCCCCCGGCGGACCAGGTCCTGGTCGAGGCGCCGGCGGGCGCCCAGCTACTTGGCCGCCGACTTCTTGGCGGCGGGCTTCTTCGCCGCCGGCTTCTTGGCCGGGGCCTTCTTGGCCGGGGCCTTGGTCTTGCGCTCCACGGCGGCGATCCGCTTGGTCAGAGCGTCGATGTCGGCCTGCGAAGCGGGCTGGACCTTGGCCAGCTGCTCCTTCGCGTCGGCCATCTGCTCCTTGACCTCGGTCCGGATGCGGTCCGACAGCGCCTCGCTGGACTTGCGGGACCGTTCGACCAGGTCCTTGACCGCGGCCTGGGTGTCCTCGGCCCGGACCTCACCGGCCTTCACGAGGTCCTTGATGATCTCCTCGGCCCGCTCACGGGTGACCTGGGCGTGGGAAACGCCGGCGTCAAGGTATTTGCGTACGACATCGATGGCAGCCACGACCAGCACGGTACCTGCGCCCGGGCGTCGATGCTTGGTTGCCCGGCGACCGACCGTCAGCGGCTGGCGAGGCCCTCCTCGACCAGCCAGTCGCGGGCGACGTCCCGGGGGTCCTCGTCGTCCTCGGTGATGCGTCCGACGAGCGTGCGGAGGGTGTCGATGTCGAGGGCGGCGCTGACCGGTTCGAAGAGGTCGTCGATCCCGGGGGCGGTGTCGTGGCTGTCCTCCCGGATCGTCACCGCCGGCTGTTCGGCCACGAACGCGCCGAGGTCGTCCTCGAGGAACTCGAGATCGTCGGTGGCCAACGCCGGGGTCAGCCGCTCGACCAACGCCAAGGGGCAGAACGTCCCGTCCTCCACCAGCTCGATGAGCCGGTCGGGCGCCACCGGGTTGACGAGGCGGGGACGGACCCGGGTGTCCGCCGCCTCGGCCAGGGCCGACAGGCCGGCGGGGTCGGCCGAGGACACACAGACCAGCGCACCCTCCTGCGGCTCGGCCAGGGCGGCGGCCAGCCCACTGAGGTCGCTGATCCCCCGGTCCTCGATGACCTCGGGCGAGCCCACCACGCCGACACCGGTGTCCGCCGGCGCCGGCGGAAGCCAGACGATGCCGTTCTCCTCGAGGTCCTCGTCCCGCACGTCCTCGTAGAGCTGGAACGGGTCATCGCTCGGACCGATCTCCCGGAGCAGGGCCAGCCAGCCGGTGCCGGTGGTCTCCCAGTAGAGGTCGACGAGGCCGGCCAACTGGGCCTCCCGGGTGGCCTGGGTGTCACCCACGGCGAGATCGTCGGTGACATCGACCCCCGCCGCCACCAGGGCCTCGACCGCGATCCAGCCGAGGAGCTCGTCGACCGGGTGCGACGGGCTGCCGACGGCCAACGGCACGCCGGCCAGCTCGGCGTCGACATCGCTCTCCCACGTGAGGGCATCGAGGGGTTGGACGGGCTCGTCCTCGGGGACGTCGGCCGCGCAGGAGACCGCCAGCCCGCCGACGAGCACCACGGCGGCCAACCGACGGGCGTTCACGATGCCAGCGCCCCGTCGACCAGCTCGGCGAGGTCGTCGGCCACGAAGTCCGGCGTCGGCACGACGGGCAGGGCCGTGGTCACCCCGGACAGGACCAGGCCGAACCGGTAGCCGAGGGCCACGGCGAAGCGGCCGTCGGTGTCGGGCCGGTCCCCCACCATCACCCCGTCGCCGCCGACCCGGGCCCGCAGCAGGTCGGCCATCGGCGTGTTCGGCTTGCCCGCCACCTCGGGGACGACACCCGATGCCGTGCTCACGGCCGCCAGGATGGCCCCTCCGCCCGGGATCAGGCCGTCAGGGGTCGGATAGGTGGCGTCGTCGTTGGTGGCCAGGAGCCGGGCGCCACCCCGGACCGCCGCGCTGGCGGCCACCATCCGCCCGTAGTCGAAGTCCCGATGGAACCCGACGACGACGACATCGGCCTTGCCCTCCCGCACGGTGCGCACGCCCCGGGCGGCCAGCGCCTCGTCGACCCCGGGCCCGGCACAGACCAGGGCCACCTCGCCGGGATCGACCAGGGCCGCGGCCGCCATGGCCGAGGTCAGCACGTCGCCCGCGGCCGGGATGCCGTGGCGGGCCAGCTTGGCCTCCACGAACCCCACCGGCTCCGAGGAGTTGTTGGTCACGAACACCACCGACTCGCCGGCGGCCCGCAGCCGGGCCACGGCGTCGGCGGAACCGGCGATGGGCTGGTCGCCGAGCCAGATCACGCCGTCGAGGTCGAGGGCCCAGGCCACGGGGCATGTTCGCACGACCGGACTGCCAACTCCGATCCCGCGCCTGCCACGATGGGCCCATGGCGCGCTTCGAGCCCTTCCGGGGCCTCCGTTACGACGACGAACGGCTCGACTACGGCCAGGTCACCGCCCCGCCGTACGACGTGATCGACGAGGCCGAGCGGGCCGAGCTCGGGGCCAAGCACCCGAACCAGGCCGTCCACCTGGACCTGCCTCTCGACGACGGCGACACCAGCCGCTACGACGTGGCCTGCCGGACCCTTCGCCAGTGGCGGGACGACGGGGTCCTCGTCGAGGACGAGGACCCGTCCTTCTACGTCTACCGGATGGGCTACAAGGACGACACCGGCCGCCTGCGCCAGACCGCCGGGGTCATCGGCGCTCTCGAGCTGGCCAAGCCCGGCACCGGCGGCGTGCTCCCCCACGAACAGACCACGCCCAAGGCCAAGAGCGACCGGCTGGAGATGCTCCGGTACTGCAGGGCCAACCTGTCGGCGGTCTGGGGCCTGTCCCCCGCCGAGGGCCTGTCGGGCCTGTGCGAGCTGCCCGGTCCCCCGGTCGCGGCCTGGACCGACGGCGAAGGCGTCCACCACCGCCTCTGGCCCATCAGCCAGCCCGGCATCGTCGAGGCCATCGCCGCCGCCGTCAGCTCTGAGCCCGTCGTCATCGCGGACGGTCACCACCGTTGGTCGACCTCACTGCAGTACCGGGACGAGCGCCACGCAGCCGGCGACGGCGCCGGCCCCTGGGACCTGGCCATGACCTATGTCGTGGAGCTGGTCGAGGAGCAACTGCTGGTCCAGCCCATCCACCGTCTCATCACCGACCTGCCCGACGGCGTCGACCTCGCCGGAACCCTGGAAGCGAACTTCGAGCTGTTCGACGCCGGTCCCCTCGGCCCCGAGCTGCTGGACCGGATGGACGACGCCGGTGCCCTCTGCCTGGTCACCAAGGCCGGCGCCCAGCTCCTGCGGCCCCGCCCCGAAGCCATGGAGGGGGTCCGGGACCTGGACAGCAGCCGCCTCGACCAGGGCCTGCGGGCGGTCCCCGAGCACACCCTCACCTACCAGCACGGCGTGGAGAACATCCTGGCCGCCGTCGACTCGGGACGGGCCGACGCCGGCGTCCTGCTCCGCCCCGCCACCGTCGAGCAGATCATCGACATCGCCCACGGCGGCGAGCTCATGCCCCCCAAGACCACCTTCTTCTGGCCCAAGCCGCGGACGGGCCAGGTCTTCCGCCTCCTGGACTGACCCCGACCCCGTACTGGCGCCTGATTGCGGCGTTCTGGCCCCTCGATCGGGCGCCAGAAGGGGTCGTTACCCCTCGACGGTCCAGGTGGCGCCGCTGTGCAGCAGGGCCGTCAGGTCGCCGGGGCCGGAGCGCTCTTGCGCCGCGGCGATCTGCTGGGTGGCCTCGGTGGCGTACTCGGGGCGCTCGACGGCCCGGAAGACACCGACCGGCGTGGGCTCGTGCGGGCCCGAGGCCAGGCGGGACAGCGTGAAGGCCAGGGCCGGGTCGGGTCGGGTCTCGTCGTGGACCAGGATGTGGGACTCGTCGACATCGGCTACCTCGGCGATGCGGGCGTAGCCCTGGGCGTCGAGGACGACGCAGCGCTCGTTGTCGTCACCGAAGCGGATGGGCTGGCCGTGCTCCAACGGGATCAGCATCGAGGCCCGCTTCTCCTTGCCGGTGACCGCCTCGAACGCGCCGTCGTTGAAGACGTTGCAGTTCTGGTAGATCTCCACGAAGGAGCCGCCCTGGTGGGCATGGGCCCGCCGGAAGGTCTCCATCATGTGCTTGCGGTCCATGTCGTGGGTCCGGGCCACGAAGCCGGCCTCGGCGCCCAGCGCCAGGCTGATGGGGTTGAAGGCGGTGTCCAGGGACCCGAACGGGGTCGACTTGGTGACCTTGCCCACCTCGCTGGTCGGTGAGTACTGGCCCTTGGTCAGGCCGTAGATCTGGTTGTTGAACATCAGGATGTTCAGGTTCACGTTGCGGCGCAGGGCGTGGATCAGGTGGTTCCCACCGATGGACAGGGCGTCGCCGTCACCGGAGACGACCCAGATGTCCAGGTCGGGACGGGCCATGGCCAGGCCGGTGGCCACCGCGGGGGCCCGGCCGTGGATGGTGTGCATCCCGTAGGTGTCCATGTAGTACGGGAAGCGGGCGGCACAGCCGATGCCGGACACGAAGACCGTGTTCTCCCGGCGCACACCGAGCTCGGGCATGAGCATCTGCACGGCAGTGAGGATCGAGTAGTCCCCGCAGCCGGGGCACCAGCGGACCTCCTGGTCCGAGGACCAGTCCGCCTTGGTCGTGACGGGGACGTCGGTCGTGCTCATCAGTCCTTCTCCAGCTCGGCCAGGATGGCCCGTTCGATCTCGCCGGCGGTGAAGGGCAGGCCCTTCATCTTGGTCACGCTCTGGGCGTCGACCAGGAAGTGGCCTCGCAGCAGGAGCGAGAGCTGGCCCAGGTTCATCTCCGGGACCAGCACCTTCGGGTAGGCCTTCACCACCTCGCCCAGGTTCCTGGGGAACGGGTGCAGGTGGGTCAGGTGGGTCATGGCCACCTTGTGGCCCTTGGCCCTCGCCCGGTGCACGGCGCCGTCGATGGCGCCCCACGTCGAGCCCCAGCCCACGACCAGCAGGTCGGCGTCGGCGGGCCCGTCGACTTCGAGGAGGGGGATGTCCTCGGCGATGTGCTCGATGCGCTCGGCTCGCAGGTGGACCATGTGCTCGTGGTTCGCCGGGTCATAGGAGACGTTCCCGGTGCCGTCCTGCTTCTCGAGCCCGCCGATGCGGTGCTCGAGGCCGGGCGTGCCCGGGACAGCCCACGGTCGGGCCATGTCCTCGTTGCGCAGGTACGGCAGGTAGATCGGGTTGCCGTCACCGTCGGTGCCGTTGGCCTCGGTGGTGAAGGACACCGAGATGTCGGGCAGGTCGGCCACATCGGGCAGCAGCCACGGCTCGGCGCCGTTGGCCAGGTAGCCGTCGGAGAGCACCAGCACCGGGGTGCGGTACTTGAGGGCGATCCGGGCGGCCTCGATGGCGGCGTCGAAGCAGTCCGCCGGGGACTTCGGGGCGATGATCGGCATCGGCGATTCCGAGGAGCGGCCGTAGAGGCCCATCAGCAGGTCGGCCTGCTCGGTCTTGGTGGGCAGGCCGGTCGACGGACCCCCCCGCTGCACGTCGATGATGATGAGCGGCAGCTCGAGGCTGATCGCCAGGCCCATGGCTTCGGCCTTGAGGGCCAGGCCCGGGCCGCTGGTGGTGGTCACCCCGAGGTGTCCGCCGAAGGCGGCGCCGATGGCGCTGGTGATGGCCGCGATCTCGTCCTCGGCCTGGAGCGTGCGCACCCCGAAGTTCTTGTGCTTGGACAGCTCGTGGAGGATGTCGGAGGCCGGGGTGATCGGGTAGGAGCCGAGGAACACCGGCAGCGCGGCCAGCTGGCCGGCGGCGACGAGACCCCAGGCCAGGGCGGTGTTGCCGGTGATGTTGGTGTAGGTCCCGGGCGCCTTGGGGGCGGGCCGGATCTGGTACGGGTGGTCGAAGAGCTCCGCGGTCTCACCGAAGGCGTGGCCGGCTTTGAAGGCGGCGGTGTTGGCGGCGATGACCTGGTCCTTGCCCGCGAACTTCTGGGAGATCCAGTCGAGGGTCGGCGCCTCGGGCCGGGTGTACATCCAGCTCAGCAGGCCGAGGGCGAAGAAGTTCTTGGACCGCTCGGCGTCCCGGGGCTTCACGCCCAGGTCGGCCACCGACTCCTTGGTCATCGTGGTCATCGGGACCTCGAAGACCGTGTAGCCCTTGAGCGTGTCGTCCTCCAGGGGGCTGGCGTCGTAGCCCGCCTTGGCCAGGTTGCGCTCGGTGAAGGCGTCGGTGTTGACGATGATCGTCCCACCGGGCTCGAGCACGCCCAGCTCCGCCTTGAGCGCGGCGGGGTTCATGGCGATCAGCACGTTGGGCGCGTCGCCCGGCGTGGTGATCTCGTGATCCGAGATGTGGACCTGGAACGCCGAGACGCCGGCGAGGGTCCCCGCCGGTGCCCGGATCTCCGCCGGGAAGTCCGGCAGGGTGCTCAGGTCGTTGCCCCAGAGGGCGCTCGCGCTGGTGAAGCGGTCCCCCGTGAGCTGCATCCCGTCGCCGGAATCGCCGGCGAAGCGGATGATCACCCGGTCGATGGTCTCGACCGCGTGGTCGCGGGCAGCAGTGTCGGCCACGTCTCTCCTTTGAGCTCGTTGGTCCGAGGGTCGACGTTACCCGGCGGGACCTCCCTCGCCATGCACCCGCCGACGATCGTTCAGGTGACGACGATGGTCACCTGGCCGCTCGGGTGGATGGTGCACTCGCCCACGAACTCCCCCGCCTCGGTGAAGCGGTGTTCGAGCCGCTGGCCCGGCGCCACGACGTACGGGCCGACCTCGTGGGTGCGGTCGTCCTGGTTGTCGATGACGAGGGTGTCGCCGACGTGGACCTCGAGCCGACTGGGCAGCAGGGGCTCGTCGGCCTGGTCGAGCAGACCGGTGCCGGCGGGCACCACGACCTCGATCACCTGGGGCTCGGGGTCCTCGGGACGCACGGCGACGACCACGCCGACGGTGATCAGCGCGCCGGCGACGAGGCCGGCCCCGATCACGAGGGCCGCGAACAGGCCGCGGCTCACGCCCTGGCCTCCGCGTCGAGGGCCACGATGGCGTCGGCGATGTCGTCGGGCTGGGTGCCGAAGGGGAACTCCCAGATGACCGCACCGGTGTCGTCGATCACGTAGACCGCCGCGGTGTGGGCCATGAAGTAGGACCCGCTGGGCGTCTCGCCCTCGCGGTGCCAGCTCGCCCCGACCCGGTCCCCGGCCTCCCGCAGCGTCGCCCGGTCCGGCGCCCGCAGCGCGTGGCCCCGGCCCGGGTCGATGAAATGGGTCATGTAGTCGGCGATCTCGGTGCCCTCGTCCCGCGCCGGGTCGACGGTCACCAAGCCCACCGACACCCGCGAGGCGAGGTCGGGCGGCAGGTCGCCGGTCGCCGTGCTCAGGTGACCGAGGGTCAACGGGCACACGTCGGGACAGCTGAGGTACCCGAAGTAGAAGAGGAGGTAGCCACCCGGCTCCGCGGTGAGCGGGAAGGGCACACCGGCGGCGTCCTCGGCGTAGTCGACGAAGTCGAGGTCGCCGAGCTCGGGGGCCGGCGTCCGGCGGAGACCGACGGGACCGTCGACCGCCGCCGGCTGGGCCGCGTCGTCACCGGAGCACCCGGTGGCCAGCAGTCCGAGTACGAGCACGAGGAGGGCCGACGCCACGCGGGCGCCGACCCTCCCCCGGCCCTCAGCCACCCATGTCTCCGGACTCGTCGGTGGGCATGTCGACGGCTTGCACCGGGGCGTCCACGGTGATGGTGCACCCCCCGTCCAGCTCGAGGTCGACGGTGACCATGTCGCCCTCGGTCAGCTCGGTGGTGAGGCCCATGGCCATGACGTGGAGCCCGCCGGGCTCCAGCAGGACGGTCTCACCCGCCGGCAGGTCGATGCGCTGGGGATCCAGCGGCGTCATCTCCATGACCCCGTCGACGGCGACCATCTCGTGCAGCTCGAAGTCGGCGGCGAAGTCGCCCGAGGCGCCGATGAGGGCCGTGTCGACGTCACCGTTGTTGGTCAGCTCGAGGTAGACCGCGGTGTTCTCCGCCGGCGGGAGCCGCACGAAGGCGCCGGTGATCTCGATGGCGTCACAGGCGACCTCGGTCGACGGTGCCGTGGTGACGGCGGCCGTGGTGTCGGGGGCCGCGTCGTCGGTGCCGCTGTCGTCGCCGCAGGCGGCGAGGGCGACGATGGCCAGGAAGGACAGCCCAGCCCGTGCCGCGCGCGTCCGGTGGGTTCTCAGGCTGGTGTTCCTCTCTTCGGGGGCGGCGCCCGAGGCGCCACCCGGACTGGGGGGGGGTTCGGTCAGTCGGGAAGAGAGGGCGGGGCTCGGGCCTGTGCGGAGGCGACGACACCGAACGGCAGCGGCGCCACGGCCGAGAACAGCACCGTCCAGCCGTGCGCCGGCGGTGGGGTGAGCAGGGGGCTTCGGCTGGGCAGCCGCAGTCGGGATCCGGCGGCGAGCACCCCGTGGGTGACCCCGGCCAGGAGCGGGATCAGGGCGAGGCCGATCCAGACCGCCGGCTCGGCGACGACATCGCCGAGGGTCCCACCCTGCGCCAGGCGTTCGAGGGTCTCCTGGGCCAGGAAGAGCACGCCGATCGCCCCGGCCAGCTCCCGGGTGGGTGGGATGCGGGATCCGAGCAGGCGCATCGCCCGGCAGGTCATCATCCACACCGCGACGGCGGCCGCGACCACCAGGCCCACGCGGGCCACCGGCTCGAGGTAGGCGTGGCCGTCCGCGGCCATCGCCCGGCCGAGGGGGTCAGGATGGGCGATCAGGTAGGCGAGCTGGTGCAGGAGCACCACGGCCCCCGCGGCGACCAGCCACGTGGGCGAGGAGGGCCATCGCCGCGCGTCGGGCGGCTCCCGGTCGCCGGGTGTCGGACCTTCGCTCACCCCTCGACCGTACGGCCGGGGGGTGGGATCGTCCCGGGACCTAGGTCCCTTTGCGGGGAAGGGATCAGGCGATGGTGACGGACTCGTCCAGGTAGATGTCCTGGATGGCGTTGAGGAGCTCGACGCCCTCGGCGGTGGGGCGCTGGAACGCCTTGCGGCCCGAGATCAGGCCGAGGCCGCCGGCCCGCTTGTTGATGACTGCGGTGCGCACGGCCTGGGCGAGGTCGTCGGAGCCGCTGGAGGCGCCGCCGCTGTTGATCAGGCCGATGCGGCCCATGTAGCAGTTGGCCACCTGCCAGCGGGTCAGGTCGATCGGGTGGTCGGTGGTCAGGTCGTCGTAGACGGCCTGGTGGGTCTTGCCGTACCCCGCCAGCGCGTTGTAGCCGCCGTTGTTCTCCGGCTGCTTCTGCTTGACGATGTCGGCCTCGATGGTCACCGCCATGTGG
>JACDJB010003581.1_pt1 | contig 10138 bp, 7 predicted proteins | sample 7454121 | NCBI WGS metagenome assembly JACDJB01 (sample SAMN14253290, study PRJNA609438) | sludge metagenome | isolation source: sludge after 25d culture with pyrite | collected 2018-12-20 | reverse complement strand
GGGGGGGGGGGGGGCGGGGGGGGGGGGGGGGGGGGGGGGGGGGGGGGGGGGGGGGGGGGGGGGGGGGGGGGGGGGGGGGGGGGGGGGGGCGGGGGGGGGGGGGGGGGGGGGGGCGGGGGGGGGGCCCGGGGGGGGGCGGGGTGGGGACGTAGCCATCCTCGGCTCCGGATACCCGCCCGCTCCCGGTACGGATGTCAGCGACAAGATGCATCGCACCTGTGCCAACAACCAGCGTCGCCGACCCCAGGTCGCTTCAGCCCATATCCTGTAGCAGCTCCACGTACCCCTCCGTGCCGTGCACTCGTATCCGCTGCCCGTCGCGGATGAGCCGGGTCGCGCCCGCCACGCCCACCACGGCCGGCAAGCCGTACTCCCGCGTGATCACCGCGCCGTGGGACATCAGACCACCCACCTCCGTCACCAGGCCGGCGATGGCGACGAAGAGAGGCGTCCAGGCCGGGTCGGTGAAGGTGGTGACCAGGATATCGCCCGCTTCCAGGTCAGCGTCGGCCATGTGCAGGACCACCCGCGCCCGCCCCTCGGCCACCCCTGCGGAGACCGGCAGTCCGACCAGCGCGCCCGACGGCAGCCCGCCGCGCCTGTAGGTCCCGGCCAGCACCTCGCCATCGGAGGTCATCACCCTGGGGGGAGTGAGCGTTTCGTGCCACCTGAACTCCTCCTGACGCCGACTGATGAGCCGGTAGTCCGCCCGCCCTGTCCGCAGCACGTCAGATAGCTCGTCCAACCTCAGATGGAAGATGTCTTCCCTCTCATGCAGCACCCCGCGCTGCACCAGCCGTTCGGCTTCCGCCAGCAACGCACGGCGGTAGATGGAATAGCGGCTGATCATGCCGTACTTGGGGTACTCGCGATAGCCGGTGAAGGTACGCACGCGGTCGATCATCTGTTTCGCCTCAGCGGCCTTCCGATCGCCGTCGGGCCGGGCGCGCAGGCGTTCCAGCAGCTCCCTCTCCTTCGACCGGGCCTCGTCCAACCCCTGCTGGAACCGGCGTTTCGCCGCGCCCGGTTCGGAGTTCCGGATGTTGCCGAGTATGAGGGGGACGAGTGCGGAGGGTCGATCAGTCCAGCGCGGGCGCGAGATGTCTATCTCGCCGACGCCGCGCATGCCGTAGCGGTCGAGCCAGCGCTGGATCGCATCCCGCGCTTCCCTGCCGCCGGCGAGCGTCGTCAGCCTGTCCATGAACTCGTCGTCGTCGCCGACCCGTTGCAGGTAGGCGACCACCTCCGCGTGCGGACGGATGACGTCGGCGACGTCGAGGAGTTCGAGCCCCATCCTCGAGGTGACGTTGTCGGACACCGACTGCGTGAGCGTGTCGGTCGCGTTCCGCTCGCCCAGCCATTCTTGCAGGTGGTCGTTGAGCCACCAGGTGGCCTCCATCCCCGCCAGGATCACCTCATGACTCCGCTGGTCGAAGAGGAGCCGCTTCAACTCCTGGATGTCCGCGACCATGAAGTCGAGCAGTTCGGCGCCAGTGAGCGTCTGGATGTCCCGTTCGAGCTTCGCGACGGAGTCCTGGTTGCGCTCGATCAACCCGGCGACGATGGCCGGGTTGGTGGGGATCGGCTCCGGCGTGGTGTCCAGCGGTGCGGCGACCGGAGCGCCACCCGGGAGAGGCAGGATGAAGTCGCCCCGTTCGCGGATCGTCTGCAGGGCGTCCACGGTCAGCGGGTCGGACCTCCCCAGCAGTTCCAGCGGACCGCCGCCATTCGCCGGCATTGCCAGCCACCTGCTGACGTCCACGAACAATCTCCCGCCCGCCTCGGCCATCGGCGCCGGGGTGGTCGCCTGCCAGAAGGAGAGCCCGAGCGGCTTCATGGCATCGGTCATCATCTGCTGGTGACCGACGGAGACGTAGACGTGATTCGCCGCGTCACCGGCCGCGGGGATGGGGAAGAGCGTGGTGATGGGCCGGCTCTGGACGACGTGGAAGATATCGTCCGCCAGGCACCATTCGATGTCCTGCGGCCGGCCGAAGTGCGTCTCGATGCGCCGACCCAGTTGGGCGAGCCGCACCGCCTGGTCGTCGGCCAGCGCCGGCTGCAGTTGCCGGTCTGGTTCGATCTCTCGCGTCTCCGTCCGGCCGTCCGGCAGGCCATGGACGGCGGCCCGCTTCGTCGCGATCGCCCTGTGTACCACATGGTCATCCCGCACCCTGAAGACATCGGCGTTCACGACCCCGGCGACCAGCGCCTCGCCCAGCCCGAATGTGGCGTCGATGCAGACGAGCTTCCGGTTGGAGGTGACCGGGTCGGCGGTGAACATGACGCCGGACGCCTGCGGGAAGATCATCCGCTGGACGACGACGGCCATGCTGACCGCCCGATGGTCGAAGCCGTTCTTCTGGCGGTAGATCACCGCACGCTCGGTGAACAGCGAGGCCCAGCAGCGGCTCACGTGCTCGAGGATCGCTGCCGGTCCGACGACGTTCAGGTAGCTGTCCTGCTGGCCGGCGAAGGAAGCGCCTGGAAGATCCTCGGCAGTGGCGCTGGAGCGGACGGCGCAGGGGGTGTTGTCGCCGAGTCGGGCGATGGCGCGTGTGATCGCCTCCGCGAGGTCGTCGGGGATGGGGATTGCCCGGATGGCGCGACGGAGCTCGGCGCTCAGGGCGCCGACGGATGCGTGGTCGTCCGGAGCCAGGCTCGCGAGACTGTCGAGCAATTGGTCGACCACCGGCGTGTGCGCCGTGACGTGATGGAATGCGTGGGTGTTGACGCAGAAGCCTGGCGGGACGTGAATGCCGTCGAAGCGCGAGAGCTCGCTCAACTGTGCGGCCTTGCCGCCGACCAGGGCGATCTGGGTGGAGTCGATCTGATCGAAGTCCAGCACGTAGGGACCCATCAAGTGTCGGGGACGGGGTGGAGACCGGGTGCGCGGGCGCCTGACGCGATCATGCCGAGCGGTGGGGATGGGGCGCGTCGCTCCGCCGGAGTGGACCCGGAGTGGGACCGCGGAGTGCGCGAGCGCATGAGGCGACCAGAGTAGGGCCGGACCCCGGGCTTGCCGCAAGCCCGGGGGTGGGCTATATGCTGGAAGTGGCGAGGAGGAAGTACGCTCCGACATCCGCGTCCGATGAGAGCGACTTCAACTCCAGGGAACGCCATCTGGCCAGCGAAGTGCGCGGCAACAGGACATGAGCCGGCAGCCACGTTACCGCCGGGCGTCGCGTTCCGGACTCCGGGCACCGGGCACTCCGGTTCTGGAGGCGTGGGCCGCACCCGCTCATTCACGCTGGTGTGGAACCGCGGTAGGTAGGCAATGAACATGGACTCCAGAAGTGCGCCTGGAGCCCGGCAACGAACGATGAAGGGAAGCGACACGCGGCCCGATGGTGAGCGGGCAATTCCCGCTTCGGGCGGTCTACGGCAGGTCCTCCCCACCCGGCACGAATCCGGTGCAGCGCCTCAGGCGGTGGAGCCCACGGCGTCCGCCATTCCACAGCCCGTACTTCCTGATCGACAGACCCATGTAAGTCGAGCACGTCGGCGTGAAGCGGCAAGCCCGCCTCCGCTGAGCAGGCACCACCTTCCGGTAGATACCGATCGTCGCCAGTGCCAGCCAGGCCAGTGGATTCAGGAACCAGAAGCGCGCCCGCGGCGGCGCCGCCCGGGCCACCGCCTCGGCGGGATTGCTGACGTCGAGTGAAATGACGACGTCAATCAGCCGAACTGCAATCCCTCTCATCTGGTCTGCATCGTTCAGTCTCCTCCATGATCACTCGTCGTGCATGCTCGAGCAGATCATCGAACGACACATCCTGCCGCAGTTGTTCCCGCGCGTGCAGCAGCGCGGTCCGGATGAGTCGCTCCGGCCAGCACGGATCGCGGCGCAATGCCGGCTGCGACAACAGTGCCTGCAGATCGTTGTTCGCGGTCTCGAGTCGCGCCGCGATCGCGGCGAGGTCGGCATCCTCCGTGAACGTACGTGCCAGCAGGCGTGCGATGGCATCGCTTAGCGCCGGACCGTCGTGCTCGTCCCGCAGGGCAGCGAGGAGCGCCGGCCCGAAGACGTCCACGACCTCGACGAAGTCCCGTCCGCGGTGCTGCGTGATCAGGTGCCGGTCACGCAGCGTTCGCATCCGATCCAGAGTTCCGGCGGCCCCGGCACTGGATGAGAGGACGCTGGTCGCGGCGCACAGTGGGGCAATGTACAGATTGACGTCGCCCCACGGCTCGACAATGCCTGCGATCACGGTAATGCCCTTCGGAATTGTCCGGTTGAGCAGGTCGTGGCCGTACTGTCCGTTGAGGGAGTGCGACAGACCACTGCGGATCTCCTGATCTCCCGCCGAGAATGGGCTCCCTACGCTGTCGATCCAGTAATTGACCAGCCGCGCCGTCACGGTCGGCGGATCGATGAACAACCGCACCTCGACACGCAGGTCAGCCGTCGCATTCCCGAACGTGCCGGCGCAGCCGGTGAGTTCGAAGTCGAAATGAACGTTGAGAATGTGGGATCGGAGCAGCGACCGCCCGACGGCGTTGAAGCTGCCGCCCATACATCCCCCCGGCCCCGTGGAGTTGAACGAGGTCCGGGCGTAGATGTTCTTCACGTTATCCGACAGGCGCTGGTCAGTCGCCAACGCGTTGTCGGCGAATCCCTGGATCGTGGCCTGGGCCCCCTGAGCGATCCCGTCGCCGTTGGGTGTGATTCCAGTGGCGCCAGCCACCATCCCTTGCGAAACCGGCGACAGCTCGACGACGGAAGCGTTGGGATCGGGGTCCAGGTACAACACTCCATGCTCGAAGACGGCGTAGGTCGCTCCCACGGGGGGCGAGCCAGTCAGTTGGAGCACATCAGTCGACGGAGCGCCGAGTGGCCCGTCAAACTGACCCGTCTGATCCCAATAGTGGTATATGGGACCATAGAGCACGCTCGCGCACGTATCCGGCGTCGAGATGATGATCCCATCGGGGAAGTACTGCCAGAAGATGTACCCCGTCCCGACCAGCCAGCGCGACCAGATGGGCGAAGTCGGAATTCCGCCCAGTTTCTGGTCGAGGCTGCTCCCGAGGATCTGATAATGACGAACTTCGACAGGGTCGTTGTCGTTGTCGGCCGCCCGCTGGCCTCTGATCTGTGCCATTCTGATCCCTCCCCACGCATACCGTCGCGCCGTTGGATCTCGTTCCGGAAATTCACGGCAACAAATGGTCCCGATCGCAGTCGTGGGTCGCTTCGCATACATGCCGCCGTCGAGTACTGCGCGGGGACGAGCCGCCGAGCCCCGGCACAGTACAGGACGGCAGACGTCGGTATCATCGTCACACGATCCGACTACGACCCGTCGCCCGTCCGCTTCGCGCTCATCGTCGCGCCACCCTGCTCGAGGGTGAAGCCAGTTGCCCGACCGTCCTCCATCTTGAAGGTGAAGCGGATGGACGGATCGACGGCGACCCCGAAGACGTGGTCGCCGTACGGGACCAGCGTCTGCGCCCCCTGACCTGCGGGCATGACAGTCAGCCCCGACGAATCGCTGCGGACGCTGACAGCGAGCTGCTTGCCATCAGGTAGGGCGACCTCGTAATCGCCGACGTACCGCGCACGCTCGGCCGCCGTCAGCGATACCGGCGTGGGTGGCCGCTTCAGCGGCAGCCCGAGCGCGGCGCGCGCGACATTCGCCAGTAGCGGCCCCGGATTGCCCGCACTCGAATTGGTCAGCACCGTCACCGCCAGCGAGTCGGCCGGGAAGTAGGCATTGGCGCTGGCGAAGCCGGGTATCCCCCCGTCGTGGGTGATCATGACGTGGCCCTCGAGCGTGGTCGCGACGAGCCCGAAGCCGTAGTTATGAGCCGCCGCCGCGCCTTCAGGCGTCGTCATGGCGCGATACGACTCGGGGCTCACGACCCTGCCCGTGGCGAGCATCCTGTCCCAGCGCGCGACGTCGCCGACGGTGGAGCAGAGCGCGCCGGCCGAATAGGGCTGGGTCATGCTGAGGAAGACGGTGTGATGCCAGGTGCCAGCGCCGGCCGGGTCGTAGCCAGGCGCCCGGCCCGGCAGCACGCGTACCATGTCGCAGTACCAGCTATCCTCCAGCCCGAGCGGTCGCAGGAGTTTCTGCTCGATGAACCGCGGATAGGGTACCCCGGTGACGTGATCGAGCAGCATGCCGAGCACGACGTAGCCGGTGTTGTCGTAACGCCAGTCGGTGCCGGGCGCGAACCACATGCTATCAGCGGCAGTGATGGCGACGATGGTGTCGGGCGGCATGTCCTCCCGCCAGCGCCGCGCCCAGCGCTCTCCAACGTCGGTGTAGCTGGGGATGCCGGAGGTGTGGTTGAGCAACTGGCGGACAGTCACTGACTGCCATGTTGTGGGCAGGCCGGGGACATGCAGGGAGATCGGATCGTCGAGGGCGACCTTACCCTTCTCGACCAGTTGCATGACGGCAGCGGCGGTGAACTGCTTGGTGATTGAGCCGATGCGGTAGAGTGTGGTGGCCGAGGCTGGGACCTGCTGGTCGAGGTCGGCCTGGCCGTAGCCGTGCAGGACGAGGGTGTCGGTGCCGCGGAGGACGGCGATGGAGACGGCGGGGGCTTTGTGGGTGGCGATGAAGGACTGGGCGAGCGAGTCTATCGTGGCGCGGAGGGGGGTGGGGGCGGGTTGAGCATGGGCTGGTTGCGAGGTGAGCAGGAGCGCGGTCAGGGCGAGGAGCGTACTGCTGAGGCAGCGACGAACGGGCTTCGATAACGCGTGATACATCTGCATAGTTCCGTGGTGGAGCTGTCGACAGAGGTCTGTGGGCGGCGGGAAGTCCAGGATCTCACCGCATCATCCGCGCTAGCGACCCGCTACGAATCATCTGAGCCGTAGAGGACTCTGCTGGTCTGCTTCGCTGCATCGCCGAGAAGCGGTTCTCGGGAGATGGCCACGCGACATCCCGCTCGAATCTGCCAGGCCGCCCGAGGATCGTTCGAATGTCGCTGCCTGCTCCTCGTCCTGGAGCCTGACATTGCGCCTGTGCACCGAGTTCATCGTTCTTCTGGCTCATCAGGCTGCCGTGGAGTATTCGCGGCGCCTCGGATTTTGCGGGCCGGTGCCGATCTCGCGCACGAGCTTCAGGGCCATCCGCGCCGCGAAGCGGGTTCGCGTGGCGCGCGGTATCAGGTTGATTTGTTCAACGATCTGGCGTGTGGCGAATCCTTCGGGCGTGCGCAGCATCTGCACGATCGCCCGATCAGACTATCGAACGTGGCGGCGTGGGCCAGCTCCATATGCATGCAAATCGAAAGCGGATACCCACCTCTTCCGCCGTCGAGGTTGCGAGTCAGGCGTCGTAGAACCCGGCGAACATCCGCTGGACTCCGCTGCACCACTGCTCGACCACACCGAGTTCGTAAAAGACACGGCCGATCAACGAAGCGCAACGGTGGGAGACGCCGAGTGGTGAGTCGCCCACGGCAAGGCCTAATGGGAGCAGGCCCGGGTTTTTGACCTCAGGCGGTCGTCATTGATCGTGTTGCGATCCATGCCAAGGGACCGGCCGGCCTAGACCTGGGCGTCGAGGGGAGGCATTGCAACCGATCCCTGCCGACAGCACTATGCCACCAACTGTCGGCATCCGGCGCCCGTGATGTTCGGTCAGCAATCCGAGGATGTGAAGTTCTGCCGCGTCAGCCCCCGAGCGGGTGCGAAGGACTCAGAAGCCGCTCGGAAGGCGATCACTTCCGAGCCAAGGGCGGGCATTAGGCGCTCGTCGAACGTCTCGGTGGTGATGGCGTCGTCCGCGCGGCGGTCGATTGAGTCGCGCCACCTGCGACTAGTTGCAGCGATGTTCGAAGTGTGCATTCGCGACCCCTACCTGTTGGGGCGTCAGCTCCCAATGGGTGCCGTGAGCATCAAGTGCACGGGCAAAGTTTCGACGAAGCCAGGACCGTAGGGTCTTAGGATCGATGGCGAGGCGCTTCGCAATTTCTACTGGTGACATAGTCGTCCTCCCCTTCTAAGGTGTAGTGGCGGACATCGGATCCTCGTCTCACTCGTGCTCGTTCACCGCGAACGCGTCGTCGAGCCAAGGTCCCCGATATCGGCGTGCGTGGAACTCACTTTCCGTCGGCATTGCCGAGGACTTACGTCTTGGTGCATGTAGAAGCTCGGGTGCGAGCGGGTCATTCGGTGCAAACAGAGCGACTCTCATTCAAATCGTCCGTCAATCATAACCCAGCGTTAGATCGCTGATCACGCATCTAAGCCGACGATCGCACCAATGAACTGATCGACTGCCTCGGCAGCGCGAGTTGGGATTTTCAGTATGGTGTGGCCACCGCGACGGGCGACGTTGAACTTTATCTGACCGCCGGATCGGCTAAAGTAGGGCTTGTGCTGCGCAATGAAGGATCGCGGCAGACAAAGGTCGATCACCGGACCTACATCTGGCTTGCATAGCAATACCGCAGCGTCAAATGCATCCTCGCCAAGGCCAAGAAACCAGCGATTCGGTTTGCGCTCCGTCGCTACTGCGATTCCAATGCGCCCACCGCTCGGAGTTGAATAGATCGCTCCACGCTGGTGGATGAGCGGAAACCCGATACTTGAGGAGCGCTTCAGAAAGTCGCTCCGTATTTGAACGCCATGTGCCCGACCCGCCACTTGCACGGCGGCGGCAATGGGTAGATCAGGCGCAGCACTTGTGCGGCTCTCGGGCGATGCGCAGGCAAGGAGCGCTCGCGCCTCGACGCCAAGATCCTCCATCCTCCCGAGCAGAGACGCAGTCTGCCTGAGCTCATCATTCAGAGAGAGTAGCGTACGTGTATCTGCCGCGCGCGCCGCGGCAGATATTCTTGTGATCAGTTGGGCCTGATGCGCCTCCAACTGTTCTCGCGCGGCGACGGTCATAGTAATCTCCAGTGGCGGTAAGGCAAGGTCAGCGTCTTACCTACCTTACTACTTACCCCTTCACACCGCAAGGGGCGGACGGTCGCCCAGTTAACGCTCGCCAACAAAAGCCGCAGCGCCCGCTATCTTCGCTTGCCACGCCTGACCGGTGATCGCGCGCGAGACAACAACTCCTTTGGCCTACTACTCCAGTCGCTTTCCAAGACCGATCTGTTCATCCTCGACCACTGGGGCCTCGCGCCCTGGCCGACCGGAAGCGTCGCGACATCATGGAAATGATCTATCGATGGGCGACGCTCGTCACGAACTAGATCCCCGTCGACAACTGCCATGATCTGCTGGACGATCGCACTCTCGGCGAAGCAATCCCGGACCGTCCTATCGATAATGCGCACCGCATCACGATCCCCGGTGCCTTCCTCAGACGCTGGCCAAGACGCCGCCTGAACACTGAACAGCCGGGGATTCGGGGTGTGTCCCGAGGTCAGTTGAAATTCAGGTGACGCCGCACGATGGCGCGGCTCACGCAGCCGCGCCGGCGGTCATGGGTAGTTTGGGGCTGAGAGCTTTCACGAGCAAGGGCAGCTTCTCATAACCCTTCACTCGTCGGAACTGCGCTTCCACGAGCCAGAGCGCTGAGGCGCACCAGCGCAGCCGCTGCTCGCTCGTTCGCCAATGGTCCACTCGCTCGGTCCTGGCCTCAAGACGCGCCATCACGCTCTCGATCAGGTTCGTCGTCTTGAAGCTCACGCCAAGCTCCGGGAACACGCCCAACCGATGCAGCGTCAGCGTCTCCTCCAGCCCCTCCTCGAGACTCGCCGCAGCCGACTCGTTCCGCACGCGCAGTTCCTTGGCGAGCCTCAGGAGCGCGCGCTTGGCGTCAGCGTACGTCGGGTGCGCATAGGCGGCCTGAAGCTTCCGCCTCCAAGTCTGCTGCTCGCCCTTGGGCAGATAGCTCACCACGTTCTCCCGCTTGTGCCACTGGCACCGCTGGACCGTTACCTCCTCGCCGAACACGTCACGTACGGCAGCTCTCAGCCCCTTCGCCCCGTCGAGCACGGCGAGCAGCGGACCGGAGGTGGGGAAGCCGCGCTCCCCGAGCTCGCGCAGGAAGCTCGCGATGACGCGTTTGTTCTCGCTCGCCGTCTGTACGAGCCCCAGGATCCGCTTCTCCCCCGTGGTAGTCACTCCGAGAGCGATCACCATCTGCTCCCTGGCGAAGGACTTCCCGTCGAGCATGAGCACGAGCCATTCGGCGTCGTCGAGCCGCCGCTCCTGCAATCG
>JACDJB010003580.1_pt1 | contig 10138 bp, 6 predicted proteins | sample 7454121 | NCBI WGS metagenome assembly JACDJB01 (sample SAMN14253290, study PRJNA609438) | sludge metagenome | isolation source: sludge after 25d culture with pyrite | collected 2018-12-20 | reverse complement strand
TATCAGTAAACGAGGTTCTGTTGATCATTTTACCATAATTACTTCCGAAATTTCCACGGGTCATGAAGCTTACAACATGATTTTTAGTTATGAAATAGTCAGCGCCAGCCTTGTAATTATGCGAACTTCCATCATAAGTTTCTGTATTTTTTATCACCTGAGATGCGCCCTGCAATTCCGTTCCGGTAAAGCGGCGGACAGCATCCATCGAGTTCCAGCCTTCCCAATGATAATTCGAATAATTCCCGTACAAGTTCAGTTTCCCAAAATTCATATTGAGATTTGCACCTCCGTTCCAGCCAATCTTACTGGCGATATTCAGTCCGCCATTCACCGTTCCGTTAAAACCAGGGGCTCTGGTATGTTTTGTCTTGATATTAATAATTCCGGAATTACCCTCGGCATCATATTTTGCAGAAGGATTTTCTATAATTTCGATGCGTTCCACATCTTTTCCCTGCATACTTTTCAACCAGGAAGCCAACTGCTCTGCAGATAAATAAGTTGGCTTGTCATCGATCATTACACGCACACCCTGCATCCCTTTCAGCGTAATATTATCGTTGTTATCAATACTCACTCCCGGTAACTTTCGCAAAATTTCATACACATTTTCCGATGCAGAAGTGATAGATGCCTCGGGATGTATAACCGTTTTATCAACAGCCTGCTCGATGAATTCCTTTTTTGCCACCACCTCAACGGCTTTCAGCATTTCAGCTTGTTCGTTCAGGACAATATTCCTTTCAATCACAGTTCTTTTTCCATCCACAATCAGTTTTTCCGAGTCGTGTTTCTTATAACCAACCATACTTACCGACAACACATATTCACCTTTATCAACCTTACTTATATTAAACTCGCCTTTCTCATTACACACCTCACCTTTAATAACTTCTCCCGTTTTAGGACTAACCAACACGGCAGTTGCATATTCAACAGGTTGATTTTGTTCGTTTACCACTTTACCTTTGATAATTGCCATTTCAATCTCGGCATGTACAGGAAAAATCATTGCCTGTATAACCGCTGCTGCGATTACAATTCTAATAGGAATAATTGTTTTCATTTATAATTTAGTTTGACAGAAAATAAGATTTAAGTATAGATTATATTACACCTGTTATGACAATTTTATCATCACTGAAAATATGCATTTGATACGGGGTACTACCCATGCTAAAGAACTGATGACGTGCATTGATATCATTTTTACACAAATACATTCTGTCAGCCTTATTGTTCACATAAAAGAATGCGTCAGACGGGTGATCGAATTTCTTGTTGTTAAAGCGAAAACCATTCTTAGCCTTCTTTAGCGGAGTACTGAAAAGTTCGTTACGCCGAAACTGATTAAGGCATCCGTAAAACAGCACGTGTTTTTTCAGGTCTTTTTTTGTTACTTCATATTCTGACCGGTATACGAACTCAGGACGAAACTGATCATTTTCCCAAAAAATGGCGTTTTCAATATCAGCTTTATCAATCGCGCTCAACTCACAAGTTTCCGGTACAACGATCAAAACTGTATCCGTTTCGAAAAATTCTATTAGTAAAGTCTGATTCTTGTCTGAAGAGGAAAACATATTGTCTGAACTATAAACATGTATGCCGGTAAATAATAATACTGCAAAAACCGATAACCTAAATAAATATTGATTCGTTTTCATAATTTGAAATTTTAATTCTTGTTTTAATGACGATTCAAAAAAAATAATATTACATCGATGTTTGTATTTTAGACGTAACGAGTTGCCGGTTTGGATTTAATTTTGAAAAAATTATTTGTTAAAGTTATAATACACGCCGAAAATCAGACTCTGCCAGCAGACATAAAAAATCTCATTCCGAATACCGTTAAGATACTCAGAATGAGATTCATTTATTAAAAAAATTTTAGATACTACTGGCAGATAAAGGAAAGATCTACTTCCGGATAAATCTGGAAACAACCTTTTGATTTGTTGTAGTTATTATCTTTACAAGATAAAATCCCGGAGATAATCCGTTAACAGGAATTATTGACACATCTCCTGTTTTATGCAATATTTTTTGTCCACCGGCGCTATAGACCTCGATACCCTGAATTAAATTCGCTCGGATAAATTCAAGATTATCACGGACAACATTATATTTTAATCCGGGCAAATCATCAGCAACAGAATGAACTGCGGTCAATCCGACCTCGGCCGGCACGCCCAATGCACCAAACTCCGAAACGGGAGTAACTTTGTAAACAGAATTCACGTCAATATTCAACTGGGTTTCAGTCGTGATCAACTCCGGTTCGCCGTCTTTGGCAATAACATAGCAAATCGCCCCATCCACTGCATCCCATGACATCAAGCCTCCGTTTATGCCAATCCGCTGAATTGCCGAAGTGGTTTCCGTCTTCCTGCCGGCATCCCACGAATCGGCTCCTGCCAATACACTTTCACGGGTATAAGTTGCAGCTTCTGTTTCTGTTAAAACAGCGACCGGACTACTACCGGTAATCACATTATTACCAGCATCGGTATAAGAGAAAAAGCGGTTACGCTGCGATAAATCTACGGGATAACCAGAAGCATTCACGCTTCCATACTCAGCAAACAGAGCGGGTATTGCACTCATGTTAATCCAAGCGCCGGAAGCCGGCAAAATATTCATCTTCGTGTTCAGATACACCGTACGAGGTTCGTTTTGCCAGGGACGTCCCAGGTTATAAACTCCATCCTGCGACCCGGCGCCATCAATGGTACAATCGCTGAAGACATATCCATAAGTATTCGTTGCACTGGTTGAAGGGGCCACGATCACATTGGCTGTCGACCTGTCGTGCACATATAACAAGCACTGGTCGAAATAACATACCCCATTTCCGAAGATAAAGTCAACCGTACCGCGGATATCGCACTTCAGGTAATACTGACGGTGAGAGCCGGTGTTGGACGTGAGATGCGTATCCTGATAACCATCGAGTAACACATTTTTAAAAACGGCTTTGTCGGCATACACTTTCAGAGCAACAGCCTGACCGGCGCCTATACCTGCCGTGTTCCGCACCGTTATATTTTCACAATAAAAATCATCCGCCAGAATTTCCAGTGTCTGGCAGGTAGAAGTCGTATAACCATCCACACCACTTCTGCGATTACCGGTAATAATAACTCCATCGCGACTCTGACCGGTTAAGCTCACGTGATTTTTTGTTTTGGCCAATGTCGGATATTCGGGATAAACTCCGTTTTTGACAAAAATCAGGAATTGAGACGCATTGTTAAGCGGTACCGCATCAAAAGCCGACTGAATGGTCAAACCATCACCTGAGCCATCAGCAGCCACCACAAAATCAAATACTTTCGGTGTTACTGCAGGTTTTGCACGGGTCGTAAACGTGAGTGTAAAGCTAAGACAATCGTTATCAAACATATCCTTGAAAGCGCCTGCAGGAACAGCCAGCGTGTAATTAGTGGCATATTTCAGATTGCTGTAAGGCAGGGTCACGTTCTTTCCAACTACACCCGGAGTAAGCGCTTTACCATCTAACTGAATATTGCCTGTTCCTGTCTTTACATTTTCACTGAAAATCAATCGCACAGTTCCGTTAACAGGTACATCAGCGGCCGATACCGCAGGCACACTTGAAACAACTACCGGAGGCTGACCATCATCTATCGGACTATTATCGGCATAAGCAAACACCTGCACATCATAAAACCAGAGTTGGGCTGTGTTGTACATCAAACGGAGTGTAACCGGCACCGACGACTGAGCAGCGGCAGAACGAATCGTGTTGCGGTCGTTGTTCCCAAGTATGAAAGTTTCGATTGTATTCCAACTTGTGCCATCGGCCGATAATTTTTGCAGGTAATACTCCTGCGGAACCGTTCCTCCACCCGACTGAATATAAAAACTAAGTTCGCCAACTGATGGAAGTTCCGGCAACTGTACATAATTACATTTGAAAGCATAGGTATAAGTTCCGGCATTTCTCGCTCCAGCACTTGCTACACCACCAAATTCCACATTATAGCCATTGATATTCTGAGTTACCGTACCCGAAGATGAAGAAGGAAAAGTAATCGCATCGGGGATAAAACCGAATAGCAAATCTCCTTTGGCATCCACTTCCGTCCTGAAAGTAAAAGAAGTGCCCGCATAAGGATTACCCGAAAGATCTGTAATAGCTCCCGAAGGAATGTCGACCGTGTATTCCGTATCATAAGCCAGACCGCTGTAATTCAGATATATCAAATTACTGTTAGAAGCTGATACTGCTGCTGATAAAGATTTCGTACCAATTGTAATACTGGAAGTCCCGGCCTGACAAGATTCACTCATAATCAGCGAAATAAATCCATTTACCGGCAACACAGCATCACCCGTAACCGACGATTTAGTCAGTGTAGGTAAAATGGTGTCCGGTGTCTTATAATTCAATCTGGTTTCGGATGCAGTTGACGTATTAGCGGCATTTTTAAACGCTCCGGCAGGAATCACCAATTCATACGAACGGTCAGTTAATAAACCACTGTATTGAATCGTAATTGTTTCGTTTTGAATACTGATGTTTTGTTCATCAATAATCTCATCCCCTATTCTGATGTCGCCCGTACCACGGCTTATATTTTCAGAAAAGACAATAGTAATAGCGCCTGACACCGGGATAGTTGCATTGTTGGTTGGCGTTACCGACTGCACAACCGGCGGGATAGCCACGCCGGTCACATTGCCCCAGATTTTCAAATCAGAGAGGAAAGCATATTGTCCGGGCGCTAAGTTCGTAAATTTCAGGGCTACATTTTCTTCATTGATCGTCAGATTGACTGCCATCCCCGAACTCGGGTTACATACGGCGTTGTGAATGCTCACCCAATCCGCATCATTGGCGCCCTTTTTCCACACCTGAAAACCCCGGTTACTGCCGGTGGTACATTCTACGAACCACACTTTCGTGATAGATTTCAATGGAGATATTTCAATCGACATTGAAACTCCTTCTGTTACCACTTCCGTGTTTTTCTGCATTTTCAAACAACCGGCTGTCGATAAACTGTTGGTCGTCTCGTCTTTAGCATATCCGCCGGGCAAAACCGAAACACCATGCATAGTATATACCAGCGCTTCATCGGATATCATGGTGGTTTTGTTTACTACCAAATCAGGATTAGCGGTTGTAGCTGTGAAACCTGTCCAGAATTGAAAATTTTCATCTACCAATAATTGCTCCGTTTGAGCAGATAATGTTGTTACAAGAAGAAAAGCTATCACAAAGGATAGACTAAGTGATTGTAAAGATCTCATGGCATTAAATTTTAATTTACAATGCAAAACTAAAATAATTGATGTGGAAAGATGTGGATAATTAAACGTTTTAGGTGTATTATTCACTATTCATTATGCACGAAATCACTTATTTGTAATTTCTTTAAACCTTTTGCTATTTAGCCCAAAATGTTAAATATTTAATTTAAATGAAAAATATTTCACTAATTATTTGGTAGTTACAAATATTTTTTCGAACCTTTGTGATATCATTTTAATATCATATTAAATAAGATTATTATGAAAACAAAAGAAGAAGTTTTTAGTGGTGTAAAATTAGCGGGTATCCCTATGCTGATTTTCAATTTTCTGTTTTTGGCCGGTATTGCCGGTGTATTCAGCTGGGCTGTAGATGCCGGACTCCCCACTGCTACAACTACCATCATTATGATTGTACTATCCGTTCTGTTCATTCTCAACTGTTTATTCTGGGGTGGATTTATGCAGATTGAACCTAATGAAGCCCGGGTGATGATTTTCTTCGGGAAATATGAAGGAACAGTAAAAGAAAACGGGTTCTTTTGGGTAAATCCATTCTATACCAAGAAAAAACTTACCTTGCGTGCCCGCAACTTAGACGCAGACCCCATCAAAGTCAATGACAAATCGGGAAATCCCATCATGATCGGAATGGTGGTAGTATGGCGGGTAACCGACACCTACAAAGCCTCATTCGACATCGACAACGCTTCAATGACTACAACGATTCCCGGTACTCCGGCATCCGACAATGTGAACCAGAAAATGAAAGCTTACGAGAATTTTGTGAAGATTCAATCGGACGCAGCTTTGCGTAATGTGGCCGGGATGTATGCCTACGATCATGGAGCGGGAACAGACGACTCTGACCTAACGCTCCGTTCGGGCGGAATTGAAATCAATGAGATTCTTGAGAATCAGATTAACGAAAGATTGACAATTGCAGGAATCGAAGTACTTGAGGCTCGCATTAATTATTTAGCTTATGCTCCTGAAATCGCGGCCGTAATGTTGCGTCGTCAACAAGCAGATGCCATCATCGCCGCCCGTGAAAAAATTGTGGATGGTGCTGTCGGTATGGTTAAAATGGCTCTGAACAAATTATCCGAAGAAGGTATTATTGACCTGGATGAAGATAAAAAAGCTGCTATGGTAAGTAACCTGCTGGTGGTACTTTGCAGCGAAGAGAATGCACAACCGGTATTAAACACCGGAACCTTACACCAATAAAACCGGATTGGCTTGGCAAAAGAGAACAAAAATAAAAGTTTTGTCCTGCGCATCGATGCCCAAACCATGGATGCCATTGAAAAGTGGGCTGCGGATGAATTCCGCAGCACCAACGGGCAGATTTTGTACATACTCGATCAGGCATTGAAGAAAAGCGGCAGGATTTCGAAGAAAAACAAAGGAGCTGACCCTGAGTAACATCATTTATACAGGAACTCGACCACATGAGTCACAGAAGAAAAATCATATAAACATGAAAAAAATCAATCAAACAACCCTGTTTTTAATCCTGACTTTTTCCATCAGTTTTTTAATAGCTGGAATATACAAACTCAACGGAGGAGGGAGTCATGACCGCACCGGATTTATGATTTTAGGAATAATCTATATGTTTATTCCAACAATCGCTGTTCTTATTGTAAAAAAGCTGATTCACCGGGAGAAAATTGCAACTGATTTACTGATTTCATTTAAGATCAACAAATGGTTTTTCGTCGCCTGGTTGATCATACCTGTTCTTGCTTTTCTGACCTTTGGCATCAGCTTATTATTTCCGGAGGTGATTTACAGTCCCGATATGTCGGGCATGTTCAGTCGTTTCGAATCCATGATGACTCCGGAGCAGGCTGAACAGATGAGAGCTTCAGTCGAATCGCTCCCGTTACATCCTGTTTGGATTACCCTGATGCAGGGTTTGATTGCCGGCATCACTGTCAACGCCATCGCCGGTTTCGGAGAAGAACTGGGATGGAGGGGATTTCTATTGAAGCAATTCAAAGACATGAACCTCATTAAAGCATCCATCCTCATCGGTTTTATCTGGGGTATCTGGCATGCACCCATGATTTTAATGGGACATAATTATCCCGATCATCCGGTAGCAGGGGTATTCATGATGACAATTCTGTGTATCTTACTATCAGTCATCTTCTTATACATCACCATAAAATCGAAATCGGTTATTGCCGCAGCCATCCTGCACGGCACCATGAATGCAACCAATGGCATCTCCATTATGCTGATAGAAGGCGGCAACGATTTGACGGTGGGAATGCCCGGCCTAGCCGGATTTATTGCACTGATCATTGCAATTGCTGTTTTGTTTGTGTACGACCGGTACATCAGTAAAGAAAAGATATTTGCAAATAAAATGAGTAAATTTCTATCATAAAGAATAATTTACAAAAATCTTCTGTATGGGAATGCTCTCAATGGACATAAGAGAGTTCCAAAAAATAAAAATCATTAATATTACTGAAATAAAATAATCTAATCTGAAACGAACATGAACTAACTTAATCAATTGTTATATTTATTTGCTTTGTAATAGAGATACAGGCGAAGTGTTGACTTTCACCTGTAATATGTACACCACACCTTGGAATGCAAACCAGACAATCTCTCCCAATACAGGTTTTAGTATAAATGATTTAGGAAATAACTCCCATTCACATCGGGTTTTCACAGGGAGGAAACTATAATGTAGAGATTTCAGCAACTGTTTATCCAAACCCTGCAACCGACCGGCTTACAATCGAGCTAACGGCAGATGAAACAGAAAACGCGGACATCCTTTTGCGTACTACAAGTAAAACGGTGGTAGAACCGTACATCATCCAGCTCTGGCACGAGCGAAACGGGATGGTACGCGAAATTAAAAGCACGGAACACGTAACGCACATCTCCTTGCTGGGTTTACCCAAAGGAATGTATTTCGTACATGTGATAAAAGAAGGCGAAGTTGTTCAGAAACAGATATTGTGGGTGAAGTAATGGTGCAACATGTTGCATGGAAAATTCATCTTTAGAGATAAAAACAAGATATAAACAGTCGACATTGTTGTTCTTGTTTTTATTTTTTAGCTTTACCACGCTATAATACCTTAAATAATTAATGACCAATGCTTATGAAAACTACGACTCCGCCTGACTGTTGATTCCGTCGACAAACCGATTTTGTAGGCGGAAAAAGAAATCCATAACTCCAATTTATTCACTTCAAAAAAGAAATATTATGAAAAGAAAAACATTTTTATTTAGCGTAATCGCCCTGTTTCTGCTAACAGCAGGAATAGGGTGTGAGAAGAACAAGGATTACGAGGTTCCTACGCAACTGACCGATACTCGGTGGGAACTGGCCGGAATAGTGGATGCAAAGACCGGGGAAATCACTCCCCTTACACCGAAAGGCAGCTACTGGTTTAAATTTATTTCCGAAACAAAAGCCAGAGGAGGTTCAGTGTTGAATATTATGGCAATAGATCTCACATCACCTCCTTTTTTTAATATAGAGACAGAAATTGGAGATAGCCATAACGGTGATGCCGCGTTGTTCTACCGCATCATAAAGACGCTCGAATCGTACACATGGGAAAAGAATGAGTTGAAATTTTTCTACGACAATAAACAATACTACTTACTTTATAAATACTCGAAGTCATGAAAAGAATAATACTCTCTATTTTAGGATACTTGTTTTTTATACAATTTTTAAGCGCGCAAATAACGACCAATGAAGTTCCTTTTAGTTTCGGAGTCACTTCCTCTCAATTATTAAGAGATATTTCTACACAAGAGCTATCTGCTCCGGATATGACGATAATACAGGCGCAAGATAAAGTCAAAGACGCTTTACCGGGTGGCCCTTTGCGATTTGCTTATCCCGTAAAAGTGCATTACACATTAGCTAATTCCGGTGTGTGGCAAACGTTAGAAGACGGCAGCAAATTGTGGAGGCTAAAGGTCAGATTGCCGGGAGCCCTTTCTACGAATGCTCTATACGATAAGTTCCGGTTGCCTAAAGGTGCAAAGTTCTATGTGTATAGTGAAGATACAAGGCAATCTATCGGGGCCATAACCTCCGAGTATCTTGATAACGAGTCAAATAGTGCATTTGCATTTTCAACCGGCTTGATATATGGAGAAACGGTTACTTTCGAATATTATCAACCTGAGACCGTGCGTGAAGAAGCGGTTATATCTATCTCTCGCATTGATTATGGATACAGGTATGTCAACAGTCCTTATACTGTCCGAACAAGATCTTTTGATGACTCCGGCGACTGTCAAGTAAATGTAAATTGTCCGGAAGGAGCGGATTGGAGAATGGAAAAGGATGCTATTGCCAGAATTATGGTTGTCTCGGATTACGGATCAGGATGGTGTTCCTGTTCATTGGTTAATAATACCAATAACGACAACACTCCCTATGTATTGACAGCTGATCATTGCTTGCAAAATGGTTTTGGTCAGTATCTGTTTGATGCGATTAGCAATCCGAATGCCTCTCAATGGGTTTTCTATTGGGGTTATGAACATCCGGGTTGTTCCGATGGCAACGAACCGGCTCATCGGTCAACTGTTGGAGCTACCGTGGTTGCGAACAACGGATCATCTGATTTTGCTTTACTTCGATTAACGCAAGACCCACGTAATTTAGCCGGATTTACACCTTATTACTTGGGTTGGGATCGTTCCGGAAATCCGGGAACAAGCGGTGTCGGTATTCACCATCCGAGTGGAGATGTAAAGAAAATTGCTACTTTAAATAATCCGCCAAATAATAATTGGGCTGGGGATACTAACTTTTGGAGTCTCTATTGGAATGCGACTTTAAATGGAT
>JACDJB010003579.1_pt1 | contig 10139 bp, 8 predicted proteins | sample 7454121 | NCBI WGS metagenome assembly JACDJB01 (sample SAMN14253290, study PRJNA609438) | sludge metagenome | isolation source: sludge after 25d culture with pyrite | collected 2018-12-20 | reverse complement strand
GGTGGGCATTCCGTTGAGTGGGTGCGCCGTGAGTAGCCCAACGGGTGTGGCCGATGGCCGCGCGTCCGGCCAGCGGCGCGGCACGTAGCAGCGCCTCCAGATTGGACAGCTTACCGACGTCCCGGCGGATATCAATCGCGCCGCCCTCTCCGAGCGCGGCAATCCCGGCCGAGTCATAGCCGCGATACTCTAACCGCTTCAATCCTTGCAGAACGATCTGGGGGGCCTGTTCCGGCCCGATATAGCCAACAATACCACACATGGTCAACCTCCGTGGGTTGGGCGCAGACGTGGCCGCCGGCTGCTCCGGCTCAGGCGGGCCGATGGCAATAGGCCACAGGCGATGCCCGACCGGCAGCCGTCTACGCATATGGTGGCGTTCCCGCTGTTTGTCGTGACGTGGGGACGCCCCTTCAAGGAGTGTTCATTGACCAATCGCCGGGCCTTTGTCGGCCGATCGCTCGCACCGCTTTATCGCCCAGGCTCAGTTGAAGGGGCCAAAGTGCGGGAGTTGGTCGCTCCCGGGAGGCATCCGCTGAACTCTCGATTTTCGCCGGGGAGAATCCACAGATTTCACAGATTACACAGATTTTGTGTCCTGTCGTGTGTAGATCTTCGGCTTAGCCCCGCGTCGCCGCGGGGAACCTCCACCTCGTCATCTAAAGTGACCGGTGACCAACAACGAGTGAAGAACGGATTGGTTATTTACTCGTCACTCGTCGCTCGTAACTCGTCACTCTAGATCATGCGCTATCTCGCCCCTGGGACGGCGAGCCGGAGCAGGCCACCGTCCACTATGCAGTTGTTCGGCAACAGGATAACGGGCGGTCGCATCGTTGTCAAGCGGCCGGCGCGTGAAAAATATTTTAAAAACGGGTCATTGATCACAGTGGAGTCTGTTGTCCACTTTCCAGCAGGCCAGTGGCTTCGAATAACGGTTCTGAAATATGCTCCACGACAGTAAGCTGCCGAACTGTGTGGCCACTGACCACCGCGGCCACCGTTAGAGTGATGTTAGATGGGGAACCCACCCCTTGCAGACGGTCGTCTAGTAGACATATAATTCAAAGGTGATCCCCTTTAGAGCAAACGGCTTCCGGGGACAACGCCGTAGTTAGGAAGTGAGTATGATCAACGCGAACCTCTTGTGGGCCATCGGCGGGTTTCTAATCGTCCTGACCCCCATTGTCATCATCCACGAACTGGGCCACTTTTGGGCAGCCAAGCTGACCAAAGTACGGGTCGAGGAGTTCGGCTTTGGATTGCCGCCGCGGGCGATCAAGCTCTTCGAGCGCGGCGGGACGATCTACTCGTTGAACTGGATCCCCGTCGGCGGTTTTGTGCGCCCGGCGGGCGAGGACAACCCGAACGTGCCCGGCGGATTGGCCGGGGCGTCGAAGAAAGTGCGTCTGTTTGTCCTGGCCGCGGGGTCGGGCATGAACTTCATTGCCGCCATCTTCTTTTTCTGGCTGGCCCTCGTTCTGGGCGCGCCAGCAGTGCAGATCGACGGCATCAATCCCGGCTCACCGGCCGAAGTAGCCGGCCTACAGTCGGGCGACGTGGTACTGGAAGTCGAAGACCGTATCGTAATGAACTCCGGCACGCTGGTGAATACCGTCTACGACCGCGCCGGCATGGCGGTCGAACTGCTTGTGTTGCGCGATGGCGAGCGGCTCACTCTGAGCATCACACCGCGCCGGCCCGGGGAGTATGACGCCGCCACCGAGGGGCCGTTGGGTATTGGCCTGGCCGAGGGGCCGCGCATCCGGCGCAACCCATTCGAGGCTGCCGCCGGTTCCCTGCAATTCATGTGGGAATATATCTCCCTCTATGGACGCTTGCCGTCGATGATCATGAACGGCGAGATTACGGCGCAGGAGGCCCGACCCGTCAGTATCGTCGGCATCAGCCAGATTGCCGGCGAGGCGGCCGAATCGTCGGCCAACGGCCGGACGCTTTACCCACTGTTGACGATGGCTTCTTTCATCAGCGTCGCATTGGGCCTGACCAACCTGCTGCCCATTCCCGCGCTTGACGGCGGGCGTATCCTGTTCGTTCTCATAGAGGCTGTGCGCGGCCGTCGCATTGAGCCGGAGCGGGAGGGCATGGTGCACGTCATCGGCATGTTGGTACTACTCGGTCTCATGGCCGTGCTCATTGTTCAGGACATCGTCAATCCGATCATACCTATCCAATAAGCCACTATGACCCAACACCAGGAAAAACCCTTCGCGACCGTACTGGCCGCGCTGCTTACCGACGCAGAGGTGCCGATTCACCAACTCCATCGCCTTTCTGATCTATCGGCGGAAGATTTCGCGCATTTCAAGCGCCAGTGGCCCACGGTCGACGAAGACCGCCGCGTAGCCCTGGCCCGCCACATGGCCGACATCGTCGAGGATAACTACCTCGTTGATTACTCGCCCATCTTTGCCCATCTGTTCAATGATCGCTCCGCCGCCGTCCGCACGGCAGCCCTCGATGGACTGTGGGATTCTGAAGATACCGATCTGGTGTCACCGATCATCAACATGATGCAAACGGACAGCGACCTGGGTGTGCGTGTGGCCGCGGCGCGGACGCTGGCCCACTATATCCTGCTGGCCGAATGGGGACAGATCGACCCGCTGCTGGCTGAGTCGGTTGTAACGGCGCTGCTGGCCGAGTATGAGCGGCCGGGCGTAGCCCCGGAGCTGCAGCGAGCGACGCTCGAGGCGGTCTCACCGGCTGGCCACCCACGCATCGCCGACCTGATTGATGAAGCTTATGAGGAAGGCGACGATGATCTCCAGTTGAGCGCCATTTTCGCCATGGGTAACACATCCGATGAGCGCTGGCTGCCTGTGCTGGAGGCGGAATTGGATAGCCCATCGCCGGACTTTCGCGCCGAGGCTGCGCGGGCGTGTGGCATGATTGGAGACCCGTCCATCATCGATGCGCTGGAACGGCTCATCAGCGACAAGGAAATTGAAGTAGGCATCGCCGCCATTTATGCTATCGGCCAGATCGGCGGCGACCGCGCGGTCGAACTTCTCTCGGCCCTGCTGGAAGACCCTGACTACGAGGAGTATTACGACGCTGTCGAAGAGGCGTTAGACGAGATCGATTGGATGGGGGATGAGTTTGATTTCCTCGCCCCACCGGACGACGATGAAGACGATTCAATCCTCAATGATTTACGCCTCAATTGAACGTCTTCTTCCACGTCCTGACGCAGAACATTTTGCCGATTGCGCTGGTCGCCGCCTGTGGCTATGTGGCGCGGCGGCGCTTTTCCCTGCACGTCGGTAGCCTTTCGACCATCGTCTTCAACGTCCTCAGTCCGGCCCTCGTCTTTTCCTCGCTGGCTACTTCCAAATTGCCGGCCGGCGAACTGGCCGAACTCGTCGGTTTTTCGGCGCTCAACGTCCTGGTTATGGGCGGGCTGGCCTTCGGGTTGGCCCGCTTGTTACGTCTGGACCGGAGCGCCACCGCCACGCTCCTCATCGTCGCCATGTTCGTCAACGGTGGCAACTATGGGCTGACACTGCTGCAACTGCGCTATGGCGAGGACGGCCTGTCTCGTGGCGTGGTCTACTACGTCACCAGCACAGTCATGGTCTACACGGTCGGCGTCTTCGTGGCTTCGCTGGGGCATGCGGGTTGGCGTGAAACGTTACGGCGTATGGCGCGGCTGCCGGCCGTCTATGCCGCGGTTCTGGCGCTGCTGGTCTATAGCTTTCACATCCCCGTGCCCGCGCCGATCATGAGCGGCGTTACGATCCTCGGCGCCGGGGCCATTCCAGTGATGCTGCTTGTCCTGGGGATGCAGATCGCCGACTTGCGGCCGGAGGACGCCACCGGCCTTGTATGGCCCGCAGTTGGCCTGCGCCTGGTCGGCGGGCCGCTTGTCGGTCTGGGGCTCGCCTGGCTGCTCGGCTTGCAGGGTGTCGGCCGCAGCGCCATGATCGTCGAAGCGGCCATGCCCACAGCGGTGATTAACCTCATCCTGGCCACCGAGTTCCACTTGCCCACCTCTATCGTGGCGCGTATAGTAGTCTATTCCACGCTGCTGAGTCCGCTGACCATTGCAGCCACGATCACCATCCTGGGCCTATGATCTCCTTGCCGGCATCCATTCGCGCTTTGGCCGTCGCCGCTTGTCTGGCGTTGCTGCTCGTCTTTCAGGCTGGCGCGCAAGACGAGCCGATGGAGTTACGCTCCACGGCCGATTACGTTTATGGCCAATCGATGAACTTCCACCTCCAGGCCTCCAACGTCGGCGAAGTCGATTCCGTCACTTTGTTCATCCGTCTCGGAGTTTCACCCAACTCTTACGCCGTGGAAGTGCCCATCGCGCCTGACGCGCCGATTGACCTTTCCTACGGCCTCGATCTGTCACAGACGCGCCTGCCGCCCTTTGGCTCCATTACCTATTGGTGGGAATTGGAGCGTGAGATCGGAGCGCCGCTGCGCGTGCCGGAACAGGTGATCAGCTACGTCGATGATCAATTCTCCTGGCGGCAGTTGGCGGCCACGGACCCGCAGGGCGGGGGCAGTGTACGCATCCACTGGACGGGCGACGACGACGCCCTGGGCGACCAGGCGCGTAATATCATCTACGAAATGTTGCCGCCCATTGGCCGTCTCATTCCGCTCGACCACATCGTGCCCTTCGACGTATATATCTATCCATCGTCGGCCGATCTGGGCGCGGCCCTGCGGCTGGCGGGGCGCGAATACACACCGGGACAGACGTACCCCGACCTGGGTGTCGTGCTCGCGGTGGTGGTCAACCCGGAGACATCTGAGGCAGAGTTGCGGCGGGAACTTTCGCGCGGTCTGGTCGAACTTCTCCTCTTTCAGGGTCTCAACCAATTTGCCTACAACATACCCCCCTGGTTGGGGCGCGGTCTGGCCGGAGCCGTACGCGGTCAGCGCGACCCGGCGCTCGACGAGGCGCTGCAGGCAGCCATCACCACCGAAAGCACCATCCCCCTGGCCGAGCTATGCGCCGGGATGCCCCTGGAGACCGACCTGGCTGTGGCCCAGAGCGAGGCGATGTTGGCCTACATTCAGGATAATTATGGGGATGGCGCCGTACGCACGCTGGTGACAGCCTTCGCCGGCGAAGATGATTGCCCGACCGCCATGCAGAAAGCCATGCAATTGACGCCGGAGCAGCTCGAGATGGCCTGGCGGCGCAGCAGCAGCGGCGACCAGAGCACGCGGGCCGTGGCTGAGATCGCCATCTGGCTGGTGCTGGTGCTGGCCGGTTTTGGTCTGGCGGGTTTGTTGCTGCTGCGCCCGCGCCACACTTGATTTTATCAACCTGCCTTAAGGGGCAAGATAAGCAGGCGTGGCTATAATTTCAGATTAATTCATGAAAAAAGAGCGCCACCGGGAACCCCGGTCGTCTGTCCAGGGAAATGATTTATGATGCGTGACTCGGCCCAATTTGCCCCGTTCTACGAACGGATGGTTGCCGCAGATCTCCCCAAGGTTTTCATCGATAACTTTGCCTATTACTACCAACAACTGCTGGCGGGCGATGACGGCATGATTCCTGATAGCACCCTTATGCCCATCGCCTCACTGCCCGATAGCGAGCGCTTGCCAGCCCACCTGTCTGAAATCGGCCGCGCGGCCGTCGGCCAGACAGTGATCATCAAGCTCAATGGCGGGCTGGGCACGGGCATGGGGCTGACCGGGCCTAAATCCCTGCTCGTGGTCAAGGATGGCCTGACTTTCCTCGACATCATCGCCCGACAGGCCATCGACATCGGCGCGCCGTTGCTGCTCATGAACAGCTTCGCCACCAACCAGGAGTCGCTGGCCGTCCTGGCCAGCTACACTGCCTTACAGAGTGAATTGCCCCTCAGCTTCTTACAGCACAAGCAGCCCAAGGTCGTGGCTGCCGACTTTAGTCCTGCTTGTAGCCCCTGCGACCCCGAGCTGGAGTGGTGCCCACCCGGCCATGGCGACCTCTATACGGCGCTGGTCACCAGCGAGACGCTCCCGCAACTGCTGGCGCTGGGGTATACCTACGCCTTTGTCTCCAATGCCGACAACCTGGGTGCGGTGCTCGACCTCAACATTCTGGGCTATCTGGCCGAGAAGGAACTGCCTTTCCTCATCGAAGTGGCCGACCGTACCGCTGCCGACCGCAAGGGGGGGCACCTGGCCCGGCGCACCGACGGCCGGCTCATTCTGCGCGAGATCGCCCAATGCCCCGCCGAGGACATGCCCGCCTTTCAGGACATCGAGCGCCACCGCTACTTCAACACCAACAATATCTGGCTCCACCTGCCGACGCTCCAGCGCGTGCTACAGGAGCGCGGCAACCGTCTTGGCCTGCCGATGATCCGCAACTACAAAACCATTGACCCGCGCGATCCCGACTCGACGCCGGTGTACCAGCTGGAGACGGCGATGGGCTCAGCCATTGCCGTATTTGACGGCGCCGAGGCCATCCGCGTGCCGCGCGCCCGTTTTGCGCCAGTCAAGCGCACCGAGGATTTGCTGGCTGTCCGCTCCGACGCCTATGTGCTGACGGCCGATCACCGCGTCGTGCTGGTGGATGAACGAAGCGGCATGCCGCCGGCTGTGGAGCTGGTGGGTGACTATTACCGCTTCGTCAGCGATCTGGAGAGCCACTTCCCGGCTGGCGCGCCCTCTTTGCGCCGTTGCGACAGTCTGGTAGTGGAGGGGGAGTTCGAGTTCGGCCGCGACGTGGTCTTGCGCGGCGAGGTGCGCTTTCACAACGACAACGGCCACTGTATCATCGTGCCCAATGGCCTGGTGGTTGAGAACGGCCAGTGGCCCGCCTGATGGCATGGCCGAAAAAACAGGTGCAAGGTACTTTCTGAAGTGCCTTGCACCTGTGCTCCGACGTAAGAAAAGTCTGGATTAAACCTTGCCGCCGGTGATGGCCATCTTCACGTCGGCAATCGCCTCGGTAATTTTGATGTCGCGCGGGCAGGCGTTGGTACAGTTGAAGATCGTGCGGCACTTCCAAACGCCGAAGGTATCGGACAGTACCTCTAGCCGCTCTTCCATACCCTCATCGCGGGAATCGAAGACAAAGCGGTGGGCCTGCACAATGGCCGCCGGGCCAACATAGCGGCCATCAGCCCAGAACACCGGACAGGAAGAGGTGCAGGCGGCGCAGAGGATGCACTTGGTCGTGTCGTCGAACCGCTCCCGGTCTTCGGGCGATTGCAGCCGCTCCCGCCCGTCTTCGGGCGCGGGCTGGTCATTGATGAAGTAGGGCAACACAGAGCGGTAATGGTCAAAGAATGGCTCCATGTCCACAATGAGGTCTTTTTCCACCGTCAGCCCCAGAATAGGCTCCACTTGAATCTTGACTACCTCATTCTTGACCTTGAGCCGGCTGACGAGCGTCTTGCAGGCAAGGGCATTGGCGCCGTTGATGCGCATGGCGTCGGAGCCGCACACCCCGTGGGCGCACGAGCGCCGCAGGGCTAGTGTGCCGTCCTGCTCCCACTTAACCCGATGAAGCAAGTCGAGGACGGAATCGGTGCGCAGTACGTTGTCGAGTGTGTAGTCGCCCCACCACGATTTCTTGTCCGTTTCCGGATTGAAGCGCCGGATACGCAGCTTGGCTTGCATGGTCTGACCTCTTAATAGACTCGCTTCTTAGGTTCATAGCGGCCGAGCACGACCGGCTTGTAATCGAGCGAATAGGAACCGTCCTCTGCGCGGGCGCAGAGGGTGTGCTTCAGCCACACCTCGTCGTTGCGGTCGGGAAAGTCCTCGCGGGCGTGGCCGCCGCGGCTTTCCGTGCGCGCGCGGGCCGAAAAGGCCGTCACCTCGGCCAGTTCCAGCAGAAAGCCTAACTCCCATGCCTCCAGAAGGTCGGTATTATAGCGCTGCCCCTTGTCGTCGATTTCCAGTTTGGTGTCGTAATCGTGGCGCAACTGGCGCAGCTCGTCCACGGCCCGCGTCATCGTTTCTTCGGTGCGGAACACACCCACGTTGTCGGTCATCGTTTTTTGCATCCGGCGGCGGAGTTCGAACGGCTTGACGCCCCCCTTGCCGGTGCGGATGCGCTGGAGCTCGCCTTGCAGGTTTTCTCCTGTGCCCGTCGGCAACGGCGCGCGATCGGCCTGCTGGCAATATTCGGCGATGTGGCGGCCGGAGCGCCGGCCGAAGACCACCAGATCGACCAGCGAGTTCGTCCCCAGCCGGTTGGCGCCGTGGACGGAGACACAGGCGCACTCCCCGGCGGCGTAAAGTCCGTTCAGAACGCGCTTCTCCGCCCCGATGAGCACCCGGCCGTCCAGGTCGGTGGGGATACCGCCCATAGCGTAGTGGGCCGTGGGCTGGATAGGCATTGGCTCCTCAACCGGGTCGATGCCCAGATAGGTGCGTGTAAAGTCTGCGATGTCGGGCAGCTTGGCCTCAATGTAAGCTCGGTCTATACGCCTGGGGTCGCCGGCCAGCTCGTTGTACTTGTTCACCGTTTCCGGCCGAACGTCCAGATGGACGTAGTTCTGGCCGTTGATGCCCCGGCCAGCCTGAATCTCCATGAAGATGGCCCGGCTGACCACGTCGCGGCTGGCCAGGTCTTTGATTGTCGGCGCGTAGCGTTCCATGAAACGTTCGCCCTGGCCGTTGAGCAGGATGCCACCCTCACCGCGCACACCCTCGGTGATGAGGATGCCCAGCTTGTAGATGCCGGTGGGGTGGAACTGGAAGAACTCCATATCTTGCAGCGGCACGCCATTGCGCAGGCAGATGGCCGTGCCATCGCCGGTCAATGAGTGGGCGTTAGAGGTCACGTCCCAGCAGCGTCCCCAGCCGCCGGTGGCGAAGTGAACAGCCTTGCTGTGAAAGACGTGCAACTCGCCCGTGGCGATTTCATAGGCGATGACGCCACCCACGGCGTTGTCGCCGCGGATCAGATCGACGACGTGGAACTCGTCGAAGAAATTGACCCGGTTCTTGATGCACTGCTGGTAGAGTGTTTGCAGGATCATGTGACCGGTGCGGTCGGCGGCGTGGCAGGCGCGCATGACCGGCTTGCCCGTCTCGTTATTGGTGTGCCCGCCGAAGCGCCGTTGCGAGATACGGCCGTTGGGCAGCCGGTCGAAAGGCAGGCCCATGTGCTCCAGCTCGATGACGGTGTCGATGGCTTCCTTGCATAAAACGTCGACCGCGTCCTGGTCGGCCAGGTAATCCGAACCCTTTACCGTATCGTAGGCGTGCCACTCCCAGCGGTCTTCTTCCAGATTGCCCAGCGCCGCGCCAATGCCGCCCTGGGCTGTGCCGGTGTGGGAGCGCGTGGGATAAAGTTTGGAGACGACGGCGACGTTGGCTCCGCGGCTGGCATAGAGGGCCGCCATCAGCCCCGCGCCTCCCGCGCCGACGATGACGGCGTCAAATACGTGCGTTTTCATAGATGCCTTCCGGATTGATGATGGCCTAAAAGGGGACTTGCGCCGGGTCGAACAGGATCATGGCAACGGTCGCCCAAATAACGGTGGCGATAACGAACAAGGCCAACAGCCCGCCGATCAATCGCCTTAGGCCGGGGTTATGAATGTAATCGCTCAGGATGTTATAGAGGCCGCGGATACCGTGGGGGATAGCCATCCACAGAAGCAGGATGTCATACGCCCGCCAGCCCCACGAACTCCACTGCACGGCCACGAATTGCAGGGTGAGATTGGTGGAACTGTTCAGAACATGCTGGATGACCATATGGCCAACGGCCAGGATGAGCATCGCCACGCCGGAGAGGCGCATAAATAGCCAGGCGGTTCGTTCGAAGTTGCGTTCCAGTTTGACACGGCGTACAGTGATTTTGCCAGGTGATTTTTCGCTAATGGCAGCCCTATCACTCTCTCCTAACGGGCGTATTGAGCGAACTCAGAAAAGGCCGGGATGCGGAAGCAATTGTCCCCGGCTCCCGCCAGTTCCACGCAATGGCCGATCAGTCCGCTCAGCATCAGGACGGCGATGGGAATGAAGGCCAGGAAAAACAGCCCCCAGGTGATCAGCGAACTGGTGCGCTGGTGCCGCCACCACTCCGGCTTGAAGTCGAGAATGGTGATGCGAATGCCGTTAAAGGCGTGGTAAAGCACGGCGGCCATCACGCCGATCTCGCCCAGGCCGAACAGTGGGTTCTTGAACAG
>JACDJB010003578.1_pt1 | contig 10144 bp, 8 predicted proteins | sample 7454121 | NCBI WGS metagenome assembly JACDJB01 (sample SAMN14253290, study PRJNA609438) | sludge metagenome | isolation source: sludge after 25d culture with pyrite | collected 2018-12-20 | reverse complement strand
CTCGGTCTTGCGCATATAGATGGCGTAGGCCAGGATCAGACCCCATCCGGCACCGGTATCCCAGGCATTCTGCGTCAGCGCCTCCAGCCAGACCTTATAATTCGAGAGCCCCTCCCAGGTCGGCGTGAAGAGGAAGTTCAGCCCGGCCTCGGCGCCCGGCAGCGTCACCGCCCGGATCGTCAAGACGATGACCAGCAGGAAGAGGCTCGGAATCAGGACCTTCGCCACCGATTCGATTCCCTTCACCCCGCGCGCCACCACCCAGATACCCACCCCGACCGCCAGCGCATGTACCCAGAGCACCTTGGGCGTGTAGGCGAAGCTCTCCCAGAGACCCGCCGGGTCGGTGCCCGGCAGCTCGCCGGAGACCGCCGCCCAGAAGTAGCGTAGCGTCCAGCCCATCACCACGGCGTAATAGAACATGATCGCCGTCGCCGTGAAGGCGATGAAGGCACCCAGCCAGGCGAACTTGGGGCCGACCAGTCGGGCGAAGGCGCCGGGAGGGCCCAGACGGGCGCCCTTCCCCATCGCGAACTCGACCAGGATCAGGGGGACGGACCAGGCGAGGAGGAATACTACCCACGCCACCAGGAAGGAACCGCCGCCATTCGACGCGGCGATCCGGGGAAATCGCCAGATGTTCCCCGTGCCCACAGCCATGCCCAGCATGGCCAGCAGCATCCCCCAACGGCTCGAGAACTGCTCGACTCGCTTGGCCACATCGCCTCCTCTGTTGGTTATCTACGCGATCCGTTCACGTACAAAGTCCACGACTCGATCGACCGCGACCCGCTCCTGCTGCAGCGTGTCCCGGTGCCGGATCGTGACCGTCTGATCTTCGAGGGTCTGACCATCGACGGTGATGGCGAACGGCGTACCCGCCTCGTCCTGACGACGATAGCGCTTACCGATAGAGCCGCTGTCATCATAGAATGCCGGGATCGCCGCCTTCCGGAACCCGTGGTGGATCCTCTCAGCCAGCTCCGGCAGACCATCCTTCTTCACCAGCGGGAAGACAGCCACCTTGAGCGGCGCCAGGCGGGGATCGAGACCGAGGACCACCCGCGTCTCACCCTCCAGCTCCTCCTCGCGGTAGGCATCCGCCAGCACCACCAGCGTAGTGCGGTCCGCGCCGGCGGAGGTCTCCACGACGTAAGGGATGTACCGCTTGTCGCGATTCACCGGGTCGACGTACTCCAGCTTCTTCCCCGAGAACTCCTGGTGCCGGCGCAGGTCGAAATCAGTTCGGTTATGGATTCCCTCGAACTCATGCCAACCGAAGGGGAACTCGTATTCGATGTCGTACGCCTTCTTGGCGTAGTGCGCCAGTTCATCCGGAGAATGCTCCTGGAAACGCAGCTTCCCGGGCCGGATGCCCAGGGAGTGAACCCATTCCAGACGCTTGGCCTTCCAGTACTCGAACCACTCGTCGTCCTCCCCGGGCTCCACGAAGAACTGCATCTCCATCTGCTCGAACTCGCGGGTCCGGAAGATGAAGTTGCCCGGTGTGATCTCGTTACGGAACGCCTTCCCGATCTGCGCGATACCGAACGGAACCCGCTGACGCGTGCTCATCAGCACATTCTGGAAGTTTACGAAGATCCCCTGCGCCGTCTCCGGCCGCAGATAGACCACCGCCGCCTCACTCTCCACCGCGCCCATGAAGGTCTTGAACATCAGATTGAACATCCGCGGCTCGCCGAACGCCTCCTTCGTCCCGCAAACCGGGCACTGGTCGGTCCAACGGATGTCGGGGTTGTCCGCCCGGAAACGGCGATGACAGTTGCGGCACTCCACTAACGGGTCCGTGAAACCCGCCACATGGCCACTCGCCTCCCAGACCCGGGGGTGCATCAGGATCGCCGCGTCGAGACCCTCGATGTCGTCACGCTCATGAACCATCGAGCGCCACCAGGCATCCTTGATATTCCTCTTCAACTCCACGCCCAGCGGACCATAATCCCAAACCGAGCCGGTACCCCCGTAGACCTCTGATGACTGGAAGATGAAGCCCCGCCGCTTGCAGAGCGAAACCAGCTTCTCCATCAGATCACCACCATTAGCCATAGTATCTCCCAGCGCCCTTACCTGTAATCCGGTGCCCGGCACCCAACCCTTGCGGCCCCCACTACGCCTCGATGTGGACCGACCTGGATCGACGCGAATCGACATTAACGGATGCGAACCAACCAACTTATCCGCTCCCCTACACCCTTTGCAACGGTGACGGTCCTGGCACTGCTACTCCAGGGACCGGCGGAGTGGCGAACCCGATCCCGTGGAACGACTTTTGCCCCTGCGCGCACTGTTCGAAACCCTTACGATCGCGGCCAGTTCTGCCGCGCCGGGCATGGCATCGAGGATGATCGAGCCACTCCCTTACCTGACACCCGCCGAACGGCGCGCGCTAGGCACGCTCCTCTCCCGCGCCCTGGCCGCGGGAGAGCCTCCGATCATGCGGGCCCTCCTCTTTGGCTCCAAGGCGAGGGGTGACTTCGACGGCGATTCCGATATCGATCTCCTGCTGATCTGCGACCTGCCATCAGATGAGCGGCAGGAGGCCGCCTGGATCCTGGCAAGGGATGCCCGGGTCGTCAGCCTCGAGACCGGGCTGCGCATCGAGCCCTGGGCGGTTGTCGCTGATGATCTCAGTGAGGGCTGGCGCACACCGATGCTAGTCGATGCAATCGAAGATGGATTCACCCTCTGGCCACGAGACGCGCCACCACTCCACCTACCCTTCACCCCCGCGGATGCCCGTTTCTGTGCCCGCTGCCTACTCGATTGGGTGGTAGCCGGAGAACCGATCATGCTACGCGCACTCGATGAACGACGCTGGGCCATCGCCGCCAGCCGAGCCCGCGACGATATCACGCGCCTCGCCTCCGCTGCACTCCTCCTGGTCGGCGAGACTCGCCACCGTCGCACCAGTTCGCTCGCTCGCTTCGCCGAGCAGTTCATTGACACCCGGCGCCTACCGGTCCACCTCCTGCCGGCACTTCACTGGGCCACGGCGGCCTATCCCCCGGATGGCGGGCGGGGCGTCGGGAGGCCGCCACCAACCCCCGAGGCCGTGGCCACGGCGCCCCGAGGCTTCCAACTCGCCTCCACCATGGCGGCCGTGGTCACCCCCTTCCTCCGCGCCCTCGCCGACGATACATGAATCGCGCCTGCGCCGTCGGCGCGCCTACTTTGCGCGCCGCGGTTCCTCCGAGGTCTCCTCCTCCGCCGAGGGGGGGCCGCCCGCCTCGATCCGGAACAATCCGATTCGTTGCGCCATGAAGAGGTAGCTTGCCCAGAGGACTACGCCGCCGAAGGCGGGAACCCCGATCACGCCCACGCCGATTACTGTGCAGAGCGCCGCGAAGAGAAAGAGCATCGCGGCCACACCTAACATCCCCAGGTCCCGCGCCCCCTCCGTCAGCTTTCGCTGCCGTGACACCGCCAGCGACACGCCGGCACCAGCGTAACCCACAGCGGCGAAGACCAACAACACGATCTGTAGACCATGCGTCATCTTGCCCCCTTCACCAACCACCGCGTCGGAGCGGTAACCCCGGCACAGTCGAGATCAACGGGGCCAGGTGACGTATCCATTGTCCGTCAGCCCCGTTCCCAATGGCATTATGGCGCAAGAAACAAACCTGCCGGAGATTGGCCGGGGCATCAGCCAGCTGGGCACACCACCCCCGGTTGATGCCCCGCGACAACAGGTGAGACAGTACCTCGCGGTGTCTGTCGCCGGTGGGCCGATACCCGTGTCAGCCGAACGAATGGAGAAGCTCGCGGAGCCGCCGCTCGGGGATCTGATGAACTACATCCAGCACCTCCGTCTGGCTGCTCCCATGCAGCGTCGGCGGGCCCATGCGCGGCAAGAACGGCGCGGAAGGCGGATCCGGCTCGAAGATCAGACGACCCGACCACCCGCCGCGACCCTGCCAACTTTCGACCCGGACCCGCCAACGGGTCCCGAGCGCAGAGATCCTGCAAACCGTGGCGGCGCCCGCCGCGACACCACCTGACTCCATCAGGCTGAAGCGCATCTCCCCCCCTACGTGACGGTCGACAGAAGAGAACCGGAACGATCGCGAGCAGGCACCGTGGCACGAGCCGGACCCCGTGTGCCACAGGGTCCGCCACACGGTCAGCCGCCGCGGGACGGGGCGTCATCACCTTGGAGGACCGGCGTAACGCAAGGGGTATGCCGTGATGCGGAGCAGATCCGGCAAGGAGGGAGTTTTGCAGCCGATCAGGCTAGAAGATACTGATCCCCAGGTAACGCTTTGGACGCTCGCGTACATCCGTCGCAAGCACGCGTATCTCCCGAAGGGTATTGCTCATTTCCTCGTAGAGTGTGGCATCGTTCACCAGCAGGCCGAGGGTGCCCTCGCCCTGATCGACCTTCGTCAGGACCGACGCCAATGGCGCGAACGACTCCTCCAGAGCCAGCGCGGCGCGCGTCATCGCCTGGGCGCTGCCCCGGATCTCATCCAGCGTCCGAGTGAGCGCGGCACCAGTCTCCGCCTCCTCGTAACCCTCGATGGTACGGCGTAGCGACTGAGTCGCAAGGTGTAGTTCGGAGAATGCCGCGCGCAACGCCTCCGCGCTCGCGGGCAGGATCGCGGAGGTTGCGTGCAGGTCCGCTACCGCGCGTGCCGAGAGGAGTGAATCCGCGCTGGCCAGCACCGATCCCGCGCGGTCACCCAGGTCCGCTACCAACTCCGGGAGCGCGCGTGCCGTCGCACCGGGGATCGTATCACCAGGCTCCAACGCTATCACCGCGCGCCCCGGCAGGAGGTCCACCGAGCCGGTCCCGAAGACATCGGCCTGTACCGCGGCCCGTGTATCGGCGGGGAGGAGGATCCCCTGCCGGAGTCGCAGATCGACCACCACCCGCCGCGGCGAGCGCAGCTCTACTCCGCGTACACTGCCGACCTCCACCCCATGCAGTAGCACCCGGTCACCACGCCGGAGCCGGGCGCCGTCCTCCATTACCACTACCAGGTCCACCCCCCGCTCCCAGACAGGGTCCCCCAGCAGGAAGAAAAGCCCCCAGACGAAGAGCGCTCCGGTCACTACTACCAGCAGCCCCAGAGCAGTCAACTTCTGCTTACGCATCTTCATCTTATGCTTCCCCTCGTGCATCACGGTCCAGAACGGCGGCGCCAGGATCGACTTCGCCACCTCCGGTCACACAGCCCTGTATCATATCACCATGGTGAGAGACTGTCACCCTACCCGGGGCTACCCCTTCGAGAAGGCTTTCAGCAGCGGGACGAAGAGTACATCGAGGATCATCAAGGCGAGCGTAGTAGTCACCACGGCCCTCGTCGTGGTCCGGCCCACTCCCTCGGCGCCACCACCCGCCTCCAGCCCTATGAAGCAGGAGAGGAAGGTGATCGCCAATCCGAAGGCTATCGCCTTGAGCACCGAATACACCAGCGCAAAAGGGTAGAAGTAGAAGCGCATCCCGTAGATGACGTCCGCGGAGGTGAGCCCGTCGATGAAGAGGAGGCCGGTCGCCCAACCTGCCAGGATCCCCACCGCATCGGCGAGGATCACCAGCGGTGGCAGCACTATCAGCCCGGCAAGGACACGAGGCACGACCAGAGCCGGGACCGGGTCACGCCCCATCGCGTAGAGCGCATCGATCTGCTCCGACACTCGCATCGACGCCAGCTCCGCCGCGATACTGGCGCCGACCCGGCCCACGAGCACGATCCCCGTCAGCACCGGCCCGAGTTCCGTCAGTACGCCCGCCGCGAGTACGCTCCCCACTACCCAGAGTGGGACCGACCCTGTGAACTGGGTGACGGTCTGGAGCGCCACCACCGAACCACCGAGCGTAGCCATGATCAGGACCAGCGGGAGCGAGCGGATCCCCATCACGTAGGCCTGCTGGATCATCGCATTCAGGTAGCGCCGCGGGCGGGGCAACGCCCGCGCGATCGCCCACGCGAGGAGCGCGGCGCGCCCCTGTGTATCCAGCCAGGACCGGACCGCGCCCACCTCTGTCGGCGCGGCGACCCCGTCACTCATCGGCGATCGCGCCCCTGACCTGCCGTCGGCTCTCCAGCGTTCGCCAGATATAGTAAGCGGGGATACCGGCGGCAATCACGCCAAAGCTGATCAGCGACGTTACCGGCTGCCTGACCAGAGCATTCAGCAGCATTGCCACCGACGCCATCATGAAGATCACCGGGACCACGGGGTAGCCCACCGTGCGATAAGGCCGCTCCAGGTCGGGGCGGCGCCGGCGCAGGATGAAGACCGCCCCGACCGCGAGGATGTAGAATGGCCAGATTCCGAGGATAAAAGCGTCGGCCAACTGCTCGAAGGTCCGCACCGACACATAGATGACCCCGAGCAGCGCCGCCAGCCCGATCGCCATGAACGGCGTCTGGAACCTGGCATGTACCGCCGCGATCGGACGGAAGAAGAGTCCATCATCGGCCATCGCGAAGAAGATGCGCGGACCCGTCATCGTCGAGCCGTTCAGCGCGCCGAAAGCGGAGATCATCACCATCGCCGCGACGATCGCGGCACCGGCCGTCATGAAGATCTTCTCCGCCGCCGCCGTCGCCACGAGCCGGGCCCCCGCTATCTCCTCCACCGGCAACACGTAGAGGTAGGCGAGGTTGACCAGCAGATAGATCACGACGATTGCGAGCGTCCCGCCCAGAAGCGCCCGCGGCAGCGTACGGCCCGGGTCCCGGACCTCGCCTGCCATGAAGGTCAGGTCCGCCCAACCGTCGTAAGCCCACAGGACAGCGATCAATGCCACGCCGAACCCACCCCAGGATATGGGGGCGTAGGTCATGGACGGGGTGAGTGCGCCAGTCGTGCCGTCACCCCAGACGAAAGCAACCACCGCCAGCCCCACCAGCGCGATCAACTTCGCCACCGTGGACACGTTCTGCACCGCCGCGCCCCAGGAGACCGACCGAATATTCGCCAGCGCGAGCACCACTATCGCCGCCCCCGCCACTACCCGCACCGGGAAGGTGGCTTGCAGATCACCTGGAACGAGGTATTGCAGGTACTCCGCGAAGATCAGCGAGATCGCGCCCAACGCCGAGGGGCGGATCACGAGGAGTTGCGTCCAACCGAAAAGGAAGGCGGGGACCGGACCGTACGTCTCTTTGAGGAAGACGTAGATCCCACCCGTCCGCGGGTAGATCGACGCCAACTCCGCCAGCGTCAGCGCGCCGAAGAGCGCGACCAGGGCGCCGCCGACCCAGATCAGCATTACCGCGCCCACCGAGCCGACCTCGGTCGCGATGGCGCTCGGTACCCGGAAGATCCCGCTTCCGATCACTGAACCAACGAGCACCGCCGCGGCGCTCCAGACCCCCAGCCGCCGCGGGAGTCTATCCATCTGCGTGCCACTCGCCGGCACGGCGATCTTTGTCTCGGTCAGGGGAACACCTCGTGCTGTGGAGACCGTGGCGGGTTTTTTTATTTATTAAATGGACCTGGCCGGGCTTGAACCGACGACCTCCGCAGTGCAAGTGCGGCGCTCTCCCAACTGAGCTACAGGCCCCCACGAGGCGAGCGGAGGGCCTGAACCCCCCGCTCGTATACCATTCAATTTATCAACCCGTTGGTCCCGGGTCAACCACCGGATCGGTCAGGATCCCGCGGTAACCACAATCCCGCCGGCCCGGTTATGCCGCTCGGGAACTTATCGGCTCGGTGCCCGGCGAGGTGGGGGATGCAGGGTAGCCGGGCATCGTGTCAGATTCCGCCTCAGCCTCTTGCTGGGCCTCGCTCCCGGAGAGCCGCCGCCGCGCCAGTTCCAGATCGACCATCGCGGTGACCTCCTCGTCGGTGAGCCAGCCATTGTCCCAGAGCACGGTGAAGGCGTTGCGCGCGCGGCCGAGTCGGTCACGGCGCGCGGATCCTGGAGCACCTCGCTTGTAGGAGATGACGCACCCGGCCCAGCTCCCGCGCACCACCGAATGACGCGTCAGATCCTCACGCAACTGGATCAGACCATCATGGTTGAACTCACGGAGTTCCGCATGGAGGTCGGCGAGCGCCTCGTCACGATGCTTCTCGGAGTAACGCTCGATCGAATACTGCATGGCCAGCTCCTTTCTACTACTACCGATACCTGCACCCCTACTCCCTGTGTGCACGAGACGTGCCGCCCGCGGCGCTGGCTCCGGTCTCGGCTGGCCACTATCTCGGGCCGGTCCGGCTGGTACCGCCACCCACAACGTGGTCGATTGGACCGAACACGCCGCAGTCAGAGAGGAAAGCAGGGCGGCCCCGCGGTCATCTGCCCCCGGGGCCGCCCCGACTGGATCCGATCTACGGTGGCCGCCAGTCCTTGCCACCTTACGCCGGCACCACCTCCGCCGCCAGGAGCTGACGCAAGACATAGTGCAGGATCCCGCCGTGACGGTAATACTCCACCTCCTGCGGCGTATCGATCCTAACCTCGGCCAGGAACTCGATGACCCCGCCCCCACTGGCCTGGTCACGGGTGGCGCGGACCAGCACGTTCCGCCCCTGTTCGAAGCCGCTCGCCATCCCGGTGGTCAGCCCCTCGATCTCGATCGTCTCATGACCGGTGAGACCCAGGGATTGCGCATTCTTGCCGGGCAGGAACTGTAGCGGGAGGATCCCCATCCCGAGCAGGTTGGAGCGATGGATCCGCTCATAGCTCTCCGCGATCACGGCGCGAACGCCGAGCAGCGAGGGCCCCTTCGCCGCCCAATCCCTGCTCGACCCGGAGCCGTACTCCTTACCGGCTATGATGACCAGCGGCGTACCCGCCTCGCGGTACTTCATCGCGGCATCGAAGATCGACATCTCCTCGCCCGTCGGGAGGTGCAGCGTGTACCCCCCTTCGACCCCGGGGACGAGCTGGTTCCGCAGACGCACGTTCGCAAAGGTGCCGCGGACCATGACCTCGTGATTACCCCGCCGCGAGCCGTACGAGTTGAAGTCCCGCGGCTCCACGCCATGCTCGGTCAGGTACTTGCCCGCCGGGCTGTCACGCCGGATCGCGCCCGCCGGCGAGATATGGTCCGTCGTGATACTGTCGCCCAGCAGCGCCAGCACCCGTGCCCCCCGAATCTCCTCGACCGGCGCCGGCTCCACCGGCATATCGTCGAAGTACGGCGGATTCTTTACGTAGGTCGAGTCCTCGGCCCAGGTGTAGAGGCTCCCCTCCGGGACCGGGAGCGCGCGCCACAGCTCGTCGCCATCGTATACGCCGGCGTACTCCTTCTGGAACATCTCCGAGCGGACCGAACGGCGGATCGTCTCCGCCACCTCCCGCTGCGTGGGCCAGATCTCCCTGAAGAAGACGGGGCGCCCCTCGGAGTCCTCGCCCAATGGCTCGTTGTAGAGGTCGATATCCATCCGACCCGCCAGGGCGTAGGCGACGACTAGCGGCGGAGACGCCAGGTAGTTGCCCCGAACCTCCGGATGGATCCGCCCCTCGAAGTTGCGGTTCCCCGAAAGTACCGAACAGGCCACCAGATCCCCCTCCGTGATCGCGGCCGAAACCTCCGGGATCAGCGGGCCCGAGTTGCCGATACAGGTGGTGCAGCCATAGCCGACGGTGTGGAAGCCGAGCTCCTCCAGGTACGGCGTCAACCCGGCATCGCCCAGGTACTCGGTCACGACCTTCGAGCCCGGCGCCAGGCTCGTCTTGACCCACGGCCGACGCTTGAGACCACGCTCGACCGCCTTCTTGGCCAACAACCCCGCGGCCACCATCACCGAGGGGTTCGAGGTGTTCGTGCAGCTCGTGATCGAAGCGATGACGACCGCGCCATCAGAGAGGACCAGCTCCTCGCCCCCGATCGAGGTCGCCACGCTGGGTGACCCCGCCCGCGGACCCGCCGACTCGAGCAGATCTTCGAGCGCCACCGCGAAATCAGCCTTCGCCTCCGAGAGTAGCACCCGATCCTGCGGCCGGCGCGGACCCGCCAGGCTCGGCACGACCGTAGCCAGATCCAGCGCCAGGGTGTCGGTGTAGGCTGCCTCCGGAGAGTCAGGGGTGTGGAAGAGGCCCTGCTCCTTCATATACGCCTCGACGAGCTGGACCTGCTCCGGGGAACGGCCCGTGAACTCGAGGAAGCGCAGCGTCTCCGCATCCACAGGGAAGATCCCGCAGGTCGCGCCG
>JACDJB010003576.1_pt1 | contig 10149 bp, 9 predicted proteins | sample 7454121 | NCBI WGS metagenome assembly JACDJB01 (sample SAMN14253290, study PRJNA609438) | sludge metagenome | isolation source: sludge after 25d culture with pyrite | collected 2018-12-20 | reverse complement strand
GTCGCCATGGAATCGCTGGAATACCTGCAAAAGAGTGGCCGCATTGGCAACGCGGCAAAATGGGTGGGGAGCGTCTTAAGGATCAGACCGCTGGTCTCGATCAACCACAAGTCTGGGCTGGTGGAACCTGCCTCTCTCTCACGCACCCACAAGGGTGTGATCGACCTGATGTACAACAAATTTTTCGATCACTTCAAAGGTAAAAGCAAACTGCATATTGCGGTAATGCATGGCAACATTCTTGATGAAGCTGAAAAAATGGCGGAACGCATCCAGCAGGAGTTCAACCCGGTTGAATTGATCGTCAATATTACCGGGCCTGTGCTCGGCATCAGTACCGGCCCTTCTGCAATGGCGCTTTGCGGTTACGCTGAAGACTAACCGCCGCGATATTCATCTCAGTAATAATTTAAACGTAACAAAATGGCATTGGGGGTGCTATACTCTTTTTATATTTTCCCCGACCACCCGTTCATTGCAGCCACACATCGCAGGGTGCGAAACAGCTTTCCCGATTTAATTGAACTCTTAAAAGCCAAAGCGGTTGGGTAATTCAATGCTCACTGCCACCGGGCATGAATTACGTGAACGAGAAAAGGAGGAGAAAAATGTTCCGCAAAATAATCCCCGTTTTTGTCATCATGGTGCTGTTTTTGACTTCTTGTAACCTGTCCAGAACGCTCAATCAGGCAACTCAACCCCCCATCGAAACCCCGCTGATCGATATTCTGGATACAGTGCTCCCTGAGATGGTAACACCCACAAGTGAATCTCTACCTCCTACGGAGACTGCTCCCGCACCGGCGACCGCCACCGCCATCCCTCCCGCAGCCACGAGCACCGAAACTCCCTGCACGCTCAAGATGACCGCCATTGATGTAACGATCATGGACGGTACCCTCATCTATGTGGACCAGGCTTTCGATAAAACCTGGCGATTTACCAACGCCGGAACATGCACCTGGACCTCCGACTTCGCTCTTACTTTCAGCAGCGGTGATCGGATGGGTGGATCATCTCCCTTACCGATCGGAATTTCAGTCGCGCCGGGTCAGCAGATTGACCTGACCGTGAGCATGGTCGCGCCTGAGCCGATTGGCAAGCATGTCGGTTACTGGCAGATCCGCAGTCCGCAGGGAGACTCTGTCGGCACGGTATGGGTGGAGATCCATTCCATGCTGCCCTCTCCCACCATGCCTGAAATTCCCGATTGGCCTACGCTTGAGGTGGGTGACTCTGGAAACGAAGTGACCGCCCTGCAATACCTGCTGAATGAATATAATCAGCAGGTCCAGGTCGATGGGATCTTCGGTAACCAAACCCGAACCGCCGTGATCAACTTCCAGGATATCGCGGGTATTACAGCGGATGGAATTGTTGGCAGGAAAACCTGGAGAAAGCTTGCCAGTGAAGTGGAGCTGTATAAGGGCAACAGCGGCTATGCGGTGTTCGCGCTGCAAACATTGTTGAAAAACAAGTTTGGCTACTCCATCACTGTTGATGGACAATATGGGAACGCAACTTACACTGCCGTGGTGGACTTCCAGGAAAGTTACTACCTGGATCCGAACGGACTGGTGGACCCGCTCACATGGCAGGCGCTGATTGGCGATTAAGAGATCGGCAAACTCATGGGGCAGTCGTTGAGACTGCCCTTTTTTATATTAACCGGATTACTTCATCTAAAATGATTCGTTCTTCATCAGTTGGCAGAACGATCACGCGCGTGCGGGATCGGTGGCTGCTCACATCACTGATGCGGTCCGGACAAGCAGATCGGTTCGCGTCGCTATCCACAACCACTCCCAGTGAATCAACTCCAACGCATACCTTCTCGCGTAATTGCCAGCAGGTGACGCCAACATCATCTGTGAAAACGATCGCATCTGCTCCCCCGAGCAGCCATGTATACGCGCCAAGGTAGTGCTTTAAGCGGGACGCGTAGACCTCAAAAGCAACCCTGCATGATTCATTGCCTGCTTCAGCCGCCGCAATAATCTCCGCCAGGTTGGAGGAATAGCCGCTCAAGCCGATCAGCCCGGAATTGTTGTTGAGCACGCGGCTGACTTCATCAGCGGTCATCCCCTGCCGCACCAGTTCAAGCGCCACCTCGGCATCAATATCGCCGCAGCGGGTGGACATCACCAGTCCGGCGAGCGGTGAGAAACCCATAGACGTAGCCACAGAGTGCCCATCCGCGAAGGCGCACACGCTTGATCCGCCTGTGCCAAGGTGACACATGATCAATTTCACATCATCGACCCGCCTGTTCAAAAATTCCGCTGCCCGTTGACTGACATACTGGTAGCTGAGCCCATGAAAGCCGTACTTGCGCAGTCCGAGCTGCGCTGCCAGATCACGCGGAAGGGCATATTCCCTTTCCTCCACCGGAATCGATGAGTGAAAGGCAGTATCGAAAACCACAAATTCAGGCAAGCTCTGCAATTGCTCCAGGCACACCTCGATCGCGCTGAATGAGTTGGGGTTGTGAATGGGTGCAAGCGGGAGTACTTCTCTAAGTGTCTCAAGGCTTGAATCATTGATCCGGGTGGTGGTGGTGAAGCGTTCACCCCCGTGGACGAACCGATGCCCCACCGCGTCGATATACACCCCTTCATCCGCCAAAACAGCGAGCATCTCTTGCGCAGCCTCGCTGTGTGAGGTCAACGGGCATGCGCGGGTTTGCTTTTTACCATCGCGCACCCATTCGATGTGCGGTTCAGCCTGCGTGCGGGTGGCGACGTTGCGGGCTTTACCCGCCAGCAAAACTGACACCGCCCCATTTTCCCCGACCTGATAAACTTTGAAACTTAACGAAGAGCTTCCACAATTGACCACGAGTATATTCATAACGGATTACTCCCAATTATATTCCAACTGATTTTACTACCCCCGGGAATTAATAGTACCGGGCGTAGCATGTACTGACAAACCCATGAGAAATCGTGTACGAATGAATTATTTAATCAGCTGAATTTATAGTTGAAATGCCGCACATGATCGTTTAAGAGCGTTTTTCCCAATTGCACGATCGCAGATTGATAATCTTCACCCGCTCCCTCACGCTGCAGGTCCTCCTGGCTTACAGCCCTGCCAAAAGACACCGCAGGGGTAACCAGCAGCTTACCGGGCTTTACCAGCTGGCTGATCACCTGTCCAAATTCCGCCAGTCGGTGCCGGTCGAGCTGTTTCCTTCTCACACGCGTGATGGGGTGGTAAGCCCAGTGCTCAGAGAGGATCCCTGAACTGATCGCTGGAAGTATCCGCAACCCCGGGACGTATTTATAGAAAAAGTTAAATATTGGCAGCCAGTTGTCGATCATCTTTGCTGCGCCGGGGTAGACCGCCGTATCGGGGTCGCGATGACCGGATGCGAAATAGACCATCGCCCCGCCCGAGCGCAGGTGCCGGATAATCTGGCGCATCGCGACCGCGCGTCTGGTGCTGTTATCGCGCGCCGCGTAAATAAGATGGCTGCTTGTCAGCGGCAGCAGTTGCAGGTATGGAATCTCAGTTGCGATTAAATTGACATCTTGACGCCCCAATCGAGAAGCGTAAATCATTGAATCATAGGCGCCGGGGTGGTTTGCCGCCACCAACAGGGGACCATCCTGCGGAATGTCTTCCTGGTAATGCGCCTTAACCGGTTTACAAAACAGGGATAACACCCAGTCACTCGCCGCGGGGAACCCGTTCTCCCTTATCAGTCGCTCGAAATTCAGCCCCACATGCGCAAAGCGATCCGTTACAGGGTTGATCAGCTTATACACCAGCCAGTGGTTAAAACGGTTCTTTGAAAGACCGATCGCCCCAACAACCTCATCCACGAGAGATTCGCTCAATTGCTTTATATATGCTTCGTTTTCGTTAGTGTTAGTCATTTGATGGTCAACCAGAATTCAAGTAGAGAATTTGCTATACTGATTATAGCAATAGACGCAGGTTATTAATAGTATTGTAATGACGAAGGGTTGAAGTTTGTTTGTGCCACCTTTTCCTAGGATCGGTGTTATCGAATATATAGTCGAAGAGGAGGTGAAAATGTCAAAAGCTGAATCGGTCATTCGCGATCTGTTGGAACCCGCCGGAATCAAAATCAATGGATCAAATCCGTGGGATATCCAGGTTCATCAAACGGCTTTTTACGACCGCTTATTGCGCGACTCCACACTTGGATTGGGAGAGTCATATGTAGAGGGATGGTGGGATTGCCAGGCAATCGACCAGTTCATTACCCGTGCGATGCTCGCCCGACTGGAAGAGAAGTTCATGAGCGAATCCTACTTCATCATGCAGGCGCTCAAATCGCGGCTGTTCAACCGTCAATCAAGGACCCGCGCGTTTGAGGTTGGCATCAGGCATTACGATCTTGGTAATGACCTGTACACCGCAATGCTCGATAAACGCCTGGCTTATACCTGCGGGTATTGGAAAACCGCCACCAACCTCGATGACGCACAGGAGGCGAAACTGGACCTGGTGTGCCGCAAGATAGGCGCCCGCCCCGGTATGCGCATATTGGAATTGGGGTGCGGATGGGGCAGCTTCGCAAAATACGCCGCTGAAAAATACGGCGTCGAGGTGCTTGGGGTAACCGTCTCGAAGGAACAGGTAGCCCTCGGGATGGAACTATGCCGCGGGTTGCCGGTGGAATTACGGCTGCAGGATTATCGCGAGGTGAGCGGCACTTACGACGCGGTGGTATCCATCGGCGTGATGGAACATGTGGGGTATAAAAATTACCGCACCTATATGAAAGTGGTGGACCGCTGCCTGAAACCGGATGGGGTGGCATTCGTGCACACCATAGGCAGCAATATAACCCGGACTCACGGCGAACCCTGGACAGACAAGTATATATTCCCCAACGGCGTGCTTCCCTCCATCAGCGGACTGGGCAAGGCAATGGAGGGGCTCTTCGTGATGGAGGACTGGCACAATTTCGGTCCACATTATGACCCCACCCTGATGGCATGGGCGGCGAATTTTGAAGCAGCCTGGCCTGACCTGAGGGAAAAGTACGGGGATACCTTCTACAGAATGTGGCGCTATTACCTGCTCACTAGCGCTGGCGGCTTTCGCTCCCGTCACCAGCAGCTCTGGCAGATCGTCTTCACCCGCCGCGGAACCCCGCAGCCTGATTGCCGCCAGAGTTGAATTAAGATGATTACCACTGAAGTTCTGATCATTGGCGGCGGACCTGCCGGCTCGGCCTGTGCGCGGCAATTAAAACAGCACAAGATCGATTTCCTGCTGCTGGATAAAGAGGAGTTCCCACGCAATAAAACTTGCGCCGGCTGGATCACACCACAGGTGCTGCGTGATGTAAACCTTGATCCGGAGAAATATCCCGGCAACTTCACGCGCTTCACAAAATTCAATGTTGAGATCAAGCAATTGCGGTTCACTCTTCGCACGCAGCAGTACGCTATAAGGCGTTTTGAATTTGATGACTGGCTTAACGCACCGGTGCGCGAGCACATGGTCAGGCACCAGGTTCATGAAATTCTTCTTCAAGGGGATCGCTATGTTGTTGATGGTGAATTCAGCGCCCGCTACCTGATCGGCGCGGGCGGTACCTATTGCCCTGTAAAACGAACCTTATTTGCAGATGTGCACCCGGCAAGCACCGGAAAGCTCATCATTGCCCAGGAGGAGGAGATCCACTATCCGGGAGCCAGCAGCACCTGCCGCCTGTGGTTTATGCAGGACGGGCTGCCGGGTTACGCCTGGTACTTTCCAAAATCGGACGGCGTTATTAATATCGGCGTGGGCGGCAGCGTGAGCGGGTTAAAAAAGAAACAGGACAACCTGAAGCGTCATTGGAATCGGTTGGTCGAAAAATTGTACAACCTTGACCTGGTGCGCGGATTTGATTTTCACCCGGCCGGTCATTCGTACTATTTGCGCTCCCGTTCGTCCATACCGCGGTCGGGAAACGCCTTTTTGGTCGGCGACGCGCTGGGGCTGGCGACGCTGGATATGGGAGAAGGGATCGGACCATCCATTCGCAGCGGATTGAACGCTGCGAATGCCATCATCCACGGCACGGAGTACACTCTCGCCGGTATTTCAAGATATTCTTTTCCCGACCTTCTCGGATTGCGTTAAAGAAAGTCTTAAAAATTTCCTGTTTTCACGGCTCTGTGCTATAAATAATCCAACCTATTCCGGAGAAAGTGTTATGGCGAAGGTGATCCCGACAACCGAACGCATCAAAAAGGCGCGCGCTCTGATCGAAAAAGCGCGGAGTCTTCCGCTGCCCGAAGAACATGGCTGGATGGACCTGAGTTACACTGCCAATGTGAAGGACCTTCTGCGCCAGGCGCGCGACCTGGTGAAGTTCATCCAGTTTATGCCGAATGTCCCGCCGGAAACCAAAACAGAAGTTGAAGCGTTGATGCAGGAAATCACCAGCGCCGATAAAGAGATCCTCCACAAATCCTGAGGTACAGGGGAATTAATGAGCACACAAAATTCAAAGAAATCCACACCCGCAAAGAGCAGATCAAGCAAAAGAGCAGCCGTCCGGAAAAAATTCGAATACTCGGATCTAACGCTGATCCTCATCGTGATCGGGATCATCGGGGTGGCGATATTGGCAGGCAATCTTGTAAAGAAAAATAACGCCAGCCAGCCGCCAATTGCCACAACCGAAGTGTCGTTCAAACAATACGATGCTGCGCCGGAGATGACGATCGACACCACAAAACAGTATCTTGCAACGGTAAAAATGGCAAAGGGCGGTGAATTCGTTATTCAGCTCTTCCCGGATAAAGCCCCGGTCACGGTTAACAATTTTGTGTTCCTGGCAAGAGACGGTTATTTTGACGGCGTGACCTTCCACCGCGTTCTGGAAGGGTTCATGGCGCAAACCGGCGACCCCACAGGAACCGGTGGCGGTGGACCCGGCTACCAGTTTGAAAACGAAGTCAGTGACCTGGAATATGACCGCGAAGGCGTGGTGGCCATGGCAAACGCCGGCCGGAATACCAACGGCAGCCAGTTCTTCGTCACGTTTGCCCCTGTTCCGCTGGAAGCTTATGACTACACAATATTCGGGCAGGTGATCAGCGGGATGGATGTGGTGAAAGGCATCACCCTGCGCGACCCAAAGAAGAACCCGGATTACACGGGTGATGTGATTGAATCGATCATCATCACCGAACAGGATTATGAGTGATTAGGATAATCCCGCCTTGTTAACGATCGGGCAGCGCTCTTAAACCTCTACGTCCCGATATTGATCCGTAAATCTTTGACCGCGGTATAAGCAAACCGCGGTCTCTTATTACCAAATAAATATCTCGAAATCCGGTTAAAAGATGGGAATTATATCTATTGAACGACCATCGATACACGAAAACAAGCCCATCGGACAGCTTTTTTAACAAGTCGCTTTTCCCCTCACAGCCATAGCTTGGTTGTATAATCCCCTCAATGTCACCCAACATCTGGATAACCGGTAGTATCGTCCTGCTCACGTTCATCGGCATTGCCATTGGCCGTTATCCGATGATCAAATCCAACCGCACCACGATCGCGTTGATGGGTGTGGCGTTACTCTTGGTGACCCGGCAGGTCAAATTCACCGCTTTATCGGATTACATCGACTTTGACACGATCATCCTGCTATTCAGCATGATGATCATCAACGCCAACCTTAAATTGGCGGGGTTTTTCAACCTCGCCAGCCGGTGGATGGTGAAATGGTCACGCTCCACCAGCTCCTTCCTCGCGATTGAGATCCTGCTTGTGGGAGTACTTTCCGCCCTTTTCTTGAATGATACGATCTGCCTGATGTTCGCCCCCTTCCTCATCAACCTGATGGATTCACTGAAGCGCAACCCAATCCCATACCTGATCGCCCTCGCGACCGCCTCCAACGTGGGCTCAACCGCTACCCTCACAGGTAATCCGCAAAATATGATCGTCGGGATCGCGTCGGGTTTATCATACACAGAGTTTGCCGCCGCGCTGATCCCTGTAGCGTTGCTGGGGTTGGGGGTAATCTGGCTCGTGCTGGTTAAGATGTTCCCGTACGATTTTTCCAAACAGCCGCTCACAGCGAGCGAAATTCCAGATTCCAGCCCGGTTCAAAAGCCTTTATTGATCAAAACATTACTAATCACTGGTGGTTTGTTGATCGCATTCCTGACAGGCGCGCCCATCGCGCCGGCGTCATTTCTGGCAGCCAGCCTTTTACTGATCACCCGCCGGCATCAACCGCAAACCGTTTTCGCTGAATTTGACTGGAGCCTTCTGGTCTTCTTTTCCGCGTTATTCATCGTTAGTGGATCACTGGAAACCAGCGGTGTCACTTCCACGCTCATCAACGTGCAGGAACTGGCCCAGAAGGTAAAAATCTGGAACTTAAGCCTGATCACAGCCGGTCTCAGCAATATCGTATCCAACGTTCCGGCTGTGTTGTTGCTTAAACCACTGGTCTCTGTGCTTGAGAATGCACGACTGGGTTGGTTAACACTGGCGTCAGCCTCGACGCTGGCGGGTAATCTCACCCTGCTTGGTTCAGTCGCCAACCTGATCGTCGCTGAAACCGCCGCGCGACACCGGGTTGATCTGAGTTTCTGGAAGTACACAAAACCCGGGCTGGTAATCACAATCCTTACACTGGCGATCAATATCGCCTGGCTCTACCTGATCTTTTAGCCGCCCAATACCCCCCTGCCGAGATCGACCACTGCCTGCACTTTTTCCGGTGTATCCATTCGATCCTGCCGGGTGATGATTTCCACCCCGCCAGCGCTGAATTTTATGACCGGTATCTCCTTCATCTTCCAGTTCAACAGCTCATTTTCAAGTTCATACGTGAGCAATTTTTCGGCGTTTTCCTGGTCAGTTGCCCAGACCGAGAACCGGTCGCGAAAAGACGTACGCCCGACGAAGACCTCTTTCAGCCCAACCGCCTGGTCGGCTTCCTCGCCGATCATCATCTGTAGCGCTTTTTGCAGTAACATATCTCCCAACCCGCCCAGGTTGACAGAAGGCACTTTGGGACCGATCAATACCAGACCGCCATGCGAATTGACCCGGTTTGTGTGCCAGGTATTCGCAAACGACACTTCTGATGAACCCGCCTGGCTGGGGGTATCGTTGGTTGACGCGATCGCCTCCAGTGTCCAATCCTCTCCCCTGAGAATGAAACCTTTCTCATGGGTCTGGTGCACCTTTTCGTATTGCCAGCCGTTCTTCATTGCCAGCTGCTGGATGGCTTTTTCACGTTCCGATTTTTTCTTTCCGGAGATCACGAAGATCGCCGCGATAGCGACCCCCACCACAACAATGACGATCAACGAAACAACAATATCGCCCATCTCTCCCTCCAGCCTCCGATTGATTTTTATGACTTTTTTATTATACGAAGTCTTCAACCGTTTTTTGACGGCCAATTTTGGATTTCTGCCCTCTTTCATCAAAACGTTGGTACACGCAAACAAAATAACCCGGCAGCCGACCTCACTCCCGCCCACTACCGCAAAAATCCTAACAAGAATGAATAACCATAGTGCAACTTTGGCAAAATGATTTCGTAAAACATGAAACAATTCTTACCCCTCATCGTCTACATATAGTGGTATTATTTCCATCCTTATAGAGAAAGTCCTCATTATGCTGAACATCAACATCAAGAAAATTGCCAGGGAATTTCCCCGAAAATTCTGGCTCGTGGTGGGCGTGTCTTTCATTGACCACGTCGGCGGTACAATGCTGTGGCCATTCTTTTCCCTCTACATTACCCAGAAATTTGAAGTGGGCATGACGGAAGCCGGAATCGTGCTTGGGTTGTTCTCCATCGCCGGTCTGGTCGGTCAAATGATCGGTGGTGCGTTGACCGACAAGTTCGGACGCCGCAAGCTGATCATCTTTGGCCTGGTTTTCAGCGCATTAAGTACGTTAACGCTGGGGTTTATCAACAGTTTCTCCGTGCTCATCCCGCTGGCTGTGGTAATCGGTCTTCTTTCAGATGTTGCCGGACCGGCGCATAATGCCATGATCGGCGACATTCTGCCGGACCACCAACGCCAGGAGGGGTTCGGTATCATGCGCGTGGTCGGCAACCTGGCGTGGATCATCGGCCCCACCATCGGCGGTTTCATCGCAGGCAGGTCATACCTCGCCTTATTTATC
>JACDJB010003574.1_pt1 | contig 10154 bp, 9 predicted proteins | sample 7454121 | NCBI WGS metagenome assembly JACDJB01 (sample SAMN14253290, study PRJNA609438) | sludge metagenome | isolation source: sludge after 25d culture with pyrite | collected 2018-12-20 | reverse complement strand
TGTTGTTTTTAAACTAATGAGAGCCGGGTACGCCGCACCCGGCTCTCATTTTTAAGGAGGAGAAGAAGAGAAGTCGCCTTTTGTTGATTACAATAATACCAGAACAATTTGAACACTACTTGACGATTACCCTACGCTCACCCTACGCCCACCTACCAATTGCCTGACAGTTCTAAAGAAAACCCCTTAAAAAATCGGTTTTGGCGTTGCTGCTCGCTTTATTCACAAGATCCTGCCGGATAATAAAGTTGGATTAGAAATTCTCATCAAGGATTGATAATCAATGGTATATTGAATTTAAGTCATCAGTGTAAAATTATTTTCTAAAAGGATAATAAAAATATGGACCCATCTATAAAAAATCCCGAACCAGAGAACACCTTTAAGGCTGGTTTTGTAGCTGTGGTCGGAAGACCAAATGTAGGAAAATCAACTTTAATCAATGCCATTCTGGAGCAGAAAATTGCGGCTGTTTCACCCAAACCACAAACAACCCGCAAACAACAATTGGGAATTCTGACCACTGATCAGGCACAGATCATATTTATGGATACACCCGGCTTACATATTGCCCATCATAAGCTGGGGGATTATATGAACAAAGTTGCTGAGCTGACATTATTTGATGCGGATCTGATCCTCTGGATGGTAGATGTTTCGGTGCAGCCAACCGAAGAAGACCGGTTGATTGCTGAAAAAATAGCTGCGTTATCGCCACGTCCAGAATTATTGATGGTATTTAATAAAATTGATCTAATATCCGCAGATAAATTGTCCCAATATCGGGTTCTCTATCAGAACCTGCTGCCCGGATCAGAGAGTTTTGCGCTCAGTGCTAAAAACCAAAAAGGTGTCAGTGAACTTATCCAATTAATCATAGAGAAATTGCCGGTGGGCGACCCATATTATGATGAAGAACAGGTAACCGATTATTACGAGCGAGACATTGCGATTGAATTAGTGCGTGAGGCAGTCATGCGGCATTTGGAAGATGAAGTTCCGCATGCGGTGGCAGTGCGGCTGGATACCTATGAAGATCGGGGTGAAGATCAGGCTTATATTATGGCAACTTTGTTTGTTGAACGTGAATCTCAGAAAGGAATCGTGATTGGGAAACAAGGCAGCATGATCCGTGAAATTGGAAAAACCGCCCGCAGAGAGATTGAATTAATGACCGGACGTCAGGTTTATCTGGATTTGCGGGTCAAGGTTCATAAAAATTGGCGTAATAATCCGAATGCATTGAACCTGATGGGGTATATTACACAGGAGAAGAAATGATACTTGGATTAAAAATTGCTCTGGCGATCATCATGCCAATTGAATGGGTCGCTGCCGGAAAGCGCTGGATTCGGATGCGCATCGTTACAAAACCGCTTTCGCTGATATTATTAATTATGATTTTTAGTAATCTCGGTGGTTGGACAGGCCCCGGGGTTTGGTTTGGGACAGGTTTGGTGTTTTCATTGTTTGGAGATATTTTCTTGTTGCTGCGTCCACGATTTTTCATCGCCGGACTTTTTTCTTTTCTGGTTGCACATATCCTATATATTTTCGGGTTCAGCTATGGTTCTCTACAACTAAATCGGTGGGGTATCATCCCATTGTTTTTGGTCATCATTTTGGTAATCATTGCTTATCCCCGTATCATCGGCAGTGTGCGGAGGAAATTGCAACATAAAAAATTATGGTTACCAGTGGTTTTGTATATGCTAACCATTACGACCATGTTTTTTTCGGCTATGTTGACATGGTTTCGCGAGCCATGGAGCAGCACGGCGGCCATATTTGTTAGCCTGGGAGCATTGTTGTTCACCATTTCTGATTCGGTTCTGGCGACAAGACGATACCTGCGCCCGGTGCCTTATGGAAATTTCGTCGTGATGTTCACCTATCATCTGGGACAAGTGGGCATCGCGATTGGTGCACTAATAATGTTGGGCGCCCTCTAAATCACTAAATTTTGGGTTCTATCAATGGGCGAAAGCCTTCACCCAATGCTTCGTGTGCATGTCCAATGACCATAAATGCCCTCGGGTCCACTTCCTGAACGATTTCCTTGAGTTGTGGAATTTCTGATTGTGTGACAACAGAATAAATTACGGTGCGGTCTTCACGCGTATAAGCTCCCATGCCATGCAGCATGGTCACTCCACGCTCGAGCGTGCTGAAAATCTTTTCAGCGATGGCCTCAGGATTAGAGGTGACAATCATGGCAGTTCGGTAGACAGCGCGTCCTTCGAAGGCAATCTCAGCTGCCAGACCACTGACATAAATCACGGCTAAACCATAGAGCGCTCTTTCCCAGTCAAAGACCAATCCACCCATTAACACCACCAGTGAATCAACAATCAGATAGGAGGTGGAGATTGAAATGCCAAAGCGATGATTGAGAATTCGACCAAGAATGTCACTGCCGCCACTGGTGCCTTTGCCACGGTAAACGATGCCCAGGCCGATCCCATACATCAACCCACCGTAAATGCTGTTTAGCACCAAATCTTCTGTCACTCCTTTAGGAGAAATAAAAAGAACAAGAAAATCTGTAAAAAAGGAGAAAATTACAATAGCGAGCGCGGTGCGTAGGGCAAAACGCAGACCCCCCAAATAGCGCCAACCCAAAATAAACAAAGGTATATTCCCGATCAATACCATCAAACCGATCGGAAAGTCAGTAAGATAATTGATTAATTGGGCAGTACCACTGACCCCGCCGCTGACCAGATAAGCCGGCACCAAAAAGAGTCGCATCGCAAAAGCTTGTATGATTACGCCAATGATAATGAATGATAAGTCTTTGAAGGTTGTGCGTGTAAATTTTAATGTAGAAAATTCAGCGGTTAGTTGCGTTTTAAAATCTTTGAAAGACATACAATACTCCAGAATCTCATCAGCATCTGGCTGACACCTGAATAAATAGACCATTTGACCAATCTATGTTGATTTATTGCGAGACCCATGATTGGCGTTGGGTTCTACTTTCAATCAGCCGTGATTATATCCGGTAAAAGGCTTCCTGAACATGGGTTTCGGTCTTGATATTTCCTTGTCAAAAAATTATCATCTATAATTAACCTTATTAATCAAATAATCTGGAGGTTTCATTGAAACTACCTTTATTACGAGGATTTTTGATTTTTGTTAATCTATTTATTCTTATTTTTATTCCTACTTCGAGCAGTTCAGCAATCAACCCCTTATTCTCAGCTAGCGACCAGGCTTTTGATTGGCGGGATCATGGGTATGATTTCCCTGTTCATGATCAGGGTGAGTGTTATGCGGGCTATGCATTTGCCGCTGTTGATGCCATCCAGGCCGCGATTTGGAAAAAGGACTCACTGAAAGTTAATTTTTCTGTTAACCATGCCAAAGAATGTAATTGGCATGCAAAGAATGATTTCGAGGGTTCTCTTCATACCTGCAAAGGTGGAAATTTCAAGATGCTGACCAATTTGTTTTCGCAGGAGGGATTGGTATTGGAGGCCTGTGATCCTTATGTAGATGATGATGTGGATTGCAACCAATCATGCAGCATACAATATTATATAACCGACTGGCAGCAATTCAGTCCTAGCTACTCACCAGCACCAATTGATTTAATTAAACGATCCCTAATCGAGTTTGGTCCTCTTTACGCTCAAATGGATCCAAATTTTTCCGATTTTGAGGATTATTCAGGCGGATATGTATTGACGGGCGGATCCAAAGACCCAAATAAGTGGTCGCATGCTGTTCTGATTGTGGGTTGGAAAGATAGTGCCCCTGGTGCCTGGATTGTGAAGAACAGTTATGGCAGTCAGTGGGGGGATGATGGTTATTTTTATATTGCCTATGGAAGTGCCGGAATAGGCAGTTCTTTGGCTGCTGCTAGCGGTTGGAAGAAAGCTTCTTCATTAAATAATCTACATTTTTACGATGAAGCCGGGCATACAAGGCAATGGAGCATAAGTAACAATAATTACTATAGCGGTAAATCAATGAGCAAATACAATCTTCAGAAAAATGAAATACCACAAGCCATTGAATTTTGGACAAATGACGGCGGCACGGTCAATTTTCAAATATATGATCAATTTGCTGGAAATGAATTGTCAGATTTGTTATATCAATCCGGTGAGATCGAAATTGATTTTTCCGGATATCATCAAATTATTATCCAGCCAGGTTTTGGTATTCCTGAGGATAAGGAACTTTTTATTCAGATGGAGATGACGAACAGATCCAGGTCACACCCCATTGTGATTGATGACCTTGGTGATCCATCCAATAACACCTGGTATCAGGATGAGAACGGTGATTGGCATCCTTTTTCTGAAATGAACTCTGATGCTGCTATCCGATTACGAACGATTGTGTTGCCTGATAATCTGAATCAACAAATATTCTTGCCCATCATTCAACATTAAAGCTAAGGTTTGATTCAATGTGATTTTATAAATGTCAAACCTTTGACAATCTTGCCTCACAAAGCTAAAATGAAATAGAATCAAAGGTCTTTTTCAAAATTAAGGAGGAAATTTGAGCAAATGGGCGGGTAAACTCGTCATTGGGTTAACCGGAAATATTGGTACAGGAAAAAGTGTCGTTCGGCGAATGCTTGAACACCTGGGTGCGTTTGGTATTGATGCTGATGCGCTTGCTCATCGGGCTATTGCCAAAGGAGCTCCTGGGTATAAACAAGTTCTTTCTCAATTTGGTCAATGGATGCTGAAAGAAGATGGTGAAATTGATCGCAATAAATTGGGCAGATTGGTCTTTAATAATCCGGAAGCACTGAAAATCCTGGAGGAAATTATTCATCCATTGGTATTACAGGGATTAGATTTCATCATAAAACGCGTAAAACCTAAGGTAGTGGTGATTGAAGCTATCAAGTTATTGGAATCAGACATAAAAGATGCTTGTGATAGTATCTGGGTTACCCATACATCGGAAGAAATTCAGCTAGAACGCCTGGTAATTCGTCGAAAAATGAGTGTGATGGATGCCAAGCAACGGATTGATGCGCAACCTCCGCAGGAAGAAAAAATCAGAGCTGCCAATGTGGTGATCGATAATTCCGGTACTCTCGAAGATACCTGGAAGCAAGTGTATGACAACTGGCTGAAATTTGTTCCTAAACAAACTTCAGAAAGTGAAGCTACATTAGCAAAAGTTCAATCAATTGGTGGTGAACTTACTGTACGCAGAGGGACGCCGAGACGCTCAAATGAGATTGCTGAATTCTTGAATCAATTTTCCGACAATGGTAAAACGATTGATCGCCGGGATATTATGGAAGCATTCGGAGAAAAGGCTTTCCTGGTATTACAGGCGGGTGAGAAGATGATTGGAATTCTGGGGTGGCAGGTTGAGAATTTGATCGCCAGAACTGTAGATCTCAGAATTCTGGATAATGTCCCCTACGATAAAGCCATCCCGCTTTTAATTAGTGAAATGGAGAGGGCTTCAGGTGAATTGCAATGTGAGATCTCATTGTTGTTTCTGACGCCAAAGATGGCGAATTTGAATCAAATCTGGCAGCAACAAGGATATGAAATCAGATCACCGGATGAATTGAAAGTGATTGCCTGGGCAAGTGCTGCCCGCGATTCGATGCCGGAAGGTTCCGTTTTGCTCTTCAAAAAATTAAGACAGGACAGGGTTCTAAAACCGATTTAAGGTGAGAAAATAGTGCCAGAATTTTTAAATGAGATTTTATTTATATTCCAACGCATAAACTGGTTAAGTGTTCTTGACCTGGTGTTGGTGACTCTCATTTTCTTTGTCATTCTGATGTTGTTACGGGATACAAAAGCGACTGTCCTGTTGCGCGGTGTCATATTCCTGGTTATTTTGTTGGCTTTATTAACCCAGTTTATCAATTTGCCAGCATTTTCCTGGCTTATACAAACCACATTACCTGCGCTTTTATTGGCAATTCCGGTTATATTCGCTCCTGAGATTCGGCGTGGCTTGGAAAGATTAGGGCGCGCAGGGTCAGCTAATCTGTTTAGAAAAAATTTGGATACTGAAGAAGCCATCCTACAAACGATGCATTCAATTAGTATTGCCTGTGCGCGGCTCTCAGCACGCAGACACGGTGCATTGATTGTGTTGGAGCGTATCGATTCTTTACAGGAATATGTCGAAACCGGTGTCTTTATGGATGCGGTTTTAACCCCGGAATTATTGTTACAAATTTTTTATCCTAATTCACCATTGCACGATGGTGCAGTAATAATTTCAGGCAGGCGAATTTTAGCCGCCTCCTGTGTCATGCCATTGTCAGCCAGCGGTATCTTAAATCGTTCTCCTGAGCGGCAAATGGGCTTACGTCACCGAGCTGCATTAGGTACATCAGAAGTGTGCGATGCGATTGTGGTAGTGGTTTCTGAAGAAACCGGTTCAATCTCTGTGGCCCAGGCGGGACGGATTATCAGGGGCTTGGACTCTGATCGCTTAGAAAACATGTTAATCGCCTTATTCCGACCGGTGCCTGGAATTATTGATCATATCAACATTTTGGGTTGGAAAATAAAAATTCCTGGTTTTCGTAAAAAGGAGGAAGAATAAGCATGTGGGGCTTCCTTCGAAATTCTAAAAGAGTAATCCCTACTTTTTTCACAGCTTTGGTTTTGGCAACTACCGTCTGGATTATTGCTGTTACAGCCAGTGATCCGGCAGAAAACCGGACCTATCCACGCAATGTCCCCATAGAAATTGTGGGGGAGGATACGAACCTGGTAATAACCAGTGAGTTGCCTACCAACGTTGTAATTGTGTTGAATACTCCGCAGTCTGTTTGGGAGAAAATAATGAGCACACAAGCTCCTGTTCGGGCGGTATTAGATCTCTCAGGCCTTCAAGCAGGAACTCATTTAATTGAACTACAAATCCAGGTCAGTATTCGACCAGTTAAGGTTGTCTCTTATTCACCACGCAATGTATCTGTTACGTTGGAACAACTTTCCAGTAAAGTAGTCCCTTTGTCATTGGATATACGAGGCGAACCAGCAATTGGATATCAGGCTGAAGATCCGGTGGTGGATATAAAACAAATAACAGTGACCGGCCCCATCTCACAGGTTGATAAAGTAGCTGAAGTAAGGGCAACCGTAGATATAAACCAGAGTTATGAAGATATTAACCGAACAGTCAACGTTGTAGCTTTGGATAAAAACGAAACAATTATTAGTGATGTTACCCTCACACCAGAACGGGTGAATGTGTTTCAGGAAATTAACCAGCGCTATGGGTATCGCAACGTGATTGTTTCAGTGGATGTGGAAGGCCAGGTAGCTGATGGATATCGATTGACCAACATTTCCGTTACCCCTTTGGCTGTCACAGTGTATTCATCTAATCCCCAAATTGTGAACGACCTGCCCGGATATGTGCAAACAAAACCCCTCAACCTGACTGGATTAAAGGATGATGTTGATGTCTCCCTTCTTTTGGATTTACCAGAAGGTGTTTTAGTAGTCGGAGATAACCGGACGGTATTGGTGCGGGTTAGTATTGCGGCTGTTCAAAGCAGTATGCCGGTAGCCAATATTCCCATCGAAGTGATTGGTTTACCAGACAATCTAAAAGCGATTCTTGCCCCGGAAACGGTCACTTTGTTAATTTCAGGACCACTACCTATCCTCGATCAAATTAATATTAAAGACATCCGGGTAACGCTGGATCTGACCGATTATAAAATCGGAACATATCAACTGCAACCAGTGGTAGAATTACCATCCGAGGAAATTACGGTTGACAGCATTCAACCGGAAATTATTGATGTAGAAGTAATCAGAGCGCCAACACCTGCACCAGGTGGATAAATGCGGAAAGTAAGTAATGAATAAACCGATTGTAGCTCTTGTCGGACGTCCAAATGTCGGCAAAAGCACCTTATTTAATCGCCTTACAGGCGAGAGAAAAGCCATTGTGGATGATATTCCAGGCACTACCCGTGATCGTTTGATGTCTGAAGCGGACTGGTCTGGGCGTCCATTTTATGTAATTGACACAGGTGGAATTGACCCGACTGTAGGAGGTGGTCGCACGCCACTTTCAATAGGATCGGCCCACTTCATCGAAGAGATCAAAGCCCAGGCCGATATTGCCATCGAGGATGCAGATACGATTCTTTTTGTCGTAGATGCGATTGCAGGTGTTACACCCGCTGATCAGGAAGTGGCAGAGATTTTACGCAAAAAACAGAAAAATGTAAACGGAGAACTTGTTCCACCGATTCTTCTGGTGGTCAACAAAGCGGATAGCAAGGAATTCCGTGATGGAGCTTATCAATTCTATGAGCTTGGAATGGGGGATCCCTACCCCATTTCTTCTTTGCATGGCACTCAAACCGGGGATTTGCTGGATGCCTTGGTGGAGACATTCCCGGAGGATCTCGAAACAGAAGAAGATGAATCGGTAAAAATTGCGCTGGTGGGAAAACCTAATGTCGGAAAATCTACCCTGCTGAATCGCCTGGTCGGACACGATAGAATGATCGTCTCTGATATTCCAGGCACTACGCGTGACGCAATTGATAGCCGGATCGAGATTGATGGCCTGCCGATTACATTAATTGACACAGCAGGAATTCGGCGAAGAGGGAAGGTTGAATCGGGGGTGGAAAAATATTCGGTCTTACGAGCTATGCGGGCCATTGAAAGAGCGGATGTTGCACTTTTATTGATTGATGCCATCGAGGGCATTACCGCACAGGACGCTCATATTGCTGGTTATGTCCTCGAAGCCAAAAAGAGTTGCGTGGTAGTGGTCAACAAATGGGATGCGATTGAGAAAGATACGTATACGATGGTGGCTTTTACTGAGCAAATTCGCAAAGATTTAAATTTCATGGATTATGTGCCCTTGCTGTTCATATCAGCCAAGACCGGGCAACGCTTAGACCAGGTGATGCCAATGGCGCTTAAAGTGCAGGAGGAACGATTGGCACGTTTGACCACCTCCAGCCTGAATCGCCTCATTCAACATGTGCAGGATATGCACACAGCTTCCAGAGCGGGCAGAGTCTTCAAAATGTATTATGGTACCCAGGTACGATCCGACCCGCCAACTTTTTTGATCTATTGTAACGATCCCAAATTGGCGCATTTCACCTTTGTGCGATTTATTGAAAATACGATCCGGAAAGAGTACCCATTTACGGGTACGCCCATACAAATCGTATTCAAGAAGAGATCCTAAAGTTCTCTGCTCGAGAAAGTAGAGAGTCCAAATGTCTCAAAATCTAAAGAAATATGCCGCTCAAACCAATGTTCAATTGATCGTTGGCGGCTTTGTGCTGTTATTTGTGGTTGGGTTGGGATTAATCGCTATTTTTTATGGTACCGGAGCAGCCCTGGTGGGCTTGCTGTGTTTACTGGGTGGGTTAGTCCCAATCGGATTGGTAGCACTGCTTTTATTTGGGTTGGATATTCTTGTTAAAAAGATCAATAAAGAATAGAAACCACTTTTTATTGTTTTGATTTAAACCAGCAATTCCAAATTCCACGAATCCAGAAAACAAATTTATTTGAAGATCCCAATGGTATAGTAAAAGCTTGCTTCGAAATTATAAAATTAGTAATTGCCGTCAACGATCGCAAATGGGGATATATTGAACGAAAAAAGAAAGAACCATAAGAAGCATTATGATAATCATGATTTATCTTGAACCCGGATGATCAGGTGAAAAGATAAATCTATATTTATTTAGTGGAGAAATTTCTTTAAATTGTTAGCAGCCACAGAATTTACAAAACCCCCTGGCAAGGCGACCCACGTGTTAATATTCAAAATGACAAAGGCATGGCAAAGGTTTACCAGGTGAAGCAAGTGCTCAAGGCAATTGAGCGATTGGAGGCAGAAGAAGATGTTACAGAATGATTATTACACATATCGTATAACCTGGTCTGATGAAGATGGGGAATATATTGGACTTTGCTCTGAATTTCCTAGCTTGAGTTGGCTGGCATCCGACCCCGAAGAAGCTCTGAAAGGTATTCGCCAGATGGTAGCTGAAGTTGTTGCTGATTTGCAAGCCTGCAGGGAACCTGTTCCTGAAGCATTGGCAACAAGGAAATTTAGCGGGCGTTTCATGGTGCGAATCCCACCTGACTTGCATCGTAGACTTGCCCTTGAAGCCGCTGAGGAAGGTGTCAGCTTGAATC
>JACDJB010003571.1_pt1 | contig 10157 bp, 7 predicted proteins | sample 7454121 | NCBI WGS metagenome assembly JACDJB01 (sample SAMN14253290, study PRJNA609438) | sludge metagenome | isolation source: sludge after 25d culture with pyrite | collected 2018-12-20 | reverse complement strand
GCGCAAAGACCGGCACGAACGACAGCGCGATGATCAACAAGCTGACAAACAACGCAGGCCCCACCTCGGTGGCAGCGTCGGCGATTAGCGACCATCGTTCTGCACCTTGTGGTTCACGTCCTTCGTTCGCGTTACGCCAATGTTCCAGATGCTTGTGGGTGTTCTCGATCATCACGATCGCCGCATCCACCATCGCACCGATCGCGATGGCGATACCACCGAGCGACATCAGGTTCGCCGTGACACCTTGCAGATGCAGTGCAATGAAGGCGACCAGTACGCCCAGCGGCAGCGTGATCACGGCCACCAGCGCCGAGCGCAAGTGCACGAGAAACAACACGCAGACCAGCGTCACTACCAGGAATTCTTCGAACAACTTGCTCCACAGATTGCGCACTGCGGCATCGATCAGTTGCGAGCGGTCATAGGTGGGCACGATCTCGACGCCAACCGGCAGGCTACGCTGCAGTTCCGCCAGCCGCGCTTTCACGGCGGCAATGGTGGTCTTCGCGTTCTTGCCAGTGCGCATCACGATGATGCCGCCGACCACTTCGCCTTGCCCGTCCAACTCGGCGAGACCGCGGCGGAACGTCGGGCCTCGTCGCACAACGGCCACGTCACGCAGCAGCACCGGCACGCCGCTGGCGTCGGTGGTGACCGGCACGTTCTCGAAGTCCACGCGGCTCTTCAGGTAGCCTTCGCTGCGCACCATCAGTTCTGCTTCGCCCTGTTCGATCACCGAGCCACCGTTGGCACCATTGGCAGCTCGAACGGCGTCCACCAATTGCGCTACCGTGATGCTGCGGGCGGCCAGCGCCTGCGGATCGGGTACGATTTGCCACGCCCGTTCCATGCCGCCCAAAGTCGCCACTTCGGCGACATTCGGCACGGTCTTGAGCTGGTAGCGCAGGAACCAGTCCTGCAGCGCACGCAACTGGCCGAGGTCGTGCTGGCCGGTGCGATCGATCAGCGCGTATTCGTAGATCCAGCCCAGTCCCGTCGCATCGGGGCCGAGCGCGGGCGTGACACCGGCCGGCAGGCGGTCCCGCGCCTGGCTCAGGTATTCCAGCACCCGCGAGCGAGCCCAGTACAGGTCGGTGTTGTCATCGAACAGCACGTCGACGTAGGAGTCGCCGAAGAACGAGAAGGCGCGCACCGTCGTCGCGCCGGGCACCGAGAGCATGGTGGTGGCCAGCGGATAAGTGACCTGATCCTCGACCACCTGCGGTGATTGGCCCGGGTAGCTGGTGCGGATGATCACCTGGGTGTCGGACAGGTCCGGCAATGCATCGACGGGCGTGCGTGTCACCGAATACGTGCCGATCATGGCCAGGGCCAGTGCGGCCAACAGCACGAACACGCGATGCGCAATCGCGGCGCGAATCAGGGCGGCGATCATTGCCGATCTCCCATCGGCATGCTCGGCATGGGCGCGCTCGTGGTTGGCGCCGGTTGGGTGGAGGTGCTATTCAGACGCTCCAGCGCGCCAGACAGACTTGCCTCCGAATCGATCAGGAACTGGCCTGAGACCACGATCTTCTCGCGGCCAGTAAGCCCGGCGAGGATCTCCGTGCGCCCACCACTGCTGCGTCCGGCGCGCACCCGGACGGGACGGAAGCCGCCGTCGGCGTCTTGCACGATCACGCGGCTATCGGCACCAGTAGCGATCAGTGCCTCGGTCGGTACCAGCGGCACTGCGACGCCATCCTGTGGTTGCAGCGTCACCTCGGCGAACATCCCCGGGGCGAGCACATTGCCGGGATTGCGCAGCACGATGCGTGCCCGCTGCGTACGGCTGGTGGTATCGACCAGCGGCAACAGCGCTTCGACCTCACCGACGAACGTCTGACCGGGCGCTGCGCTGACGACGGCTTCCACCGGCGTACCAGGACGCAACGCCATCGCATTGGCCTGCGGGATCGCCGCTTCCAGCCACAGCGTGTCGGTGCCGTTGATGCGGAACAGTGGCGTGCCCGGCATCACTGTCTGGCCTTCGCGAGCGAGCACTTCGGTGACGACACCATGACGGGGGGCGCTTAGCGTCACGCTGCCGTCGCGAGCCATGCCGCCTGGCACGCCCAACACGCGCAGGCGTTGTTGGGCAGCCAACTGCAGCTCCCGCGCCGAAGTCGACTGCGCCTGCCGCAGCGCCTGGGCTTCAGCCAGCGCACTGCTCCAGCTCGGCGCTAGAAGCGAGGCCAGCGGCTGGCCGCGCGTTACCTTCGTGTACGGAGCTTTCACCTGCACCCGGCTCACGATCCCCTCGACGCGGGCGCTGACCACCGATTCCTGACGCAAGTCCCAGGTCAGCGTGCCCGGCACGCGCACCGTGGACGTCAAGCGACCGAATTCGACGGGCGCAGTGCGAATGCCGACGTTCTGCTGCAGACCGGCATCGATGCGCACGCCGTCGCCGGCGACTTCGTCGGCGTACTTGGGCATCAACTGCATGTCCATGAACGGCGACTTACCTGGCTTGTCGAAGTGCTGGTCCGGCACCATCGGGTCGTACCAGTACAGGACCTTGCGCTCGGTCTGGCTCGCCATTGGCATGGCTGTTTGCTTCAGGTCGTGGCCGGCATGGCGCTGCGCCCACCAGTAGCCGGCACCGAGTCCCACGGTCAGCAGCCCAGCAGCGGCGGTTGCCAACATCAAACGGTTCGTCGTGGATGTCATGGTGTGGTCTCCGCGGGCAGTAGATAGGCCAACGCCGCCCAGGCGCGGCCGAGTTCGCCCAAGTGGCGGGCGTGTTCGATGTGCAGTTCGATTTCGTCGCGGCGCGCTTCCAGCCACGGCTGCAGGTCACCACCGCCGGCGTAGGCAGCCAACGCGATCTTCGCGCGGTCGCGGGCCAACGGGAGCGACTCGGTTTCCTTGCGAGTGACCTGGCGCTGCAGGCCCTGCCAGTCGGCCAGAGCGCGGCGGACGGCTTCGGTCTGGACGCGACGGGCATCCTCGCGCTCAGCGGTCACCGCATCCAACTCGGCTCGCCGTGCTGCCACGCCCCGGTCCTGCCGATTGCGGGGGAACAGCGGCAGGTCAATGGCGAACTCGACCATCAGCATGTCGCTACGAGAGACACCGTTCGGCATCCGGTCACGTTGCCCGTAGGTCACGCCGAGGCTCCAGTCCGGCCGCTTCTCGGCGATAGCGGCGTCGACTTCAGCTTCAGCCAGGGCTTCGCGCGAGCGCCACGGCAGCAGCGGTCCTTGGCTGTCGATCGAGGCCAGCAGCATGGCCGGAGCCACGGGAAGTTCCGTCAACTCGGGTGGTGCGTCCTCGGCTTCTATATCCGCCGGATCCACACCGAGCCACCGCGCCAAGCTAGCGCGAGCGGCTTCCAGCGCGGCTAGCGCGGCATCAACCCGATTTTCCAGTTCCAGCGCCGCAGCTTGTGTGGCCAGAGTGTCAGTTACCGTGCCAGTGCCACCTGTCAAACGTGCCTTGGCTGTGCGCACGGCGATGGAAGCCGGTTCCCGCAGGGTCTGCAGCGCGACTACTTCGCGCTGGGCGGCCCACAGGGCAATCCAGGCCTCGGCGGTGCCGCGCCGAACCGCCAACTGTTCGGCCACTGACAGCGCTTCCGCTTGCTCGATCCCGCGATCGGCGACGGCCTGACGCGCTTGGCGTTTGGCGCGAGCCGGGAATTCCTGCATCACGCCGATCTGTTTCATGGTCATGTCGTCGGCGTGGAATTCGAACGCGTCGGGACCGGTGACCGGCCAGCTGGTCAGACCCAGCGTCAGTTTGGGATCGGGCAAGGCGGCGGCGCGGGCGGCTTCTTCCTGCGTGGCCGCGATTTGCGCTTGGCGGGCCCTGAGCAAAGGAGCACGTTCGGTCGCCAGGCGCTGCGCGTCATTGAAAGAGATACCAGCCGCGATGGACCAGGCGGGCGTGACAACGAAACCGATGGCGAGCGCCCACACGGGCCAGCGACGAGTGCCGCACCAGCGGTGCAGCGAGAAAGAAAAGGACATGAGACCTCCGAGCACACAACGACGAGCGCGCCGCCGTGATCGGCAGCGCGGGGACGGGGTGCGGTCGGGGTCTAGATCTGCAGGCTACAGAAGCGCTGCGCCGGCGGGGGATCGGACCGGCAGGTCGGCACGTCTTCGTAGTACTGGGCCTGCACCGGCGGCAGCAGGGCCTCGGTCAGGGCGAAATGCAGCGCCGGCAGTGCCAGCGGCGGCACCTGCGGGGCCTTGAGATCAGGATTGGTGACATGCTCACGCTGGCAGTGCTGGTCGCACAGCACCGGCGCAGTGGGGTCCGGCATTTCCATGCCTTCGCAGCCGGCCATCATCGCCTTCGGCTCCGGTGGCGTTTCGCTGACCGGGCACACATAGGCAGCCAGCGCGACCTGCTGGAACAACAGCGCCAGCAACGCCAGCCAGGCAAAGCGAAGGCGGAGCGATCGAGTCCGGAGCACGCGCAACTTCATGAACCTCTCTCGCAAGACAACGTCGCGCCGTGACGAGCGGAAGCCAGGGACAGACTTTGCGTGAGAGGGGCCAAGGGCAGGAGCATCGCCGATCTAGTGTACTGCGGGCTGTTCGCTTGGAAGTGCATCGAATCCCGAAAGTTCCGGGCACAGGCCATTTCGTACTGTCTGGCAGTCGCCGGGCACCACCTGTGGAGCATCAGGCGGGATAAACCACTATTATCCCGCCTTTATTTACAGTCAAAGCTCGATGATTTATGTGGTTGAAATAGTATGTAATTACATGGTATGTAATACATTACGAAATCGTCCGGGGAAGCGGCCATGGCCCGTGCTGGGTTGTACAAGAGCGATGTACAGAGGGCCCGCGACGCGTTGCGGGTGCAGGGTAAGCACCCATCGGTGGACGCGGTCCGGGTGGCACTGGGCAACACGGGCTCCAAGACCACTATCCACCGTTACCTCAAGGAACTGGAGGAAGAGGAAGGGCAAGGCTTGGGCGCGAAAGTCGCTGTCAGTGAGGCGCTACAGGACCTGATCGGGCGGCTCGCCGGACGTCTGCACGAGGAGGCTGAGACCGTTGTTGCCGAGGCCCAGCAACGTTTCGAGGCGCAGTTGCAGGAGCGCGGACAAGCACTGGAGCGTGCGCAGCAGGAAGCCGTGGCCTTGAGCGCCCAGCTCCAGGGCAACGAAACGGCGTTGCACGACGAAAAGACCGCTCACGCGACCACCCGGCAGGCCCTGGCCGACCGTGCCACCGAGGTCGCCCAACTTGGCGAGCGCATCGCCGGTCTGACCACACGCCTGGCCGAGCACGAGGCCCACGCGCAGTCGCTGGAACAGAAGCACCAGCACGCCCGCGAGGCGCTGGAACACTACCGGATGTCGGTCAAGGAACAACGCGAGCAGGAACAGCGCCGCCACGAGCACCAGGTGCAGGAATTGCAGGTCGCGCTACGCCAGGCCAACGAGGTGCTGACCGCCAAGAACCACGAACTGGTACAGCTCAATCGCGACAACGGGCAGTGGCTGGAGCGCCACACACGCATGGAGCGGGAACTGACCCAAGTACGGCAGGATGCAGACGATCAGCAGAAGGAACTGGACGCGCTACGGCTGACGGCCATCGAGCACCAAGCCCTGCAGACCCGCTGGGCCCAAGATGCCCAGACGCTGGAAGCTGTACGGGCAGAATTGGTCGGTGTTCGCGCCGACCTAACGAAGGAGCGGGAGCGTCGCGAACAGGCCGAAGCCGATGCGTTGCGGGCCGGTGTGCGCAGGGACACGCTGGAGCAGGTGCTGGCGCAGTTGCATCCAGATCAAATTGCCAACTCAGTCGGCAAGAAAAATCCGGCAACCAGATGATTTTACGGAAAAAATCACACCCTATGGGGCATTTTTACACGTATCTCGGCCGAACCCCAGACCGCACTCTCGCTCGACCCGGACCTCGCCGAGGCGCATCTCGCGCGCGGCCGGCTGATCGTGTGGGAGGACTCCGACTGGGCTGGCGGACAGGCCGAATACCGTCGCGCACTGGAGCTGGCGCCCGGCAACGAAATGGCCCTGACCGCGGTCGGCGAGATGCTGGCGACCCTGGGCCACCCGGCGGAAGCCATCACCACCACCCGACGGGCGCTGGCGATCGACATGTTGAATGCGCATACCTGGCACCTGCTGGCCACGTACCTGATGCCGCTGGGCCGCCTCGACGAGGCCGAAGGCGCGCTGCGCAAGGCGATCGAACTGCAACCGAAGATGCCGGGCAACTACGAGCAACTGGCGATCATCGAAATCCTGCGCGGCGATGCCGCTGGCGCGCTACGGGTAGCACGCCAGGAGCATCCCGGCAACTGGCGCGACAACGCGGTGGCGCGCGCGCTGCAGATCGGCGACGACCCGGCTGCTGCCGCAGCGGCACTGGCGACCATGATCCGCACGCAGGCGAAGCTGGCCGCCTACCAGATCACCCAGGTGCAGGCCGTGCGCCAGGATGCGGGCGAGGTCTTCGAGTGGCTGGATCGTGCGCACGCGGCCCGCGATCCGGGCGTCGGGCTGTTGCTCTACGACCCACTGCTGCTTCCCTACCGCAATGATCCGCGCTTCGCCGCATTCTGCCGCGAAGTCGGGCTGCCGGCACCGGACGCGACCATGCCGGTGGCCGCCGCAACGCAGTCGACCGACATCGCGGTGCGCCAACCATGAACGCGCGCTGGTTCTTCTCCGAACTGAAGCGTCGCAATGTCATCCGCGCGGCCACCTTCTACGCGGCCACCGCGTGGCTGGTGGTGGAGGCGGCCACCCAGGTGCTTCCGGTATTCGCAGTCGATGCCTGGGCCGTGCGCTGGATCGTGGCCGCGGCGGTGATTGGTTTCCCGTTCGGGATGGCATTTGCCTGGTTGTACGAATGGACGCCCGCGGGGATCGTGCGCGAGAGCGAGATTGCGCCGGGAGCGTCGGTCGCGCACCTGACCGGCAAGCGGCTCGATCGCGGAATCATCGCGGTGCTGGCCCTCATGCTGGTGTTGCTGCTGGCCAACAAGTTCGTGCTGCATCGGGAGGGCGGCCAGATTGCAGAGAAGTCCATCGCCGTATTGCCGCTGGTCAACGAGAGCGGCGATCCAGACACCGACTATTTCTCCGACGGCCTGTCGGAGGAGTTGATCACCGCACTGGCGCAGAACCGCGGCCTGAAGGTGATCGGCCGGGGATCCTCGTTCCGCTTCAAGGGCAATGCAACGGACAGCGCCACCATCGGCAGGAAGCTTGGCGTCGGTACTCTACTGGAAGGTACGGTGCGCCGGCAGGCCGGGCGGGTACGCATCAGCATCGCGTTGGTCGATGCGGCCACTGGCCGCCAGTCATGGTCGCAAACCTACGACCGCGAGTTGAAGGACATTTTTGCGCTGCAGTCCGAAATTGCGCGCGCCGTGGCGGACTCCCTGCAGGTGACCCTGATCGGCACGGCGACAAACGCCCCACGGGCCGTCTCGACCCTGGATGTCGGTGCGCACAACGCCTACCTGCAAGGGCACTTCCATCTCGAACGCAACAGCTTTGAAAGTTGGCACAAGGCCGTCGGCTTCTATGATGAGGCGATCCGGCGCGACCCAAACTATGCGCTGGCGTACGCCGAGCGCGCGCGCGCCTGGGTCTGGATCGCGTCGCGCAACCCACCCGATGTGGCGGCGGCGCGCGCCGCGGCGCGCAGCAATGCTGAGCGCAGCGTGGCCCTCGGGCCGGCCCTGGCCGAGGCGCACGCGGCGTTGGGCTGGGTGCGCCTCTACATCGACTGGAACTTCGCGGGTGCCGTTACCGAACTCAGGCGTGCCGAGCAACTGGCGCCCGGCAGCGCGACCGCCAACTACCAGTTGTCCCAGGTGCTGCTCTACATGGGGCAGGTAGAGGAGGGCACGACACTTGCGCGGCAGGCCGTCGAGCTGGATCCGCTTGCCTATGCCGCGCGCAACAACCTGGCGCGCGCCTTGACAGTCTCCGGCCACTATCCGGAAGCCGAGGCGCAGGGCCGCAAGGCGGCGGAACTGCAGCCCGATGCCGTGGCGGCACATCGTTGGCAGGTGATCGGCGCCGTGCTGCGCGGAGATCCCGACACGGCGCTGCGCGAAGCGGCGCTGGAGACCTCGCAGGCGTCGGTGCGCGGTCCGACCCAGGGCTTCCGACATTTCGAATTCGCGTTGGCGTACTACACCCGTGGAGACCGTGCGCAAGCCGATGCGGCGCTGGCGGAACTGATTGCCAAGGACAGCGATTCCATGGCCTACCAGATCGCCGAGGTGTACGCATGGCGCGGAGAAACCGACCCTGCCTTCGAGTGGCTGCAGCGAGCTTTCGATACCCGCGATCCGGGTACGCTGGGCACGGCGGTCGATCCGCTGCTGCTTGGCCTGCGCGGCGACGCGCGCTTCGTGGCACTGGTGGAGAAACTGGGACTTGCCGAATCCGTGCGATGAACGTGCGCGGTACGGCACGATCCGGGCCGCGGCATGAAGTTGGCAGCGCGGTCAAGCGGGATCATCCGCGTCGTGGTTGCACTGCCACTGAAACGTGCGCAATGCATATTATGTCAAATTAAAGATGAACCCACGAAGCGTCAGTGCCGTGGGCAATCACGCTGTCGGACCACCCCGCCCCATGAACATCGTCATTCGCCGCCGAGGATCTCCAGCAGCACCACGGCATCGTTGTGCGCGCTGTCCCGGGCCGAATAGACCAGCGTCACCGGCCCCTCGGCGGCCAGTGCACGCAGCTTTGCCAGCGCCTCGCCGTTGGCATGCACCTCCGCCGTGTAGCGCGCCCGGAACTCGGCGAACCTGGCGGGATCGTGCCCGAACCACTGGCGCAGTTCCGTGCTGGGCGCAATGCCCTTGAGCCACAGGTCGATCGCGGCGTCTTCCTTGCGTACGCCGCGAGGCCACAGGCGATCGATGAGCACGCGCGTGCCATCTGCGGCGTCGGCCGGTTCATAGGCACGCTTCATGCGGATGTCGGTTGACTGCGACCGCCTGGGCATGGTCGTCACTCCAGGGTGTAGGCGCGCTCGGGCTCGTTGAGGCGCTCGAAGGCGAGTTCCTCCATCAGCCCGATTCGATCGCGCCCGATCACCACCACGGCCAGCTTGCGCCCGCCGCGGCGGTAGGTGATGGTGCAGTCGCGTGCTTCCAGGCTGCCGTCGATGGCGACTTCGTCGAAGCCTTCGGCATGGCCGACGTAACCGAGCACCAGGTCGTACTGTTGGGTCCAGAAGAACGGTACCGCGGTGAAGCGCTCGCGCCAGCCGAGCAGGTTGCGCGCGGCCGTCTGGCCCATGCGTTCGGCCACGACCCAGTGCTCGACGCGGATCGCCTGGCCGCTCAGCGGATCCGGCCAGCGCGCGATGTCGCCGGCGGCAAAGATGCCGGGGGCGCTGGTTTGCAGGTAGGCATCGACCACGACGCCACGTTCCAGGTCCAGCCCCGCCTGTTCGGCCAGTTCCAGCGCCGGCTGCACGCCGACACCGATGACCACCAGCTCCGCCGGCAGAACCTCGCCCGTGCCCAGCGTGACGCCGGCCACGTCGATGGACTCGGGCTTGGTGCCCAGATGGAATTGCACGCCCTGCCCCTCGTGCACCTTGCGGATGTAGGTACCCAACTCGGTACCGAGCACGCGCTCCATCGGCACGGCCTCCGGGCCGACGACGTGTACTTCCAAACCACGCGCGCGCAGGGACGCGGCCGCCTCCAGGCCGATGAAGCTGGCGCCGATCACCACCGCGCGCTTGGCCGTCTGCACGCGTTCCACCAGCGCCTCGGCATCGGCCTGCGTGCGCAGGTACCGCACGTGCGGCAGCTCCGCGCCGGGGATGGCCAGTCGCCGGGGCGTCGCGCCGGTGGCCAGCAGGATCACCTCTGCCGCATGGCGATGGCCATCGGCCGTGGTCACGCTGCGCGTGGCGGCATCGAGTGTCGTGACACGCGTGTTGAGTTGCAGGTCAATGCCCTGTTCGCGGTAGAACGCCTCGCTGCGCAGCGGGATCCAGCTCGCCTCGGCCGTACCGGCAAGGTAGTTCTTGGACAGGTTGGGCCGATCGCACGGCAGGTTGGCATCGGCACTCAGCAGGGTCACCGTGCCGCGATACCCGACCTTGCGCAGTGCCTCGGCCGCGGCGTTGCCGGCCGCGCCGCCACCCACGATCAGCACGCTGGCCGGATGCCGG
>JACDJB010003570.1_pt1 | contig 10157 bp, 7 predicted proteins | sample 7454121 | NCBI WGS metagenome assembly JACDJB01 (sample SAMN14253290, study PRJNA609438) | sludge metagenome | isolation source: sludge after 25d culture with pyrite | collected 2018-12-20 | reverse complement strand
CTGTTCCTCGTGCTGCACGTGAAGGCGCGCTTCCTTTTTCCGATGCTGCCGTTCCTGTGCGGCTTCGCCGGCAGTTTCCTTGCCGCCCTGGCCGATCGGCTCGGCGGCCCGCGAAGCGCGGCTGGCGGCCCGCCTGCGCGCCTGGCGCTGACCCGGCCGCGCTTGGCCGCCGGCGCCCTGCTCGGCGCGCTGCTGCTCTTCCTTGCGTTCGCCGGGCCGGCCCTGGACCGGCTCGGCGCGGGCTGAAGCGGCGCGAATCCGGTATCCTCGCGGGCTTTCCAGCGCTTCAGCACGCATGCGCCAGCATCTAGTCGAACTGATTCTCTTCAGCACCTACGCGGAACTGCGCGCGGAGGCGGCGCGCAGCTACCTCGGGCTGGTGTGGTGGATCCTCGAACCGGCCATGATGATGGGCGCGTTCTGGCTGGTCTTCGACGTCATCCTGGAGACCGGCGGCCACGACTACGTGCCCTTCCTGATCATCGGGATGGCCATCTGGCAGTGGATGAAGTCGTGCATCACGCATGGCGGCTATGCCATCTGGGGCAACCTGCCGATGCTGCGCCAGGTGCGCCTGCCGCCGCTCATCTTCCCGCTGGTGGCGATGCTCTCGGACACGGTGAAGTTCGCCTTCATCCTGGCCCTGCTGCTGGTCATCCTGTGGTCGATGGGCTATCCGCCGAATACCGCCTACTGGGCCTTGCCGATCCTGTTCGCCATCGTGTTCATGGCCGCGGCCGGGGCCGGCTTCATCGTCGGCGCGCTGGTACCGCTGGTGCCGGACCTGCGCTTCGTCATCGAACAGGTGTTGATGGTGGTGATGTTCCTGTCCGGCGTGGTGTTTCCGCTCGACCAGGTGCCCGCCGAACTGCGCTGGCTGATGGATCTCAATCCGGTGGCGGTGATCATGGACAACGCACGCGGCATCCTCATGCACGGGCGCCTGCCCAACTGGGTCGGGCTGTACAAGGTGGCGCTGATTTCGGTCGGCGCCTGCGTGGTCGGCGTGCTGTTCGTGCGCCGCCTTGCGCCGCGCTTCCCCAAGCTGGCGAGCTGAGATGGGCGAGATCCTGGTCGAGCTCGAACACGTCGGCGTGGCGTTCGATGTGCAGCGCAACATCGGCGGCGGGCGCTATTGGGCGCTGGAGGACGTGAACCTCACGCTGCGCCGCGGCGAGCGCCTGGGCATCATCGGTCGCAACGGTGCCGGCAAGAGCACCCTGCTGCGCGTGCTGGCCGGGATCCTGGTGCCCGATCGCGGCACGGTGCGCCGCGCGCCGGTCTCCTGCCAGCTGCTGGCCCTGGCCCTGGGCTTCGTCGGGCACCTGTCCGGACGCGACAACGCGGTGCTGTCGGGGCTGATGCTCGGCATGCGCCGGCGCGAAATCATCCGGCGGCTGCCGGCAATCCGCGAGTTCTCCGAGCTTGGCGAGTTCTTCGAGCAGCCGATCGCCACGTATTCGGCGGGCATGAACATGCGCCTGGCCTTTTCGGTGGCCATGCAGGTGGAGCCGGACGTGCTGCTGATCGACGAAGTCCTGAGCGTGGGCGACGCGGAGTTCCAGCACAAGTCGCACGCGGCCATGCATGCGCGCACCGGCGAGGGCAACACCATCGTGCTCGTCAGTCATGACGAGAAGCAGATCGCCGAGCGCTGCGATCGCCTGCTGTGGGTCGAACAGGGCCGCAGCCAGCTCGAAGGCAGCCTGAAGGACGTGCTGGCGGCCTATCACCGCGATCAGCACACCTGCGGGGTGGCGGCGTGAAGGTGCTGGCCGAGCCGATGCGCCTGGCCGCGTTGGCCAGGCCGCTTGGACTTTCGCCCGAGGCGCTGCTGGTGCTCGCCGGGCGCCTGGCCCTGGATGCCGCCTCGCCGGTCACGGTCGCACGCCTGCTTGCCGGCGCGGCACGCGTGCAAGGCGCCGGCGCCACGCTCACAGCGGCCGCCACGCAGTTGGCGCTGGGCCCCGGCGCGCATGCCCTGGATGACGTGGAGCACATGCTCGCAGGGGTCTGGTCGCGGGCTTGTCCAGAGGATCCCGGATCGTGCGCGGCGCCGCGCTGATCGTCCTCGCCTGGAACCAGTGGGCGCTGACCCGCCGCTGCCTGGATTCGCTGCTGGCGAGCGAACTCGACCAGGCCGAGGTCATCGTCGTGGACAATGGCAGCGAGGATGACACGGCCGCGGGCCTGGCGGCCTACGCCGATCGCCTGCGCATCCTCAGCCTGCCAGACAACCAGGGCTTCGTGCGCGGCATGAATGCCGGCATCGCGGCGGCCCGCCCGGATGACGACGTGGTGCTGCTCAACAACGACCTGGTGTTCACGCAGCGCGACTGGCTGGGCCGCCTGCGCGACGCCGCCTATGCCGCACCCGAGCATGGCGTGGTCGGCTGCCGCCTGCTCGGTCCGGAGCCGGAAGGGCGCCTCTATCACGCCGGCGGCTTCATCGAGGCCGATGAGCTGTGGGGCCAGCAGACCGAGAGCGGGGTTGTGGAGCGCGACCTGGGCCAGTATGAGCGCACGCGCCGCGTCCAGGCCATCGCTTTTGCCCTGGCCTACCTGCGGCGCGATTGCCTGGAGCGCATCGGGCTGCTCGACACGGTCTTCCACAGCTATTTCGAGGATACCGACTACTGCCTGCGCGCCGCCGACGCCGGCATTGCCAGCGTGGTTGCCGGTGCAGTCACGTTGCGCCATGACCAGCACGGCTCGACCCGGGAGGATGGCGGCTTCCGGGCGCGCCTGTGGGCGGCCAGTCGCGCGACCTTTGCCGCGCGCTGGCAGGCGCGGCTCAAGGCAGGCTATCGCGGCCAGGTGCTCTGGCAGGGTGCGACGCGCGGCGGCGAAGCCTATGCCCAGCTCGCGCGCCAGCTCGTGCGCCGGCTGGACGCGCGCGGCGCGCGCATGGCGTTCGCGCCGGTCGCGCCCGAGGCGCTGGATGCGCAGGACTTCCGCCTCGACCTCGCTGCGCGCCGGCGCTGGACGCCGCCGGCAGACGTGGCCGTGATGGCGGCCGGCGGCGAGCACTTCGCCCGCGCGGCCGGCCGCTGCCGCATCGGCATCGGCAACAGTGACTGGCAGCGCGTGCCGGCAAGCTGGGCGGCCGCCGCCAATACGCTCGATCTGCTGCTGGTGCCGGATGCCTTCCAGCGCCAGGCCTTCCAGTCCGCCGGGGTCACCACGGCCGTGGAGCTGTTGCCGATCGGCGTGGATCGCGACTACTGCCATCCGCGCGTGCCGGCAGTGCCTCACCCGCGTGGCGCCTTCGTGTTCCTGGCGGTGGTGGAGGATCTGGCCCGCGATGCCCCGGAGCGTCTGCTGGACGCCTTCCGCGCAGCCTTCGCCAGCGAAGCGGGCGTGGAACTGCTCGTGTACCTGCGGCCGGGCCGCGGGCGCGCGCGCAGCCGCGCAGTGCTTGCGCCGCTGGTCGAGGGCCAGGCCAACATCCGCCTGCTGGACGGCTGGGCCTTCCCCTGGGCTCAGCGCGCGCAACTGCTGGCCAGCATCGACTGCTATGTGACGGCGCGTCGCGGCGGCGCTTGGGATCCGCTGGCCGCCGAGGCGCTGGCCTGCGGCAAGGCGCTGGTGGCGACCGACTTCGGCAGCTGCGGCGCTCTGGCGCGTGCGCACGGCCTTGCCGTCGCCTGCACCGGCCTGGTCGAGGATGCCCGCCATCCGGGGGCCTGCTGGGCCGAGCCTGAGGTGGCGGCGCTGACAGCGCAGCTCCTGGCCGCCTGGGCGGCGCGCGGCGCCCCCGATGCCGCTGACCGCGCGCAGCGCTTCGCCGCGCACCACGACATCGAGGACAGCGCCGATCGCCTGCTGGCCCACATTGCCCGCCTCGGCCGCTTCCGGGCCAGCCCCGCGCGGCCACCGGCGCATGCGCCAGTGCAGTTGCAACGGCCGGCGAGCGGCCAGATCGTGGTGCTGGGCATGCACCGTTCGGGCACCTCCAGCGTCGCCGGCCTGCTGGCACGCATGGGCGCCCATGTCGGGCCGCAGGACGATCTCCTGGTCGGCCCGGACAATCCCAAGGGCCATTACGAATCGGGCCGCCTGCATGGCGCCTGCCTGCGTCGCCTCGCCGCCGCAGGCGGCGACTGGATGCACCCGCCGACGAGCTCGCCACCGGCGGCGGTGGATGCGTTCCGGCGCGAGGTCGCCGCCCTGCTCGACGGCTTCGAGGCGCATCGACCCTGGCTGATCAAGGAACCGCGCCTGTGCCTGCTGGTGCGCGAACTGCTGCCACTGCTGACGCGCCCGGTGTTCGTGATAGTGGTGCGTGCGCCGCAGGCGGTCGCGCGCTCGCTGGCCACGCGCGACGCCATGCAGGCCGACGCCGCACTGGCCTTGTGGGCGCACTACAACCGCGAGGCCTTTGCCGCCAGCCGCGGCTGGCCCCGCCTGCTGGTCGACTACGACGCCTTGCTGGCCGAGCCGGTGGCCAGCATGCAGCGGCTGCTGAGCGGGCTGCAGGCGCTCGGCGTGGCCGGCCTGGCGGCGCTGCCGGAGGCCGAGGTGGGGGCCTGGATCGATGCACCCGCCGCGCATTCCACGCCTTCATTCGCGGGCCTCGGCGAAGATCAGGCGGCGCTCTGGGCGGCCATTTGCGATGGCAGCATCCTTGCCGACCCGCCGGCGCCGGGGGCGCCCTGATGGCAAGCTTGCTCGCGCGCCTGCTGCGCCGGGGACCGGCGCTGCGCCCGCCGCTCGGCGGGGTGCGCTGGGATGGACGCGTGCTGCGCCTGCAATGCATGCCAGGCGCGCCGCGCCGGCTCGCCCTGGAACTCGACTGTAGCCATTTTTCCGAGGCCGACGCGGACGCGAGCGGGGTCATCGACTTTGCCTTTCCGTTTGCCCCGTCGGGCCGCGCGAAGTTCGACGTGCTGCCGCGTCTGGGGCGCGACGGCGAAGTGCTGGCCGCGCGGCCGCTGCGTTTGCGCCTCGGCCACGCCGGTATCGGTCCGGCGTCGCCGCCGCCGCCATCGCCGGCCGCGCTGGTCGATGCCGCGCAGTGCGTGCCGTTCGGCACCGACGTCGCTGCGCGCGAGGTCGCCATCGTGGTGCCGGTGTATGGTGCCCCGGACCTGGTCGAACGTTGCCTGGACGCGGTGCTTGCGCACAGCGATGGCCGCGCTTCGCTGATCGTGATCGATGACGCCAGCCCCGATCCGGCCATCCGTTCCTTGCTGGCGCGCTATGCCAACCGGCGCGGCGTGCGCGTGCTGGCCAATCCGCACAATCTCGGTTTCACCGCCACCGCCAACCGCGGCATGGCCGAGGCGCGCGATGCCGATGTGGTACTGCTGAACGCCGATGCCCAGGTCGGCCCGAACTGGCTGGCCGGGCTGCGCCGCGCCGCGCTTTCGGCACGCGATGTCGGCACCGTCACCGCCGTGTCCGACAATGCCGGTGCGTTTTCGGTGCCGGAACTGGAGCAGGCCAATGACTTGCCGGCGTGCTGGTCCTTCGACCAGGCCGCGCGCGCGCTGTGGCAGCAGGCCGGACTGGCCTACCCGGTGCTGCCGACCGGCAACGGGTTTTGCCTGTATGTCCGCCGCGCGGTTCTGGACGTGATCGGCGGCTTCGATGCGGCGGCCTTCCCGCAAGGCTATGGTGAGGAGAACGACTTCTGCCAGCGCGCCGCGCGCCATGGTTTCCGCCACCTGATCGCCGGCAACGTGCTGGTGCGCCATGCGCGCAGCGCCAGTTTCGGTGCGCCGCGCCGTCAGGTGCTCGGCACGGCGGGCATGGCGGTGCTGCGCCAGCGCTGGCCGAACTACGAACGCGAGGTGGGCGCAAGCCTGTGGTCCTTCGAGCGTCGCGTGCTCGACTGGCGCGTGCGCCGCAGCTTGGCCGCTGCCACTGCCGCGACTGCGCCGCGGCCGCGCGTGCTCTGGGTGGGCGGGGGCGCGCCGACCTGGGCGGATGCCGAGGTGTGGAACCTGCGCGCCAACGGCAGCGAGAACGAACTCGTGCACGAGGGCGCCGTAATCGCCGCCAATACCTGGCAGGCCGACGCCCCGGAGGCGTCGTATCAGGCGCTGTGGGACTGGCTGCAGATCCATGCCATTGAGGCCCTGATCGTACCGGCAAGAAAGGAATCGGCGGCCGAGATCCTCTGCCGCCTGCTCGACATCCCGGTGCGCGTCGTCGATGCTCGGGCCGGATCGCTGCATGAGGCCCTGGCCGGCGCCGCGATTGCCAACCGCAGCTTCCCGGAGCGATGACGATGAGCTTCCCGTTCCAGCGCGCCCTCGTTACCGGCGTGAGCGGCCAGGATGGCGCCCTGCTCGCGGCGCTGCTGCTGCGCGCCGGGGTCGCCGTGACCGGCACGCATCGGCCGGGGCGTGCGCCCGACCTGTGGCGGCTGGATGGCCTGGGCATCGCCGCGCATCCGGCCTTGCGTCTCGTCGCCCTCGATCCGGTCGATGCACGGGCCTGTGTCGCGCTGGTGGCCGAAAGCGCGCCCGAGGCGGTGTTCCACCTGGCGGGCCAATCGCGCGTGGCCGAATCCTTCCGCGCGCCGCTGGCGAGCCTGGAGGCCAATGGCCTGAGCACCGTCAACCTGCTCGAAGCGCTGCGCGCGCACGCGCCGACGGCGCGCCTGGTGCTGGCCTCCAGCGCCGAGATCTTCGGCAGCCCGGCGAGGGCGCCGCAGGATGAGAACACGCCGCTGGCAGCCCGGTCGCCGTATGGCCTTTCCAAGCTGCTGGCGCACGCGGCGGTGGGCACCTGGCGCGCCAGTTACGGCCTCGCCGCCTCCAGCGCGATCCTCTTCAACCACGAATCGGAATGGCGCGATCCGGCCTTTGTCACGCGCAAGATCAGCCTCGGTGTCGCGCGCATTGTGGCCGGCACGCAGGCAACCATCGCGCTCGGCAATCTCGATGCCCGCCGCGATTTCGGCTACGCACCCGACTACGTCGCCGCCATGGCCGCCATGGCCGCGCGCGACGAGGCCGCCGACCAGGTGCTGGCGACCGGGCAGGCCGCCAGCATCCGCGAGTTCGCCAGCGCCGCGTTTGCCGCCGTCGGCATCGACCTCGACTGGTCCGGCGAGGGGCTGGACGAGATCGCCACCGAGCGTGGCGGCGGTCCGTTGCGGGTGCGGGTGGATGCGCAGTTCTTCCGCCCCGTGGACGCGCCGTTGCTGGTCGGTGATGCCGCGCGTGCACGGCGTGCACTCGGCTTCACGCCCAGCCTGGATCTCGCCGGCCTGGCGCGCCGCATGGTCGAGGCCGACCTGGCACGCCTGGGCGCGGCGCCTGCATGAAGGTCATCCTCAACGTGGATGCCATCAGCGCGCCGCTGACCGGCATCGGGCGCTATGCGCTGGAGCTGGCGCGCGGCTTGGCGGTGCACCCTGAGGTGGCTGCGCTGCGCCTGTATTCGGCCTACCGCTGGGTCGACGATCCGGCGCATGCGCTCAGCGCCAACCGCGGCATCGCCACGCTGCGTCGGCGCGTGCCGTTCAAGAGCGCGGCCCTGGAAGCCTATACGCAGGTGCGCTCGGCGCTGTTCCGGCTGCACACGCGGCACCTGCGCGAGTGGCTGCTGCACACGCCGAACTACGTGCTGATGCCGTTCGCCGGCCCCGCCGTCACCACCGTGCACGACCTGTCCTGGCTGCATTATCCGCACGCCCATCCGCTCGAGCGGGTGCGCTTCCTCGATCGCCACCTGCCGCGCACGCTGGAACAGGCGCGCCTGGTGCTCACCGATTCGCAGTTCGTCGCTGCCGAGATCGCTGCGCGGCTCGGCGTCCCGCCTGCCAGGCTGCGCGTGGTGCCGCTGGGCGTGGACGCCGCCTTCCATCCACGCGCGGCCGTAGAACTGGCGCCCGTGCTGGCGCGCCATGGCCTGGCCGACACCGCCTACCTGCTGGTCGTCGCCACGCAGGAACCGCGCAAGAACCTTGCGCGCCTGGCAGCCGCCTATGCGCGCCTGCCCGCCGCCCATCGCGCGCGCCATCCGTTGGTGATCGCCGGTGATCGGGGCTGGCGCAATGCCGGGCTCAGGCAGGCCCTTGCGCCGCTGGAGGCGCGCGGTGAGCTGCGCCGGCTGGGCTATGTGCAGGAGGCGGACCTGCCGGCGCTCTACGCCGGCGCGCACGCCTTTGCCTTCCCCTCGCTCTACGAAGGTTTCGGCCTGCCGGTGCTCGAAGCGCTGGCCAGCGGCGTGCCGGTGCTGACGTCGGATGCATCGTCTCTTCCCGAGATCGCCCGCGATGCGCACGGCCCGCTGGCCTTGCTGGTCGATCCGCTGGACGAGGATGCGCTGCATGCCGGCCTGCTGCGCCTGCTCGAAGACGATGCCTGGCGCGCCGCGGCCCGCCTGCGCGGGCCGGCGCACGCCGCCGCCTTCACCTGGGCGCGTTGCGTGACGGGAACGGTGGCGGCCTATCGCGAGGCGAGTGCCTGAGGCGGCAGCGCGGGCGCTGCGCGCGCGTCCGGGCCGGGCGGTGCTCGACCCGCATCCGCGCTGGCCGCCGGCAGGCGCGTGAAGGCTGTGGCCGCGACGCGCGCCTAGTTGGCCGCTGCGCCGGCCGCGGCGGGCGCGGTCTGCCGCGCGGCCGCCGTTGCGGCCGGATCCGGGTCGTCGAAATCGCCCTGCATGATGGTGTCGGCGTGCCAGGCGGGCGGCGCGTAGGCGGGGGTGCGGAACTCGCGCCACCAGTCGGCCGCCAGCTTGCCCAGGGGCGTCGGGGGCGTGGCGTCGGCCTGCGTGATGTCGAGGCCGCCGACCACGTCGCGACCGCTTTCCGGGGCGACGGCATACACGCGCACCTGCGCCGCCTGGCCGCGTGCAATGGCCGGCACCGGCAGGCGCAGGCGCGGCTGCGCGATGCGGTACTCGGCAGACGTGAGCGGGTTGCCCCTGGCGTCGGCCCAGTCCACGCGCAGGTTGCCGGCGAAGCGCTCCAGGTTCAGGTCGATCACCACGCCTGGCGCCCAGCGGTCGTCTTCGATGGCAATGCGCGCCTCGTCGTGCGGACGTTCCAGCACCAGCGCCGGGTCGCCGAGCAGGTTGTACATTTCCACCAGGGTGCGATCCTGCGAGCCCTGCTTGGCGCGCACGATGGCCTCGCCGATGGTGGCACCGGGGGTGAGCAATTCGCTGATGATGGCCTTGCTGAAGGCGGGCGAGGGTGAATTGCGCCACGAGGCGGCGAACACGGCCACCGCGCCCTTGCCGGGCTCACGCAGGAAACGCTCGCCGATCGAGTCCTCGGTGGGGTTGTCGAACGGCGCCGAATAGCAGGTCATCGACAGCACCATCGGCAGGCGGCTGCCGTTTTCCAGTGCGGAGACGTCGTCGAGGGTGAACAGGTCGTTGTTCTTGCGCAGGTCCGGCGGGCCGGTACGCCAGATGTAGCGCCCGCCATGGCCGATGAAGTGCACCAGCAGGCGGCCCTCGTCGATGCCGTCGTGAATGGCGCGCTGGTGTGCGGCGTTGTCGCTTTCCTTCGGGTTCGCATAGACCTTGTCGGCGACGAAACCGGCCCGGCCCAGATCGCTGGCGATGGTGTCGGACGCCTGCTTGAATGATTCGATCTCGTCGGTGATGAACATCACGTCGCGGCGCCACTTGCCCGGGTGCGGCTTGGACATGTAGTCGATGGTCTTGTCGACGATGGCCTGCACCTCGTCGGGCTCGACCACCGGGAAGCGGCCCACGGCGACCACCGGATGCCAGTCCTCGCCGTCCACCGCGCCGAACCAGTTGTCGCTGGCGGACTGGCCTTCCTCGGAGGGGTATTGCCAGGTGGGAATGAGGTTGCGGTCGGCCAGCTTGCGCGGCAGCTTGGCGTACTGGGTGCCGGGGACGGCGCCGAAATGGCCGGGGAACAGCAGTTCGCGGTCGGTCCACTTGGCGTAGTTGAGATCGTTGTAGGTTTCGTGGCGGATGTCGAAGCTGGCGTCGCCGACCAGCAACAGGAAGCGCGGCTGCACGTGCCAGTCGTCCCAGGCCGTCTTGACCAGGTTGCGGATCGCCAGCGGGTGGGCGATGCCGTGGTTGAACTGGTCGTACACCGCGTCGATGTCGAGGACGGCCACGCGCAGGCCACGCTTCTCATGGAACTCGGCCAGCGGCCGGATGGCGTCGAGCAGGCGGGCGTGGGCGACGATCAGGTAGTCGTAGCCCGTCTT
>JACDJB010003568.1_pt1 | contig 10163 bp, 6 predicted proteins | sample 7454121 | NCBI WGS metagenome assembly JACDJB01 (sample SAMN14253290, study PRJNA609438) | sludge metagenome | isolation source: sludge after 25d culture with pyrite | collected 2018-12-20 | reverse complement strand
CCAGTGGTCGATCCCTCGGTGCGGCCGATGTCGCGTAACTTCGTCCCGAGAGACAGTTTGTCGATGCTGCCGAGCGGAAGGTTGGTAAAGATCGCGATGCGATTTTTCATGTAGCGGAGTGCGGCGACGAAGGCCGCTTCCTTTTCGAGGTCGGTGCCCTGAACCTCCGCGGGATCTTCGATCCCCCAATGCGCCGTCATCGGCTGCCCCGGCCAGACCGGACAGGATTCGCCCGCGGCGTTGTCACAAACGGTGAAAACGAAATCCATCACCGGCGCGTCGGCAACCGCAAATTCTTCCCAGCTTTTCGATCGCAAGCCATCGACGGGAAAGTCGGCTCCCCTGAGAGCCTTGATTGCGAAGGGGTTCACCGTGCCTTTCGGCTGGCTGCCGGCGGAGAATGCGCGAAAACGCCCGCGTCCTTCCTTGCGCAGAACGGATTCGGCCAGGATGGAGCGCGCGCTGTTGCCAGTGCAAAGAAACAGGACATTGTAGATGCGATCAGACATGTGCAGGCTTCCTCTTTTTTAGCGGCGGACAGCAGGGCGTCAGGCTTTCGATCACCGGCGCGCAGATTTCCGGCTTGCCGCCGCAGCAATCGGTCAGCATGAACAGCACGACGTCCTGGAAATTCGCGAGGCTGGCGCGATAGACAATCGACCTGCCGGTTCGCTTCGCCTGGACAAGGTTGGCGCGGGTCAGGATCGCCAGATGCGACGACATGGTGTTCTGCGGCACCGCCAGCGCGCGGGCGATGTCGCCTGCGGCGAGGCCATGGGGTTCGTGCCGCACCAGCAGCTTGAACACATCAAGCCGGGTCGGCTGGGCGAGGGCCGCGAGGGCCAGGATGGCGCTTTCTGATTCCATATATCGAGATTAATGGATATATTGGACCCTGTCCATCGGGAAAACGCTGGAAACCTCGGCGTTCCGGCGTTCGCGCGCCCTTGACGCCGGGCCGGCGGGGCCTGTTATGTCTCGCCCGGTCCGCCCCGTTCGGGCCTGAATCTGCTATTATTTTGACGCTACGCTTTTCCGCCCAAGCCGTGAGACGCATGCCGAAACGGACCTCCTTTTTTCGCATCCTGACCGGGACAGGCCCGCTGGCGGTCTTCGCCGTCGCGGGTGCCATGCTGTTCGGGATCGTCGCGCCCGCGTCGGCGCAATTTTTCGATTTCGGTTTCGGCCGTCCGCAGCGCCCGGCGCCGCAGCGTGGCGGTTTCTTCTCGCCGTTCGGCGATGCGTTCGGCCCCGACCGGCAGCAGCCGGCGCCGCGGGTTGATTTTTCCCGCGCGCCCGCGCCCGCCAAGCGCGACACCCCCGCCGACCGCAACGTGCTGGTGCTTGGCGACGCCATGGCGGACTGGCTGGCCTATGGCCTGGAAGACGCCTTGTCGGAAACGCCGGACCTCGGCGTGATCCGCAAGCACAAGACCGTCTCGGGCCTGATCAAGTATCAGCCCAAGGGCGATCCGGCGGACTGGGCGGCGGCTGCGAAAGGCATTCTCGCGACCGAGAAGCCGGATGTGATCGTGGTGATGCTCGGCCTGCACGACCGTATTCCGATCCGCGAGCCGGTGGCCGAAAAGAAGCCCGATGCCAAACCGGGCGACAAGGCCGACAAGAAAAATGCGAAGAAGGATTCGCGCGGCAAGCCGAACGAACAGGACGCAGCGGCCAAGCCCGGCGACAAACCCGCTGAAACCGGCGTCGACAGCAAGACCGCGGATGGCAAAACGTCGGACGCGGACGCTGCTGCTGACGACGATGACGACCAGCCGCAGATCATGGCGCCGGAGAAGGGGCGCGCCGGCGGCGTGCATGATTTCCGCGACGAACGCTGGGTCGAACTCTACGCCAAGAAAATCGAGGAGATGATCGCCGTCCTGAAGTCGAAGGGCGTGCCGGTGCTCTGGGTCGGACTGCCGGCGGTGCGCGGGCCGAAGGCGACATCCGACATGCTGTTCCTCGATGCGCTCTATCGCGACGGCGCGGGCAAGGCCGGGATCACCTATGTCGATGTCTGGGACGGTTTTGTCGATGACGCCGGACGTTTCACCACACAAGGCCCGGACTTCGAGGGCCAGATTCGCCGCCTGCGCTCGGGCGATGGCGTGTTCTTCACCAAGGCCGGCGCGCGCAAGCTCGCGCATTACACCGAGCGTGAAATCCGCCGCGTGCTCGCAGCCCACACCGACGGTCCGCTGGCGGTGCCGAGCGAAACCTTTGCACCCGATGCTAACATCCGTCCCGGTGAAGCAGGGCCGCGTCCGCTGATGGGGCCGGTGATGCCGCTGGTGGCCTCGCAGGTCGGCACCGATGAACTGCTCGGCGGTGTCGGCACGCGCCCGGCATCCGTCGACGCGCTGGCCGCGCGCACGCTGGTGAAGGGCGAACCGCTCGCGCCGCCCGCCGGCCGCGCCGACGATTTCGCCTGGCCGCGCCGCGAGGTCGGCGTGCTCAGTGCGCCGCCGAGCGATCCGGTGGTCGCCAGCGCACCGGCGGAGAGCGCAACCCCGCCGAAGCCGAAGCCGAAGAAGCAGCAGGTCGTGGTGCAGGGCCTGTTCAATCCGAACGCGCCGCCGCAGCAGCGGCAGCGGGGCAACCCGCGTGACGGATTCGCGCGGCCCCCGGGGAATGTCGGCCCATCGCCATTCTCGGGCTTTTTCGGGTTCGGACGCTGGTAATCGCCGCCGCCCTGCGTCTGGATCGCCTCAAACCGATGACGTAGTGTCCCGCGCCGCTGAAACATCCATCAGGTCGAGATCGTGAACAGAAAACAACGCCGGGCTGAAGGAAAAACCGGCAAGGACGCTGCGCGGTCATCCGGCTTTCTCGAAGAGACCTTGTTCCGGCAGGCCATCGCTCATCATCAGGCCGGGCGGATGCGCGAGGCGGAGGCGAATTACCGCGAGGTGCTCGCCGCCAATCCGCGCCACACCGGCGCGCTGGGCTATCTCGGCTTGCTCGCCCATCAAGCCGGTCACAGCGAGGCTGCGATTGATCTCTTGCGCAAGGCCATCGCGTCGGACCGGCGCAATCCCGAGCCACATTACAATCTGGCGCGCATTCTGTCGGATATCGGACGCGACGATGACGCCATCGTGCATAACCGGAAGGTGCTGGAGATTGATCCGGCGTTTCCGGGCGTACACAACAATCTCGCGGCGCTGCTGCTGCTGCATGGCCGCGCGTCCGACGCGCTCGCCGCCGCGATGCAGGGATTGGGCAACGACGACGCGCCGGGATTGAAATCGACCTTTGTGATGGCGCTGCGCCAGCTCGATCCGGCGTCGGTCAAACCCGATTCGAATCTCGTTTCCCTTCTGGTGCGTGCGCTGCGCGAGCCATGGTGCCGCCCGCGCGATCTGTCGGCCATCGCAGGCGCGATCCTGCTGCGCACGCCGGCGATGGCCCGGGCCGTGGACGCCGCGCGCGACGGCACGGCCCATCTGGCGAAAATGTTCAGCGTGGCCGATCTGGCGGCGCTGGACCGCGACGGACTGCTGACCGCGCTTTTGACCTCGGCGCCGGTGACGACGCTCGCTATCGAGCGTGTTCTGACCGCGATCCGCCGCGCCGCGCTGAACGCTATCGCGACCGGCACGCTTGAGGATGACACCGCGTGGCTGCCGCTGGTGAGCGCGCTCGGCCAGCAGGGTTTCCTCAACGAGTATGTGTTCGATCTGTCCGACGACGAAAGCGCGCAGGTTGAAAAACTTCGCGCGGATATCGCGGACGCCATCGCGCAAGATGAAGCTGTCGCGCCGCTACGGCTTGCCATTCTCGCAAGCTACCTGCCGCTGCATTCCATTCCCGGCGCGGAGAAACTTGCCGCGCAGGTCTGGCCCGATGCCATGGCCGCGCTGATCCGGCAGCAGATCATTGACTGGCACGACGAGCGGGACATCCGGCGCACCATCGAGAAGCTGACGGCGATCGAGGACGAGGTCTCGGAAAAAGTCCGTGCACAGTATGAGGAAAATCCCTATCCGCGATGGAGCAGGGTGTTCACGGAAGCGCAGGCGCTGCCGATTGATACCTATATCGGCATGCGGTTTCCCGGTGCGGCATACAAGCCGCTCGGCAACCGCGCCATGGAGGTGCTGATCGCGGGATGCGGCACCGGACAGCATGCGATCCAGCGCGCGCAGCAATTCCAGGCGGCGAATGTGCTGGCCATCGACCTCAGTCTTGCGAGCCTTGGTTATGCCATCCGCAAGACCCGCGAGCTTGGGCTGACCAACCTGCGCTACGCGCAGGGCGATATTCTCGCGCTCGGAAGCGACAGGATATTCGATATCATCGATTCCAGCGGCGTGCTGCATCACCTGAAGGAGCCGTTGACCGGATGGCGCAGGCTGGCAGGCCTGCTGCGTCCCGGCGGGCTGATGCATGTCGGGCTCTACAGCGCGGCGGCGCGGCGCGACATCAATGCGGCGCGCGATCTTCTCGCCAAACAGGGCAGGGATTATTCGGTGGCCGAAGTGCGCCGCCTGCGCGCCGAGGCGTCAGGCCGTCCGCCCGGCGATGAATTGCACAATCTCGCGAATTTCAGCGATTTCTTCAGCACCAGCGAATGCCGCGACCTGCTGTTTCATGTGCAGGAGCATCAGTTCTCGATTCCGCAGATCGCGGAGTTCCTGCGCGAGAGCGGATTCACCTTCCTCGGTTTCGAGACGCCGGCGCGCAGCAGCTATCTGCGGCGCTTTCCGGAGGATCGCGCAGCGACCGATCTGGCCAACTGGGCGACCTTCGAGGCCGAAAATCCTGCGACCTTCGCGGCGATGTACCAGTTCTGGATTCAGAAAAACTGAGGACGCTCCAGACGAGCCGTCTTCTTCTGTCATGCCCGGGCTTGTCCCGGGCATCCACGTATTTGGAGCGTTGCTTTAGACGTGGATGGCCGGAACAAGTCCGGCCATGACGAGCATTGGGGAGCATGTTCTGGGGAACTAATTGCACGAGTTTCCTCCGGTTCCCTCGGATCATTTTTCGGAACACTTCGCGCCTCCCGCAGTTGGTCACCCTCTCAATGGATGGAGGATGACATGAAGATTCGTAACGCCATGGCGGTCGCGGTGATTGCGCTGACACCCAGCATCGCGTTTGCGCAAAGCGCGACAGTGGAGGGCGCGCGTGAGGGCGCCGCGACGGGGCATGCCGTCGGCGGGCCGCTCGGCGGCGCGGTTGGCGGTACGGTCGGCGCAGCCGTCGGCACGGCAATCGACATTCCCGCGGCGGTGATTTCGGCGGTCACCGGCCTGCCTGGACCGTCGGTTGTGGTGAAGGAACGCGTCGTGGTTGGCGAGCCGCTGCCGGATTATGTCGAATTGCGGCCGGTGCCGCGCCATACGGAGTATCGTTATGCGGTGGTGAACGATCGCCGCGTGATCGTGGAGCCGCGCACCCGCCGGGTGATCCGCGTGATCAAGTAGTGCTTTGGAGTAGTGCTCGCGTCATCGCGTACGGTGTCATCAGCAGCAGCACCGGATGATGCGAACGGAAAAGCCCCGTCACTGGACGGGGCTTTTTCTGTAATTAGGCCGCGCGCGGGCCGAACAGGATGACCGCCGCGCCGATCAGACACAGCATCGCGCCCGCGACATCCCACCGGTCGGGCCGCACGCCTTCCATGGCCCACAGCCATGCAACCGATGCGATGATGTAGACGCCGCCATAGGCCGCATAGGCGCGGCCGGCGGCATCACTCGGCACCAGCGTCAGCAGATATGCGAATAGCACCAGCGATACGACGCCGGGTGCGAGCCACCAGATGGATTTGCCGAGCCGCAGCCAGGCCCAGAAAGCAAAACAGCCCCCGATTTCGGCGAGGGCTGCTGCGATGTAGATGAGGGCTGTCATGAGGCTTGATCCGGAAACAGGATGTTCGTCATCCTGAGGCGCGAGCACTCGCGAGCCTCGAAGGATGACTGTTCATCCCGTCGCTCTTCGAGGCTCGCCGCGATGCGGCTCGCACCTCAGGGTGACGGCGCATCCTCATTTCGTCAGGCGTCAACGCGGCAGGGTGGTCGCGCCCATCAGATGCTGGTCGATGGCGGCGGCGCACTGGCGGCCTTCGCGGATCGCCCAGACAACGAGGGACTGGCCGCGGCGCATATCGCCCGACGAGAACACCTTCGCCACCGAGGTCTGATAGTTGCCGGTCGATGCGCGCACATTGCCGCGCGGGTCGAGTTCGACGCCGAGCTTCTTGAGCATGCCTTCATGCACCGGATGGACGAAGCCCATCGCCAGCAGCACCAGGTCGGCCTTCAGCTCGAATTCGCTGCCCGGGATCGGCTGCATCCTCTCGTCGACGCGGACGCAATGCAGCTTTGTGACCTTGCCGTCATGGCCGGAGAACTTCTGGGTCAGCACCGCGTATTCGCGGTCCGCGCCTTCGGCCTGGCTCGACGAGGTGCGCATCTTCAGCGGCCAGTTCGGCCAGGTCAGCGCCTTGTTCTCGCGCTCCGGCGGGGCGGGCATGATTTCGAGCTGGGTGACCGACTTGGCGCCCTGACGGATCGAGGTGCCGATACAGTCGGAGCCGGTGTCGCCGCCGCCGATCACCACCACGTCCTTGCCGCCCGCGAGAATCTCGCGGACGTCGCCGAGCGGCTCGTTGCCGACGCGGCGGTTCTGTTGCGGCAGGAATTCCATCGCGAAGTGGATGCCGTCGAGGTCGCGGCCCGGAATCGGCAGGTCGCGCGAGGCTTCCGCGCCGCCGGTCAGCGCCACCGCGTCATAGGCCTTGAGCAGGTCCTGCGGATCGACCGCGCCGGCGTAAGCGCCGCCGACCGGCGTGTTGTAGTGGAAGGTCACGCCCTCGGCCTCCATCTGCGCCACACGGCGGTCGATGATGCCCTTCTCCATCTTGAAGTCGGGAATGCCGTAGCGAAGCAGGCCGCCGGCCTTGGCGAACTTCTCGAACACATGGACGTCATGACCGGCGCGCGCGAGCTGCTGCGCGCAGGCGAGGCCCGCAGGACCCGAGCCGACCACGGCGACCTTCTTGCCGGTCTGGGTTGCGGCGATTTCAGGCTTGAGCCAGCCGCTGTCCCATGCGCGATCGACAATGGCGCATTCGATGGTTTTGATGGTCACCGGATTGTCGTCGATGTTCAGCGTGCAGGACGCCTCGCACGGCGCGGGGCAGATGCGGCCGGTGAATTCGGGGAAGTTGTTGGTCGAGTGCAGGGTGCGCGAGGCTTCCTGCCAGTCGCCCTTGTAGACGAGGTCGTTCCAGTCCGGGATCTGGTTGTTGACCGGGCAGCCGGGCGTGCCGGGCTGAACCGAGCCGGTGCCGTGGCAATAGGGAATGCCGCAGTTCATGCAGCGCGCGGCCTGATCGCGGAGATCCTTCTCGTTCAGCGGAATAACGAATTCCTTGAAATTCTTCACCCGCTCGGCGACCGGCTCATACTTGCGGTCGTGCCGCTCGATCTCAAGAAAACCTGTAGGCTTACCCATGGTGACTCTGACGCCCCTGCAATCCGTTTCATCGTCATCCTGAGGTGCGAGCCGTTTTGGCGAGCCTCGAAGGATGAATGTTCTGCCCCGTCATCCTTCGAGGCCCGAGCTTCGCTCGGGCACCTCTGGATGACGGGACTTTCGTTTACGCCCCGATCGCGATTTTCGGTTCTTCCGGCTCGCGCGATTTCATTTCTTTCAGCGCGCGGCGGTATTCGACCGGCATCACCTTGCGGAATTTCGGCAGATAGTCCTTCCAGTTCGCAAGGATGTGCTGCGCGCGGGCCGAGCCGGTGAGCTTGGCGTGGCGCGTGATCAGCACATGCAGGCGCTCCACGTCCTCGCCGAGCAGGTTGGCGAACACGTCAACGCGGCCATGGGCTTCGAGATCGCCGCTCATGTGATAGGCGCGCTCGTTGACCATTTCCTCGGAGAGGATCGGCTCGAGTTCGACCATCGCCATGTTGCAGCGCTTTTCAAACGTGCCGTCTTCGTCGAGCACATAGGCGACGCCGCCGGACATGCCCGCCGCGAAGTTACGGCCGGTCTTGCCGAGCACCACGACGATGCCGCCGGTCATGTATTCGCAGCAGTGATCGCCCGCGCCCTCGACAACCGCGACGGCGCCGGAGTTGCGCACGGCAAAGCGTTCGCCGGCGACGCCGCGGAAGTAACACTCGCCTTCGATGGCGCCGTACATCACGGTGTTGCCGACGATGATCGATTCTTCCGGCACGATGCCTGAGTTCTTCGGCGGCTTGACGATGATGCGTCCGCCCGAGAGGCCCTTGCCGACATAGTCGTTGCCTTCGCCTTCGAGATCGAAGGTGACGCCGCGCGCCAGCCAGGCGCCGAACGCCTGACCCGCCGTGCCCTTGAGGCTGACATGGATGGTGTCGAGCGGCAGGCCGGCATGGCCGTAGGTCTTGGCCACGACGCCGGACAGCATCGCGCCGGCGCTGCGGTCGGTGTTGTGAATCTCCGCCTCGATCTTCACCGGTGCGCCGCGGTCGAGCGCGGCCTGCGCTTCCTTGATCAGGGTGCGGTCGAGCACGCTCTCAAGGTGATGATCCTGCGCTTCGGCGTGATAGATTTTCTGGCCAGGCAAAGCGGGCTGCTTGAAGAACAGCTTGGAGAAGTCGAGGCCCTTGGCCTTCCAGTGCGCCACCAGCTTGGACTGGTCGAGCATCTGGCTCTGGCCGACCATCTCCTGGAAGGTGCGGAAGCCCATGGACGCCATGATCTCGCGCACTTCCTCGGCGACGAAGAAGAAGTAGTTGATGACGTGTTCGGGCTGGCCGGTGAAGCGCTTGCGCAGCACCGGGTCCTGCGTCGCGACGCCGACCGGGCAGGTGTTGAGATGGCACTTGCGCATCATGATGCAGCCCGCCGCGATCAGCGGCGCGGTGGCAAAGCCCATTTCATCCGCGCCAAGCAGCGCGCCGATCACGACGTCGCGGCCGGTGCGGAAACCGCCGTCGACCTGAACCACGATCCGCGAGCGAAGACGTTCACGCACGAGGGTCTGGTGGGTTTCGGCGATGCCGAGTTCCCACGGCGATCCTGCGTGCTTGATCGAGGTCAGCGGCGATGCGCCGGTGCCGCCCTCGAAGCCGGAGATGGTGACGTGATCCGCGCGCGCCTTGGCGACACCGGCGGCAACCGTGCCGACGCCGATTTCGGAGACGAGTTTCACCGAGACCTGACCGTCCGGATTGACGTTCTTGAGGTCGTAGATGAGCTGCGCGAGATCTTCGATCGAGTAGATGTCGTGATGCGGCGGTGGCGAGATCAGGCCGACGCCCGGCGTCGAATGACGCACGCGCGCGATGGTCGCGTCAACCTTGTGGCCGGGCAATTGTCCGCCTTCGCCGGGCTTCGCGCCCTGCGCCATCTTGATCTGCATCATGTCGGAGTTGACGAGATATTCCGTCGTCACGCCGAAACGGCCCGACGCCACCTGCTTGATGGCCGAGCGCATGCTGTCGCCGTTCGCCATAGGCTTGAAGCGGTCGGCTTCCTCGCCGCCTTCGCCGGTGTTCGACTTGCCGCCGATCCGGTTCATCGCAATCGCGAGCGTGGTGTGCGCCTCGCGCGAGATCGAGCCGAACGACATCGCGCCGGTGGCGAAGCGCTTGACGATCTCCCTGGCCGGCTCGACTTCATCGAGCGGCACAGGCTTGCGCTTGTCGTCCTCGGCGGACTTGATCCTGAACAGGCCGCGCAGGGTCAGCAGCTTTTCGGACTGCTCGTTCAGCACTTTCGCGAAGGCGCGATAACGGTCCTGCGAGTTGCCGCGCACCGCATGCTGCAGCAGCGACACGGTGTCGGCGTTCCAGGCGTGATCCTCGCCGCGGGTGCGGAAGGCGTATTCGCCGCCGACATCCAGCGCGGTCTTGTAAATCTGATCGTCGCCGAACGCCTCGTTATGACGGCGCGTGGTTTCCTCGGCGATTTCGGCAAGGCCGACGCCCTCGATGCGGGTGTGGGTGCCGGCGAAATACTTCGCGACAAAATCCGCCTTCAGGCCGACGGCGTCGAAAATCTGCGCGCCGCAATAGGACTGATAGGTCGAGATGCCCATCTTCGACATGACCTTGAGCAGGCCCTTGCCGATCGACTTGATGTAACGCTTGACGATTTCCTTGTCGTCGAGCTTGGCCGGCAACTGGTCCTTCATCGCGATGATG
>JACDJB010003565.1_pt1 | contig 10168 bp, 10 predicted proteins | sample 7454121 | NCBI WGS metagenome assembly JACDJB01 (sample SAMN14253290, study PRJNA609438) | sludge metagenome | isolation source: sludge after 25d culture with pyrite | collected 2018-12-20 | reverse complement strand
GGAGAATTCGCCCGCCGCGTCGATCAGCGTCCGGCTGCGCCGCGTGCCGTCGCCGCTGATCGGCTCGATCTTCAGGACATCCGCGCCCTGATCCGCCAGGAACATCGTGGCGTAAGGACCGGACACCACCGCCGTCAGATCAAGAACGCGAACACCATTCAATGGACCGGACATACTCTTCCTCATACTACAGCCCCGAGCGGAAACGCCCGGCTCAATTGATCAGACACTCAGATAGGTGCGCCTGACATCTTCATTGGCCAGCAGCGCCCCGGTTTCCCCGGCGAACTGCACGCGTCCCTGGCTGAGCACGTAGACGTCATCCGCCAAACGTGTCGCAAGATGGTAATTCTGCTCAACAAGCAGGATCGGAATGCCCGACGCCTTCACATCCACCAAAACATGTTCCAGCGTCTCGACGATCACCGGTGCGAGGCCTTCGCTTGGTTCATCGAGAACCATCAAATCGGGAGCCGCGATCAGCGCGCGCCCCACCGCCAGCATCTGCTGCTCGCCGCCGGACAGTTGGCCGCCGAGACTGTGACGGCGTTCAGCCAGACGCGGAAACACCTCATAGACATATTCAATTGGCTTCCGCGCAGGCCGGTGACTGGCGGCGCTGCGCGCGATCGCAAGATGCTCTTCCACAGTAACGTTCGCGAATATCCCGCGATTCTCAGGCACAAAGGCAATTCCCAGACGCACGATGCGATGGGTCGCCGCATGCGTGATATCCCGTCCTTTGAACCTGATCTGTCCTTGCCGCGCCGGGACAAGTCCGAGGATCGAGCGGAGCGTCGTCGTCTTGCCCGCGCCGTTGCGGCCGAGAATGGCTACGCAACGGGACGACGCGACATTGAGATCAATGCCTTGAAGGATATGACTCTCGCCGTAGTAGGCGTGAACATTTCTGAGCTCAAGCATGATGGTGCTGTCCCAGATATGCCTCGATCACCCGAGGATTGGATTGAACTTCGTCCTTGGTACCCGTCGCCAGCACCTTGCCGTAGCTGAGCACGGTGATGATCTCGCAGATTCCGAACACGACATCCATGTCGTGTTCCACCAGGATGATTGTCAGATTTCGCGGCAACCCGTTAATCAACGCGATCAGCCGCTCGCGCTCATCTGGCGACGTTCCGGCCGCAGGCTCGTCCATCAGCAGGATCTTCGGTTCGGCGCACAGGGCGATAGCAACTTCAAGCTGCCGCTTCTGGCCGTAGGAGAGTTCCCCGACTTTCCGATCCAGACAGGAATCAAGATGCATCTGCGCCGCGATGCGGCGTGCTTTCTCGATGATGTCCGGAAACTTGTCCTTTGAACGCAGCAGCGAGCGCCGCGACGAATGCGATGCCTGACAGGCAATCCGGAGATTTTCGAGAACGGTCAAATTCTCCAGCAGCATGTTTTTCTGAAACGAGCGCGACAACCCCCCGCGCGTCACCGCATCCGGATGACCGGCTTTAAGTTGCTGCCCATGAATCATGATCTCGCCGCTGGTCGGAGACATCCAGCCGGTGACCAGATTGAAAAGCGTCGTCTTGCCTGCGCCGTTCGGTCCGATCACCGCATGGCGCTGGCCTTGCGGAATAGAAAGATTGAAGTTGGAAATGACCTCAAGGCCGCCAAAGGCTTTGCGGAGATTCCTGATCTCGAGAGCGTTCATCGCCGCCGCTCCCACAAGGTCCGGATTGCTCCACCAATACCCCCTCGGAAGAACGCCACCACCAACATGAAGAAAATTCCGAAGAATAGATGATACTCCTCGGTCACCTGACTGAGCATGCTCTTGACCATGACGAACACAGCCGCGCCGATAAACGGCCCGACAACAACGTTGAGCCCGCCGATGATGGCCATGAGGATGCCCTCGCCGCTCATCTGCCAACTCATCGAATCGGGATTGATGAAATAGGTGTATTGAGACTGCAAAATGCCGGCGATCGCGCAAATCATGCCGGCGACCGCGAAAGACCCGACCTTGTAGCTGGGGACCGAATATCCCATCGCGGTTATGCGGGATTCGTTCTCACGAATGCCGATCAATACACTCCCGAAGGGCGAATTGACGATTCTCCAGACAAGGAAGAGGACGATCGCCGCGACGCCAAGCACATAGTAATAGAAAACAGCCGGATCGTCGGCGCTCAACCCCAGCAGCGACAGATCGGGCCGCGGAATTCCCGTCATGCCATCCGACCCGTTGGTCCAGCGCAGCTTCACCGCCGCGCCGTAAAACATCTGCGAGAAAGCCAGCGTAATCAGCAGAAACTCCACGCCGCGCGTCCGCGTACAGATTGCGCCGATCAAAACCGCCATCAGTCCGGAAACAACCAGCGTCACAGGAACGGACACCCACAACGGCCAGCCCAGCAAAGCCGTTCCGATCGCGATGCCGTATCCGCCGAAGCCCAGGAACATGGCCTGACCGAGCGAAACCATGCCCGTGTATCCGACGAGCAGATTGATGCCGGAGGCAAATACGCCGGCAATGAGAACCTCCACGGCCAGCGTCATTCCGTATGCCGAGGCTATGCGGGGGAAGGCCAGTAACGCGGCCGCCGTGAGCAAAAAGCCGGATATCCTGACCAGTCCCGTCTTGTTCATGTCACGGTCAACGACTTCAGACAGTTCCGTGTCCATGATCATGCGACTCTCCCGGCGACGCCGAACAGCCCGCGAGGCCGAAAGATCATGACGACAATCAGCAGCGCATAGATGGCAAACAGTTCGACCTCCGGAAGGAAGGCTTGCGCAAACGTATCCGTCATGCCGACGATCAGCGCGGCGTAGAACGATCCGCGGAGATTCCCCAGACCGCCGACAACCACCACGACGAAGGTCGTCACCACGATGCCGATACCCATGCTGGAGTAAATGCTCATGACCGGTGCGGCAACGATTCCGGCGAGACCGGCCAGTGCCGAACCGAGGCCGAACACAAGCCCGAAGACCACGTTGATGTTGATGCCAAGCGCCGTCACCATCTCGCGATTGTCGACACCCGCCCGCAAAATTGCGCCGATCAGCGTGCGATCAATCAGCAGTGTCAGCGCGACGGCGACAAGCAGCCCGACACCAATGATGAAGAGACGATAGACCGGATAGTCCATCCCTAACAGGGCAACGCGCCCTTTGAGAAGGTCGGGAAGCGCGATGCTGTAGAAGGCCGAACCATAGATGTATTCGACCGCACCTGCCGTTGCGAACAAAAGTCCGAACGTGAGAAGCGCCAGATCGAGATGCGTGGATCGTCCCCGCTGCGCGAGCGGCTGCAGTACAAAGTATTGCAGGATAAAGCCCAGCACGAACGGAAGCAGCGGCCCGATGAGCAACGCGAGCCAGAACGTGTGGGTGGCGTTGGCGACGACCAGCCCGAAGTAGGCGCCGATGGTAAAGAACGCCCCATGCGCCAGATTGAGGGTGTCCATCAATCCGAAGATCAACGTCAGTCCCACGGCCAGAAGAAACACCAGCATGCTCAACTGAATGCCGTTGAGAACTTGAACCAGGAAAATCTGCATATCTCACACGAAGGCAAGAGAACGGGGCCCCGCTCCGGCGGATCCCGCCTTTCGGTTAGAACGACTTGGTGCAGCCCGGCAGATCGCCCGCGCCAGGGAATTCATCCAGACCCTTGCGCTGGAGTTTCCCATCCGCACCCTTGATGATCTCAACCAGATAGACCTTTTCGAGCTGGGCGCTGTTTTGCGCATTGAACCAGATCTTGCCGCGCGGCGCGTCGAACGTCAGACCGCGCATGGTGGAAATAAACTTCGCGCGGTCTTCCGGAATTTTTCCGCCCAGCTTCTCCAGCGTCAGCATGATGGCCTTGCCGTTGTCGTAGCCGAGCTCTGCGCTGACGTCGGGCTCCATCTTGAATTTGTCCTGGTACGCCTTGACGAACTTGCGGTTCACCTCGGTCGGAACACCCGGATAATGCGTCGCGACGTGCCGCGCATTGATGGCGAGGTCTCCGAGCGCCGGCCACAGCGCTTCATCGTAAACCCAGTGGTCGCCAATCAGGGGAACCTTGCTCCGCAGTCCGAAATCGGCATGCTGCTTAACCACCTGAATGGCTTCAGCGCCGGCATAAAAAGCATAGATGATCTCGGCGTTGGCATTGGCGGCCTGCGTCAACGCCGCGCTGTAGTCCTTGGTCTTCTGGAACGGCGTCCAGATTTGCTCGACGACCTTGCCGCCATTCTCCTCAAAGCCTCGCCTGAAGCCGTCGATGAACGCGCGTCCGGCCGTATAGTCGGGGCCCATCGTCACAGCGGTCTTGATACCCTTGCTAGCCCAATACTTGCCCGACGCATATTCAAAGCCATTGGCGCTGAAAGACGTCCGCGCGATATATGGGCTGCAGAATTTTCCGGTGATCTCGTCCGCGAAGGCGTTCGCGAACACCAGCGGGACCTTGTTCTTTTCTGCAAGCTCGGAAATCGCGATACCGACGTTGGAGCCGATGATGCCTGCGACGATATCAACCTTGTCGCCCTGCACCAGCTTGTTGAATTTCTGCACACCGACACTCGGCGTCAGCTCGTCGTCGGCACGGATCACCTCTATGGGACGTCCGTTGCTCTTGTTGCCGAATTCCTCCAGCGCAAGCTGGAAACCGCGGTCGATGCTTTCCGCCGGAAGGGCATAGACGCCCTTGTAAGGCAGCATCAAGCCTATTTTGATCGGCGCCTGATCCTGCGCGCGGACGGTTGTGGTCGCGGCCGCTGCCAGGACCACCGCGGCTCCGGCACCCGCGGCAAAGCGCGTATATGCTTTGAATGAAAAGGCCATGTTCCCTCCTGACATGAAAGGGTGGGCCGTTTCCGCCCACCGCAAGTCCCGGCTTCGATCGTTCCTTTCGGAGCGACCTGCCCGGATTGTTATGGGTCAGCAGTAAGGGAGGAGCGCCTCGGCTGGCTTGCGCATTAGCGCCGTAACCTACGAAAGAGCGTCATGTTCTGGAGTCTGGCGAGGCGAATGCACCAATCCCCGGCTCTCAGCACGAAATGCGCTGGCGGTAGGATGACGGCGTCTCGCCGGTCATGTTGCGGAAACTGGTCGAGAAATGCTGGGCATGACCGAAACCGGCCGCCAGCGCCACGTCGGTTATGCTGGCATCCGATTCGGCCAGTTTCCGCTTCGCTTCCTCGATCCGAAGGCCAAGGACGTACTTGTAAGGTGTCTTTCCGACACTCTCCTGAAACGCGCGCAGGAAATGGCGCTTGCTGAGGCCGGCAATCTGCGACAGCTCTCCGAGCGAGATGGATTGCGAAAGATTGTCACGAACAAAATCCTCGATTCGCTTGAGGCTTCGCGCGGACAACCCGCCTTTCACGCCAGCGGCCTGGGGCTGCTGCCGTTCACTGACACGCGCGATGTGCGCGAGCGCCTGGATCGACCAGCCTTCCGCCATCAGGTCGAAAACATTGTCGGGTGTCGCCGCTTCCCGGCATAGCTCCGCGAGACTGCGCATGAGACTGGGATGTTCAAATGCAATCGTCGAGCTCGTAATAGCCGTCCGCAGCCGCTCGGTCACGAACGCCGGATTAAGAAAAACAACGGTGTAATCGAGCTCGGGCCCCACATCCCATTCGCCCTCGATTTCAATCGCCGCCGGAAAGATCGCCAATTGGGACTTTCCAACAAATCTGCAATCCACCGAACGTCCGTCGACGGTCGCATTCAAACGGCCGGCCCCCTTGGCAAACCAGAACAGCGACAGTTCGGGCTGCTTGAAGTGCCAGTACATCCGCCCCTGGCATTCGCGGCGAAGGACCTCAATGCGCATGCTTGTGGTATCGGTAATGACCGACGACACCAGATCCCCGCCGACCACGCGAACATATTCTTCTCCGGCCCGTCCCATGCCGTCCTCCAATCGCGCGATCGAGCGCCCACAAGGCGTTCGCGCGTTGAATTCATTAGGTTCTAAAGAAGAATGGACCAGATGAGGCTGAAAATCGAGCGATTTTCACGATGTCTGATCTGCCCTGCTTATGCTGCATCGCAGCGATCCCATGCAGGTGTCGATCTGGTTGATCGGGGAGTTAGTGCTTTCCGGCTGCACCAGCGGCAGGAAAAGCTGGAGGGCGAGGCCTTCCCTGTTCCTGCCGCGATGCTTCTTCTCCGTCAGCCGGCCTATTATTTCCGTCGTGTTGCGGCTTGGCAGGCCGCTTCACCGCTACAGCCCCTGTCAGCAAGCCCTAACACCGAAGATGTGCCGCACATCCAGAACAGAGTCGAACTAGCCGTCGCTTCCACCGCGGATCACCTCGCCAAAGGGCTCCCATCGGCTTCCCTTGAACCGCATCATCTGCATGTCTTCCAGTGGAGAAAAGTCGTTCTTGCCGGTGTTAATGACAATGCCGGGGATCAGAACATCTGATTCAAAATTCCTGATACCCGCGGCCTGTTTCATCACGTTCTCGCGTGTGAGGTTGTCGCCGCTCTGCTTGAGAACCTGAACCATGAGCTGCGCACCGAGATAGCCGTGCACCATCAGGCTGTCCGCCTTGTTCGCGTCCGGCATATATTTGGCCAGAAACGACGTATACGCCTTCATGCCGCGGTCGTTATCCCATTGCGGATCGGACGCATCCTTGATGAAAGTCCCCGACAGGACGCCTTGCGCATTCTCGACCCCCGCGGGCACCAGCACCGTGCCGACCGATGAAGCGACGTTGGGAATGAAGTGCATCGGCTTCCAGCCGAGTTCGCCGATCTTCTTGATGCTCTGCGCCACGAATTTTGGCGTCCCGAAGGAGAACATGACGTCCGCGCCGGAATGCCGGAGCTTGACGATCTGCGAGTCGATGGTCGGATCTGCGACCTCATAAGGCGCCTCCGCGACGATCATGGATGCTTTCGATCCCAGCCCGGCCTTCAGGCCGTTCAGCAATTCCTTTCCAAAGTCGTCGTTCTGATAAAGAATTGCGATTTTCGCGTCCGGCTTCTCGCGTACAATGTACGCTGAATAAATGGTGCCTTCTGTCTTGTAGCTGGTGCCAAGCAGCATCGTCCACGGATAGGCTTTCGGATCGCTCCATTTTGCCGAATAGGAAGCGGGAAAAAGCTGCGGCACCTTCCTGGCATTCATGTATTTCTGAATTGCGGAGTTCGACGGCGTTCCCATCGGACTGAAGATCAGCAGCACCTCGTCGCTTTCAACAAGTTTTCGGGCCTGTTCGACAGCCTTTGGCGGGCTATAGCCGTCGTCATAGGTGATGAATTCAATCTTGCGGCCATTGATTCCGCCCTCGTCATTGATCTTCTTGAAATAGGCCGCCTGTGTTTTTCCAATGACGCTGTAAGCCGAGGCCGGACCGCTGTAGGGCATGATGTTGCCAATCCGGATCGTCGTATCGGACGCGCCGGGATCGTACTTCTTCTGCGCCAGGGCTGGTGTGCCAACAACAACGCTGAAAACGATACCCGCCACAACCGACGATGTGATGCGCCTCATGATCCCCTCCGTTATCCTTGATTAGATAGTCAGTGAATGATTGCGGCACTCACGATCGGATCGCGCTGTCCGCAATGCCCAAGCCGCGACAGCCGCGAAAAATAGCCTCGCACAGAAGCGCGCGATCTTTGTGCGGGCGCCAAGTCAGGTCTGCCTCGTGTAAACGCGCCACGAGACTGGTGAGCGGGGATGCCGGAACGATCGGCTTGATTGTTACATTCCAGAGTGAGCATGGCGTAGATGCGATCAAGGCTGCACATGAAATTCTCCGCGGTTCGCGCCGCGAAGTTTGTGCGCGCCGCGCGCGCGGGAAAATGTCGAAGTCTGCCAAATGCCGCGTCAAAAAATGCCACCGGCAGGAAATCGTGGGCGCTCTTGACGCACGGGAGCGGCGGACGCGCCCCGAATCTACGCTTGGGGAATGGCGGGGCTGGCCCGACGATAGTGGGTCGGCGAATGACCCGTCCATTTCCTGAAAGCCTTGCGGAAACTGGTGGCATCGGCAAAACCGACCCGCTCGGCAACCTCGTCAATCATCAACTGTGTGTTCTCGAGAAATTCAGTTGCGATCGAGCGGCGCATGTTGTCGAGAACTGACTGATACGAAATTCCTTCCTGCGCCAGACGCCGGTGCAGCGTGCGCAGCGACAGGCCAAGCTGGTCTGCGATATCCTCCGCCGGCGGGAAACGACGCGGGCTATTCAGGCACGCCGTTCTGATGCGGCGAACCAGCTCGGTTTCGCCGGGACGTTCGGCAAGCACGACGTCGCAGAACTGCTGGCAGACCTGCGCGGTGATCGGGTTGGCGTTGGGACAGCGCCGGTCCAGCACAGGTGCCGGAAAATGCCACTCCATGGAGCCCGCGCCGAATTCGATCGGACAATTGAACATGCGCTCATAGTTCCGCCAATGCCGTGGCGCCGGAAACGGGAACAGCATGCGTGTTGAGGGAAAAGGCGCTTCCAGCACACGGCTGAACAGCGCCGTCATCGAACTGCGCCAGAATTCCGCGACGAATGGCAACAACTGACCAAGCAACTGCGTGCCATGACTCCGCAGAATCGCCATATCGTTTTCGACGTTCAGACTGATTTGCGGGACCGTCGATCCCGCCATGGTGATGTGCTCGACCGAGAACTTCAACCCCTCTCCGAACGTTGGACTGCTGACGATAGCATACCCGTAGATGCCATAGTCACTGATACGCTGCCGGGCGCCGGCGAGTAATCCGATATCGGATCGCCTGGCAAGCGCAATGGCGTTTCGATAAATTGCAAGGCGCTGCCGCCGGGAAATGCGGGCATGCGGATCTTCAAGCTGGGACGGCTGCACGCCGGTGCGCGCGAACAGATCCTTGACCGAGACGCCTTCAGTGGCCAGTTCAGCCGCAAGCGCGGCCAGTCCGAGCAGGCTTTGGGTAGAGGCGTCGATATCGTCCGATAACGGACTGAGAACCTTCCATGAAGACATGCTTCCTCCGGGCATGCGTTTTTCTTTCAGATTGGCACATTTTGACCCGCCGAGTCACCCGCCTGTGCGCTGCATGGCAGATTCGGACGCGAAGTTTGGCACTCTTTGACATTGCCGCGGCGTCTGGACAGCGACACGTTGCGACAACAACGAAACGTCGGCCAGACCCATCGCTTTGCCGATACGGTAGCCGGCATCATCCGGGCAGGAACTACAATGACCACAGTCACGCACGACATGGACGGCACGGTGGGGGTCGTCACGCTCGCCAAGCCGCCGCACAATCTCATCGACGATGCGATGATCGAAGATCTGATGACAGCCTATCATCAGGTGGCGGCGGCCGGATGCCGGGCCATCCTGTTGCGAAGCTCGATGCGTCATTTCTGCGCGGGCGCCGAACTCAAATCCTTCGGTACGACAACACACATCCAGAATGATGAAAAACGTTTCAAGGAATTCCTGCAGGCGATGGAGGACGTCCCGGTCCCAACAGTCGCGGCGGTCCATGGCGGCGTTCTCGGCGGCGGCCTCGAGCTCGCGCTGACCTGCGACATGATCATCGCGGCCGACACAGCGTTTTTCGGGCAGGTTGAAGTGACCGTCGGTCTTCTGCCACTGCTGGGTGGAACACAGCGGCTTGCGCAGCGCGCCGGTTCCGCACGCGCCAAGGAAATCGCAATGCTGGGACGGCGTCATACGCCGGAAGCGTTCGAGCGATGGGGTATCGTCAACCTCGTGGTGCCCGAAGCCGAATTGCCAATCGCTTCGCTGACCTGGGCGCGTCAGCTTGCAGCGGGACCGACGGCCGTCATCAAGGGCATCAAGATGCAGGCCAACCTGGAAGCAAGAGGCGGCGTGGGTGCAGCCGATGCACGGCAAATTGAAATCAACAACATGATCTGGAACGCCGCCGATCGCCAGCGTGGATTTGATGCCTTCTTCGCCACCGGTCCCGCTTCCGCCGTCTTCAAGGGAGACTGACATGTCGGCAGCTCCCCTCGACGGTCTGCGTGTGATTGATTTCACGCGCGTACTTGCTGGTCCTCATTGCACCAAGGCCCTGCGCGATCTCGGCGCGCAGATCATCAAGATCGAACCGCCCTCGGGTGACCTTGCCCGCGTCAGCCTTCCCCATGTCGGCAACATGGGCCTTTACTTTGCGCAACAGAACGCCGGGAAACGGAATCTCAGTATTGATCTGAACTGGGCCGAGGCGCGCGAGATCGT
>JACDJB010003563.1_pt1 | contig 10175 bp, 13 predicted proteins | sample 7454121 | NCBI WGS metagenome assembly JACDJB01 (sample SAMN14253290, study PRJNA609438) | sludge metagenome | isolation source: sludge after 25d culture with pyrite | collected 2018-12-20 | reverse complement strand
TAGTGATAGCCAGCTGGCCCGACGTCTTGCAGCGTGAGAGCGTTCGCGGTGGCGGGCACGCTCACGCCCATTTCGAGAATTCGATACGTGCTCGGGCCGACCGTCTGCGCCAGCGTGATGACGGGCGACAGCTGGATGCCAACACCGCTGGGGAGCAGGTATGTCCAGTACCCTTGGCCATCGGGCGCGGCGACGGGTAGCGGGTTGTAGGGCTGCGTCGTGACGACGACGGCGACCGCTCCGCGCGGTGCGACGGCACGCACCAGGCCACCGGGCCCGAACGTGCCATAGGGCACGACCTGCGACACGATGCCAAGCAGCGGCGGGCCCGGCGTGACGCTCACGCGGACCTTGACGGTGCCGCCCAGCCCGAGCGGGATGGGCAGCACACGCGAGCTGGCCGCGATGCTCTGCGCGGTGACGCCCAGCACCAGGCCGGCCGCGCTGACGGCCATCTCCGACTCATAGGACGCGGCGCCGATGCCGTGCGTGATGGCGAGTCGGACCGATGGCGGCACGGTGGACGGATCGACGCGTTCATATTGCGCGCTCACGGTCCAGGTGCGCGGGGCGGGCCACTCGGCGGGAATCATCCCGCTTACTTGGCTGTCGGTAATTTGGACACCGGGCCCGACTGCGGGCGTCGTGGTGGTGCTGGGAGGCTCGGCGACGTCTGCGACCTGGCCCCACTGCGCGGACTGCGCCGGGGTCACCACAGGGCCCCCACTTCGACGGCGGCGCGCTCGTCCTCGTCGTCGTCTAGCCGGTACATGACTCGGCCGTCCTCGTCGATGATGGCGTCGGGCTCGACTGCGTCGTCTGCGTCGTCGTCGTCGCGTCGCAGACCGCGCGCGACTCCGCGCCCGAGCGTGTCCGCTGCGTCGACCGCTGGGCCAATGACGGGGATGTCCTGCGCGGCCGACCAGAGCGAGCGACCGATGCCGCGCACCACGCGCCAGCCTCGGCGCGCGCGGCCCGACTCGACGCGCCCTAGGTCGATGGGGCGCGACATCCCGAGGATGACGGAGGGGTCCTCGATGCTGCCGTCTTCGAGCTGGACCACGATGTGATAGCCGCCGTCGACGTAGGTGAGGCGCGGCACCGCTGGGATGCCATCTAGCACCGTCAGTTCGGCCGCGCGCGCCGCTGCGATGTCCTCGCAATCGGCCGTCTCGCGACCATCGTAGAGTTCATCGATGGGGTGCCAGTCCTCGCCACCCTGCGAGCGCGGGTCGCGCTCCAGCTGCCATCGCACACCGGAGTCATACAGGCGCGGCCAGTGGTCCGGCCACTCTTCGAGAAGCGCGACGTTGACGCGGTACAGCGCCAAGAGTGCCTCTTGCACTTCTGCGGGTGACCGCAGGTGCAGCGTATGGGCTCCGATGCGTGCGATGAGCAGCATGTTGTTACCTCAGCTGTTGGGCCCGAGGGCCGCGCCACCAACGAGGATGGCGAGCGTGGGATGCCGGTTGAGGTAGTCAATGCTGAGCTGTTGGCCCGGCATGATGACGCGCGACATCACGCCGGAGAGGGTGGCGTTCGACTTGAGCGCGCCCAGCGTCATGGGCACGTTGTTGTTGAACATGGACTGCGAGCCCAGCCGGATGTTGGAGACGCGGAGATAGGCCTCCGCGACCTGCGGCGTGATGCTCGCCGTGGGGTCGATGGCGTCCAGGATGAGGCGATGAAGCTGCGTCGGCTCCTGCGCGGTGCTCGCGCTGCTGGCGCTGCCGAGCGCGGGCACGCTCACCTCGGTGATGCCGAAGTAGCCGGCGAGTCCGCCGCTCGGGCGGAACCCGAGCTGCGCCTGCTGCTGGAGCTGCACGGCCGCCATGGCGGCTTGCGCGGCCTGCGGGCTGAGGTTCGGCGCGCCCGGAGGCGTACCCGCGCCCATCCGCTCCATGGCCTGTTCCCGGCCGCGACGCTGGCCGCGACGCGTCGCCACCTCGCTCATGCCGAGCGTGCCGATGGCGGCGAGCGCGCGGCCGAAGCGGCGTCCGCCACGGCGGCGGCCGGCCTCGATGCCGGCGAGTTCCTGCTCAATGATGTCGTCGATGATGTCGTCTTCGTATCCGTACATGTGGTGTCTCCGTGTTCGTTCTCTTGTGTCGTGGATGCCGCAGGGACCGCTGAGGCGCCGGGAGCGCGCGCTAGGCGCGCGCGTGCGGCATCACTGCCCGTCCATCACCTCGGCGACCTGGCCATGCACCAGTTCGCTCGCGGAGCTGGGCATGCCGGCCGCCTCGTTGTCGTCGTCGTCCGCGACGCCGGCATCACGCAGCGCGCCGACCGCACCGCGCGCGCCGTCGCGCAGGCCCGACACGCGACCAGCCGCGAACGCGCGCCGCTCGACGGCGCGAATCTCGGGCGCGGCAGCGGGCCCGCTCGCCTCGAAGAACTCGCCGCGCAGGAAGTGGTCACGCGCGAGCGTGGCGCGCTTCGCGGCGCCCATGCCCTGCGCGTAGAGCGCACCGCCAGCGTCGCCGATGCCTTCGAGCGCGCTTCCAATCTTGCCGCCCAGGAGCAGCGCGCCGCCCCAGCCGGCCACCGCGAGCGCGGTGTGTGTGCGCACCGGGCCCATGGCCGGCGCGATGCCCGCGCCGTAGCCAGCGGCCAACAGACCGACCTTGCGCGAGATGGTTTCGCCTAGTTCGCGCTTCATTCGCGCAGCTCGTCGGCTGCGCTCCTCCTGGCGCGCGGCCTTCTTCTGTTCCTTGGTGAGTGCCTTCGTTGCCATGCCTGATTCCTCTCGTGGTGCGCGGCACAGCCGCGAATTCCCAAGGAATCTATCAGCGAACGCCGGTCAATCGCAATAGTCGGCCGCAACCCACTCGGCGTAGTCCATCGAGTCGAGCATGCACTCCCATCGGTCGGCCCACTCGGGCCCATCGAGCACGCGCGGTTCGTCGCGTCCTCGGGCGCGTATCTCATACACGCCAAGTGAGCGCAGGTACGTTGACACTGCGACGCGCGCGTCAGGCTCCTCGGTCGCCGCCGCGACCGTCGCGAGCGCATGCGGCACATCGCGCAGCAAGTCGAACAGCTGGCCCGGTATGGGCAGCGTACACACGACGTCGGTCACCTCGTCGCGCTGTTCATCGGCGATGGCCTGCCAGAACTTCAAGAGGCCTTGCGTTGCGGTGTGCAGGCGCGCGCCGACCATTGCCGCTTCGTAGGCGCGGAAGCGCTTGGTGTCCGCGTGCTGGCCGTGCGCGTGGACCGCTGCGAGCGCGCAGTCACCACGCGCGCGCGCCGCTCTCGCGGCCTGCGCGTGTGCGTGTGCATCGCGTAGCAGCTCGCTCGGCTTGCGCGACGTCGCGCCCTTCGTGGCCTTCGCGTCGCTCGCGTCTGTCAGCTCCAGACCCATCGCTAGGTCTAGCTTCGAGACGTATTCACCGGCCGCAATCTCTCGCCAGTCCGCACCGTGTTCAGCGCTTGGTGCATGCTCGATTCCGAGAACGGTCGTAACTGCTGCGCGCCAGTCCTCGCCGAGCTGCTGCGCGTGCTCCTCGACTGAGACGGGCGACACTAGGAGCACGTGGAAGTGAGGGTGCCACCCGTTGCGGCCGTGCGTGACTTCGAGCGCGCGCACGAAGAACGCGCCGCGCTGCGCGTGGTCGCAGTCCACGCCGGCCACCGTGCCCGGTGGGCACTGCGGGCACGCTGGGGACATCATCGAGCGCCACGCGGTCAGACGTTGCACGCGGGCGAACGCATCCGCCATCGCGCGCCGCAGGTGCTCCAAGTCGTGGCCGAGCGCGTGACGGATCGTCCCCGTCCACATGGACACCTGCCAGCCTTCCGAGCGCGCCCACTCGTCGAGCGCGACAATGGCTCGCGCGCGGTCGCTTCGCACCCGCACGCTGCACACCGGGCACGACCAGACGGAGGCGCACGTCTCGACGCCCCCCCATGCGCCCGAGCGCGGGCGCTCGGTGCCGTCCGCGTTCCAAGCGCCGTCTCGGACCGTCAACGTGGGTTCGAGTGACACCCGGACTCGGCCGCAGCGGCGGGCCCGGTCGCGCTCGCTTCGAGGCCGCCACCACTCGCGGAGCTGGTACAGCTCCCGACGACGCCTAACCCGGTCGGACTCGGGGGGGGTCCAGCTCCCGGTGGTCGCGTCGCAATCCCACGTGATTTCCGGCGTTTCGGTGCGCTCGAAAGTTGTTTGCGAATACCCAAGGCCCCGCGCTTCGCTCGGGGCTGTGGCGCGCTCACGCGCGCGTCGCTGCTGCCGGGATTGCGTCAGCACCGGGGGGCACCTCGGCGGACGACACCAGGCGGCAGGGGCCTCCGGGGGACACAGGCTTTCGAGGGGGGCGCAGGGAGGCGCGGGGCGTCGCCCCCCACCTCCACGCCGGCCGGGCCCGGTTCGGGCGCTAGGGGGGCATCCTGGGCCGTGCTGGGCTGGTCCTGCTCGCAACGGGACGGGCTACGCTCCCGCTGGTCGCTCTGCTCGCTTCGCTCCGCGCGTGGAGCTGGTGACGGATCGGCGAATGGCAGGTCGAGTTGGAAGGCCAACGCGAGCTGAAACCATCGGCGGGGCCTGGCCATCAGAACGGACACGCAAGCGCGATGTTCAGCAAGGTGTGGTCCCTCATGAGCGCACCCCCGTCACGTAGTCGCGTTCAACTTCCAGTACGACGATGGCCGACACGAGCAGTTCGCGTTCATCGATGCTGCGCACGCGCACCGTGACGAGCTGGCCAGGGCTTGTCACCGCGTCGAACTGGATGTGCGCCACGCCCTCGGTGAACACCACCGCCGAGACGGCGTCACCATCGAGCTGTGACCACGAGCCCAGCAACACGCCATCCACGAGAACGCTTGACAAGGCCGGTTGAACCTGCTTCCCGCCGAGCGCCACCGCAGAGAGCACCAGGCCGACAAGGCGCCCGGTGGTGTCCACCATCACAGCGATGGAAGCGCGCTCGCCTGGCGCGACGCGCTGCGACTTGCATAGATGCCACCTCATGACTGCACCTCGTCTTCGCCGTCGTCGACCGGGCACGTGCGCTCTTGCCGCTCGCGCAGTCGCAGCCACTCGTCAACGGCTGCGCGGCCTCGGTCGCACTGGTCGCATGTGCCCTTCGCGTGGTGGTTGTGTGCGATCGCGTGCGCGAGCGCGTACGCAAGTTCGTCGGTGAGGTTCCATTCACCGCTCATGGCGTCACCTCGATTCCGAGCACGGTCGCGACGGCCTGCCGTGCTGCGCAGGCGGGGCACCAGGCCGCGACGTGGCGCAGCTGTACGCGCGCCTGGTCTGCGACGCGACGGATCGTGAGCTGGTCCGCGTGCGGGTTCGCGCTCGCCCACTCGCGCAGCGAGTCGAAGACGGCGCGCTCAGCGGCCCACGATGAGCCCACCATGGGGCCCACTTGCAGTTCGAGCGGCGGCGCTGCAACGGCATCGTCGTAGCCCCAGGCGCGCGCCCTAGCGGCTGCTGCTTCCCGTTGCTGGGGTGAGTCGCAGCACGCCTCGCGCCACGCTCTAGCGAAGGTCTGGGCCGCCTCTTCGCTGGCGCCGCAGTAGAGCACGCAGGCATGAATGCGCGTCGTCTGCGGGGCGTACACGTCGAACGTGGCGACGTCGCGCCACACGGCCCACACATGGGAGGGAGTCGACGCAGACGCGCCGGGGGAGTAGGGTTCTGTCATCGGAGTCGCTTTCCGGTCCGGGCCCTGCGACGCTGGCGTGTCGCGAGGGCCTTCCTAATTGCCGCCGGCACCGCGCCGGCAGCCCACACCATGACGCACCCAGGAGGGTGCGTCTATAGGTGAAACTACCTAGGTCGTCAGAATGGCACATCGTCTTGGTAGTGGCGCACGTCGGCCACTTCGACGGGTGGACGCGTGCCGCTGACGACCGCCTGCAGCTCGGCGGCACACTGCTCTTGATAGCGGTCGAACGCCTCGCGCTTCATCTTGGCCAGCTGCGACGTGACCAGCCGGCGCGATGCCTTGCCGAAGCGCCCAGCGCGTGAGCGTTGCGCGTTGATGGCGGTGGCAACCTCGCCGTACATCTTGGAGTCGAACGGCTTAAACTTCTTGTACGGCAGGCCGCAGCCCTCGACTGGATGGTCGCCGCGCTTCTTGGCCGCGCGCTTCTCGGCGCGCAGCTCGGCCGCAGCCAGCTTGGCCGCCTCAGAGGCGCGGCGCTTCGCGTCTCGTGCGTCGGCGGCCGCTTGCTTCCTCGCGAGCTGGTCCGCGATGGTGCGCGCGCGCTTCTCGGCGCGCTCGACTGCCTGCGCGACCTTCGCGGCTTCCTTCTGCGCGCGCGTGGCGGCCGCGCGCTCTGACTTCGTGGTGGCCTTGACCATCTTGGGCACCGCGCGGCGGAGCGCGGTCACCTCGCGTTCGAGCCCGCGCAGTCGAGCCACAGCACGCGCAAGCTCGCGCGTGAGCTTGGACTCTGCAGGAGTCACGCGCCGATGGACATGCGGGGTGGCCTTGGGCGCCGGAGCTCCACGCACCCCCCCTTTTTTCTCGCGTTTCTTGGCCGTTTTGGGCGCGGTTTTGCCAGCGACCGCCCGCTTGAGTTCTGCGGGCTTGCCGTTCTTGGGCTTCGAGGGGGCCTTTTTCGGCGCGGTGCTTGGCGACTTTTTGGCCTTACTCGAGCTGCCAGCTCGAGATACGCCCAGGGCGCGTACTGCCTGGCCGCAGGCGCGCGCAGCGCGGTCGGGAGTGACGTTCGCCTTAGCCACGACTGCGGCCTCCCAGCTTGCCCGTGGCGGCAGCGTAGAGCAGCAGGCCAGCGCCCACCGCGAGCCCGAGCCCGAGCCCGAGCCCGCCGCCGGCGTTGCCCACCACCTCGGCCGCCTGCTCAGCCGCGCGTGTCACCGGGTCGCGCTCGCGCTCTGCGTGCGGTGTAGCCAGCGCGCCAGCTAGCGCGGTTTCGAGGCGCGCCCGATGGTCGCGCAGCTGCGCCTGCCACGCGTCAAGCTCCGTGATGGTGCCGCCCCACCACGTTGACGGATCGGCGGCATACCACTCGGACCATGCTTCTTCCCAGGCTCGCCAATCTGCGATGGCTTCGCGTTGAGCTGGAGCGGTCGCTGCGGCTTCGCGCGCGTCCACCTCGTCGGAGAGCGCGCGCACTTCCGCGTCTGTCTCTTCGAGCATCTGCGCGATGTCGGACGGCTGGGCAAACGGGCCTACCCAGCCGGCTTCCATGCTCACACACGACGATGCGCGCGCCTCCGCGCGTAGCTCCTCCAACGCGGTGCGGTAGTCGGGCCCGCGCAACGTCTGGCCCTCGCGCACCTGGATGTCGCCGCGTTCGTCGAGCACGACGGGGGCGAGCTGGAGCAGCTCCTCCAGCTCGTCGCCCAGCTCGGGCGAGCAGTCGCATACCCACTCTGCCAGCTCGGCCTCTAGCGCGCCGAGCTGGGCAGCAGATGGAAGCCAGACGGATCGACGCGCGGCGGCGCGTTGTAGGCGCGCGTCGATGGCGTCGAGCTGGGCGAGCGTGCGCGCGTCGTCGAGCTGGGCGAGCGCGTCACGGTCGCCCAGCGCGCCGGCATCGAGTCGCAGACGGTTGCGGTAGGCCGCGTTGGTCACGACCCAGCGACCCGATACGAGATAGTCAAGCTCAGGACCAACGTAGTGAGGAGCACCGCGTTACCCGGAGATGCGAGCTGGAACGCGGACGGGCTGTCTTGGATGGCGTACGCGTAGAAGCCTGCGTCGCCCGACTGCACCGTGATGAGGAGGTCGGGTGCATCGCTGCCGCTCTCGCAGTCAGGCAGGCCCGGCGAGAGGGACACGAGCGCGTCGAGCGGTGAGCCGGCCTGAATGACCGCCTGTAGCACCACGGTTGCGATGACGACGTCTCCAGCCACCGGTCCATCTGGGTCGCCGCTCCGGATGAACGTTCCGCCGGAGAGGATGCTGACGGCACATCCGGGTTGGGGCGTCATGGTGGGCACCCACTGACCGCCAGAAGCACCGCCACCGCCACCTCCGCCGCCGCCCGTCGTCGTGGCGTTGATGAGGTCCACCATGTCTGACAGGTCAACGGTGGGAACCGTGACCATGAAGCCCGAGAGCGCGAACAGCACCATGCTTCCGGCCTGCGTTGCGCCGCTTGACTGCACGCGCTTGACCTGCGCGCCCGCGATGTAGATGGGCGACGGCCACTCGGACGCGGTGACGGGGGTCGTGAACAGCGTGTCAGGCCCGACCAGGTCGGCCGCCGCGTCCAGTTCTGCAACCACTGCTGCGGGCAACGCGGCGACGACGACAGGCTGCCCCTGCGCGAGATAGAGCGTGGTGCGCGTGGTGCCGTTGGGGGCGACGAGCAGGACGTCAAGCGGGTCAACGGCGACGTCGGCGCCGGTCGGAACGAAAACAGACATGGGTCACTCTCCGATGATGGTTTTGATGATGGGTGCGAACTCGCGCAGCAGCTTTGCCGCGTCCTCTGGCCCGACGCGTTCCATTGCGCCGCGTGCGGCTTCCACGGTGGCGCCCTCGATGGCGTCGCCAATCTTCTCGACCACTCGGTCGATGCGGTCGTCTGCGCGCTGGCGCGAGTCGGCCTGCGACTCCGACTCTTTCAGCAGCAGCGCGCGCTCACGGTCGAGCAGCTTAAGCTCACGCTCGCGCCATTCGTCTTCGCGCTCGGCGTAGCGTTCGAGCGCGCGCACCAGTCGGTCAATCTCGACGCGCTGCGCTGCGATTACTTGCATGTATGCATCCGACGCGGCCGTGCGGTCTTGCAACATGGTCTGCACGGCCATCGCGCTGTGCCGCATTGCCAGGTGAACCATACCCTCATTCGTCGGCGAGAGGTTCTGCGTGCTGGGCTGAGCGACCATCGGATAGGACCTAATCACTTCGTCGTGCGCCTCGGCCTCTAGGCTGAACTCGCACCGCGAGCCGGCTACCTCGGTCCGCTGGCGCACCAGGTCGATGACTTCATCGGCCCAGTCTCCCGGCCGCTGCGCGCACTGGTCGGCCTGCCAGCATGCGACCTGTTCTCGGCCCGCATCGATGCCCGTACGCCACAGACGGATCGTCACCTCGCGCAGGCCCTCCGCGCCCAGGCCGCGTTCCAGGTGCGTCTTGAGGAACACCACCACCTTCGACTTGCTGCCAGCCTTGAGAACGATTTCACCGCTCGTGTTCATCACCTCGTCACTCATGCGCGCCTCCTGCGTGAAGCCAGCAGCACGCCCCCCAGCGCGATGGCGATGAACGGCACCGCGCTCGCGGAGCTGGTAGAGCTGGTGGTGGTGGAGCGTGGCCGCCTCGCATCCGCGCGCGTGCGAAGCTGGGCGACCGCATCCAGCTCGGAGAGGTCGCCGGGGATGACGCGCAGGCGCTGGTCATCCTCGCGGCTCTGCGTGGTGCTCAGGTACGTGTGTCCGTCGTCGGGACCGTCGAGCACTTGCCAACCGTCGCGGCGCGCCTCGCGTCCGCGCAGCTTGCGCGCCACGAGCGCGCGCGTGGCGTAGTGGACGGATCCCGGCAGGTAGTCGCCCAGCTCATTCGAGTAGAGCGCCCACACGGCGGCGTCCCGCGCTTCCTCGCGCAGCTCGGACCACGGACGCGCGCGGCGGCGTGCGCGCGATGCGGTCACCTCGGGCGCACATGGCCGCGTGCCGTGCGCGCTGCCCCCTGGGCGGCACCTGGCGCCGTCTGCGAGCCACAGCGGGGAGATTGCCTGGCAATAGGCCTGTACCATCTCGGAGAGGCTCATGCGCTCGCTGCCGCCCAGCATGACCCAGCGTTGAATCAGCGTGGCGGCAACGGCGCGCTCGTCGCCTCCCTCGCCATCGAGCGCGCGCCCGAGCCACAGCACATCTTCTGGGCTCACGTCGTGCGGCACGCTGCCGTGGACTACAACGCTCATTGAAGCACCCGCCACGTGAGGTAGTGATAGCCAGCGGGCCCGACGTCGGAGAGCGTCAGAGCGTTCGCTGAGCTGGGCACGCTCACGCCCATTTCGAGAATGCGATACGTGCTCGGTCCGACCGTCTGCGCGAGCGTGATTACGGGCGAGAGCTGGATGCCGACACCACCGGGCAGGATATACGTCCAGTACCCTTGACCGTCGGTCGGCGCGACCGGTAGCGGGTTGTAGGGCTGCGTCGTGACGACGACGGCGACCGCTCCGCGCGGTGCGACGGCACGCACCAGGCCACCGGGCCCGAACGTGCCATAGGGCACGAC